>Ga0255336_100035_pt1 | contig 329470 bp, 307 predicted proteins | sample MeOH1_35cm_T3_17_FD_189102 | JGI IMG/M metagenome (GOLD analysis project Ga0255336, IMG submission 189102) | Sandy soil microbial communities from University of British Columbia, Vancouver, Canada - MeOH1_35cm_T3_179 | ecosystem: Engineered > Artificial ecosystem > Sand microcosm > Unclassified...
AGATGCTGGAGGATCTCGGCCTCAAGGAGGGCGATCTCGGCCACAAGAAGGCCGGCATGCTGCCCTACCTGACCCTCATCGGCGGCATCGCCACCGTCCTCATCGCCAACTGGATCTTCAGCTAGGCAAAGAGGAAGATCATCGATCACCCGGAGGCTGGTCCCGGCATCCCGCCGGCCAGCCTCCGATCCATAACAACCAGATCGCCATCACCAGATTGCCGAAGTACGTGTAGGGAGAGAGTCATGACAAAGCGTGTTGCCGTTATTGGTGCCGGTCCGTCGGGAACGGCGGTGCTGCGGGCCTTTCAATCGGCGGCCGCCAAGGGCGCCGAGATTCCGGAAATCGTCTGCTTCGAGAAGCAGGATGATTGGGGCGGCTTGTGGAACTACACCTGGCGCACCGGGCTCGACGAATATGGCGAGCCGGTTCATGGCAGCATGTACCGCTACCTGTGGTCGAACGGCCCCAAGGAAGCGCTGGAATTCGCCGATTATACCTTCGAGGAGCATTTCGGCCGGCCGATCGCATCTTATCCGCCGCGTGCCGTCTTGTGGGATTACATCAAGGGCCGCGTCGAGAAGGCCGGCGTGCGTGGCTGGGTGCGGTTCAGGACGCCGGTGCGCCAGGTCGAGTATGCCGAGGCGACCGGCAAGTTCTCGGTGACCGCGCACGACCTGAAGAACGATCATTTCACCACCGAGGAGTTCGATCATGTGATCGTCGCCTCGGGCCATTTCTCGGTGCCGAACGTGCCGGAATTCCCCGGCTTCCGCACTTTCAACGGCCGCATCCTTCACTCGCATGATTTCCGCGACGCGGTCGAGTTCAAGGGCAAGGATATCCTGATCATCGGCCGCTCCTATTCGGCCGAGGATATCGGCTCGCAATGCTACAAATACGGCGCCAAGTCGATCACCACCAGCTATCGCTCCAAGCCGATGGGCTTCAAATGGCCGTCGAACTGGGAAGAGAAGCCCCTGCTGCAGAAGGTCGAGAACCGCACCGCCTATTTCAAGGACGGCACCACCAAGGAGGTCGACGCGATCATCTTGTGCACCGGCTACCAGCACACCTTCCCCTTCCTGCCGGATGATCTGCGCCTGAAGACGGCAAACCGCCTCTGGCCGCTCGATCTCTATCGCGGCGTGGTCTGGGAGAAGAACCCGAAGCTGCATTATGTCGGCATGCAGGACCAGTTCTATACCTTCAACATGTTCGACGCCCAGGCTTGGTATTCGCGCGATGTCATCCTCGGCCGCCAGAAGCTGCCGGGCCTCGCCGAGATGCAGAAGAACAGCGCCGCCTGGCGCGCCCGCGAAGAGACCCTGGAGGACGCCGAGCAGATGATCTGGTTCCAGGGCGACTACGTGAAGGAGCTGATCGGCCTCACCGATTATCCCAGCTTCGATATCGAGGCCGTCAACAAGATGTTCATGGAATGGGAGCATCACAAGGCGGAAGACATCATGGGCTTCCGCAACAACAGCTATCGCTCGGTGATGACGGGCAACCTGTCGCCCAAGCATCATACGCCCTGGCTGCAGGCGATGGACGATTCGCTGGAAAGCTACCTGAAGCAGAAGTAAGAAAGACGACGGCGCCCGTCGCACCACGGCAATGGGCGCCCTTTTCGTGCCTCTTTCGCCCAACATGCTTCATCGATGAAGGGGTGACATGCTCGCCGCCACAACAGCACCGAAGATCCGTGTCCGCGAACCCGGCCTGCCGCGCCTCGATCCCGGCATCGAGCATTACCGCGTGCTCGGCAATGGCGCCGTCATCCTGCACCTCTTCGCCGGAGACCGGATTGAAGTGATCGATCGCGAAGGACGGCAGGCCTGCGAGGTGGCCGCCTTCGCTGCCGGCGGCAAGCCGGATCTCGCGGCGCTGGGCCTCAAGGCGACGCGGCCTTCGCCCGGGATCAACCGGCTGCTCGGCGGCCAGGCGGGTAGCGATGACTGGCTCTCGGGACCACAGATCGCCGCCCATCTGCGCCAGCGCGGCATTCCCGCCGGTGTTGATCAGGCGGCGCGGATTCTCGACGGCGACACCCGGCCGGGCGACAAGGTCTCGCTGCGGGTCGAGCGCGATGTCGACGCCATCTTCCACGCCGCCGGTACCGATCAGCCGGGCGGGGATATGCTAGTCGATGCCGACAATCCGCCGACCGATCTTTCCGTCATCGTCTATCGCGCCACCATCGTGCCGGCCGCTATGCCGCCGCTGCCGCCAGCGCTCGGTGATATCGTCGCCGAGTACCGCATCGATGCCCGCACCGCCTCGGCCTATGAGGTCAAGGAAGGCCAGTACATCCAGATCATCGATGTCGCCGGCCGGCAGTGCTCCGACTTCCTCTGCTTCGATGCGGCGCAATTGCAGAAGGGCAAGGAACGCGGCCTCGACCTGACGACGACGCGCACCTTGATCGGCCAGCTTTATCCCGGGCCGGGCCTCGCCTCGAAATATTTCGACATGGATATGCAACCGCTCTGCGAGGTGGTGCGCGACACGGTCGGGCGGCATGACAGCTTCGGCCTCGCCTGCACCGCGCGCTTCTATGAGGACGCCGGCTATCCCGGCCATCCGAGCTGCTCGGAGAACTTCAACAACCAGCTCGATCCTTTCGGCCTCGACCGGCGGCGCGGCTGGCAGGCGATCAACCTCTTCTACAATACCGGCGTCAATGCCGCGAACGCGATCTTCCTCGATGATCCCTGGTCGCGGCCAGGCGATTACGTGCTGCTGCGGGCGATGAAGGATCTGGTCTGCGCCTCCTCGGCCTGCCCCGACGATATAGACGCGACCAATGCCTGGAACCCGACCGATATTCATGTCCGCGTCTATGCGGCGCAGAACACTTTCTCACGAGCGGTGGCCTTCAGAATGAACGCAGAATCAGAACCACGCCTCACGCGGGAAACCGGCTTTCATGCGCGGACCGCCGCGCTCACACGCAATTTCACCGAATATCGCGGCTTCTGGCTGCCCAACCGCTTCAACAATGCGGGGCCGCAGGCGGAATATTGGGCGGCGCGTGAGAAGGCCGTCATCATGGACCTCTCGCCTTTGCGCAAGTTCGAGGTGCTGGGACCGGATGCCGAAGATCTGCTGCAGATCGCCTGCACCCGCAACATCCGACGCCTCGCCGAGGGCCAGGTGGTCTATACGGCGATGTGCTACGAGCATGGCGGGATGGTCGATGACGGCACCGTCTTCCGCATGGGCGCCGAGCGCTTCCGCTGGATCGGCGGCGACGAATTCGGCGGCCAGTGGCTGCGCGATCTCGCGGAGAAGCGCGGCCTCAAGCATGTCTGGGTCAAGTCGGCGACCGACCAGTTGCACAATGTGGCGGTGCAGGGGCCGAAGAGCCGCGACATCCTGAAGAATCTCATCTGGACGCCGCCGGCCCGGCCGCGGGTCGATGAGATCCAATGGTTCCATTTCACCATCGGCCGCATCGGCGGCTATACCGGCATCCCGGTCCTCGTTTCGCGCACCGGTTATTCCGGCGAGCTCGGCTATGAGGTCTTCTGCCATCCCAAGGACGCGCCGGCCGTTTGGGATGCGATCTGGGAGGAGGGGCAGAAGCACGGCATGCTGCCTCTGGGCCTGGAGGCGCTCGATATGCTGCGCATCGAGGCGGGTCTCGTCTTCGCCAATTATGAATTCAATGACCAGACCGATCCCTTCGAGGCCGGCATCGGCTTCACGGTGGCCCTCAAAGGCAATGAGGAATTCGTCGGCCGCGCGGCGGTGATCCGGCGCAAGGAGCATCCGCAACGGGTATTGGTGGGATTGGAGATCGATGGCGGCGAGGTCTGCGGCCACGGCTCCTGCGTGCATGTGGGGCGCGCCCAGGTCGGTGTCGTCACCTCCGGCTGCCGCTCGCCGATCCTCAACAAGAATATCGCGCTCTGCCGCATGGATGTCGCCTATAGCGCCATCGGCACGGAAGTGGAGATCGGCAAGATCGACGGCCAGCAGAAGCGCCTCCCGGCCCGGGTCGTCAAGTTTCCGTTCTACGATCCCGACAAGCTGAAGCCGCGTTCCTGATCAGGGCCAAGTACGGCGCCCCATTCCGCACGCACGCTTTCGTCCCGCTCGGCGGCACGGAAGCGTGCGGCCTCCTGTTCAATCCCCGGGCGTTCGACGAGACGCGACAGGGCCCATATTGCGGCGCCGCGCACCAGTGGCGAAGGATCCTCCAGCAGGTTGATCGCGCAATCGGCAAGGTCACGATGCCCGCTATTGCCGATGGCGGTCAGCACATTGCGCAGGAAGCGATCACGGCCGATGCGCTTGATCGGCGAGGCGGTGAAAAGCGCGCGGAATGTTTCGTCGTCGAGCGCGGCGAGTTCGCGCAGTCGCGGCGCCGTCAACGCGCCGCGCGGCTGGAAATCGCTTTGCGCGGAAACCTGCGCATATTTGTTCCAGGGACAGATGGCGAGGCAGTCGTCGCAGCCATAGATGCGGTTGCCCATCAGCGGCCGCAAGTCGCGCGGGATCGGTCCCTTGTGCTCGATGGTGAGATAGGAGATGCAACGCCTGGCATCGATGCGGTAGGGGCCGGTGAAGGCCTGTGTCGGACAGATATCGAGGCAACGGTGGCAACTTCCGCAATGATCCGCCTCGGGCTCGTCCGCGCCGAGATCGAGCGTCGTATAGACCTCGCCCAGGAACAGCCAGGAGCCGAAATCGCGTGAGACCAGATTGGTATGCTTGCCCTGCCAGCCGAGCCGCGCCTGCTGCGCCAGCGGCTTTTCCATCACCGGCGCGGTGTCGACGAAGACCTTGATGCCGCAGTCATAACGCTCTGCCATCCAGCGGCCCAGCGCCTTCAGTTTCTTCTTGACCGTGTCATGGTAATCGCGATGCCGGGCATAGACCGAGATATTGCCGGTCTCCGGCCGTTCCTTGAAATCGAATGGATCGTTGGCCGGCGCATAGTTGAGGCCGAGCACGATGACCGAGCACGCTTCCGGCCACAGTACCTTGGGATCGCCGCGCCGCTCGGCCTTGTCTTCCAACCATTGCATCTCGCCATGACGGCCTTCCTCGATGAATTGCGCGAGATCCTGGCGTGCGGTCTCGGCAAGCGTCGCGGGCGCGAAGCCGACGGCGTCGAAGCCGAGCTTCAAGGCCTCGGCCTTGATCTCATCGCGCCGCGCCGTCATGCGGGTCTAGCCGCGACCGCGATAGGGCGGCACGCCCTGGTCCGGCACCCAGGTGCCGTCCGGCAGCGTGCCGTGCTGGAAGAAGACATCGATCGGGATGCCACCGCGCGGATACCAATAGCCGCCGACGCGGAGCCAGCGCGGCTCCAGGCAGGCGATCAGCTTCTTGCCGATATTGACCGAGCAGGATTCATGGAAGGCGCCATGGTTGCGGAACGAGGCGAGATAGAGCTTCAGCGACTTCGATTCCACCAGCCATTTGTCCGGCACGTAATCGATGACGAAATGGGCGAAATCCGGCTGCCCCGTCATCGGGCAGAGCGAGGTGAATTCCGGCGCCACGAAACGCACGACATAGTTCACATCGGCATTCTCGTTCGCGACGCGCTCCAGCACTGCCTCTTCCGGCGAGTTGGGCATCTCGGTCTTGTGGCCGAGCTGGGTCAGGCCGGCATAAATGGATTCTGACATCCTTGTCTCCTTTGAGACCGTCTCAAAGCGGCGGCAGGTCGCCGCGCGCCTGGTCTTCATGGAACTTGGCGATGAAATCGGCGAGCTGGCCGGCTTCGATCGCCTGGCGCAGACCCTGCATCAGCTCCTGATAATAATGCAGGTTGTGCCAGGTCAACAGCATTGCGCCGACGATTTCCTTCGATTTGTTCAAGTGATGGATATAACCGCGGGAATAGCTGCTGCAGGCCGGGCAGGTGCAATCGGGGTCGATTGGACGCGGATCGACGGCATGCCGCGCATTGCGCATGTTAAGCTCGCCGAATCTCGTGAAGGCGGCGCCCGTGCGGCCGGCCCTTGTCGGCATCACGCAATCGAACATATCGACGCCGCGATTGACGGCGCCGACGATATCGGCCGGGCGGCCGACCCCCATCAGGTAGCGCGGCCGGTCCTCGGGCAGGAAGTCCGGGCAGAAATCGAGGATGCGGAACATCTCCTGCTGGCCTTCGCCGATGGCCAGCCCGCCGATCGCATAGCCCTCGAAGCCGATGCCGATCAGCGCTTCGGCGGATTCCTTCCGGAGATGTTCGTAGATGCCGCCCTGCATGATGCCGAATTGCAGATAGCCCGGGCGGCGGCGGAAGGCATCGCGGCTGCGCTGCGCCCAGCGCATGGAAAGGCGCATCGATTGTGCCGCCTGGTCGGTTGTTGCCGGGAAGGGTGTGCATTCGTCGAAGCACATGGTGATATTGGAATCCAGCAGATCCTGGATCTGCGTGCTGCTCTCCGGGGTCAGCATGTGCTTGCGGCCGTCGATATGCGAGCGGAACTCGACGCCCTGCTCGCTGATCTTGCGCAGATCCGACAGGCTCATCACCTGGAAGCCGCCGGAATCGGTCAGGATCGCCTTCGGCCAGTTCATGAACTTGTGCAAGCCACCCAAGGCGGCGACGCGCTCGGCACCGGGACGGAGCATCAGATGATAGGTGTTGCCGAGCAGGATCTCGGCGCCGGTCGCCGCCACGGATTCCGGCAGCATGGCCTTGACCGTGCCCGCCGTGCCGACCGGCATGAAGGCGGGTGTGTTGACGGTGCCATGGGCGGTGTGGACCTGGCCGCGCCGCGCCTTGCCGTCTGTCGTGATCAGGGTGAAGGAACTCTCGGTCATTCAGCGCGCTCCAACAGGCTCGAATCGCCATAGGAAAAGAAACGATAGCCCTGCTTGATCGCATGGCCATAGGCTGACTTCATCCGCTCCATGCCGGCAAAGGCACAGACCAGCATGAAGAGGGTGGATTTCGGCAGATGGAAATTCGTCATCAGCAGGTCGACGCAGCGGAAGCGATAACCCGGCGTGATGAAGATGCTGGTCTCATCGGCGAAGGCGCGCATCGTGCCGTCGCCGGCAGCGGCGCTTTCCAGCAGCCGCAAGGAGGTGGTACCGACGGAAACGATGCGCCGTCCCTGCGCCCGCGCCTGGTTGATGGCATCTGCCGTCGTCGCATCGATCTCACCATATTCGGCGTGCATCTTGTGGTCTTCGATGCGCTCGGCCTTCACCGGCAGGAAGGTGCCGGCGCCGACATGCAAGGTCACCATGCGCCGCTCGACGCCGCGCGCACCCAGGGCCGCCAGCAGGTCCGGCGTGAAATGCAGGCCGGCGGTGGGGGCGGCGACGGCACCCTCGGCGCGCGCATAGACGGTCTGGTAATCCTCCGCGTCATGGGCGTCGGCGGCGCGCAGCTTGCGAATATAAGGCGGCAGCGGCATCTCGCCATGGCGATGCAAGGCGGCCAGCAGCTCGGCGCCGCCGGCATTGAAGCGCAACGTAATCTCGCCTTCCGGCGTTTTGTCGAGGACCGCGGCGCTGAAATCCGCGGCGAAAATGATTTCATCACCGATCTTCAAGCGCCGGCCGGGCTTGGCGAAGACGCGCCATTGATCGGCGCCGTCGCGCTTATGCAGCGTCACCTCGATCTTGGTGGCGGGCTCGCCCGTCGCCCCCAATGACATCTGGGCGGGCCGCGCGCGCGTGCCGGTGAGCTGGGCCGGTATCACCTTGGTGTCGTTGAAGACCATCAGGTCGCCGGCCCGCAGCAGGCCGGGCAGGTCGCGCACGCTGAGATCGGCAAGCGGCTGCGGTAGGCGCGGCACATGCAGCAGCCGCGCACTGTCCCGCGGGCTGGCGGGATGCTGGGCGATCTGCGTCTCCGGCAGGTCGAAATCGAAATCGGTGGTCAGAAGGGTCACGGGCTTCAACGGATGCTATGGGGCCAGGGCCAGGCATCCAGGGGCCGGCCGGCTGATCGGCGCTTGAGGTAGCCCGGACGGAGGAGCCTGACAACCCGGATTCGCGCAATCCCCGGCCGCGCCGCCGGCGGTTGCGGCGAAATCCGTTAACTATTTGATTGCTGCGGGAAAACCGGTGGCGGAAGGCGCCCTATTCGGCGGCTGCCAGATTGGCGCTGGCCGGTGCTGGGGCTGGCTTGCCGCGCATCTCTTCGCCGGCATTGCGCGGGAAGGCGAGGCAGACCGGCGAGGCCAGCAGCGAAACCCCCGTCACCACCAGGAAGGCGACCGAGAAGTCGCCGAGGCCGGCCGAGTCATGGCCGGAGAGGGCGACGGAAATATGCAGGGCGCCGGAGGCGACGCAGATGCCCAGCGACAGCATCAATTGCTGGAAGGTGGCATAGAAACTGGTCGCCTGGCTCATCCGGCTGCGCGGGATGTCGGCATAGGCGACGGTGTTATAGGCGGCGAATTGCAGCGACTGGAAGAAGCCCCCCGCCAGCAGCACGATATAGATGCACCAGAGCGGCCAGCTCGGCCGGAAGGCGGCATAGGTGGCGATGCAAGCGGTGGCGATGAGGGCGTTCCAGACCATGGTCTTGCGGAAGCCCCAGCGCCGCAGCATCGGCGTCGATGCGGCCTTCATCGCCATGAAGCCGATGGCATTGACGAAGGTGACGAAGCCGCTTTCCGCCGCCGACATGCCGAAGCCGAGCTGCATCATCATCGGCAGCAGGAAGGGGGTGGCGCCGCCGGTGATGCGGGTGAGCCCACCGGCGATCACCGACAGGCTGAAGGTCGGAATCCGCATCAAGGTCATGTCGAGGATCGGCTCGGCCGGCGCCGCCGCATGCTGCAGGCGCCAGGCATGGACGAAATAGAGCAGCGTGCCGGCAAGTGCCGCGCCGAAGACCAGGACCATGCCCTGATCCGAGAGCACGCCGCGCGTCCCCATCTCCACGCCGAAGGTGAGGCAGGAGAGCGCGATGCCGGCCAGGATCAGGCCGATATAATCGAAGCGTCCGGCCGGCGGCTCCTTGGTATCGGCCACCAGGATGGTCGCCAGGACGATGCCGACGATGCCGATCGGCACGTTGACGTAGAAGATCCAGCGCCAGTCGAGATAGGTGACGATCAACCCGCCGATCGGCGGACCGAGAATGGGGCCGATCAGGGCCGGCACCAGCATCCAGGACATGGCGGAGATGAAATCGCTCTTGGCGACGTTGCGCAGCAGGATGAGCCGCGCGATCGGCACCATCAAGGCGCCGCCCAACCCCTGGATCAGCCGGGCGACGACCAGGAAGGTGAGGCCGGGGGCGAGGCCGCAAAGGATCGAGCCCAAGGTGAAGATGCCGATCGCCGCGCAGAACACCTTGCGGGCGCCGTAGCGGTCGGCAACCCAGCCGCTGGCCGGGATGAAGACCGCCAGGCTCAGCAGATAGGCGGTGAGCGCGATGCTCATGCTGAGCGGCTTGACGCCGAAACTATGCGCCATGGTCGGCAGCGCCGTGGTGAGCACGGTGGCATCCAGCTGTTCCATGAAGAGCGAGCTGGCGATGACGATGGCGATGATGCGGAAATTGCGCGGGCGCTTGGTCGTGGCGGCCGGCAAATCAGGTTCGGCAGACATGATAGCGCTTAACATTGCCCGATTTGGCGGCATCTACCAGGGGCAATTCCGCATGGCTCATGACTTTGATTGCATGCCAGTGGCGCGGGCCGGCGATCGCGTCATTCTGCCGCAGGCGGGGGCTGCCTCGGTGCGGCGACATGATTCAAGTCGGTATGGTTACCGTCAGGTTAATTGCCGATATTTCCGCCGCGCAGGATCAGCGCCGTTTCAGCCTCTGGATCGCGCGTTCCAGCTCCTGCAGGAAACTGGAACGGTCCTGCTTCGAGAACGCGGCATTGTAGCCGCGGATTTCCCCGAGGTCGCGCAGCTGCGAATTCAGCTCCCGCATCGCCAGGGCCATGCCGATATTGGCTTCGGTGAAAGCCTTGCCGGTCGGGCCGAGGACATCGGCCCCGGCCTTCAGGCAGCGCGAGGCGAGCGGGATATCGGCGGTGATGACGATGTCGCCGGCCTTGGCATGATCGGCGATCCAGTTATCGGCGGCATCGAAACCTTCCGTCACCACGACGCGCCGGACCAGCGGCGTCTCCGGCACCCGCAGCCAGCGATTGCTGACGAGATGGGTGACAATTTCATGGCGCGCCGCCACCCGCAGCACCTCGTCCTTGACCGGACAGGCATCGCCATCGACATAGATATCTGTCACCTGCGCTCTTCCTTGCATAAAGACATATTACTCACATATACGGCCTGGTGCATGCAAAGCTCGATCAATCCGCTGGTCCGCGTCTATAGCGAATTTGCCAGTCTGTGCCGTGGCTTTGTGCGGGCGAAGGGCCCGGGACGAATGCCGCCCTCTACGCGTTTCATCATCATGAAGGTCTCGATGCGATCCACCGCGTTTATCCTGTTGCTTTCGCTCATTCCCGTCCTTGCCGGCTGCAGCCACGCCGAGGTTACGACCCAGTCCATGTATGAAGGGACGGCCTTGCCGCGGCCGGCGGTCGTCTTGGTCCGCGATTTCGTCGTCGCGCCCGGTGACGTGGCGCTCGATAGCGGCCGTCTTGCCCGTTTGCGGCGCGCGCTCAGCGGCGAGAATGATGGCCAGCAGCAGCAGGCGGCGGCGCAATCCGTCGTCGACGCCCTCGGCAACACGCTGGTCGATGCCATCGCCAAGATGGGCCTGTCGGTGCGGCGCATTTCCGCCGATGCGGTGATCCCAGCCGGCGACAATGCCGTCCTGGTCGACGGCAATATCGTCGCGATCAATGAAGGCAACCGGGCGAAGCGCGTGTTGATCGGCTTCGGCGCCGGGGCCAGCACCGTCGATACCCGGGTGGCGCTGACTTATCTCGCTGCGGCGCAGGCCGAACGGCGTCTTGCCGACTTCCGGGCAAGCGGCAGCAGCGGCGCGGCGCCCGGCATGGTGGCGACGGGCGGGGCCGGCGCTGCCATCGGTGCCGCCAGCATCGCAACCACGGCGGCGGTCAGCGGCGGCACGCAGGCCATTCGTGAAACCCAGGCTGCGACCGTCAGTCATGACGCCGACGATATCGGCGACAAGATCGCCGCGGCGCTCAAGCCGATCTTCATCAAGCAGGGCTGGATCGCGGCGAACTGAATAAGGTCGCCCCAAGCAAAAAGGGCAGCCCGCGCGGGCTGCCCTTTCGGTGCTCGTGGCGGCGCCCTCAGCCGGCGCGAACCTTGGCGATGAAGCCGTCGACTTCCAGTGCCAGCGATTGCGACTGACGGTTAAGGTCGGCAGCGGCCTGCAGGACATGCGAGGAGGCCGAGCCGGCATCTTCCGAGGCGCGGCTGACGCCGGTGATGTTCTGGTTGACCTCATCGGTGCCGCTGGCGGCCTGATGGGCATTGTTGGAAATCTCCTGCGTCGCGGCCGATTGCTCCTCCACCGCGGCGGCGATGGCCGAGGAGATCTCGTTGATCCGGTCGATGGTCTGGCGGATTCGCGACATGGCGCCGACCGCTTCCTGCGTCACCGACTGCATGCTGGTGATCTGGCCAGAAATCTCGTCCGTGGCGCGGGCCGTCTGATTGGCGAGGTTCTTTACCTCCGAGGCAACCACCGCGAAGCCCTTGCCGGCATCGCCCGCGCGGGCCGCTTCGATCGTGGCGTTGAGCGCCAGGAGATTGGTCTGGCTGGCGATGTCGTTGATCAGCTGCACGATGCCGCCGATCTTGCCGGCCGCTTCGGCCAGGCTCTCCACGGTCTGGCCGGTGCGGGCCACCTCGTCGACGGCGCCGCGCGCCACCGAATTGCTGTCCGAGACCTGGCGGGCGATTTCGCGGATCGACGAGGAAAGTTCCTCCGCCGCCGCCGCAACCGTGGTCACATTGGCCGAAGCCTGGGTCGCCGCGGCGGCAACCGCCGTCGCCTGGCGGGCGCTGGCATCGGCCACCGACGACATGGACTGCGCATTGGATTCAAGCTCGGTGGCCGAGCTCGAGACCGATTGCACGATGCCCTTCACGCTGGCTTCGAAGGTGTTGGCCATGTCGAGCATGACGCGGCGCCGCTCTTCGGCGGCGGACTTCTCCGACTGCTCCTGCTGCTGGCGCAGCTCTTCGACCTCGATCAGCTTCTGGCGGAAGAATTCCACCGCCTTCGCCATGACGCCCAGCTCGTCGCCGCGCTCGGTCATCGGCACCGTCACGCTGGTCCGGCCGTCGGCCAGAGTCTCGACGGCCGCCGTCAGTTTGGTGATGGGCCTTGCCGCCACGAAGCGCACCAGCAGCATGATCACGATGGCCAGCAGCACAACCACCGCGATGGCGATCAGCAGATTGGTGGTGACGATCTCCTTGACCGGCGCCAGGACCTTGTCCTGCGGCAGGCTGACCATGACCGACCAGGGCTTCGGCGCATTGCCGATCTGCATCGGCACCAGGATCCGCGTGACATTGGTCTGCAGCGCCTTGGAGAAATCTTCAAACATGAAGCTTTCGCCCTGCTGAATGCGCGGCAGGGCCGGCGGGAAGGCGGGGCTGGCATCGGCGAAGGGCTTGCCGAGATTCTTCTGATCGATCGAGGCGGCGAACAGGCCGCCGCTGGAGATGACCGCGACCGAACCGGTGCCATAGGGGCGGACCTTGGTCAGATCCTCGTTCATCTGGTTGAGCGAGATGTCGACACCGACGACGCCGATCACCTTGCCGTCGACCTTGACCGGCGTCGCCAGGCTGACCAGCAGCGTATCTTTGCCGGCGAGCGGATAGATATAGGGCTCAAGCACGGTATCTTCGCCGGTTTTGAAGGGGATTTGATAAAAATCCCCATCACTTTTCTGGCTGTCCAGGGCCACCATCGGGTCGAGCTGAACGCCGCCGGCCTTGGGATAGATATAGGGAACGAAGCGCCCCTGCGGATTGGCGCCCTCGCTGCCGATGGCCGCCTTGTCGTCACCGTCGAAGGCATCCGGCTGGAAGCCGGCCCAGACGCCGACCAGCTGCGGGTTGGCTTTGATCGCCGCGCGCATCGCCGCCACCATGGCGGCGCGGTTCAGGGCTTTTTCCTGGCGCATGCCGAGATAGGCGTCGCGCAGATTATAGGCGATCTGGTAGTTGGTGTTGAACATCACCTGCATGCGCGCGGCGCGCGACTGCGCCATTTCCTGGCCTTGTCCAAGGGCCAGTGATTTCATCAGCTTGCCGCTCTCGCCGGAGGAAATCCAGGTCGACACCGTATAGCCGATCGCCACGGCGCCGAGGATCGGCAAAAGGATTTTCAGGGAAAGCGGCAGGCGCGACAACAAGCCGGACGAACGCATTCTTGGTTACCCCTCGATAGGACGCAAAATTCCGTGGAGGCGGTAACATGTCGAATCTTAAGGAATGCTTTCTCAGCCGGCAGTTGCCGGAGCATCGGCCGCATGGCTGCTATTCGCTTTTCCCGGAAGTAACAAAACGATCACGCCGGCAAGCAGCGCCAGGCCGAGCGAAGACTCCCAGAGCAGGTCGTAATTGCCATAGGCACCGGTGACCCAGCCGCCCCAAAAAGCACCGGCCGCGCCGCCCAGAGCATGGCCGGCTGCGATCAGCCCCATGGCGAGGCCCATGATGCGCAAGCCGAGATGGCTGGCGACCAGGCTCGCCGTCACCGGGACCGTGGCATAATCGACGAGGCCGAAGGCCACGGCGAAGACCGTCAGCCAGGCGAGATCGCCGCCAGTCCTCATCAGCAGCAGGAAGCAGAATCCGCGCAGGATATAGATGCTGCCGAGCAGCAGCGGCCGGTTGAGCCTGTCCGTCATCCAGCCGACGAGAATCATGCCGAGCAGATTGACGCCGGAGAGCAGTCCATAGGTCGCGGCGCTGGGCAGCGGCGGCAGGCCGCAAAGTGCGGCATAAGGCAGGAGATGCGTCTCGATGGCGCCGGTCGTGGTGAAGCCGCAGATCACGAAGCTCCAGTACAAGGCATGGAAAACCGGTTGCTTGAGAAGTGCGACGAAGCGCTGCTTGAACGTCTCGCCGTCTTGACGCGTCACGGCGCTTCGTCGGGCGCCGCGCCGCAAGAAGATCAGCGCGACGATGGCGAGCAGCGCGGCGCCGACGGCCAGGGCGAGAAAACCGTGTCGCCAGTCCTGGCTTTGCATCAGCCAGGCGAGGCCCGGCACCAGCAGCAATTGCCCCGCGGTGGAGCCGGATGTGGCGAGCCCGGTCGCCAGGCCGCGCTTGCTGCTGGTTTCCTGGGCGATTGCCGTGGCGACGACATGCTGCGCGACCAGGCCGAAGCCCACGGCGCTGATGAGGCTGAAGCCCGGCAGCAGGAGCCAGCTCTGCCGCGCGCAGGCAATCACGGTCATGCCGGCGCCCACGATCAGCAGACCGGTCACCAGAATCTGTCGCGGGCCGCGCCGGTCGAGCAGATTGCCGGCCAGCGGGGCCACTGCCGCCATGACGATCAGGGCGGCGGCGCCAATCTCCGAGGTGAAGGCGATCGGCCAGCCTTCCTTGCTCCAGATCGGCATGGCCAGCGAGAATGCCGCGCGCGCCGAAAAGGAAACGGCGAGGGCGAGAAAGCCCAGGATGGCGATACCCCAGAGCGCTGCCGCTCCGCCGGCAGGGCGGCTTTGCGTGTCCTGGATCTCCGTACCGGTCTCTTCCGTCCGCACCGCCATATCCGCCGCTTCCCTCGTCATGCACTGCTCTACCTCGCCTCACCTGAGCGCATCACGGCGCCGGCGGCAAACCACATTCTTGCCATCTCAGTTTAGCTAAACTAATGTATTTGCATGAGCTCATCGCTGCCTCTGCTGGCCTTGCGTGCCTTCGCTGAAACCGGCCGCCTCGGCAGCATGAAGGCCGCGGCCGAGGCCATGCATGTGACGCCCGGTGCCGTCAGCCAGCAGATCAAGCTGCTGGAAGACCGCCTGGGGCAGAGATTGTTCGAGCGCCAGAACCGCGCCTTGCAGTTGACCAAAGCCGGCCGCAGCCTGTTACAGCCTTTGCTGGAAGGTTTCGAGCGCATCGACGGCGCCTGGCAATCGGTCAGCAATCCACGTCGCCGCAACCGGCTCGGCATCAGCACCACGGCGGCTTTGGCGGGCGGCTGGCTGGTGCCGCGGCTCGGCCGTTTTACCGCCGCCCATCCCGATATCGAACTGCATATTGAAACCACCAACCGCCTCGTCGACCCGCGGCGCGACGGGATCGATCTCTGTTTGCGCCACGGGCTCGGCGATTATCCCGGCCTTGCCGCATTCCGCTTCTTGACGCCCCGCCTGCTGCCTGTCTGCAGCCCGGACTTCCTTCGCCGGATGCGCAAGCGCGGGCTGCCGCCGATTCGCCGGCCGGCGGATTGCCTCGATTACCCGCTGCTGCAGGATATTAACCGGGTCGACTGGCCGCTCTGGCTGCGCTGCCATGATGTCGATGACGCGCGGGGCAGCGAGGGGGCGAGCTTCGAGGGCGATCTCCTGCTGGTTCAGGCTGCCTTGGCCGGGCAGGGTATCGCCCTGGTGCGCGATATCTTCGCATCGGCGGAGCTTGCCGGCGGGCGCCTGGTCTGCGTGCTGGATCTCCCCTGGCCGGGGCAATTCGCCTACTACCTGGTGACACGGCCGGAAGCGCTGCGGCAGCGCAAGGTCGCGCTGTTTCGGGACTGGGTGATGGGCGAGGCAGCGACAGATGGTCCGAATGACCTGCGCGATCGATTGCGGCTGACGGTTGCCTGACCGCGTTAAGACCTGGCTTGGTCGCCGCCGCCTCGCCGGAGCCTCTGGCGACTCAATCGCTATCCCGATACTATAAATGTAACTGAGGCCGTTAACGACTGACGGCGGGTGCTGCCGGCGGGGAGCTGGATCGGAAGATGAGGCAGTCATGAGTCGGGCCTGGCCCGAAGCACAAACCATTGTTGGGCAGAAGCTGTCGCAGGAAGCGCTGCGACGCATCACCGAACTGCATGCCGACTGGCGCCGTCAGCGCCGGGAAGGACGGCGCTGCATGTTGCAGCGCTGCGATCTCTCGGGGCTCGATCTCAGCCTGCTCAATCTCGAAAACGCCATCCTGGTGGAATGCGACCTCAGCCACGCGACGCTGCGCGGCGTCAATCTCAAGGGCGCGGATCTGCGCGGCAGCCGCTTTGACGAAGCCGATCTGACGGCGGCGCAACTCGTGCGCGCGGATCTGCGCGGTGCGCGGTTCGAAGATGCCGATCTCAGCCGCGTGGCGGCGGAGGGGGCCGATCTTTCCGGCACCTATGTCACGCTGTCGCCGGACACCTTGCCGGGCGCCTTTCGCGGCGCCTGGATCAAGGATGCCGATTTCTCCGAGGCCCGCATGCCGGGCGTCGATTTCTCCGGCGCGCAGATCGCCAATGCGGCCTTCCGGCATGCCGATATCCGCCGTGCCTGTTTCGATTGCGCCGATATCGCCAATGCCGCCTTCGTCGGCGCCAAGATGGCCGGGGCCCGCTTCGTCGGCAGCTCGATGGATGCCGCCAGCCTGCAGGCGCTGGATCCGCTGACGGTGGAGATCACCCCGGCGCGGCCGATCAGCTCATCGGAACTGCAGGCCCGCATCCGCGCCCATGGCGAATGGGTCGACAGCCTCGGCCGCCGCGGCGTGCGGCTCGATCTCAGCAACTGCGATTTGCGCAATTCGGATTTCAGCGGCGCCAATCTGTCGGCGGCCATCTTTCATGGCGCGCTGCTCGGCAATGTCAAATGCCGCGACGCCCGCCTGCTCTATACCGATCTCAGCGGTGCCAATCTCGGCGGCGCCAAACTCAGCCGCTCGGATCTGCGCGGCGCCGATTTCACCGGCTCGTTCCAGCGCGACCTGTCGCTCGATGCGACACGGATCGGACCGATGCCCTATGTCGCGGGCATCGCAACCAAGGGATTGCGCGGCATCGCCTAGAGCGCGTGAATCGCCCTCTATCCTTTTAAGTAGAGCCGGATCGGTTGATTGACGGTCAGGCGCCGGCGGATCAGCCCTGCCGGACCCGATCGGCCCGTCCGGGCAGGCGGATGGTGACCGTCGTACCCTTGTCGAGTTCGCTCTCGATCTTCAGCTCCCCGCCATGTTGTTCCGTCAGGGCCTTCACCATCGGCAGGCCAAGGCCGGTGCCCTGATGGCGGCGGGCATAGGCGTTGTCGAGCTGGCCGAAGGTGGAGAGGGCAACCGGTATCTGGGCCGGCGCCATGCCGATGCCGGTGTCGGCGACGGTGATGATCGCCCCGCTATCTTCCGCGACGCAATGCAGTTCCACCTTGCCGCCGGCCGGCGTGAACTTGATCGCATTGCTGAGCAGGTTGAGGACGATTCGGATGACTGCACGCCGGTCGGCGAGGAGGGGCGGCAGGCGCTCCGGCAGATGCACCGTCAGGCTTACCCTGGCTTCGCGGGCATGCTGTTCCACCATATGGACGGCGCCGAGGACCAGGCCGCGCAGATCGATGCTCTCCAGGTGCAGCCGGTATTTTCCGGCCTCGATCTTGGACAGGTCGAGAATGTCGTTGATGAGCGACAGCAGCAAGTGACCGCTTTGATAGATGTCGGCGGCGTATGACTCGTAATGCGGATTGCTCAGCGGACCGAAGACCTGCAGCTTCATGGCTTCGGAAAAGCCGATAATGGCGTTGAGGGGTGTTCGCAATTCATGGCTCATCTGCGCCAGGAAGTCGGACTTTGCCTGGTTGGCGATCGCCGCTTCGCGGGCCGCCGCTGCCCACTTCGCTTCGGCGATCTTGGCGTCGGTGATGTCGAGCACCACGCCGACCAGGCCGCCGAGCCGGCCGTTCGCGCGCGAGAAGGTGGCCTTGTGAAACATGACGTTGCGCACGGGTCCCGTAACGCCCTGCACCTTGGCTTCATAGACCTGGGTGCCGCCATTGGCGAACAGGATGTCGTCGGCCGCGCGATATCGATCCGCCAGTTCCTTCGGCGCGATGTCATAGACCGTTTTGCCGATGAAATCTGCGCGCGCCACGCCGATCATCTGTTCATAGCTGTGATTGCCGCCGAGATAGCGGCCTTGTTCGTCCTTGAAAAAAACCGGACAGGGGATCGTGTCGACCAGTTGCTGCATGAAATGCAGTTGCTGGTGCACGGCCTGCTGCGATCTTTCCGCCTCGATCGCAATCGTGGCGATATGGGCGGCCGTGTTGATGACGCGGCTGGTCGCGCGCCTGTTCGGATTCGCTCCGTGATAGAGCACAAGGCTGCCGAGGCTATCGCCACGCGGCGATAGGATGGGCGTCGACGTGCAACCGGTCAGCCCCGCTGCGCGCGCCGCCGCAGCTAACGGCTTGATCTGTGGTTCGTTGGTGATATCGCTGGCGCAGCCTGCCTGCTGCCGGTGGATGTCGGCACAGCAGGGGCCGCAAGCCGGCTTGAAGGCGAGGTCATCGAGAACCCGGCGGCAGGGTGCCGGCAATTTCCCGATACCGCCCAGACGCAGATGGCGGCCTTCCGGGTCGGCCAGCAGGATCGCACAGGCCGTATCGGCGATCTGCGCTTCGATGAAGGCGGCGAGGTGATCCAGCGTTTCGCCGAGCGGCGCACCCGTTGCAATCATTTCCAGCAGCCGGCTTTGTCCGGCATGCAATGATTCGCGGCGCTTGGTGGGCGGTCGATCGGAACTCGTCACGTGCGGTCTATTCGTTTCCACTGTCCTGGCGAACCAGAAATGACGGCACAAGCCCTCGCAAGAGCGAGCGGCGATCTGCCGACGCCGCGGACGGCTTTTTCACCTGCGGCGCTTCGACAGGTCACTTATCAAATGAACCGGTCGAATGCTAGGAGGGCCAAGATTGAGAATATGTTAATCATGCCGGCTGTCAGCGCTATCAGATGACATTTTCATGACCTGATCTACCGCAAGTATCGCAGCAGCAATCATCAGTAGCCTCCCTGCAAAGAGCGCATCTTCAGGCAGGGAGACAGGGCATGACAGTCAAGCTTGAGATCATGGAACGCCTGGGCGAGAAGGCGGTGCTGCTACCTTCGCTGCTGGCTGCGGGTCTTGCCGCCAATGACCGCATCAAGCTCGGCCTGACCTTGATGCAGGAGGCGGTTCTGCAGGCCCATTCGCCCGGCCGCAAGCCTAATCTGATGATCGCGGAGCGGCGCGCGGCGGGTCTCGGTGACGGCCAGTATGACAACCTGGTCGCCGGGGTTCAGGATGTCGGGCAGGGCCGGCTGATCATGCCGGGCGTCCATCATCTGCTGCGGCAGCTCGGCGACGATCTCGGCACCATGCTGGCCCCGGTCGAAGCCGGCGCGGCGGAAGAAGGTGCGGCCCTGCGCCAGCGCCTTGCGACGATTGTGGAGAACCTGCCGGCGGCGGAAAGCGACCACCTCGCGATCGATGACGTCAAAGCCATCACCTCGGCGCGGCGCAACGGCCGCGACAGCGTTCACCTGCTGACCATGGATCTGCATAAGGCCATCAACCGCCTGTCGGTCGAAGCGGCCGGCGAGGTGCTGGACGGCGCCCGCGCCTATTGCGTGGAAGCGCCCGATCGGCCCCGCATCCGCGCCTTCATGCGCGGCCTGAACCGCACCGCGCCTTTGGCTTTCGGCCATCCCGGCCTCGGCACCACGGCGGTGCGCAGCGGCGAGCGCCTGACCATTCAGAACGACATCGGCACCACCGACGCTCATGTGCTGGTCGTCCATATCGATGGCGCCGCGGTGACGATCACCTATACCGATGTCCATCGCCCACGCGCGAAGTTCTTCATGACGCTCTTCGCCGACCGCCAGGTCGCCTGGAGCAAGCTCGATGAACAGGCCTCTGCCGGTCTCGGCGAAGAGGATGTCTTCTACATGCTGACCGGCCGCTTTGAAGCGTCGGATGAGTCGGCGCTGGAGGATTTCCTCGCCTTTCTCGGCTCCCGCATCGTCTTCCTGATCGACTGGAACAAGGCGCGCAAGGCGCTGCAGACTTTCGTCGGCAAGGGTGTCGCGATCGACCTGCTGATCTGGGCCGCGCAGCATGATTACGGCCATCGCGGCTTCCTGGAACTGGGCGGCATCGATCTCGTCTTCGAGGCGGTGGGACGCACCGCCGCCGGCCGCATTCCCTATGGCATGCGGCTCGACCGTGCCCTGGGTGAAGTCGAATGCCAGGAATTCCTGCGCCATGTGCTGCATGAAAGCAGCACGGGGCTTTCCGCCGGGCGCACGGCGCGCCTCATCCGCGACGAGATACAGGCCGATCTGGCGCAGCGCTTCGAGACGGCGGAAAGCGCCGTGCTGACCGTCCTGGTGCGGCATCTCGGCCTGTCGCGCATGCTGGCGGGGGCGATCGCCGCCGCTATTTCAACGCCGGCTTCGATGACGGCGGCCGACCGCCATGCTTTGGCCCGCCAGTCGAAGCGGCTGGAAGAGAAGGCCGATCGTCTCACGGTGCAGGCGCGCGAGATCGCCGCCCGGGTGCGCGAGACCGGCAAGCTGCGCCCGGTGATCGATGAAGTGGAAAACGCGGCGGACGCCTTCGACGAATGCGCCTTCCTGCTCAGCCTGCTGCCGGAGCCTAACGCGATGCAGGCCTTGGCGCCGCTGGCGGATCTTGCGGATATCGCCGTCGACAGCGTCGGCCAGATGGTGCGGGCGATCGAGGCGGCCTCGTTGCTGCCTTTGGGGCAGCGTTCGGATGCCGTCGATTCCCTGCAGGCGATCGATGCGGTGGTCAATGCGGAGAAGCGCGCCGATCAGGCGGCGCGCGCGACCTTTGCTGCCCTGATGTCGGTGCCGGCGGCCGATGCGCGGGCGCTGACGATCGGCATCGAGATGACGCGCCAGATCGAGACCGCGACCGATTATCTCAGTCATGGTGCCCTGGCGCTGCGGGACCGGGTTTTAGAGGAGTTGTCGGCATGAGCAATATCGCCGTTCATTTCATCGATGCGGGTGCAACTGCCGCCACGCCGATAGGCGCTGAAGTCGTCGGGTCGAAAGCGGCGCAACTGGCGGTGATGAACCGCCTCGGCCTGCCGGTGCCGCCGGCCTTCGTTCTGCCGACGACGCTTTGCCAGCCCGTCAACCGGGGCGATACGGCGGCGATTAGCGCGCTCAAGGACGGGCTGCGGCAGGGCATCGCGCGGCTCGAGGCGCGTACCGGCCGGCGCTTCGGCGATCGGCGCAACCCGCTGCTCGTCTCGGTGCGTTCCGGTGCCGCGAAGTCGATGCCCGGCATGCTGGAAACGATCCTCAATGTGGGGTTGAATGCCGAAAGCCTGCGGGGCCTCGTCCGCCTCACCGGCAATCCGCGCCTCGCCTGGGACAGCTATCGGCGCTTCATTCAAAGCTATGCGGAAGTGGTTCTGGCCCTGCCGGCTGCGCCATTCGAAGCGGCGCTCACCGAGATGATCCAGACCGAGGAAGTCGTCGGCGAAGCGGAACTCGATGGCGAGGCGCTGGAGCGGCTGACGCAGAGCTATCGCGAGATTGCCCAGCATGGCGCGAAGGCCCGCATTTCCGACGACCCGATGGAGCAGGTCGTGGCGGCGGCGCTGGCCGTCTATCAGTCCTGGGAAAGCCCGCGCGCCCAGGAATATCGCCGCCTCAATGCGCTTGAGGGGCTGAGCGGCACGGCGGTCACGGTCCAGGCCATGGTCTTCGGCAATGCCGGCAGCAAATCCGGCGCCGGCGTTGCCTTCTCGCGCAATCCCGCGACCGGCGCGCCGGGCCTCTATGTCGATTTCCTGCTCGATGCCCAGGGCGAGGACGTGGTTTCTGGCCGCCGCAGCCCGGGCGATGCCGCCTTGTTGACCGCGCGCCTGCCGCGCGTCATCGGCGAGCTTGCGGCCGGCGCCAAGCGGCTGGAACGGGAATGCGGCGATTTGCAGGATATCGAGTTCACCGTCGAAGAGGGCCGTCTCTATTTCCTGCAGACCCGTTCCGCCAAGCGCACGCCGCGGGCCGCGCTGCAATGCGCGATCGATCTTGTCCATGAAGGCATCATCGATGCGGCGACCGGGCTCAGGCGCGTCGGCGATATCGATCTTGTCAAGGCGGGCCTCACCCGCTTCCTGGAACGCGGCCCCGCCGTCGCGCGCGCCGTTTCGGCCTCGCCCGGCATGGCCTGCGGCCGCGCCGTCTTCGACAGCCGCCGCGCCAAGGAACTGGCGGCCGATGGCAAGCCGGTCATTCTCATCCGCCGCGATATCTCGACCGAGGATATCGCCGGGCTCGCCGTCGCCGATGGCACGCTGACGGCGATCGGTGCCAGGACGGCGCATGCCGCAGTTGTCGCGCGCCAGTTGGGCAAGGTCTGCCTGGTGGCCTGCACGGCGCTGGAGGTGGAGGATGGTGCCCGGCAATGCCTGCTGGCTGGCCAGCCCGTGGCCGAGGGCGACTGGCTGTCGCTCGACGGCGAGACCGGCGAGATCAGTCTCGGCGAGAGTCGTATCGTCAGCGATCCGCCGGAAGCGGCGCTGGCGGAAATCGCCCGCTGGCGCGCGATGCTGGCAAGCTCGCAGGTTGAAGCCGTGCCGGAAAGGCGGAAATCCGAATCACACGGCCAGCCAGCCGCCGCCCTCTGACCCGTTCCTTGCCGAGCCGCGGATCGCCGCTTCCATGACTGCGCTGATCCGCGCCGCCTCGGCGAGATCGGGGCCGGCGGATCGTCCGGTCATGACGGCATCCATCAATTCCTTGACCTCGATGACCTTGAGGTCGTTGAAGCCGAGCCCATGGCCGGGGGCCGGGATGAAATTGCCGTAAGGCGGATGGTCGGGATTGGCGAGAATGGTGCGGAAGCCGGCTTGCGCCAATCCTGCCCGCCGGTCGAAGACCTGCAGCTCGTTGATGCGCTCGCCGTCGAAGCGCAGGGCGCCTTCCGTGCCGGTGATCTCGAAGCCGATATTCATCTTGCTGCCGGTGGCGATGCGGCTCGCTTCGAGATAGCCGCCGGCGCCGCTGGCGAAGCGCACCATCATCTGCGTGATATCGTCATTGCCGACATCGCGCATCTCGGTGCCGCCCGGCGTCGTCGGCCGCTGCTTGATCATCGTGCGGCGGCTGGCATTGACCTCGACGATCTCGCCGCAGAGGGCCCGGGCCAGGCTGATGATATGGGCGCCGAGATCGCCCAGCGCCCCGGCGGCACCACCGATCGCCGGATCGCAGCGCCAGGTGAAGGGGCTCTGCGGGTCGCAGAGATAATCTTCGTTATGCTGGCCGCGAAAATGCGTGACCGCGCCGATGGCCCCGTCATCGATCAAGCGCCGCGCCAGTCCCAGGATCGGGTGGCGCAGATAGGTGAAGCCGACCAGCGAGCGGCGCCCGGCCCGGGCAGCGGCATCGGCGATCTCCTGCGCTTCCGCAACGCCGAGGCCGACCGGCTTCTCGCAATAGACATGCTTGCCGGCGGCGATGGCGGCCAGGGCGATCGGCTTGTGCAGATTGGACGGCACGCAGATGTCGACGATATCGATCTCGGGATCGGCCACCAGGCGGCGCCAGTCGTCGGTGGCGCGGGCAAAGCCGAAGCGCTCAGCCGCCGCTTCCGCCAGCGCCTGGGTCTGGTCGCAGACCAGGGTCATCTCGGGATGCGCCGGCGCCTCCGGGAAGACCATCGGCAGGACGCGATAGGCATAGGCATGGCAGCGGGCGATGAAGCCGGCCCCGATCAGGCCGATACGCAGTTTCGGTGTCATGGTCTGGGTCCCCGGTTGGGTGGTCCTGTATCGGGCGTTCTTATTCCCCGTCGCGCGCCTGGATCTTCTGCCGGTAGCCGGCATAGGCGGTGACGACGGCGCCGCGGCGCGAGACCTGCGGCACCGGCACGTCCCACCAGGCGCCGCCCGCCGCCGTGGTGCGGTCGGGATCGGTCTCGATGACGATCACATGGCTGCGGGGCGAGCCCTTGGCACGGTCGAGGGCCGCTTCCAGCTCGCCGATCGATGCCACCTTCTCGGCAATGGCGCCCATCGCCCGGGCATGGGCGGCGAAGTCGATATCGACCTCTTCCGCGCGCTTCGCATCCTTCAGAAGATTATTGAACGGGGCGCCGCCGCAGGCCTGCTGCAGGCGGTTGATGCAGCCGAAGCCACGATTATCCAGCAGGACGACATCGAGCTTGGCGCCCAGCATGACGGAAGTCGCGAGCTCGGAATTCATCATCATATAGCCGCCGTCGCCCACCAGGACGAAGACGCGCCGCTCCGGGAAGGCAAGCTTGACGCCGAGGCCGCCGGCGATCTCATAGCCCATGCAGGAATAGCCGTATTCCATGTGGTAGCCCTTGGGATCGGCGGTCTTCCACAATTTATGCAGCTCGCCCGGCAAGCCGCCGGAGGCATTGACGACGACATCGGTCCGCGCCGCCTTGCGGTTGACCGCACCCAGCACCTGCGCATCGCTCGGCAGTTGATTGCCGCCGGTTCTATCGTCTTTCGGTGCGGCGGTGGCCGCCGCCACGGTATCGAGCCAGGACCGGCGCAACGTCGCGCCGCTTGCCGCCCAGTCGCCGGGTGCGCGCCAGCCCTCGAGCGGCCGCGCCAGGGCCGCGAGGCTGGCCCGCACATCGCCGACCAAGGGCTGCGCCTGATGCTTCCAGGCGTCATGACCGTTGACGTTGAGCTGGATCAGCTTCGCACCGGCTGCGAACAGCGCCCAGGAGCCGGTGGTGAAATCCTGTAGCCGCGTGCCGATCGCCAGGATGACATCGGCCTTGCGGGCAAGCTCGTTGGCGGCGGCGGAGCCGGTGACGCCGATCGAGCCCAGGTTATGCGGATCGTCCCAGGAGAGGGCGCCCTTGCCGGCCTGGGTCTCCGCTGCGGGCAGATCATGCTGCTGCAGGAAGCGGCGGACATCATCGGTCGCCCGGCTGTAATGCACGCCGCCGCCGAGGATGACGAAAGGCGCCTTGGCCTGGCGCAAGATGGTTGCTGCGGCCTCCAGTTCCCGGGCATCCGGCACCGGCCGGCGCAGCCGATGGACGCGTTTTGCAAAGAAGGCGAGGGGATAGTCGGCGGCTTCCGCCTGCACGTCCTGCGGCAGGCAGAGCGTCACCGGGCCGCATTCGGCGGGATCGGTCAGCACCCGGATCGCCTGCGGCAGGCTGGTCAGCACTTGTTCCGGCCGCGTCAGGCGGTCCCAGAAGCGCGAGACCGGGCGGAAGCAGTCATTGACGCTGGTTGTGGGATTACCGAAATCCTCGATCTGCTGCAGCACCGGATCAGGGCGGCGGCTGGCGAAGATATCGCCGGGCAGCAGCAATACCGGCAGGCGGTCGACATGGGCCAGCGCCGCTGCCGTCACCATATTGGTGGCGCCGGGACCGATCGAGGTGGTGCAGGCCATGATCTGCGTGCGATCCTTCGCCTTGGCATAGGCGATCGCGGCCAGGGCCATGCCCTGTTCGTTATGGGCGCGATAGGTCGGGATGTGGTCTTCGCTCTCGGGGTTCGCCGCCTGGGCCAGGGCCTCGCCGAGGCCGGCGACATTGCCATGGCCGAAAATCGCGAAGACACCGGCGACCAGCGGCTGCTCGCTGCCCTCGACCTCGACATATTGTGCGGCAAGATATTTGACCAATGCCTGGGCCATGGTCAGCCGGATCGTCGCCACGATATCCTCCCCTTCATCTCGGCCCCTGTCGCGGATGTTGCGGGCCGCTCCGATAATCCATCATAGGCCGATCTTTGCCGGCCTTCCCGCTAGCCTGGCCATCGCTGGCCCGCATGATCTCCAGCCTGCGTGATCTAGCGTGCGCGGTAGCGCAGCCAGATCTTGATCAACCGGCGATAGCTCTCGGCGACAGTGGCAATGAACTGCGCGCTGTCGGCATCGTCGCCCGGTCCGTTCAGCCAGTCGCGCGCCGGCTGCATGAAGATCGAGCGGCCGATGGCGAAACCCTTGCAGATCGCATGCTGCGCCGCCAGGGCAAAGGAGTCCGCCAGCACATTCTCCGGCGCCTCCAGTCCCAGCAGCACGACGCCGCGGCAATGCGGGTCATGCCGCGCGATCAGCGCATCGACGGCCTGCCAGCTCTCATTGCCGAGGCCCGGCAGCTTCCACCAGTCGGGGCGGATGCCGGCGGCATAGATCTGTGCGACGGCGCGGCTGACCGCATCGACGGCCGGCGGCATGTCCTTGGGCGGAATGACTTCGATGAGGAATTCATGGCCGGTGCCGATGGCGGCTTCCTGCAGCGTCGCCAATTGGTCGATCTGTACGCGCCGCAGCTCCTCGGTGTCGTCGGGATGGTAAAAGACCAGGCATTTGGCGATATGTTCCGACGGCCAGTGCCGCATCGCCAGCGCGAGATTGTTGCCGGCCATGAAGCGCAAGGGGCGCGAGCCCGGCAGCTCCACCGGCCGGCCGATCCACAGCCCGCGGCCGGTCAGATGTTCCAGCACGTCGCGGCCATAGATATCGTCAGTGAGAACACCGGCGCGGCCGGGATAGTCGGCGGCGACCTGCAGCACCGCTTCGCCGATCAGCTGCTTCAGCACCGGCACGCGGGCGATGTCGGCCTTGCATTCGGCGGCGAGTTGTTCCAGCTGCAGGCGGTGGTCGAAGGCCAGCGCCATCACTTCCGGCCAGTCATGATGCCGCGTGGTGACGCGGTGCAGATGGTTCAGGCGCTCGTCCTGGTCCGGGCGGGCGATCTTCGAGGCGCGGGCGAGATAATCGTCCAGCTCCGCGCGCGTCGGTGCGGCCGGCGAGCAGCCATGCCGCGACACGACCAGGGCGCCGCAGGCATTGGCGTAGCGGCAACAGGTCTCCAGCTTCTCGCCGCGCAGCCAGCCGCGCAGGAAGCCAGCGAGGAAGCCGTCGCCCGCACCCAGCACGTTGAGAACGTCGACCGCGACCCCTTCCACCGTGATGCCGTCGTCGAGACTGGCGCCGATGCGGTCGGGAAAGACCGAGCAGCCATAGGGGCCGCGCTTGACGACGAAGGTGGCGGCACTCAGCTCGCGCAGGCGGTGCAAAGCCTCGATCACCGTGTCGCGCCCGCCGGCAATGCGGATCTCTTCCTCGGTGCCGACGATGAGGTCGCAGAGCGGCACGATCTGCTGCAGATGGGCGCTGACCGAATCGGCGGCGATATAGCGGATCTCGCCCTCGCCGCGGCCGGCGAGGCCCCAGAGCACTGGCCGGTAATCGATATCGAGGATGACCTTGCCGCCGGATTGCCGGGCGAGATCGATGGCGCGCCGGCTGGCCTCATAGGTGCCGGGTGTCGAGAGATGGGTGCCGGTGACGAGCAGCGCCTGGGCCCGGGCCACGAAAGCGGCATCGATATCCGCGGCCTCGATCGCCATATCGGCGCAGTTCTCGCGGTAGAAGATCAGCGGGAAGGTGTTGCGGTCCTTGATGCCGAGCAGGACGAGGCCGGTCAGCCGGTTCTTGTCAATGCCGACATGGCTGATATCGACCCCTTCGGCGGCAAGCGACTCGCGTACGAAGCGACCCATATGCTCGTCGCCGACCCGTGTCAGCATGGCGACCTTGAGCCCCTGGCGGGCCACGCCGACGGCGATATTGGCGGCGCAGCCGCCGAGATATTTGGCAAAGCTGCCGGCATCTTCCAGCCGGGCGCCAGGCTGCTCGGCATAGAGATCGACTGCCGCGCGGCCGAGGCAGATGAGATCCAGCGGTTCTGCTGTCATCGCTCAGGCCTTGCCGCGGCCATTGCTGTCGCCGGCCTCGTCATCCCGCAGCTCGTCGGGGAACCACGAGGCGGCGCCGGGCTCGTTGACCCAGGCATGCTCGGCGGTGAATTCCGGCACCGTATAGGGGTTGTCCGGCAGATGGCGGATGACCCAGGCATAATACATGCCGTAGCCCGGCGCGGCGGTCTGCGGATGGTCATTGCCGTCGAAGATCTTCACCGTGTCGTATTGCTTGACCCTGAGCACGTCCGGCCCCAGCTCGCACAGCCCGTAGCCCTGCGGCTTGGTGAAGCGATAGTGGTAGATCTCCGGCTGCGGGTGATGATGCGGCGGATAGCTCGACCAGCGGCCCGGCATGGTGACCACTTCGCCCAGCACCAGCTGTGCTTCCGCCGGGCTGTTGCGGCGGTCGAAAATGGTGCGGACGAAGCGCAGGCAGGCATTGCCGACCTGGCCCTTGCCGCGATGCTCGTTCGGCACGTCCTCATAGAAGCGGCTGGCGAAGGCCGCCTTGTTGGCGCAGCGATAGAGGGTGACTTCGCTGTCGGCCTTCGCCTCGATCGTCAGCGTGACGGCCGCCGCGGCATGGGCCGCCCGTGGGCTTTCGTCGAACAGCGAGTGCCGCTGCCAGTTCCGGCTGTCATTGCCGAGGCGGATCGTGATGTCGCCCTCCATCAGCAGGGCGGCGGTCTCGGCGTTAAGCGTTTCGGTCCAGGTCTCGCCGGCTTTCAGCCGCAGGACGCCGAAGGCGATACCGGTATCATCCGTCGTTTCATGCAGCGCTGTCACCCAGGTCAGGCCGAACGGATAGCCGGTGCGATGTGCCGTGATGTGCCGTGTCATGATGTCACCCCGCTTGCGCCGGTCGCCTTTCACGCCGCCCTATTCTAGCGCGCGTTGCGACCGGTCGACTCTCTTCGTTGGCACCTTATTAGAATATTTTTTCCTTATCAATATCGATATAGAAAAATTTATTCTGCAGCGCGATATCTGAAATTCATCACTTTTTGCAATGCGATATATGAATTTTTGTTTTCGCGGCCGCAGGAAATGAAACGACAATAGAAAATAGATGCCAATTTTCTGTTGTCTGGAAAATTTTTTCATCTAAGCTTGCCGACGGTTTGGCCACGCGGCCTGCCGCCATCCGGTCGCTCTGGCTTCGTGCTAGTGGCGATAGAGCCAGAAGAAGCCCGGATTGGCCGATATAGGGGAGGATCTCAAATGATTTCACGCATTCAATCCCTGGCGACGGCCGCAGGTCTTGCGGTGCTGACGACGCTGGGCGCTTTCTCGCTGTCTCAGCCGGCGCAAGCCAAGACCGCCGCCGAGACGCGCATCGTTTTCGTCACCCACGGCCAGGCTTCCGACGTCTATTGGTCGGTGGTGAAGGCGGGCATGGCGGATGCCGCCAAGGTGATGGGCTCCAAAGTCGAATACTTCGCGCCGGAAGTCTGGGACGTCGTGAAGATGCAGCAGATGATCGACGCAGCCGTCGCCTCCAAGCCGGACGGCCTGGTGGTTTCGATCCCCGATGCCAAGGCGCTCGATCCCTCGGTCAAGAAGGCGGTGGCAGCGGGTATCCCCGTCATCGTCATCGATAGCGGCCAGGATGAAGTGGCCAATGTCGGCGCCCGCAACTATGTCGGCAGTGCTTCCGATTTCGATGCCGGCAAGCAGGCCGGCCAGAAGATGAAGGCGGCCGGCGTCACCAAGGCGATCTGCATCAACCACGAAGTCGGCAATGTCAGCCTCGATGACCGCTGCAACGGCTTCAAGGAAGGCCTGGGCGGCAGCATGGAAGTGGTCTCGGTGACCATGGATCCGACCGAAACCGCGACCCGCGTCACCGGCTATCTCTCGGCGCATCACGACGTGCAGGGCATCCTGACCCTCGGGCCGACCCCGGCGGCGCCTGTCCTGGCGGCGCTCAAGAAGGCTGACCTCCTCGGCAAGGTCAAGTTCGGCACCTTCGATCTTTCCACCGAGGTGCTGGAAGCGGTGGCCAAGGGCGACATGCTGTTCTGCATTGATGCCCAGCCCTATCTGCTCGGCTATCTGCCGGTCGTCAATCTGACCTTGAACGCAGTCAACGGCACCATGCCGACCTCGACGATCTATACCGGCCCGGCCTTCATCACCAAGGACGATGCCAAGATGGTGGTCGAACTGGCGAAGAAGGGTACCCGATAAACCCAGCGGCGGAAGCGACGGGCGTCATGCGCGTGTCGCTTCCGCCGTGCCCTTCGGCCACGCTTTGTCTGTACCAGCAGAGACGATGCGGGCAAGCGGCAGCGAAGCGGCATCACCCGGCAGGATCATCGGCAGCCCGTCTCGATGATCGGCCACCCGGCAACACATCGTCTCCATGCGGATCGAGCTAGATGCAGAATGATTTGACATTGCGTGTCACCAGGAAGGGCGCGTCACCCCGTGACGAACGTCTGACGACGGCCCATTGGTGGGTGAAACTTCTGCGGCGCCCAGAGCTCGGCGCCTTGTCGGGTACGGTTCTGGTGCTGGTCTTCTTCGCCGTCGTCGCCGGCAGCAGCGGCCTGTTCAGCCCGCCCGGCATCGTCAATTTCCTCGAAGTCTCGGCCGAGCTCGGCATCCTCGCCTCGGCGGTCGCCCTGCTGATGATCGCCGGCGAGTTCGATCTTTCCGTCGGCTCGATGATCGGTTTTGCCGGCGTCGTCATCGGCATGCTGGTGTCGGAGGCCGGCTGGCCGATTCCGCTCGCGGTGCTCGCCGCCTTCGTGGTGGCGATCTTCGTCGGCTGGGCCAATGGCTGGCTGGTCATCAAGACCAAGCTGCCCTCCTTCATCGTGACGCTGGCATCGATGTTCATCCTGCGCGGCCTGACCCTGGCGCTGACCCGGCTGGTGACCAACCGCACCCAGATCCCCTACATCACCAACGATCACGAGAACGACTTCATCGTTCAGCTTTTCTCCGGCCATCTCGGCAACGGCATTTTCGTCTGGCTGGCGCAGCACGGTTATATGGCCCAGCGCAGCGACGGCGCACCCTTCGTCGACGGCATACCGGTCGCCATCCTGTGGTGGCTGGGCCTCGCCGCCGTCGCCACCTGGATCCTGGTCCGCACCCGCTTCGGCAACTGGATCTTCGCCTCGGGCGGCGATGCCAATGCGGCGCGCAATGTCGGCGTGCCGGTCGCGCGCGTGAAGATCAGCCTCTTCATCATGACGGCGGTGGTCGCCACCGTCTTCGCCTGCGTCCAGGTCTTCTCGACCGGTTCGGCGGATACCCTGCGCGGCACGCAGAAGGAATTCGAGGCGATCATCGCCGCCGTCATCGGCGGCAACCTGCTGAGCGGCGGCTACGGTTCGGCGGTCGGCGCCGTCTTCGGCGCCCTGATCTTCGGCATGGTGGAGATCGGCATCTTCTATACCGGCGTCGATACCGACTGGTTCAAGGTCTTCCTCGGCGTCATGGTGCTGCTGGCCGTGCTGTTCAACGACTTCATCCGACGCCGCGCCACGGAGGCCCGCAAATGAGCCAGGTTGTTCTCGAAGGCGCCACGCCGCTGATCGAATTGCGCAATGTCAGCAAGTTCTTCGGCTCGATCGTTGCCCTGAAGAACATCTCCTTCGCGGTCTATCCGGGCGAGGTCCATTGCCTGCTGGGCGATAACGGCGCCGGCAAATCGACGCTGATCAAGATTCTCTCCGGGGTCTATCACTGCGACGAAGGCGACATGCATGTCTGCGGCGAGAAGGTCGACTTCTCCTCGCCGCGCGAGGCTCTGGATTTCGGCATCGCCACCGTGTTCCAGGATCTCGCCATGGTGCCGCTGATGAGCATCACGCGGAACTTCTTCATGGGACGCGAACCGACGCGCGGACGCGGCATCATGCGGCGCTTCGATCTCGAAACCGCCAATGCCATCGCCCGCGAGGAACTGGGCAAGATCGGCATCGACGTGCGCGACCCGACCCAGGCGGTCGGCACCTTGTCGGGCGGCGAGCGGCAATGCGTCGCCATCGCCCGCGCCATGTATTTCGGCGCCAAGGTGCTGATCCTCGACGAGCCCACCTCGGCACTCGGCGTACATCAGGCCTCGATGGTGCTGAAATATGTTGCTTTGGCGCGGCGGCGCGGCGTTGGCGTCATTTTCATCACCCACAACATCCACCACGCCTTCCCGGTCGGCGACACCTTCACCTTGCTCAATCGCGGCACCAGCGTCGGCACCTATCGCAAGAGCGAGATCAGCCGCGACGAGGTGCTGCATGTCATGTCCGGTGGCGAGCAGCTGGCGCAATTGAACGCGGAACTGGAAGAATTGATGGGCCGGCAAGGCCTGGAATCCACCGGCATCGAGCTGGAGCCCGTCGATTCGCCACCGCATTGAGGATGCCGGCCCGCGGGCCGGCGCCAAGTTCCTAAACGATCCTATTCTCACGTGAGGCAAGAATGAGCGTACGCATCGGCATCAATCCGATCACCTGGACCAATGACGACATGCCAGAACTGGGCGGCGACACGCCGCTGGACGTCTGTCTGGCGGAAGCGAAGCAGGCCGGCTATGCCGGTATCGAAATGGGCGGCAAGTTTCCGCGCAATTCAGCCGAATTGCGGCCGATCATGCAGCGCCATGGCCTCGCTCTCATTTCCGGCTGGTATGACGGCCGCATCCGCGACCGCACGCCGGCCGATGAATTCGCCGCCGCCACGGCGCATCTGCAGCTCCTGAAGGATATGGGCTGCAGCCATGTGGTCTATGCCGATACCAGCGGCGGCAGCCATGGCGGCTTCGACACGCCGATCTCGCACCGGCCGAAACTGGCCGCCGGCGACTGGCCGGAATACGGCCGCAAGGTAACGGAACTGGCCGACAGGATGGCGGCGTTTGGCGTCCGCATGGCCTTCCATCACCACATGGGAACGGTGGTGGAGACCGACCAGGAGGTGGATCTCCTGATGCAGCATACCGGCGCCTCGGTGGGCCTGCTGTTCGATTCCGGCCATTCGATCTTCTCCGGCGGCGATCCCGTCGCCCTGGCGAAGCGTCATGCCAGGCGCATCGTCCATGTCCATTGCAAGGATGCGCGCAAGCCCATTCTCGAAACCGCCCGCAAGAAGGACCAGAGCTTCATGGGTGCCGTGCTGGACGGCATCTATACGGTGCCGGGCGACGGCTTCATCGACTATCCCGCCATTCTAAAGGCACTGCATGATGCCGGCTATCAGGGCTGGCTGGTGGTCGAGGCGGAGCAGGACCCGAAGAAGGCCCATCCGCTGACCTATGCGAAGATGGGCTATGAGAACCTGGCCCGCTTCGCCCGCGACGCCGGCTTCACCATCGCTGCCTGACGGGTGTCAACATGGATCGCTTGAAAATCGCCGTTGCCGGCGCCGGTCTCATCGCCCAGGTCGAGCATATCCCCAATCTGCTGGCGGCTCCCGATCGCTTCGCGGTGGTCGGCGTCTATGACCCCTCCGCCGCGACCCGCCGCTTCATCACCGATCGCTATGGCATCGCCGGCTTCGACAATCTCGACCGCATGCTCTCCTCGGTGCAGGCGGAGGCCCTGCTGATCGCCAGTCCCGATTTCCATCACGGCCAGATCGCCGCCAAGGCGCTGGATGCGGGCTTGCATGTCTTTTGCGAAAAGCCGCTCTGTTACGGGGTCGGCGAGATCGACGATCTCATCGCCAAGCGCGACGCCGCCAAAAAGGTCCTGCAGATCGGCTATATGAAGCGCTTCGATCCCAGCTACGAGCTGCTCCTCCAGGAGATCGACGGCCTCGGCGGCAAATTGCGCTTCATCGGCGTCGAGGTGAACGATCCCGATGCCTGGCCCTTCGTCGCCCATCATGCCACCTTCAAGGCCGAGGACGTGCCGGCGCTGATGATTGCCGAGGGCAGGGCCCTGCAGGCAAGCCAGGTGGAAAAGGCCATGGGCCGGGCGCTCGGCGGTTCTCTGCTGCAGGGCTTCACTGGCGCCTACAGCTCCAGCCTCATCCATGACCTCAACCTGGTCAATGGCATCCTCGATCACCTGGGCCTCGCCAGCCGCCAGGCGCTCTCCGGCAGCTTCTTCAGCGAGGGCCGCGGCGGCAGCGCGGTGCTCGCCGTCAATGGCGGCCAGGCGCGCTGCCATCTGGCGCATGTCGCCGTGCCGCATCTCGCCGAATATACCGAGCGGGTGTCGCTGTTCTTCGACGACCGGCGTTTCGAGCTGCTGTTCCCCTCGCCCTATCTCAATCACCAGCAGACCCGCCTGCTGAGCTATCGCTCGGCCGATCATCACCTGCAGGTGACGGAACATCGCAACGGCTTCGGTGAGGCCTTCCGGCGCGAACTCGACGGCTTCTGGTCCGCCGTGCGGCAGGGCGCGCCGGTCCGCAACACGGCCGAGGCCGCGCGCGGCGATATGCAGATGGTGGCCGATCTCACCAGGCTGGCGATCGCGGCGGAGGGCAATGTGTCGTGACAGCCGCATCTTCCTCATCGCCGGTGGCCGCAGCGCAGACCCGCGCCGCGCGCCAGGTCATCATCCATGAGGATGATGTTGGCATGTGCCATGGCGCCAATACCGCCTATCTCGATCTCTTCCGTCGCGGCGTCTGCAGCAGCGGCTCGGTCATGGTGCCCTGTCCCTGGTTCCCGGAGATCGCCGAGGCGGCGCAGAACGATCCCACGCTCGATCTTGGCGTCCATCTCACCTTGACCAGCGAGAAGAAACATTATCGCTGGGGTCCCCTGACCCGGCCTTCCGCCGCCGCCGGCCTGACCGATGCCCATGGCTATCTCTGGAACAATGTCGGCGATCTCAGGCGCCGCGCGCAGCCGGAAGCGGTGGAAGCGGAGATGCGGGCGCAGATCGACCGCGCGCTTGCCATGGGAATCGACGTCACCCATCTCGATGCCCATCAATATGCCGCCCTGGCGCCGGAATTCGTGAATATCTATGCGCGGCTCGGGGCGGAATACCGCGTGCCGGTGATGTTCCCGCGCGATTTCGCCGCCATCGACTACCGGCCCAATCTGGGCACAGTCGATCTCGCGGTCTATCCCGCGATCGCCGATCGGCTGGCGGAGATCGGCTATCCCCTGATGGATGCATTGCGCGAGACGCCCTGGGTGCGGGCGGGCAACGCCGAAAGCGCCTATCGCCAAATGCTGGCAGGCCTGCCGGCGGGCCTCTCCTTCCTCGCATTGCATTTCAACGCGCCGGGCGAGATCGAGGCGATCGAGCCGGGCAGCGCGCATGTCCGCACGGAGGAATATGCCGCCTTTGCCGCCCCCGCTTTCGCCGCCTGGCTGGCCGCAGAAGGTCTGCAGCCGGTCGGCTTCCGTGGTTTCCGCGATGCCTTGCGGGCGCGGGCGCATTGAGGAGCGGGGTGAAGATCGGATCGATGGCCGGGCGGAATCGCGCCGTCAGGTAGCAAACAGCGAAGGCGGCGATTGACAAAAACCGCGCCGCGACAGAAACACGGGGGAAGAGTGAAGCTGAAGAATGGAATCGACAAGATGGCGCGACGCGATGTTCCGGGTGATCTCGAAGCGCTGCGCAATGCGATTTCGCAGCGTTATGACGAGCTCAGCCCGAAACTGCGGCAGATCGCCCGCTTCATGCTGGACCATCCCAATGAAGTGGCGCTGGCCACGGTCACCAGCCTTGCCGAGCATGTCGACGCCCAGCCGTCGGCGCTGATCCGTTTTTCCCAGGCCTTCGGCTATTCCGGCTTCAGCGAGATGCAGGCCCTGTTCCGTGACTCGCTGGTCGCCCGCTCGCCCTCCTATTCGCAGCGCCTGCGCCAGCTGACCCAGGACAAGGATCCCCGCGCGGCGACATCGCCGCTGGCCATGCTGCGGGGGTTCTGCGCCGCCAATGTGGTGTCGCTGGAACATCTGGCGGAGAGTGTCAGCGAAGAGCAGCTGGAAGAGGCGATCCATCTCATCGCCCGGGCGCGCTGCGTCTATCTGATGGCGCAGCGCCGTTCCTTCCCGGTCGCGGCCTATCTCGCCTATGCGCTGCCCCATGCCGAACGCCCGGCGCATCTGCTGAACGGCCTCGGCGGATTGCTGCATGAGCAGGCGAAGGCGATGGGGCGCCAGGACGTGCTGATCTCGATCAGTTTTGCGCCTTATTCGGAAGAGACCATCCAGGTCACCGAGGAAGCGGCCGCGCGTCGCGTCCCCGTGATCGGCCTTTCGGACAGTTCGGTCAGCCCGCTGAAGCGCCACGCCGCGGTCTATTTCGAGATCAAGGATGCGGAGGTAAAAGGCTTCCGGTCATTGACCGCCTCGCTCAGCCTGGCGCAGATCCTGGCGATCGGCGCGGCAGGGGATCAGGGATAGCAATATGGCGGCAATTAGATTCTAGCGGCTGCTGTTGGGGCGGAAAACAAGAAGGCATCTCAGCAACAGACGGGCCGCGCCCCCTCACCCTGTCCCTCTCCCGCGAGGGGAGAGGGAACGCAGTTGCCGGCAACCATCTGTACCGGTGCGGCCCATAGCTGGATAATCACACTGTTTCATTTCGGAATTCACGCAGCCATTTGATTGCAGATGGCAAGAAAGCCGATGTCCGAATAAGTCTAGGGCAGTGCCGCAGCATCCCCTCTCCCCTCGCGGGAGAGGGACAGGGTGAGGGGGCAAGCGATGACTGGTTGGCGCGCGTTTCTCAGCCAAACGTAAAGGCATAGGCCCGGATGCCGGGAGCGAGGAACTCGATCTCGAACCTGTGCTCGCCGACCGGCTCCGCCTGGCGCACCAGCTGGTACAGTTTCACTTCCCGTGCTGTGCCCCAGCCATCGGCATCGGTATCGGTGCCGTGATTGACGCCCGGTGCGGCGCCGTCGATGGTGACCCGGAAGCGGATCTCCTGCCCGGGCTGTGCCGGCCCCATGACGAGATGCAGGTCGCGGGCATGGAAGCGATAGGCGATGCGGCCCGGCACCGCATTCAGCGTCGCGAATTCGCCGCCGAGGGTCCAATCGCCGGAAAGCCCCCACCAGTTGAGCGCGAGATCCGCCGGCATCTGGTAATGCGAGGGGACATCCGGCGTGCCGCCGCGCGCGGCGAAATGCGTCGCCTTCTCGTAACCGATATAGGTCTCGCCGGAATAAAGGTCGCGTTCATCGGGCGCCGCCTGGGTGCCGGGGGCCTTCACGGCTGCGATCGCTGGTTCGACCTTGGCGCCCTTGGCTTCCGTGAGCAGCTTTTGGATTAACTCTTCGGAAGTGTCATAATCGCCTTCGCCGAATCTCTGGTCGCGCAGACGACCATCGGCATCGACGAAATAGAGCGCAGGCCAGGCCTCGTTGCCGAAAGCCTGCCAGATGCCGAAGTCGTTATCCGGCACGACGGGATAGGTGATGCCGAGCGTCTCGATCGCCTGGCGCACATTGGCGGGGTCCTTCTCGAAGGCAAATTCCGGCGTGTGCACGCCGATGACGACGAGGCCCTGGTCCTTGTACTTCTCCGCCCAGGCGCGGACATAGGGCAGGTTGCGCAGGCAGTTGATGCAGGAATAGGTCCAGAAGTTGACGACAACCACCTTGCCCTGCAGGTCTTCCGCCCGCAGCGGCAGCGTGTTCAGCGGCGCGCTACCCTCGAGCAATGCACGCAGCGTACGGGGCAGGGCCGGCGTTGCCGCCTGTGCCGTCGTGCCGAAGGCGGACATCCGCGTCGCGCTGATCAGATTCCGCTCGATCCGCGCGGTGAGATCGGCCGAGAGGCGGGTGAGCAAACCGGTATCGGCACCGAACCAGATCGCCCCGGCGCTCAGCACCACCGTGGCGCCGGCCACGCGCCGGAACAGATCACTCCAGCGCGCCGGCATCTTCATGAAGCCGAGGAAACGCTGGCCGAGCAGGATCACGGCACCCAGCGAGGTCGCGGCACCCAGCCCATAGGCAAGCAGCAGCAGGCCGGTCTGCAAGCTGGGGCCGTTGAGGGCGGCGCCGCTCAGGACGAGGCCCAGCACCGGTCCCGCGCAAGGCGCCCAGATGAGGCCCGTCGCCATGCCCAGCAGCAGCGAGCGCGTGGGGCGCGGGCCGCCCGCGTCACGCTGTTCCGTCGCCCAGTGTGCCAGCCGAGCACCGGCCGATGCAGCCGGCCGCAGCAGGCGATCGGCCAAAGCCGGAAACAGCAGCGTCAGGCCGAACATCGCCAAGAGAGCCAGGATGACGTTACGGGCGTGATGGTTCACCTCCACCGCCCAGCCGCCGGCGAAGGCGGCGAGGCTCGCAACACCTGCGAAAGCAAAAGCGAGGCCGAGCAGCGTCGGCAGGCTATCACGCCTGAAGCTCTTGCCGGTCCCGGCCAGGACGAAAGGCAGGATCGGCAGGATGCAGGGCGAAGCGATGGTGAAGATGCCGGCGAGGTAGCTGAGGACCAGGAATGTCATGTGACGCCTTGCGGGTTCAAATGTGGTCGGGCTCGGGACAGCCCGGGCTGTTCCCATGCAACATGTGCGCGGGATGAAAGCTGACCGTTTTGTTTCGTCGTTTGGCGCCGGCCTCAGCCGCACAAGATCGCCGCGGATGAAGCCGGTTGCCGAGAACTAGCGTGCCGCGACGTCGACGATGGCCTGGGCGAAGGCTTGTGGCGCTTCCTGCGGCAGGTTGTGGCCGATGCCGCCGCTGATCAGGCGATGCTGATACTTGCCGACGAACTTCTTGGCGTAAGCCGCGGGCTCCGGATGCGGCGCGCCATTGGCATCGCCCTCCATGGTGATCGTCGGCACGGTGATGAGGGGCCCGGCGGCAAGCTTCGCTTCCAGCGCATCGTATTTCGCCTCGCCGGAAGCAAGGCCAAGCCGCCAGCGGTAATTGTGAATGACGATGTCGACATGGTCCGGGTTGTCGAAGGCTGCGGCCGAGCGGTCATAGGTCGCGTCGTCGAACTTCCATTGCGGCGAGGCGAGCTGCCAGATCAGCTTGTTGAACTCATGGGTGTTCTTGGCATAGCCGAGGCGGCCGCGCTCGGTGGTGAAATAGAACTGGTACCACCAGGCAAGTTCCGCCTTGGGCGGCAGGGGCTGGCTGTTGGCCTTGACGCTGCCGATCAGATAGCCGCTGACGGAGACCAAAGCCTTGACGCGTTCCGGCCACAAGGCGGCGACGATATCGGCGGTGCGCGCGCCCCAGTCATAGCCGCCGAGTACCGCCGTCTCGATCTTCAACGCATCCATGAGGGCGATGACGTCGAGAGCGAGCACCGCCTGCTGGCCGTTGCGCAACGCCTTGCCATCGCGCAGGCGCGTGGTGCCATAGCCGCGCAGATAGGGAACGATGACGCGATGGCCGGCTGCCGCCAAGGCCGGCGCCACATCGGCATAGCTGTGGATGTCATAGGGCCAGCCATGCAGCAGAATGACGGCGGGCCCATCGGCCGGGCCCGCCTCGGCATAGCCGATATTGAGCGGACCGGCATCCACCTGCTTCAGCGGGCCGAAGGAGGTATGGGCCCCCGGCGTGATCGCCGGCAAGGCTGCCGCGGCATCGGCCCGCGCAATGGCGATCCCGCCGAACTGGCTGGCGGCCAGCGTCATCCCGGCTGCGGTCGCGGCGGCGCCGAGAAAGCGACGGCGATGCAGGTTGATTTCGTCAGCGCTGTTGTCGGTAGGCATCGGGAATTCTCCTGGGTCGATGATTTGGGGCAGGGAGGCTGGGGTGGTGATGGCGCTTGCCCCGCATCTCATCTGTAGCAAGAACACGAGACGCAGGGGATCGAACGAAGGTATCGCTCGTCAGATCACGTTGAGCGTGACGTTGATGTTGCCGCGCGACATCTTCGAATAGGGGCAGAGCTGATGCGCGGCCTCGACCACCGCCCGGGCGGTGTCGTGGCCCAGCCCCGGCAGGCTGACGTTGAGGCGCGCCTGTAGGAAGTAATCGCCATCGGTAGTGCCGAGATCGATTTCGGCATCGACCGCCACATCGGGCGGCAATGTCACCTGCAATTTCCCGGCGGCACGGCCCATGGCACCGATGAAGCAGGCCGACCAGCCGGCGGCGAAAAGCTGTTCGGGATTGGTGCCGGTGCCATTGCTGCCCGGGCGCGACAGCTTGAGGTCGAGCCGGCCGTCCGAACTGCGGGCGGCGCCCTCGCGGCCGCCGGTCGTGTGGGTCTTTGCGGTATAAAGCACGTTTTCGATCTGGGTCGCGGCCATGGCTGGCTCCCGCTGGGTCAAGTTTCAACGTATCCGCTTAAATCGGATACGATATAAATATATCGATCGAGGCCGATGTCAACCCCTTCCGATTTAATCGGATGCGATCTATATAGGAGGGGAATGCTTTTTCTTCCGCCCGCGGCAAGCCTGCTTCCGAGGGGGGGAGAGGGCGAAGGAGAGGCAGATGAAAGACAATCCATCCTTGAAGGCGCCCGATGGCGGCGATGGATCGGGAAAACGCCGGGATGACGGACGCCCAAGGGATAAAGGCGCCGGGGATAAAGGCCCAGGGGATAAAGGCGCCGGGGATAGACGCCCCGATCCGACGGACCCGAAGATCCGCAAGCTGTCGGATTTCCTCTGTTTCGCGATCTATTCGGCCAATCTCGCTTTCGGCCGGGCCTATAAGCCGCTGCTCGACAAGTTGGGCCTCACCTATACGCAATACGTGACGATCGTCTCCCTGTGGGAGGAAGACGACATCACGGTCGGCGACCTCGGCGACAAGCTGTTCCTGGAATCGAACACCCTGACGCCGATCCTGAAAAAGCTGGAAGCCTCAGGCTATCTCGAGCGCCGCCGCGATCCGGCCGATGAACGCCAGGTGCGGATCCATCTGACCGAGGCCGGCCGCCGCCTGCGCGAGGAGGCGCTCCATATCAACCTGCTCTCGGCGACGGGACTTGAGCCGGATGAGTTCTCCAAGATGCAGAAGGGCGTGGTGAAGCTCCGCACCAATCTCATCGCGGCGACGGAAGAGAAGAAGTAGGGCAACAAGAAAACGCCGCCGTCTGAAAACAACGGCGGCGCCTCTTGTAATGGCCTTGATGAGCCAGGCGTAATCAGAAATACGCCTTCAAATTCCGCCGGATGCGTTCCTTCACCGGCTCGTCCGTGATCTCCGGCGCGAAGACATTGCCCGTCACTGCCTCGTAGAGCGCGATGTATTTCCGCGTGAAGTCGATCAGCGTCGCCTGGGGAATTTCCGGGATCGGCTCGCGATAGGGATCGCATTGGCTGGCGATCCACAGGCGCAGGAATTCCTTGTCGAGGCTCTCCGGTTCCTCACGCGCAGCATGGCGTGCCTGATAGCTGCCGGCCTGCCAGTAGCGGCTGCTGTCGGGTGTCAGGATTTCGTCGGCGAGGGTCAGGCGACCCTGCGCATCGACACCGAATTCGAACTTGGTATCGACCAGGATGAGGCCGCGTTCGGCCGCGAGCGCGCGGCCCTTGGCGAAAAGCGCCAGTGACACCTCGGCGACTTCATCCCACAATTTCTGGCTCAGATGCCCGCCGCTGACGATCTCGGCCGCCGTGGTCGGCGCGTCATGCTGGCCGGCCGCCGCCTTGGTGGTCGGCGTGATGATGGTTGTGGGCAGCTTGTCGTTCTTCCGGAGGCCGTCGGGGAAGCGGATGCCGTACATCTCGCGCTTGCCGTCGCGATACATCGGCCAGATCGAGGTATCGGTCGAGCCGGTCAGGTAATCGCGCACCACCACCTCCACCGGCAGCATCTCCAGGCGCTGGCCGACTACCACATTGGGGTCGGGGTAATCGAGCACATGGTTGCGGCAGATATCGGCGGTGGCGAGGAACCAGAAGCGGGCGATCTGCGTCAGCAGCTCGCCCTTGAAGGGCACGGCCGCCAGGATCTGGTCGAAGGCGCTCTGCCGGTCAGTCGAGATCAGGAGTCGCCTGCCATCGGCCAGGTCGTAATTCTCCCGCACCTTGCCGCGATAGTAATTGGGCAGTTCCGGAAAGAACGCCTCGGTCAGGACACGCGGAATGGCGGTACGGATGATATCGGCAGAGAGCATGGAGATCCTTCACGGGCTAAGCGGGGCCGAGTTATGGCACCAACCCCGGCGGCGGGCAATCGCGTGGGCGACGAATGCCGGAACAGCAGCGGATACCGGGGGCCGGACCGAATCGCAGGGCGGAACGAAGAATCTGCCGGCCCGCAGAGAAATCGCCCTTGAAACACCCCTTCGGCCTTCCATTTAATCGGATACGATTAAAGCGCATACGCTAATAAATCGGGCGGAACAGTGCTGATCACCGGCTAAGTCATTTATAAAGAAAGGAAAATTCCATGTCCAAGATTGAGAAAGTCCTGCTCACGGGCAAGACCCATACCGTCGCCACCCGTCGCGAAGGGCAGTCGCGGGTTGACCATGCCCGCCTCGACCTCAAACTCTCGACGCCGAACGTTCCCCATGGAGATCTCGTCTTCGACGCCGTCCAGGCTCATCCGACGGCGGAGCAGTTCTTCGCCGGCGCCTGGTCGGCCTGCTTCACCGGCGCGATCGACCTGGCAGCCCAGGCGCGCAAGGTGACCCTGCCGGCCGATCTCGCCGTCGATATCGAGGTCGATCTCGGGCAGACGGGCAGCGCCTATTTCCTGCAGGCCCGCGTCAATGTGACGGCGCCGGGCCTCGCCCAGGACCTCGCCGAGGAACTGGTGCATGCGGCGCATCAGATCTGCCCGTATTCGAAGGCGGTCGCCGGCAATATCGACGTCGCCACCAGCGTCCGCACCGCCTGACCGGCCGCCGGCCTGCTATCCGGCGTGGGAATTCTCGTTCTTGCCTCTACCGATAACCGGTGCGCCGACTTATTTTATTGAAGGCCCGCCCATCGGGGCGGGCTCGCCGATGGAAAGGATTGAATGATGACGACGCAAACCGAAACCGCCATCCTGGCCGGTGGCTGCTTCTGGGGCATGCAGGACCTGATCCGGCGCTATCCCGGCGTGATCTCCACGCGCGTCGGCTATAGCGGCGGCGACGTCCCCAATGCCACCTATCGCAACCACGGCACCCATGCCGAGGCAATCGAGATCGTGTTCGATCCGAAGCGGATCAGCTATCGCGACATCCTGGAATTCTTCTTCCAGATCCATGACCCGACCACGAAGAACCGCCAGGGCAACGATATCGGCCTCGCCTACCGCTCGGCGATCTTCTACCGCGACGCCGCCCAGAAGGCGGTGGCCGAGGATACGATTGCCGATGTCGACGCCTCGGGCCTGTGGCCCGGCAAGGTGGTGACCGAACTCGCCCCCGCCGGCCCCTTCTGGGAAGCCGAGCCGGAGCACCAGGACTACCTGGAGCGCATTCCCAACGGCTATACCTGCCACTTCATCCGCCCGGGCTGGAAGCTGCCGAAGCGGCAATCGGCCGAGTAAGCGGTCTTCGAATTAACGCGGCTTAGTCGGCCGGCTCCGATGTGCCTAACGGCACGTTGGGTCGGCCGATTGGTTTTGGGTGAGAGCAACGAGAGATGTGACACGCGCGGGAACGAAGTGGCTGCCCTTCGCGTATGACTATCGAACTCGGTGCAGTGCTCCAGCATCCTCACGTCGCTCGCGGTTGGAGCATGTGGCTTGGAACACCAGATTGGCCCCTATTAGCCTCCGACAATAGATCTTTTAAGTACGCTTACTTGGTCTCCAAACTTTGCGGTGCTGATCACGCTGGCCGATATCGGGCACATGCGGGCATGACGTGGCACACCCCATCAAAAGCCGATCGAATATGCGGTATCGAAGGCCGCAGCGAAATTTCGTCGTTCCGCAAGTCAGGTGGACTGGTATCTTTTGCAGGACCAATGCCACAGCTCAGTCGCCGAGGTTGCCCGATCTTAGCCTTAGGGGGTGTCATGGATGAAGCGACAGAACACCTTACAACCGAGCTCGTTTTCTCCTTTGGGCCGTTCCGGCTGGTTCCGAGCCGGCAGTTGCTCCTGCTCGAAAATCGCCCTGTAAAGCTCGGTGGCCGCGCTTTCGAGCTCTTGCGCCTGCTCGTGCAGCGTGCGGGTGAGCTCGTCAGCAAGGAAGAGTTGATGGCGGCGGCCTGGCCCGGCATCTTCGTCCACGAGAGCAATCTCAAGGTCAACATGTCGAACCTGCGGCAGCTGCTCGGGGACACCAAGCTCAACCCGGGCTATGTCGCCACGGTGGTCGGCCGGGGTTATCGCTTCACCGCGCCGGTGCAAACCGGCATCGGGGCGTTCGAGGATGGCGACCCCCTTGCAGCGGATCCCGGCTCCGGCGCATTGCCGCAGCAAGGCCAGGTCGTTGGCCGGGATGCAGAGCTGGCCGAGGTGATGAATGCCTTGCGCCGAGAGCGGCATGTGACCTTGGTGGGTGCGGGCGGCATCGGCAAGACCACTGTAGCCATCGCCGCGGCCCATGCCTTTGCCGAGGCTTGCGTGGATGGACTCTGTCTTGTGGATCTCTCGACCATCGACGATCCGACCCTCGTTCCCGTCGCCCTGGTGACGGCGCTGGGGATTCGCGGCAATCCCGATGACAGTTTCACGGCCATCCTTGGCTATCTCCGCACCCGCCGGATGCTGATCATTCTCGACAACTGCGAGCATGTGCTGCCGGCGGTGACGATCTTCGCACGGAGCCTCGCAGCGGAACCCGGCCCCTCGAAAGTTCTGGCGACCAGTCGCACGCCGTTCGGCTTCGACAAGGAATTCCTGATCCGAATCGGGCCGCTGGCCGTTCCCGGCGACGAACCCGGCCTGCTCTTGCAGCGCGCGCTTCTGTTCCCGACTGTGGACTTATTCGTCTCCCGCGCCTCGGAATGGGCGGGATATCAAGTGACCGAAGCCGATTGCAATGCGGTGGTGGCGATCTGCCGCGCCATGGAAGGCTTGCCCCTGGCGATCGAGCTGGCGGCGGCACAGCTCGAGAAGCATTCGCCTTCGGAGCTGCTGGCGATGCTCGACCGGTATGCCAGCTTCGCCAAACCGCGCCGTAACGGCGTTGCGTCGCGCCACGAGACGCTGTTGGCGACGATCGACTGGAGCTATCGGCTGCTTCCGCAAGGCGAGGCAAGCCTTTTCCGCGCCGTCTCGGCTTTCGCCGAATCCTTCGAGCTGGAAGACGCCGTTCATGTCGGCGGCGCGGCGGGGCTGGATACCGTCGATGTTGTCACCGGCCTTGGCGGCTTGGTGGCGAAATCGCTGCTGACCGCGGAAGTCAATGGCCCCGGGCTGCGCTACCGGCAGCTCGACAGCACCCGGCACTTCGCCGCGGAGAAGCGGCGCGCCGAGAGCGCCGACGCCTTGATCTTGAAAAGCCACGCGCAGCGCGTCCTCGATCTCTTCAGGCGGTCCGAGGAAGAGTGGCACTGGCTTGAAACGGCCGATTGGACCAAACGCTATGCCAGCCGGTTTGCCGATCTGCGTGCCGCACTCGCCTGGGCGTTCGGGGCCGACGGTGACATCATGCTTGGAATCAGACTGACCGTTGCGGCCATTCCGCTCTGGTCGGAGACATCGATCCTCTCGGAAGCCCAGGAACGGACCGGCGTGGCGCTGAAGCTCGCCGAGAGCGTCGCTTGCGAAGAGCTCACCAAGGCGAAGCTCGCCTGCGCGCGGGCCTGGAGCCTGTTCTATTCGAAGATGCGCAAGGAGATCGAGGATGCCTGGCATGATGCGATCAGATTTGCCCGGTCCGCCGGCAGCCTGGAATACGAGCAGCGTGGGCTGGAGGGGCTCGCCTACTACCTGATGGAAGTCGGCAAGATCGATGAAGCGATCCTTTGCCTGGAAGAATCCGAGCGGCTGTCGGCACAGCACCGCGACTGGTCGGCGGCGCCGGAGGGCGATCGTGCCCTGGCCTGGGCCAAAGCCCATCGCGGCGACTTCGTGGAGAGTGGACAGGTCCTCGACCGGCTTGCTGGCCAGCATTCCTTCACCGGCAAGCGCGCCGGCATGGCCGGGCAGGACGTCGTCCGGTTTGTATCGATACGGTGCTACATGACCTTCATCGCCTGGATGACCGGCCGGGCCGATTATGCGGGCGTGGTCACGCGCGAGGCGATCGAGCAGGCGGGGCGCGCCGGCCATTGGTTGTCGCAATCCAATGCGCTGGGACTGGCCGGGCTGCCGCTGGGCCTGGAGACGGGGAACATCGCACTTCTCGAGCACTACTCCGCTCTCATGCGCAGCAACATGGAGCGGGAATACATCCCCCGCTGGATCCCGGTGCATCACTACTTCGAGGGTGTGCTGAGCTACATGCAGGGGGACGGCGAGGCCTATCGCGCGGTTCGCGCGGCGATCGATCATATGATCGAGTGCCGCTACCTGCTGCGCATCGGCATGTATATTGCCGGCCTCGCACGGGTACTCCTCCACCGTGGCTTGCTCGACGAAGCCGGCGACACGCTCAGCCTGGCGTTCCAGTTCCAGGAGCGGCAGGGCGAGCTCTGGTGCCGCGGGGAGCTGCTGCGTGTGGGGGCCGCCATTCAGCATCGCACCGGCAATCATGCGAACGCCGAACGGATGTGGAAGGAGGCGGTGCTGCAATCGCACACCATCGGCGCCAGATCATTCGAGCTGCGCGCCGCCACCGACCTTGCCGCGCATTACATCGACACGCGGCGCTCAAGCGAAGCCATCGCATTGCTCGAACCGATCTATCGCGGCTTCAATGAAGGATTTGAGACACAGGATCTGCGTAGCGCGTTGCAGGTGTTGCAGACGGCCATTGCCGCACGTTGAGTCATTTTTTACCCCATTTTACCCCCCATCCGCAGCTTCCGATGCTAGATAGATCTGAGCCGCGATGGCGAGCACCCCTGTTCGGACATCCGGTTCCAGTTCAGTACCGATAGAATTTTGCTCTTCGAGAACGGGATCTCTCGGATTCCCGCGCTGAAGAGACGCGCCGATCCGGAAGGACGGGAACTTTCTGCGGAGGTGAGCCCTGCGATGCCGCGCTCGTCTATCACCTTGCTGCTCTCGGATGCAAAACGGATGCTGGAAGCGGGTGAAGCCAAGGCCCGCAGCATCGGCATTCCCTACAACATCGCCGTCGTCGATGCCGGCGGCGCACTGATCGCCTTCGCGCGGCAGGACGGCGCGCTGATCGGCAGCATCGACCTCGCCATCGGCAAGGCGCTGACCGCGCGGCTGTTCGACAAGCGCACGTCGGATCTGGCGCGGATGGCACAGCCGGGTGCGCCGCTCTTCGGCATCGAACAGAGCAATGGCGGAAAGGTTGTGATCTTCGGCGGCGGCCTCCCGGTTGAAATCGACGGCGCGATCGTGGGCGCCGTCGGCACCAGTGCCGGGACCGTCGAGCAGGATATCGCCGTGGCCGAGGCCGCTGCGGCGGCGGCCAAGCAACCCTGATACATTGAAAGGAGCAGCACATGAAAGCGGCGCGCATTCGCGAATATCACAGACCGCTCGTCCTGGAAGACATCGCAGTTCCGGACATCCAGGCGGACGAAGTACTGGTCAAGGTTGCCGCCTGCGGCATGTGCCGTTCCGACGTGCTCCTGGTCGACGGCTTCTTCCAGAACTATGGCGATATCCCGCCACCAGTCATTCCCGGCCACGAGATCACCGGCACGATCGAGAAGCTCGGCAGCGTCGTGCCGAAAGGCCTCGCCGAAGGCGACCATGTGGTGGTGGCGCCCGGCTGGGGTGACGGCGTATGCCGGCATTGCCAGGTCGGCAACACCCATATTTGCGCCAATGTGCGCTGGCCTGGCTTCGGCCCTTATGGCGGGTTCGCGGAATACATCCCCGTCCCGGCCCGTTACGTGATCAAGGTGCCGAAGCATCTGAAGTTCGAGGAGATCGCGCCGCTGACCGATGCGGGACTCACCCCCTATCGCGGCCTCAAGAAGATTCGCGATGCCGGCGGATTGGGGCCGGATCACATCATCGGCGTGTTCGGCGTCGGTGGCCTCGGTACCTATGCGGTCCAGTACGCCAAGCTGCTCGGTGGCGGCGCGCCGGTTGTCGCCTTTGCGCGCAATCTCGAGAAGCTGGCAATCGCCAAGAAATACGGTGCCGACCACATCATCAGCGTCAAGGGCAAGTCAGCCGCCGATATCGGCAAGGAGCTGAAGCAGGCCACCGGGCAGGACAAGCTCGACGCGATCATCGACTGCGTCGGCGCGCCGGAGATGATGCAATTGGGCTTCTCTCTCCTGGCGATCAGCGGTCACTATGCGGATGTCGGTTTCGTCGGCGATCGCATCGACGTGCCGCTGTTTCCGCGCGTCTCCGGCGAGCAGACCTTTCATGGGTCGTTCTGGGGCAATAACCGGGACCTCAGCGAGGTCATGGCGCTCGCCGCCGAAGGCAAGATCCAGCACACCATCACGGCCATCAAATTCGAGCAGATCAACGAATACCTGGACCTTTGCAGGAACAACGCTGTCGTCGGTCGCGCCGTCGTGAAGTTCTGATAGCGGGGAGCGTCGCCGCCAAATTCATTCAAGGAAAAGGATCAATGACCCAACATGTCCTGTTCATCGTCACCAATGCCGCTGTGATCGGACCGCAGAGTCGCAAGACCGGTTTCTTTTTCGCGGAGGTCGCGCACCCTTTCGATGTGCTCGACAAGGCCGGGATCGCGGTGGAGTTTGCGTCACCTGCCGGCGGCTGGACGCCTTACGATGCATACGACGAGAAAGATCCCGCCCAGAAGGAATTTATCCAGAGCAAAGCCTTCCGGCGGCTGAATCGCAGTCGCAAACTGTCCGAAGTCGACACCGCGGACTACGATGCCATCCTGGTGCCCGGGGGCCTCGGGCCCATGGTCGACATCCAACGCAATGGGGATGTGCAGAAGGCCGTCGCGCGGGCCTGGATCACGGGCAAGCTCGTGACCGCTGTTTGCCACGGCCCGTGTGCGTTGCTCGGTGTCGATCTTGGCGACGGCACGCCGTTCGTGCGTGGCAAGAAGCTCACGTCGTTCTCGAAGAAGGAGGAGTATGACTATGCCCGCGAGGATGTGCCCTACGAACTCGAGGACGCACTCAGGGCGGAGGGTGCCGAATACTCGTCCGCGGCCAACTGGCAACCGCACGTCATCGTTGATGGACGGCTTATTACCGGCCAGAACCCCGCCTCGGCGGGGCCGCTGGGGAAGGAACTTGTCGCGGCGCTCAAGCGATGACGCAACCGCAGGCCAAGATCACCGCTGTCCTCACGGCGCGCCCCGGGAAGGCTGCCGACCTGCATGCGCTGCTGACCGGCATGCTGCCGCATTGCCGGGCAGAACCGGGGAATTTGCGCTGGGATATCTGGCGCGACCAGGCGCATGGCGACCGCTTCGTGCTGGACGAGCTCTACCGGGACACCGCCGCCCTCGAGGCGCATCGCAAGACGCCGCATTATCTGGACTACCTGGTGCGGATCCCGGAGCTCGCGGATCGATCGGCCTGGGTTCTGGAGCCGGTTGAAGTAGCGTAGGGGCCGGAGAGCGCGCATCAGCCCAGCAGGAGGCAACGATGATAGAGGTCGTGCAGGCTTTTGACCGCAAGCGTATCAAGGAACTGCCGACAGACGATGCGGCGGCGCTGGAATCGAAGCTCAAGGTGGCCTTTGGCCGGTTCAAGGATCGCGGCGCCTGGTTGCCGCCGCACGCGCGCCATGCGGTACTGCAAAAGCTCGCCGGCCTGGTCGAGAAGCAGCGCGAAGCTTTTGGCACCCTGATCGCGCGCGAAGGCGGTAAGCCTTACACCGACGCTCTGGTCGAAACCGATCGCGCGATTGACGGCATCCGCAATGCCGGCGAGCTTTTGCGCAGCCATGCCGGGGTCGAGATCCCCATGGGCCTCACCTCGGCCAGTGTGGGCCGCCGCGCCTGGACGGTGAAAGAGCCGATCGGCGTGGTGGCCGCGATCTCCGCCTTCAACCATCCCCTCAACCTCATCGTGCATCAGGTGGCGCCGGCCATCGCCACCGGCTGCCCGGTCATCGTCAAACCGGCCACGGCGACGCCGCTTTGCTGCTTCGATCTGGTGAAGCTGGCCCATGAGGCGGGCATGCCCGAGGGCTGGGTCCAGACCTTCCTCCCCCAAAGCCGTGAGCTTTCCGAAGCCTTCGCCTCGGACCCTCGCGTCGCCTTCTTGAGCTTCATCGGATCGGCGCGGGTCGGCTGGCGCCTGCGTTCGATCCTGGCGCCTGGCACCCGCTGCGCGCTCGAGCATGGCGGCGTCGCGCCCGTCATCGTCGATCGCAGCGCCGATCTCGACGTCATCATCGAACCGATCGCCAAGGGCGGCTATTACCATGCCGGACAGGTCTGCGTGTCGGTCCAGCGCATCTACGTGCATAACGCGTTGAAGCAAGCCTTCATCGAGCGCTTCGCGGCGCGGGTCGAGCGACTGCGGGTCGGCGATCCGACATTGCCGGAAACCGAGGTCGGTCCCCTCATCACACCCAACGAGGCGAGGCGGGTGGAGAGCTGGATCGACGAAGCCACCAAGGCAGGTGCGAAGCAGATCGGCGGCGGACGCTTCAGTGAGACCACGCTGAAGCCCACGATCCTGGTCGACCCGCCCGCCGACGCCAAAGTGTCCGCTCAGGAAGTCTTCGGGCCGCTTACCTGCATTTACGGCTACGACCGTCTCGAAAAGGCCATCGCGGCCGCCAATTCCCTCCCGGTGGCGTTCCAGTCCAGCATCTTCACCCGGGATCTCAATGCTGCTCTCGACGCCGCGGAGCTGTTCGACGCATCGGCCGTTATGGTGAACGATCACACCGCCTTCCGCACCGATTGGATGCCCTTCGCCGGTCGGCACGAATCCGGCTACGGGGTGGGCGGCATTCCTTTCACGGCGAAGGAGATGACGGCGGAGAAGATGATCGTCTTCAAGCGGTGACGCCTTTGTCTCAGAGGCATCTGACGCGTTGGCTGTCGGTGCGAGACGGTCATTCGCCCGACCAGCGAAAATCCGCGACACCCAATTGCCCGCCAGATCGCCGAGACCATCTCATTTTGAGCAGACCCGACGGCAGAGCAGCAGGGCGTAGTTGAGAGAAGTGGCTGGGGGACCTGGATTCGAACCAAGGTTGACGGAGTCAGAGTCCGTAGTCCTACCGCTAGACGATCCCCCAGCAGGGCCGCGATAACCGGCCAGCTGGCCGTCGCGATCAGATAGGCGCCTTTGACGGCGCGGCGGGAATGTACTGAGGGTGCCCGCCGGTTTCAACCCCTTTCAGCAACTATTTTCCGGCGGCGCAGCGAAGGCGGCTTATTTTGCGCTGCGACAGCAATGCTTTATCTCGCCACCGGTTCCATGTAGGATAAGCCTTGAGGAAATTCGGTGCCGGACGCTGGGATTGTTACAATTAATATAACGATTCCAATAGCTTGTCCCGCCGAAACAGGAGATGAGTGTTGCTGGACCAAGTTCCCCCGGCAGCCGGCACGGCGCGCGCAGCGGCGCGGCCTGCGCGGCCGGGGCAGATCATGGCGGCGTTGGATCTGGGCACCAATAACTGCCGGCTGCTGATCGCCCGGCAGAGCGGGGCGGGTTTCCAGGTCATCGATGCCTTTTCCCGAATCGTCCGTCTGGGCGAGGGCGTGTCGCAATCCGGGATTCTCGCCCCGGAAGCCATGGACCGCACCGTCGACGCCCTGAAGGTCTGCGCCGCCAAGATGCAGCGGCGCGGGGTCAGTCTCGCCCGCGCCGTCGCCACCGAGGCCTGCCGGCGGGCCGCCAATGGCGCCGGCTTCGTCGAGCGGGTCAAGGACGAGGCCGGGATCAATCTCGAGATCATCACCTCGGGCGAAGAGGCGCAGCTCGCCTTCAGCGGCTGCATGCCGCTGCTCATGCCCGAGCATCCCAATGCCATCGTCTTCGATATCGGCGGCGGCAGCACCGAGCTCGGCTGGCTGTCGCTGAAGCCCGGCCAGGCGCCCCGCATCATCGCCTGGCATTCGATGCCGGTCGGCGTCGTGACGCTGACCGAGGAATTCGGCATCGAGGCGCCGGAAGGGGCAGACCGCCTCGCCTTCTATGAGGAAATGGTGGCCAAGGTCGCCGATCATCTCGCCCCCTTTGCCCAGGCGATCGGCGCCCATCGCCTGATCGCCGGCGGCCAGGTGCAGATCCTCGGCACTTCCGGCACGGTGACGACCCTGGCCGGCATCAAGCTCGGCCTGCCGCGCTATGACCGCGCGCTGGTCGATGGCAGCTATCTCAATTACGGCGATGTCGAGCGGATCAGCACGCGGCTTGCGGGCCAGAGCCTGGCCGATCGCTCGCAGGTGCCTTGTGTCGGCCTCGACCGCTGCGACCTGGTGGTCAGCGGCTGCGCCATCCTCACCGCGATCTGCCGGCAATGGCCGATCGGCAGGCTGCGGGTGGCGGATCGCGGGGTGCGCGAGGGCATCCTGATGAGCCTGCTGACGGGGAGTATGTCACACCACCCCCATCGTTCCGGTATCGCCTGAACGCACATATTTGACGGATGGATGGCGCCATGCCATTGCCTGCGGCGTCCTTGCGCAGCGCCCCTTGCGCTTGGTGCCCCCGCGCATGACAGCTGGCAGTGGCATATGCCCGCATGAGGCGCCGGTCCGGACCGGCGGCTGAAGGAGACGGAAGATGAGTTCAACGCGGCGCCCCAGCGGCGGCCGAGCCCGTGGCGGCAGCGGCAGCAAATCCACCGTGACGGTGCCAACCGGACGCGGGGTCACGGTGCGGGTGAAGACGGCCGCCAAGCGCAGCGTCTCCTCCGCGCGCTGGCTGGAGCGTCAGCTCAACGACCCCTATGTGGCCGAGGCGAAGAAGCAGGGCTGGCGCTCCCGCGCCGCCTTCAAGCTGCTGCAGCTCGATGAGAAATTCCATTTCCTCAGGGCCGGCGCCCGGGTGGTCGATCTCGGCTGCGCGCCCGGCGGCTGGACCCAGGTCGCCGCGGCAAAAGTCTTCAAGGCCGGCGGCGGCAAGATCGTCGGCATCGATCTCCTCCCTGTCGATCCCATTCCCGGCGCCGATCTCATCCAGATGGATTTCATGGCGCCGGAAGCGCCCGATGCGCTCAGAGCCCTGCTGCAGGGCGAGGCGGATGTCGTGCTCTCCGACATGGCGGCCTCGGCCACGGGACATGCCCGGACCGATCACCTCAAGATCATGGCCCTGGCCGAGACCGCCTACGAGTTCGCCGCGGAAGTCCTGGCGCCCGGCGGCAGCTTCATCGCCAAGGTGCTGCAGGGCGGCGCGACGGGCACCTTGCTGGCCAGCCTGAAACGCGATTTCGCCGAGGTGAAACACGTGAAGCCGGCGGCGAGCCGCGCCGATTCGGCCGAGATCTACGTCGTCGCCCTGAAATTCCGCGGCCGGAAAGACGGAGGGGGCCTCTCGCCGGCAAATGTATCCGTTTGGGGAGAATGATATGGCTCAGTTTACCAAGGGCATCTATGCCATCACGCAGGTGCCCGCGCTGCATAAGATGATCCAGCTGGCGTTGGCGCGGCCGAACGCCATTGGGCGCGTTGCGGATGAGATCATCAAGCCAAAGGGTGGTGAAGCCGTCCTGGATCTCGGCTGCGGTGCCGGCCAGATCATGCCTTTCCTAGGGGCGCGCAGCTATATCGGCGTCGATCTCAATCCTGCCCATATCGAGGCCGCGAAGCAGCGTTTCCCAGAAAGCGATTTTCGGGTCGGCGACGCAATCGGCTTTCTTGAAACGACCGCGGAAAAGTTCGACCTCATCACCATGATCGGCTTGCTGCATCACCTCGATGACAACCAGGTGATCCGCATCATGAGCGGCGCGCGACGGTCGCTCAATCCAGGCGGCCGGGTCGTCGCGTTCGATGCCGGTTTCGAGAAAAACCAGAATCCGATTGCCTGGCTGATGTCGAGACTCGATTCGGGTCGCAACGTCCGGACCCTCGACGCCTACCTGGAACTGGAACGCCAAGTCTTCCCGCAGGCGGCGGGCTATCTGCGGCACGACCTGCTGCGCGTTCCCTATACCCACGTCATCACGGTCTGTACCGCCTGATCCGAGGTATTCGTGGCTATTTAGCTTCGTGGCGGTGAAGCCGATGAAACTGATTGCCGACTGCCCCAGCCCGGCGGAGATCCAGGCGGCGGCGCTCAAATTCCGCGTGGTCGCTACAAAATCGCGGCGACAAGTCCTGACGGTCTGGTCAGGTTCGGCGCGGCAAATCGCCGGAAAGCCCCACAAATCGCCTGCTGTGCCGGCAATTATGCATGATGCCCCTGCGTCACTATGGGCCGGACTATATCTTGTGTCCCGGACGGCAATGTGTATGATGGCGCGCCAACCCGCGGTGCCCGGGGCGATCTCCTATTACCTAAAGATCGGCCGACTGGGACGACACGATCTTGAGGTTCGGCATGATGATCCGTGAAGCTTATACGTTCGACGACGTGCTCCTGCAGCCGGCGGCCTCCTCGGTTTTGCCCGCGCAGGCAAATACCGGCACCAGGCTGACCAAGCGCATTTCCCTCAACATTCCCCTGCTCTCTTCGGCGATGGATACCGTCACCGAGGCGCGGATGGCGATCTGTATGGCGCAGCATGGCGGCATGGGCGTCATCCACAAGAACATGGACATCACCCGCCAGGCCGAGGAAGTGCGCAAGGTGAAGCGCTTCGAAAGCGGCATGGTGGTCAATCCGCTGACCATCCATCCCGACCAGCCCCTGGCCGACGCCCTGGCGCTGATGCAGCGGCATGAGATCTCCGGCATTCCCGTGGTCGAGCGCGGCAGCAACGGCGCTACCCCCGGCAAGCTGGTCGGCATCCTCACCAATCGCGATGTGCGCTTCGCCAGCAACCCGAATGAGATCATCGCCAATCTGATGACCAAGGACCGACTGGTCACCACTAAGCTCGGCGTCGGCCATGACGAGGCACGGCGCCTGCTGCACCAGTACCGCATCGAGAAGCTGCTGGTGGTCGATGATTCCTATCGCTGCATCGGCCTCATCACCGTCAAGGACATGGAAAAGGCCCAGGCCTATCCGACGGCCTGCAAGGATGAGCGCGGGCGGCTGCGCGTCGCCGCCGCGACCGGCGTCGGCGAGGACGGCATCCGTCGCGCCGAAGCCCTGCTGGAAGCCGGCGTCGATATCATCGTCGTCGATACCGCCCACGGCCATTCCAAGGGCGTGCTCGATGCCGTCGCCACGGTGAAGCGGCTCAGCAACGACTGCCAGGTGATCGCCGGCAATGTGGCGACCGGCGACGGCGCCCAGGCGCTGATCGATGCCGGCGCCGATTCGATCAAGGTCGGCATCGGCCCCGGCTCGATCTGCACCACCCGCGTGGTCGCCGGTGTCGGCGTGCCGCAGCTGACCGCCGTGATGGATTCGGTCGAGCGCGCCGCCAAGGCCGGCGTGCCGGTGATCGCCGATGGTGGCATCAAGTATTCCGGCGACATCGCCAAGGCGATCGCCGCCGGGGCAAGCTGCGTCATGATCGGCTCGCTGCTGGCCGGCACCGAGGAAAGCCCCGGCGAGGTCTTCCTTTATAACGGCCGCTCCTACAAATCCTATCGCGGCATGGGTTCGCTCGGCGCCATGGCGCGCGGCTCGGCCGACCGCTATTTCCAGGAAGAGGTCTCCGACAAGCTGAAGCTGGTGCCGGAAGGCGTGGAAGGCCGCGTGCCCTACAAGGGCGCCGCCGGGACCGTCATCCACCAGCTGGTGGGCGGCCTCAAGGCGGCCATGGGCTATACCGGCAACGCCACCATCGCCGATATGCAGACCAAGTGCAGCTTCGTGCGCATCACCAATGCCGGCCTGCAGGAAAGCCATGTGCATGACGTGCAGATCACCCGCGAGGCGCCGAACTACCGGCAGAACATGTGAGCGGATGGCGCACTGAAAATGCCCGGCCGACCTAGCAACTCGTGTGATCTTGAGACGGCTCAGCTACATGCGGAGTGTGGGACTCCCCCTCACCCTGTCCCTCTCCCGCGAGGGGAGAGGGGACGCTCGCGCTGGAATCCGGTTTCTCGTTGCTCTTCTGTCGTACTTGCCGTGACGGTTGACGAAAAGCTCGCTGCACTCCCTCGCCACCACGCCGACGGGACGGGAGAGAGTAGGGGTGAGGGGGGCGCTGCTGCGCTCGTGCCGATTTATCTCCGCGCTGCGTCAGCATCAGCAGGTGCGACCATGACCCCCGGCGCGCGCAATGAAGAGGTGATGGGAATCCGGACGATAGCGGCAGCGTCCCCTTTCCCCTGGCGGGAGAGGGACAGGGTGAGGGGGCAGCAGCCGCGCTCTCGCCACAGTGCACTTAAATACGGCTTCGATCTCACTGCACCACAGGTGCAGCCATGATGCCGGGCGCCCGCATCCAGGCGGCGATCGAGCTTCTGCACGAGATCCATGGCGGCACGGCGCCGGCCGATCGCGCGGCGGCGGCCTATTTCCGCAACCGCCGCTATATCGGCGGCAAGGACCGCCGCGACGTGCTTGACCATGCCTATGGCGTCTTGCGCCGCCGCGCCGCGCTCGACTGGTGGATCGCGAAAAGCGGCGCCGGGGTGCAAGACATCGAGCGCGCCCGCGTCATCGCCAAGCTGCTGCTGATTGACGGCTGGACCGCCGACCGCACCGCCGGCAGTTTCGATGGCGGCCAGTACCGCCCTGCCATGCTCGACAATGACGAGAAGCGCCTGGTGAAGGCGCTCGCAGGCCAGCAACTCAACCCACCGGAACAGCCTGCGGCCGCGCGTCTCGAATATCCCGGCTGGATCGAAACGCAATTGCAAGCCGTGTTCGGCGACCGGCTCGATGCCGAGATGGCGGCGACCCTCGACGAGGCCGCCACCGATCTTCGCGTCAATGCCTTGAAGGCGACGCGCGAAGAGGCGATCAAGGCGCTCGCCGCCGACGGCGTCGAAGCCGCGCCGACCGCGCTCTCGCCCCTGGGCCTCCGTGTGAAAGGCCGCCCGCCGCTCGCCACCTTGAACAGCTTCAAATCCGGCCTCATCGAGGTGCAGGACGAGGGCTCGCAGCTCGTCGCCCTCTTGGCCGATGCCAGGCCAGGCATGCGCGTCGTTGATTTCTGCGCCGGCGCCGGCGGCAAAACCCTCGCTCTCGCCGCGCAGATGCAGAACAAGGGCAAGCTGGTCGCCTGCGACGTGCTGCAGGGCCGCGTCGATCGCGCGGCGACAAGGCTCAACCGCGCCGGCGTCTATAATGTCGAGCGCCTGGGGCTGAGTTCCGAACGCGATCCCTGGGTGAAGCGCCATGCCGGCGGCTTTGATCGTGTGCTGGTCGACGCGCCCTGTTCCGGCACCGGCACCTGGCGGAGGAATCCCGATGCCCGCTGGCGGTTGAAGCCCGGCGATATCGAGGAGCTGGCCGCCCTGCAGCGCCGCATCCTCGAAAGTGCCTCGCGCCTGGTGAAGCCGGGCGGCCGCCTCATTTATGCGACCTGCTCGCTGCTGCCGGCCGAGAATGCCGACCATCTCGCCTGGATCAGGGAAAACCTGCCGGATTTCGACCTCGTGCCCCTGCCGCAGGTGTGGCGCGAGGTGATCGGCGGCGACTGTCCTGTTGCCGGCGACACGTTGTCGTTGACCCCCGCGCGCAACGGCACGGACGGTTTCTTCACTGCCGTCTTCCAGCGCCGCAAGACGGACAACGTGGAAGCGGCGGCATGAGCGATTACCTGATCCGTCCCGCGACCACCGACGACATCCCGGCCATCGCCGAGATCCATGAACGCGGCTGGCACCAGGCCTATGGCCATTTCATCGCCGCCGAGACCCTGGCGGAGAAGAGCGCCGAGAAGCGCCACGCCTTCTGGCGCGAGCGCATCGCCGATGCCGCCCGGACCGTCCTGGTGGCGACCGAGGGCGGTGCCGTCATGGGCTTCGTCTATGGCGGCCCGGTGCTGGAGCACGATTTGACCGGCGGTCGCATCGACGATTTCGACAGCGAGCTCTACATCCTCCATTGCCGGCAGGAAGCGCAGGGAAGGGGCCTCGGCAAGCGCCTCACGGCTGAGCTCTCGCGGCGCTTCAAGGACCAGGGCCTGCGCTCGCTGCTGCTCTGGGCCTTCGCCGAGAACCAGTTTCGCCGCTTCTACGACCGGCTGGGCGGCGAGATCGTCGCCGAAGGCGTGGACGAGGGCCAGGCGGATGTCGCCTATGGCTGGCGCGATATCGACGCCTTGATCGCGGCCTGCGAGGGTAGGCAGGCATAGATGTGGATTGATGATGTCACGGCGGCCTTCCCCCTCTCCCCAACCCTCTCCCGCGAGGGGCGAGGGAGCTCAGCGAGTTCTGAGCTAAACCTCACGGCGGCTCGGCGCTGGAATCCGGATTCTCGACCAAAGGCACAGTGTTCCCTCCCCCCTCGCGGGGGAGGGTTAGGGAGAGGGGGCCTTCAAATGGCCGGCCGCGTGATGAAACGATATGAGACCGGCGCTCTCCACAGCGCCACGACAGACAGATCGGTTAGAAAGCGATAACGATATGACAGAGCGCATTCTCATCCTCGATTTCGGCTCCCAGGTGACCCAGCTCATCGCCCGGCGGGTGCGCGAGGCGGGCGTCTATTGCGAAGTCGTCCCCTTCAATACGGATACCCAGCGCATCGCCGATTTCGGCGCCAAGGGCGTCATCCTCTCGGGCAGTCCCCATTCGGTGACGACGGTGGACGGTCCCCGCGCTCCCGATATCGTCTGGGAGATGCAGGTGCCGGTGCTCGGCATCTGCTACGGCCAGCAGGCCATGTGCGCGCAGCTTGGCGGCGAAGTCTCAGGCTCCGATCACCGCGAATTCGGCCGCGCCCAGCTCAACATCACTGCCGATTGCCAGCTCTTCGACGGTGTCTGGGCCAAGGGCGGCAATGACCAGGTCTGGATGAGCCATGGCGACCGCGTCGTGCGCCTGCCCGAAGGCTTCCAGGTTGTCGCCATCAGCGACGGTGCGCCCTTCGCCGCCATCGCCAATGAGCAGCGCCGCATGTACGGCGTGCAGTTCCACCCGGAGGTGGTGCACACCCCCGCCGGCGCCAAGCTCCTTTCCAATTTCGTGCACAAGATCTGCGGCTGCGCCGGCGACTGGACCATGGCCGCCTTCCGCGACGCGGAGATCGCCAAGATCCGCCACCAGGTCGGCAGCGGCAAGGTCATCTGCGGCCTCTCCGGCGGCGTTGACTCATCCGTGGCCGCCGTCCTCATCCATGAGGCGATCGGCGCGCAATTGACCTGCATCTTCGTCGATCACGGTCTGCTGCGCCAGGGCGAGGCGGAGCAGGTGGTGGCGCTCTTCCGCGACCATTACAACATCCCGCTGGTCCATCGCGACGCCTCCGACCTCTTCCTCGGCCAGCTCGAGGGCGTCACCGATCCGGAGGTGAAGCGCAAGACCATTGGCCGCCTCTTCATCGAGGTCTTCGAGGAAGAAGCGAAGAAGATCGGCGGCGCCGATTTCCTGGCGCAGGGGACACTCTATCCCGACGTCATCGAAAGCGTCTCCTTCACCGGCGGTCCAAGTGTGACCATCAAGAGCCACCACAATGTCGGCGGCCTGCCCGAGCGCATGAACATGAAGCTGGTGGAGCCGCTGCGCGAGCTCTTCAAGGATGAGGTGCGCAAGCTCGGCCGCGAGCTGGGTCTCCCCGAAAAGATGATCCGCCGCCATCCCTTCCCGGGTCCCGGCCTCGCCATCCGCGTCCCAGGCGAGATCACCCGCGAGAAGCTCGATATCCTGAGGAAGGCCGATGCCGTCTATCTCGACGCCATCGACAAGGCCGGCCTCTATGACGAGATCTGGCAGGCCTTCGCCGTGCTCTTGCCGGTGAAGACCGTCGGCGTCATGGGCGACGGCCGCACCTATGATTACGTCTGCGCGCTGCGCGCCGTCACCTCGACCGACGGCATGACGGCCGATTTCTATCCCTTCGAACCCAAGTTCCTGGGCCATGTCGCGACCCGCATTATCAACGAGGTCAAGGGCATCAACCGCGTCGTCTACGACTACACCTCGAAGCCGCCCGGAACCATCGAGTGGGAATGAAAATGATGTGGTTCGCAGCGTTTCGCGAACTATCACTACATCGTCATAACTAGCTGAAATAAAACAAAAAAATTAAGTGTTCACTATCGGAGCCTATCGCCTTGAAGCGATGGGCTCTGACGGTGCGCGCGACGGTATGCGTTTTCCGCCGTCAGCCGGATTTTTGCCCTACCGTCAGGTCGAAAACGGAAGCAGTCCACGGAAAACCAAGTTAGTACGCTGTTTTATAACGATTATTCATGTTGATTGACGGTATCGGATTTGACGGTAAATAAAATTGGGGCTCGAAAAGGCGCTTTGGATCGTCAACGAGGCCGTCCCCATGCTCACCGATATGGCCATCAAGAGGCTGAAACAAAAGAATAAATTTTACAAGGTGGCCGACCGTGACGGTATGTACGTTTCCGTCGCCACGACAGGCCAAATCACCTCCCGGTACGACTACCGTTTGAACGGTCGCCGGGAGACGCTGACGATCGGCCGCTATGGCGCCGATGGCCTCACGCTCGCCGAAGCCCGCGAGCGCTGCATCGCCGCTCGCAAGCAGGTGGCGGAGGGGCTTTCCCCCGCGCACGAGAAACAGCGCGACAAACGGCGCAAGGCCATGGAGCGCAGCTTCGGTGCGGTGAGCGCCTTATGGATCAAGGAAGCGCGCATGGCGGAAAGCACCCGCTCGATGCGCAAGGCGATCCTCGATCGCGACATTCTCCCCGCCTGGAAGAACCGCCTTCTGACCGAGGTGACGCCGGACGATCTGCGCCAGCTCTGCGCCAAGGTGAAAGAGCGCGGCGCGCCGGCGACCGCCATCCACGCCCGCGACATCGTCAAACAGATCTTCGCCTTCGCCATCCTGCACGGCGAGAAGGTGCCGAACCCGGCCGACGAGGTCGGGCCGGCCTCGATCGCGACTTTCCAGCCGAAGGACCGGGCGCTGTCGCCGGCCGAGATCAAGATCATGCTGCAGCAGATCGAGCACGTGCCGACGCTGCCGACCATCCGCCTCGGCCTGCATCTGATTCTGCTCACCATGGTGCGCAAGAGCGAGCTGCAGGACGCGGTCTGGGACGAAGTGGATTTCGAGAATGCCGTCTGGACGATTCCGAAGGAGCGCATGAAGCGATGAAAGCGCACAACGTCTATCTGTCGCAACAGTCGCTCGACATTCTGATCGCTCTGAAAACCTGCGCCGGCAACTCACGCTATCTGCTGCCGTCCCGCTATGACGCCGACGCCTCCATGTCGCGCGCGACCTTCAATCGCGTGACCTCGGCCGTTGTGGCGCGGGCGACGAAGGAAGGGCTGCCTCTGGAACCGTTCACGGTGCACGACCTACGCCGGACAGGCTCGACGCTGTTGAACGAGATGGGGTTCAACAGCGATTGGATCGAGAAGTGCCTCGCCCACGAGGACGGACGCTTGTCACGCGGTGTCTACAACAAGGCGGAATACGAACCACAGCGCCGCCACATGCTCCAGGAATGGGCCGATATGATCGATGCCTGGGTGAACGGAGTGAAGCGAGTGCCGACGCTGTTGCCGCCGTCGATGGTGTTTATAGGGGCCGAAGCGGCGCGTTGATCGATGACGTCCTAGGGGCTGTGCCGAGATCAGCGGCAGGGTCAGAGCCAGATGAGCACGACATGTACGCTATAGCCCTCCAACGCCGCGCAACTTCAATGACCGGCAGAACTCGAATGCGCGCTGTCCATCGCCGTCTGGCCGGTCAAGCGTAACGCTGCCTGCGCTACGAGGCGGGCGATGCGGTCCGACAACTCCCGGTCCGATACGGCTCGGGCAAGTGTAACGCCTCCGCTCAGCATGGCGAGCAGCACGATCGCCTGATCTCTTTGCGAACCGGCGGGCGTATCTGGGGCATCATTGTCCGGCAAACCTGCGGCGACCTCGTCGACGAGGCGCATCAACTCCGTCGTATAAGCAGCGCGCGTATCATCATCGGCGCGCATCACATCGGTGGACAGGCTGGGCAAGGCGCAGCTTTCGCCAAGATCGCAGGTCCGTTTGTAACCGAGATAGAAGCCCACGAAGGTCGTCAGCCAGTTCGTCCGGTCGCTGCCCTTGAGCGCCGCAATCCCTTGCCGCAACTCTTCCAGGCCTGACAGCACGGCAGTGCGGAAGGCTTCGCTCTTGGATTTAAAGTGCCCATAGAAGGCGCCGTTGGTGACGCCTGCGGCCTTGGTCAAGGCTTCGATGCCCCCACCACCATAGCCTTCCTCCCGGAAAACCCGGCCCGCCGCCGCCACGATCCTGGCTTTGGTCTCCTGTTTATGTTCCGGGCTGTAGCGCATGGCCGTCCTCATTGAGAGTGATCACTCTTTATCTCTTGCATAGAGAGTGATCCATGTTTATTGATAGGGAGCATTCGGTATATATCAAATGCCGTTGCCGTTCAAACGAGGAGAACCCTATGCCCATTACGCTCACCGTGCCCGAAGGGCTGCTATCGCCACAAGCGCAGGCCGAGGCCTTTTCCGGCCTGACAGACGCGCTTCTCGAAATCTCGGGGCTGACCGGCAATGCCTTCATGACGGCCAACATCGTCGGCTCGATTAACGTATTGCCGAGGGAGCATATACTTGCCGGTGGCAAGGTGGCGGCAGCGGCTTTTGTCGAACTCAAGCTCCCCGAGATTGCGCTGACGACGCCCGAGGCGAAAAGCGCTTTCATCGAGAGGGCAACGGATATCGTCGAAAAGGCAGCCGGCGGAGCGCTGAAGCGGGAGCATATCTGGTCGAACATCGTCTACGCTCCCGAGGGAGCTTGGGGCATCGCCGGCCGCAGCTACGACAATGCCAGCTTGGTCGGGGCCATAGTGGGTACCGCTGTTGCCCCGTAGCGTTTCGCATCGCCAAACTCTCTAGAGCAACGTGCGCTCATCGGAACGCACGTTGCTCTGGACTGCGAGACGCAAAGATTTCGCGGTCCGGTCGCCTATTGGAGGTCCTGCCATGCAGCTTGCCAACTATCTGTTTTTCACGACCCAGTGCGAAGCGGCGCTCAACTTCTATACCGCATGTGGCCTTGGTCGGGTCACGGCGCTCATGCGGCATGGCGACCACGGAGTGCCGCTCGCCAGCGAAGGTATGCGCGGCAAGGTCATGCACGCCCGCTTCGAGGGACCTGGTCTCTTGTTCTTCGCCTCGGACAGTCACGATGCCGAGCCGATGCGAGGCTCCGCTCACATGCTCATCATGGACGATCGCGCCTCGACAGACAGATTGTTCGCAGCGCTTGCCGATGGCGGCAAGATCACCACGCGGCTCGCGGTGCAGCCGTGGGGGAGCTATTACGGCAAGCTCACTGATCGATTCGGCGTCCAATGGATGCTGGACTGTCCATTGTAGCCTGCCGTGTGATAGCCATGCGGTGATAGGAGTGCATGTAGCTGTCGCGCAGAATATCGCGCTATAGCGCGCAATCGGCGGGGGTGGCGGACCGCGAGGGATTGGAACTTCCACGCACAAGTGGTTCGACTTCCGTTGACATGAAGGAAGGCGTTCGCGCCGGCGCCTCTCAAATCCGATGAAGAGGTGTCTTGACCGGTCGCGTGCGCCGTTGGTGCACATCCGGCGCTGGTGCTTTGCGCACGATATCCGCCTCCGACGCGCGGCGTCGTTCGAGGAGCCAGATCTCGACCTCGGCCAAATCCCAAACCACGCAGCGCGGCGTTAGGAAGAAGCGCTTGGGAAACTCGCCGCGCTGTTCCATCTCGTAGATCGTCGTGTCCGCCAGTGGCACGATCTTGCGAAGCTCTGGGCGACGGATCACGCGCTTGTGCAGACTGGCAGTAGTCGGATGATGATCTCAGAACTTTGGAATCCGGTTCACAGGTAAATCCTTGCGGCGGGTCTGCTTGCTGGACGGCGCCCGCCCAGGGCAAGGGCAAGGCCTTCGTCGATCTGCAGAACGACGTGACGGCCAAGGATATCAAGATCGCCCATCAGGAGGGCTATCAGTCGGTCGAATCCAGAAGGGCGAGAAGGTGGGGCTGTGGGGCCAAAACACACGGTCGTAGATCGATCACTGCTCCTTCTTGAACAAATCCTGGAAGATGAGCGGGCCCCAGATGCGGCCGCGTGCGTGCACCAGCGCGCCACCCTCGTTGAGCTTTCCCAACTTGACGGGTGCGAAACCGAGTTGTTTGGCCAAGGCCTCAACGGGCGCGATCGCGTCCTCGTCGTCGCTCGACAGAAAGACGACCCGGTGGCCGCCCTCGACCACCGGATCGGTAGCCAGGGTGGCCGCAACCAGGTGATTGAACCCTTTGACGAGCTTGGCGCCGGTGAACGCCTTCGCGGCGAAGGCGGAGGACGGGAGGCCGTCCAGTTCCTCAGGAGGAAGCTGGGCGTTCATCGCGTCGATGACCGTCTTGCCTTTCCAGCTTGGCAGGGCCTTCGCAACCGCGCGGTGCTCCCCGAACGGAACCGCCAAGATGATTGTATCGGCCTCGAGCGCTTCCCGCAGCGATGTGGCGAAGACGGTGGGGCCGATCGCCCGAGCCCGCGGCGCCAACGTCTCGGGCGGCCTGCGGCTCGCGACCGTCACGTCGATGTTCTTGCGGGCGAAGGCCTGGGCGAGGGCCTGGCCTATCTTGCCGAATCCTATAATCGCGTAGCTCATAATGTTTCTCCGATTTTCAGATGGCCGAGAAGCCGCCGTCGACAGACAGCTCCAAGCCGTTCACGAAGCTGGAATCGTCGGATGCAAGAAACAGGGCGACCGCCGCGATTTCTTCGGGACGCCCCATCTTTCCCCGCGGGATCAGGGATTCAAACATCCGCTTCGCTTCTTCGGTCAGAACCTGGTCCTGCATCGGTGTGGCGATCGGCCCTGGGTGCAGCACGTTCACCCGGATATTCCTGCCCTTCAGCTCGTTGAGCCACCCGCGTGCGAATGCGTGCAACGCCGCCTTGCTCGCCGCATATACGCTGTAGCCGGGAAAACCCTTCAGCGAAGCAACTGATCCGGTCATGAAGATCGATCCGCCATCGTTAAACAGCGGCAGCGCCTTTTGCACAGTGAACAGCGTGCCGCGCGTATTCAGGCCGAACGTCGCATCGAAATGCTGTTCGGTAATCTCGCCCAGCGGGACGGCTTCGCCCATGCCGGCGCTGGCGTACAGGACGTCGATCTTGCCCTTTTCCCGCCTGACCGTGTCGAACAGACGGTCGAGATCGTCGAGATTGGCGGCGTCGCCGCGCAGGCCGGTCACGTTCCGGCCGATCAGCCTGACGGCCTCGTCGAGCGCCTCCTGTCTCCGGCCCGTGATGAAGACATAGGCGCCTTCTTCGACGAACCGCTGGGCGCTCGCCAGCGCCATGCCGCTCGATCCACCCGTGACGACGGCAACCTTACCCTCAAGCTTTCCCATGACTTCTCCTTTCAAATTCCATCTTCGGTCTTTTGGGGCGTTCCCCAAGAGCCCTCAACATGGGTCCGCGGAAGTCAGGTGTTGAGTGCGGGGGAGCGCACAGCGGTGGTGCGAAATCAATCCGGACCGGACGATTGAGGCCGGCGACGACGATCGGTGTCCGCCGTGCGGAATTAGGGCACGCCCATCGAAATAGGCTATGATGACGGCCCCTACTGCTGTTCTCTGTGTTAGATATGAGCTTTAGAAGGCGCACTAGGTGGTGCCGGATTGCACCACGGATTGCATCACACCATGATCGACTGGGATAACATTCGCTACTTCCTTGCCGTCGCGCGCGAGGGCTCGGTGCGGGCTGCCGCTGAGCGCCTCGGGGTCAATCACACGACCGTGCTGCGACGCATCGCTCAGCTCGAGGAACGCCTCGGGGCGCGTATGTTCGAAAGGCTGCCGTCGGGCTACCGCGTGACGGAAGCGGGCGAGGAGGTCCTCGATCTCGCGCACCAGATGGAAGCGTCGTCGCACCAGCTGGAGACGCGCGTCTTCGGGCGCGATCAGAGCGTGCGCGGGCTCCTGCGGGTGACGCTGGCACCGCCCCTCGCGACACACCTGCTGATGCCGGACTTCGCCGATTTCGCGCGGCTGCATCCGGACATCGAGATGGAAATCTTGTCGTCCGGCGAGCTGGCGAATCTGACCAACCGAGACGCCGATGTCGCGATCCGTGTCGTCTACGACCGCAAAACCCTGCCGCTCAATCTTCACGGCCTGAAGGGACCGGATGTGTTCGGCGGCGTCTACATGTCTCGCGATCGACTGGCCGCGTGGCGTGCGGGTGCGCCTGATCCCCTACGGTGGATCGTCATAAGCAGCCATGGAATCCCGGATTGGGCCCGCGAGGTTCGCACCACGGGGGTTCCGTTCAGGACCACGGACGGCGAGGCGCAGATCGCTGCCGTGCGGCAAGGGCTCGGGATGACGACACTGCCGTGCTTCGTCGGCGATGCCGACCCCCTCCTGGTGCGGGTGCCGGGTACCGACCTGCACATGTACGGAACGCTCTGGCTTCTCACGCAGGGGGAGACACGCAAGACGAAGCGCGTCCGGCTCTTCACCGAGTTCGTGTCCCGCAGGCTCGCCGCATACGCCCCGCTTCTCGCGGGGCTGTCGGTAGCGCCCGACTGACACGCGGCAGGTCGCCGATGGCGCCTGCCCTTATCCGGCGGGCCGCGCGCCGATTTGCCGGCGAATGGATATTTTCACAGATAAATCATGAGCTTGATGGTGCGGTTGATCAGGGATGGGGCGTCAGGGTAAAACCTGCGGCGATCGCGTCGTTCCGGCGGTGATGTGCGCCGCCGGGCAGGGGTCGTTTCGGTCAATTCCCCGCCAGGTTGGCAGCTCTCCGCGCTGACGTCGCACCCCCGTCAGGGCTCTTTGCGCTGACGTCGCACCCCCGTCAGCGCTCTTCGCGCTGACATCGCACTCTCTGTCAGCCAGTACGGACCACATGATTCGCCTCGACAACATCAGCAAGCAGAACGGCCATCAGATCCTCTTCATCGACGCCTCGATGGGCATCCAGAAGGGTGAGAAGGTCGGGCTGGTCGGGCCGAACGGCGCCGGCAAGACCACCTTGTTCCGCATGATCACCGGCCAGGACCGGCCCGATGACGGCCAGGTCTCGATCGATCCCGGCATGACCATCGGCTATTTCAGCCAGGATGTCGGCGAGATGTCGGGCCAGAGCGCCGTCGCGGCGGTGATGGATGGCGTCGGCCCGGTGAGCGCGCTTGCAACCGAGATGGCCGCGCTCGAGGCGGCGATGGTCGATCCCGACCAGCCCGACATGGACAAGGTCGTCGAGCGCTATGGCGAGGTGCTGGCGCGCTTCGAGGAGCTGGACGGCTATGCGCTGGAGGCCCGGGCGCGCGAGGTGCTGGCGGGGCTGAGCTTCAGCCAGGAACGCATGGACGGCGATGTCGGTCTCTTGTCCGGCGGCTGGAAGATGCGCGTGGCCTTGGCCCGCATCCTGCTGATGCGGCCCGACGGCATGCTGCTCGACGAGCCCAGCAACCATCTCGATCTCGAGAGTCTCATCTGGCTGGAGGCCTTCCTCAAGAATTACGACGGCGCCCTCCTCATGACCTCGCATGACCGCGCCTTCATGAACCGCATCATCGGCAAGGTGGTGGAGATCGACGGCGGCTCGCTCATCACCTATTCCGGCGATCTCGATTTCTACGACCAGCAGCGGGCCTTGAGCGAGAAGCAGCGCCAGGCCGCCTTCGAGCGCCAGCAGGCGATGCTCGCCAAGGAGATCAAGTTCATCGAGCGCTTCAAGGCGCGCGCCTCGCATGCCGCACAGGTGCAGAGCCGCGTCAAGAAGCTCGACAAGATCGAGCGGGTGGAGCCGCCTCGGCGGCGCCAGACGGTGCAGTTCGAGTTCCGCACCCCGCCGCGCTCGGGCGAGGACGTGGCGAGCTTGCGCAACGTCCATAAGGGCTATGGCAGCCAGCCGATCTATGCCGGGCTCGATCTGCAGCTCCGGCGCAAGGAACGCTGGTGCGTGCTGGGCGCCAATGGTGCGGGCAAATCCACGCTCTTGAAGCTGGTGGCGGGGGCGACCGAGGCCGACCAGGGCACCGTCGCCATCGGCGCCAGCGTCAAGATGGGCTATTTCGCGCAGCATTCCATGGATCTGCTCGATGGCGACGAGACGATCTTCGAATCGCTCGACGCCTCCTTCCCGCAGGCGGGGCAGGGCGTGTTGCGCACGCTCGCCGGTTGCTTCGGCTTCTCCGGCGACGATGTCGAGAAACCCTGCCGCGTGCTCTCCGGCGGCGAGAAGGCGCGCCTCGTCATGGCGAAGATGCTGTTCGACCCGCCCAACTTCCTGGTGCTCGACGAGCCAACCAACCATCTCGACATGGCGACCAAGGAGATGCTGGTCGCGGCACTGGCGGAATTCGAGGGCACCATGCTCTTCGTCTCGCATGACCGCCACTTCCTGGCCGCCCTCTCCAACCGCGTCCTCGAACTGACGCCCGAAGGTGTCCATCAGTTCAGCGGCGGCTACAGCGAATATGTGGCGCGCACCGGCCAGGAAGCCCCCGGCCTGCACCCCGGCGGTTAGCGCTGCTCCGGCTAGTCCCTCACCCTCTGAAGGGACTATGCGCGCATTACGCTCTGCTCCCTCGTCCCGCCCCGTCGGCATAGGCCGTCATTCGCCGGCAGTCAGGGAGAGGGAGAGGGTGAGAGGGCGGCTGAAGGACAGAAGCGACAGGACCAGTCTTGTCGCGCTCCGTCTTCTTCACGCTGGTCCCACCTGTGCTCGGAGCGGACGCGCCTGCGGCGTTCCCTGATTGACGCCGCGTCATGGCCCCGACTAACATCAGCCGCATCATCTGCCCTTTTCCCATCTGAGGACGACCGGCATGCGTGCGCTGTCTCCCGCGTCGATCCGCGCACCCTTGGCGCGGTATAGCCACGGTATCGCGGTGCCGGCGGACCACCGGCTGGTGATCACCGCGGGGCAGCTCGGCATCGCTCCTGACGAGACGATTCCCGCGGACAGCGAAGGGCAGGCCGATCTCTGCTTCGCCAACATTGCGGCGATCCTGGCCGAGGACGGGATGACGATGGCGAATATCGTCCGCCTCAGCGTCTATGTGACGGGCCGCGAGCATATGGACGGCTACAGGCGGGCACGCGACCGGCAATTTCCGGGGACGCCGCCGGCAACGACGCTGATCGTGGTGGCGGGCCTGGTGCGGCCGGAATTCGTGATCGAGATCGAAGCCATCGCGGCCGCTCTTTGACAGGCGGCATCACGCTTTACATAGAACCGCGAAGCGATTCCCTGTAAAGCGATCCGACTCCAGGAACGGGGTTCTGAATGCAAATGGGGGCACTGGCATGAATCCTTTTCCCGAGGATATCTTCACCGAACCGGCGGATGTCGATCCGGACACGCTGGCCAATCTCGGCCCGCTGCGCCGGCTCGCCGGCGTCTGGCAGGGGGCCAAGGGCGTCGACCTCAACCCGAAGGCGGAGGGGCCGGAGCGGCGGCAGTATATCGAGCGCATCGACATGCAGCCGATCGACCCGCAGGCCAACGGGCCGCAGCTCTTCTACGGCCTGCGCTATCATGTGCATATCAACACGCCGGAAGAGGACATCACGTTCCATGACCAGGTCGGCCACTGGCTGTGGGAGCCGGCGACGGGGCTGGTGCTGCAATCGCTCAGCATCCCGCGCGGCCAGACCGCTCTCGCCGCGGGCCGCGCCAAGCCCGACGACATGGGCCTGACGGTGAGCGCCGCGCGCGGCCAGACGACCTACGGCATCTGCTCCACCGACTTCCTCGAATACGCCTTCCGCACCGATGCCTACCGCCTCGACATCACCTTCAACGCCGATGGCGGCTGGAGCTACGTTTCGGATACCACGCTGGCCGTGCACGGCCGGCCGGAACCGTTCCGGCACCGCGACGTCAATACGCTGGCGAAGGTATCGGAGCCGCAGCCCAATCCGCTGATGCTGCTGCAGGCGGCAAAGCCGGCGTGACGGCAGGGAGCGGCGCGCCTGTCGCCCATTTCTCGCGCACCTCTGGGGGCATCCTCACTGGCGACCTCGCTTGGTAAAGTCGCAGCGAATGCGTGCTATGCGTTCGCCAGCGGATTCAGTACCGGTCTCAGGCACCAGGTCGCCTGTTCGCTGGGCCTCTATGCTGCGCGTTGGCTAAGATTGTACCGTCTGCGCCGGTAGGAGCCCCGCCGCGCGATAGCTGTCGATTAAGGCGTCGTAGAGCGAGATATCCGAGCGGCTCCTCGCAATGAGCTGGGCGCCGGCGACGGCGGCGAAGATGGCGCGCGCCCGCCTTTCGCTCTCCTCGGAACTGACCAGGGCCGCGGCGGACAGAACCCTGCTCAGCCACGCGACATTTACATCGGCAAAGGTCTGCACCTCCTGCTTCACCGCGTCCGGCAGGTCATCATGTTCGGCAGCCATGAAGCTGCAGAGGCACATGCGATTGTCGCTCTCGAGCGACTTGCGAAAAATATCGGGATACTGGTGCAGGCAGCGGACGGGATCCGTGGTTCCGGCCAACATAGCCTCGAGGTCAGCCGCCGTGTCCTCCCAATAGCGCCGCGCGACTGCCGCGCCGAGATCGGCCTTGCTCGGGAAGTGATAGTGGATGCTCGCGGCCTTGATGCCCACTTCATCTGCGAGATTGCGGAAATTCAAGCCGCTATAGCCATGCGCCTGTGCGGTCCTCCTGGCGGCCGCCAGGATGGCCTCCCGAGAGCTTGAACTCATTTCACTGCCTCATCGCGTCGTAGCCAATAACCTACCAAGTGACAGATAGACGTTGACCGGACAAATTTGAAGCCCTATAAAATACCTATCAAGTGGCAGGTAGGTAAAAGAAGTAAAGGAAGTGATGATGAAGATTTACGATTGGCCCACCGGCCCTTACCCGGCCCGCGTCCGCATAGCTTTGGCCGAGAAAAACCTGCAGTCGCGCGTCCAGTTTGTGTCGGTCGATCTTTGGAAAGGCGAGCACAAGAAGCCCGGGTTTCTCGCCAAGAACTACTCAGGCACGCTGCCGGTGCTCGAACTCGACGACGGGACCTTCATTGGCGAATGCACGGCCATTACCGAATACCTTGATGCGCTTGATGGCGTGCCCACACTCACCGGCAGGACGCCGCGCGAAAAGGGTGTGATCCACATGATGAGCAAGCGCGCCGAGTTGGAGCTGCTCGACGCCATCAGTGTTTATTTCCACCACGCCACGCCAGGGCTTGGACCCGATGTCGAGATTTATCAGAACGCCGAGTGGGGGTTCCGTCAGCGCGACAAAGCCCTGAAGGGTATGCACTACTTCGATGCCGTTCTGAAAAGACAGTCGTTCGTTGCCGGTGAGGTCTTCTCGATGGCCGACATCACGGTCATCGGCGGTTTGATCTTTGCGGGGCTCGTGGAGCTGCCGGTGCCTGCGGAATGCGAGGCTCTTCAAGCCTGGTACGCAACGATGCAGGAACGTCCCAGTGTAAGGAACCGGGTGACGATGTCGGAACCGACCAAGGCGTCCGTTTGAAATCGTTGTCGGTGAACGGCGGCTAAGCCGGCATCATTGCCTGGCCGGATATAACCGGGCGCGCCACCGGCCCTCGGCGCCTGCTTTTTGCCTTGACACGTAACTGTTTGGTTCCCTATAAATAGGCAACCAAACAGTTACGTGTTGTGCAGATGGATGACGATGCTGTGTTTCGCGCCCTGGCCGATGCCAGCCGCCGGCAATTGCTGGACCGGCTGCACCACAGGAACGGCCAGACGCTGGGCGATCTGTGCGACGGCCTCGACATGACGCGCCAGGCCGTCGCCAAGCATCTGGCGATCCTGGAAGAAGCCAATCTCGTCTCCTGGCGGCGGGAGGGCCGCGAAAAGCTGCATTTCATCAACCCCGTGCCGATTAACGGGATCGCCGAGCGCTGGATCGGCAAGTTCCAGCGCCGCCACCTGACCGCATTATCCGCGTTGAAGAAGAAGCTTGAAGGAGAAGGCCATGACTGACACCGGCACCAGCAGCTTTATCTATGTCACCTATATCCGCACCACGCCTGAGCGCCTGTGGGAAGCGCTGACCAGCCGGGAGTTCGCGCAATCCTATTGGCGCGGCGCCCGGCCGGAGGCCGAGTGGAAACCGGGTGGCGCCTGGAAGCTCGTCCTGCCCGACGGCACGCTCTGCGACAGCGGCGAGATCACCGCCTTCGAGCCCCTGAAGCGCCTCGGCATCCGCTGGCGCAACGAGTTCATGCCCGACCTCAAGGCGGAGGGCTGGTCGCTCTGCATGATGGAGATCGAGACGGTCGAGGGCGCGGTGAAGCTGACCGTCACCCACAGCATGGAGCGCGACGGCTCGAAGTTCATCGAGGCGGTCGCGCAAGGCTGGCCGCAGGTCCTCTCCAATCTCAAATCGCTGCTGGAGACGGGGGAGGTGGTGCTGGGGCCGAAATACCTCTGAGGTTCCCGCCCGCCATCGAGATATCCCAGCGTCAGCCGGGATAAAGCGTACCGTCCCTCTGTACGAAGCACCACCCGCATTGGCGCTCATCATGCCGATATCGATTTGCTGGGCATCCGCAACGGCGTTCCCTCTCCCCCTGTCGGCGTAGGCCGACATTCGTCGGCAGGGCGGGAGAGGGACAGGGTGAGGGGGCAGCCGCCGCGATGATGGACGTTGCCTAATCGCCGGCCCGCAACGCCATCTCGCCATCGTCCTCGATTAGCACCAGTTCCCCTTCCAGCACATAGACGAACTCATCCTCATGCGAATGCCAGTGGCGCTGGCTCGACCTGTTGCCCGGCGGCAGGCGCATGAAATTGACGCCGAAATCCGTGAGTCCCCCGGCATTGCCCAGCCGCTGCCGAATGCGCGCGGCGCAGACTGGGTTAAATTGCGGCGGATAACCCGTGCCCTTGCGCTCCGGCACGGCGGCGATGTCGATCTTGGGCATGAGTGTGGCTCCCCAGAATCAGCGAGTGCGCTGAAGGTAGTAATACAAGCAATAATTGATTGTGTAAGATTCTATCTGGAGCGGGCTTGCTTAGAGTACAGCTTTCGGGGGAATATTGGAATGCTCACTGCCACCACATACTTCAGGCTAAGTTGAACTTGGAGGTTCACCAGTGAAAGTCCTGGACTATGACTCATTTGTCCGACGTACAGATCAGAACTCAAACCGATCCGACGCTGATCGATTGAGCATTGCTTTATATGGGCTAGTAGGTGAGATCGGCTCACTCATGTCGGCCATTAAAAAGCAGCTTCTATCGTCGGAGGATTCCGCTCAATGGAATCTCCCCACTGACGAGATTATTGAAGAGCTGGGCGACATAATTTGGTACTGCTTCTCGGTGGTGCAGTTACTTTTTCCCGCCGGGAATGTAAACATATTTAATAATGAGATAGCTTTCTTAAAGCGGATGCTAACGGAAGGAAAATATTTAGAGTTTCAGACACTCTTGGGTCCGGAAAAGGTCGTAGATTTCTTATCGGCTGCAGAGACATTCCCAAGAACAATTGATCAGCGGTTTGACGACTTTCAAAAGTTGGCGGCCAAAACCGCGCGCACCGAAGGCGCTTTGCTGCGGCAAGTTTGTTTGTCTGTCTTGTGGCAGTTTGGAGCCGAGCTCCTTAGACATAAGCTTCCTGAAAGTGAGCGGAAGATCAATACGGGGATTGTCGATAGAAAGATCGGTTACGTACTCGGCGATATTGCCTGGTGTGTAGCCGTCCTAGCGACGGTCTATGGCCTTTCGCTGGATAACATAGTTGAAGGCAATGCCAAAAAAATTGAGTTCCGTCTCGTTAAAGAGAATCCAACGAAATTGCATGATGAGGACTATCCGGCGGGGCAGAGGTTTCCCCGTCGCTTTGATGTCTCTTTCATATCAGTTGGTGCCCATCGTTCGAGAATGTACTTGGACGGCCGTGCTCTTGGCGATGATCTAACAGACAACTCCTACGATAACGACGGTTATCGTTTTCATGACATCATGCACTTGTCTAATGTCGCTATGCTGGGTTGGTCTCCGGTCTTGCGAGGGTTGCTTAAGTTAAAGCGGAAGGGAAAACCTAAAGTAGATGAGGTTGAAGATGGCGCGCGAGCGCAAATAGTTGAGGAAGCCGTCATCAAAGCAATTCACTCTGAAGGTGTCCGGCTAGCAAGCCAGCGACACGGGGGACCTTTACACTTTAAAAGCCAGAATATCTTTCCCAGCGGAGAGGATATTAGTTTTGCCTTCCTAAAATTTATTGCCAATCTGGTTTCAGGACTCGAGGTACACAACAATAAGTATTGGGAGTGGGAGCAAGCGATCCTAGAGGGTTATCGTATCTTCCACGAGCTATGCATTCACGAACAGGGCACGGTCAGCGTAGATCTCGAGGAAAGGACTATTAGGTTTGACGCGAATGTGTACCCAGATTTTCCGGGGCCGATTAGCGGAATAGGAACGTCGGCTGCGGAAACTCCTTTGGGGGAGCATGTGCAGCTCGACTCCAGTCTATTGATCGATTGCGTGAAGGTGGCAATTCTTGATTCACTTGGATTAGATGGAAGAGACCAGTTACTTCAGGAAAAGCTCGAAGTAAAAATGCTAAGCGAGAGCAGGCCATCAGTATCGGCTCGAGATGCTGTTCGTGAGCGCATGTGGGCGCGCTCAATCGTATGCTTTCGGACTTCGCTACTGAGAAACGCCGAAAAGATCACCTGCACAGCGCTTGCTGTCGCTGATGTACGTTAGGGCAAATGCGCTTGTGGATAGAGAGTCGAATAGAAATATAGACAAACCTTAGATAAGGAGGTGTCGATGGCCACGGTGCTAGTTATTCCAGCCTATCCTTCTGCAGAAGTAGCAAACGAGCTTGCAAGGAGAGTGCTAGCTTGTGGTTGTAGCTTAGCCTTGGAAGATCATTCGAGGGCCGTTTCGCCAGATCAGGAGCGTGCGGCGATTGAACTTTGTGATACGATTCTGGTCGCAATAGTTGGTCAAGCTTTCCCTGGCGCCGTCTCAAGCCTTGTGGAGATAGCGGCGAAACAAGGTAAGCGGATCTGCGGCATTTGGGGCCGTGGAATTCCAATTGGTCCAGGTCCACAGCTACTCGAAGATGTTGCCGATGCAGTTCTTGCCTGGAATAGTGAAAACTTCTGCAGGGCCGTATGCGAGGACGAGCGCGTTTGGGAAGAAGCAGACGGTGGAGTTCGATCATCCCCGAACAATCCGCATCACCGGTGCTAGTAAAGCGTGGATCTCTATAGCTACATTGTAGAGCACGATATGGGATTCGCACCCAATCCGTTCTACGGAGTTTGCACGCTTGCCGCATGCAAACCCATCATTCGGCGGCGAGCGCGCATTGGCGACTATGTCATGGGAACGGGCAGTGCTAAGCGCCGCAGAAGTGGTTATCTAGTTTTTTGGATGAAAATTACAACCATAACAACTTTTTCAGAATATTGGACGGATCCGGCCTTTAGAACCAAAAAGCCATTTATGAGTGGAAGCCTAAAGTTAGCTTTTGGGGACAATATCTATTTCAAGGCCTCTCCAGAGGAGGAGTATCAGCAAGTATATTCATTCCATAGTAATCGAGATGGAAGTACTCATGCTGACAATTTTCATGATGACGTCGGCATTACAGATCGTATCATGCTTTCCAATGAATTCATTTACTTTGGAGGTGATGGCCCCAGCATACCGAACGAACTGGATCGCTTCGTGCACAAATACCGCAATCATCGTCGCTTTGCTGACGAAGATGCGACCCCCGCAATTCGGTGGCTGTCAGGTTTAGGTGATTTCGGCGTCCGGGGTGAGCCGACTGAATGGAAATATGTTCGCAAGCGGCGCTTCTCGAAGTGATAGGTATTCTCGGCGTCACGCGATTTGCTATCCTTCGGATGTGGCATGACTGACGAAAACGTCTGATAGCCATTTTTGCGAACGGTTGAAATGACTCCAACTCTTGTCTTTGATACCTATTGGCGCTTTGCTGCCGAACGACATGCTATGTACCTCCGTCGCTTTGCTGCGCCAGAAGGCCCGTGGACCGATGATCCAATTCTCACGAAGTATCGTTTCACGAATGTCTATCGAGTATTGGACCGGGTGAGCCAGTATCTGATCCGTGAAGTAATTTATCGCCATGATCGTTCTCAGGACGCGGACGAAGTTATCTATCGCATCCTTCTATTTAAAATCTTCAATAAGATTGAAACCTGGGAGGAGCTTGAAAGGCACTTTGGGCCAATAACAATTAAGCATCCATCTCCCGAGGCTCTTGATAGCTTTCTATCCCGGTTAATGCAGGCAGGTAAAAGAATTTATTCGGCGGCATATATCATGCCCTCGCCGAAGCTTGGCGGGGAACGCAAGCACACCAATCACATCAGGCTCCTCCAACTCATGTTTGAAGACAGAATCTACATTTCCGTCTGTCGCGCGAATTCTCTTTCCGGCGTCTATGAGCGACTTCGAGCTTATCCCGGATTGGGCGACTTTCTAGCGTTCCAATACACTATTGATTTGAATTACTCTCATGTTATTGATTTTTCCGAGATGGATTTGGTTGTCGCAGGTCCTGGCGCGCGCGACGGTATTTCCAAGTGTTTCGCGGATGCTGATCATTTAAGCGCAGAAGAGATTATAAATTATATGGTTGAAGCTCAGGGACGTGAATTTGAACGTCGTGGGCTAGACTTCGCTGGCCTCTTCGGTCGTCCTCTGCAGCCCATAGATTGCCAAAACATATTCTGTGAGATTTCTAAATATGCGAGAGCCGCTCATCCGGATGTGCCGGGAGTTGCGGGGCGCACGCGGATCAAACAGAACTTCAAACGCTCGCCGCGTCCTCAACAGCCGCCGATGCTACCTCCCAAATGGAAAATTCTAGTTCCCCAGTTTTCGTCTCAAACATTTTCACCACGCTCTCATACGCAGCTCGACATGTTTGAAGCTGCCCTCACTAGGTCGATCAGCGGCGTGAAGTAGAGGGCCGAGATGAGCAGGCGCTTTCGAGTGCTCTCAGCCAAGGAGGTTCTTCTTCGAGAGCTTTGGCGACCAGGCCAGACAGTGCGTGCATATTATACTGTTCATGGAACTGCGGCGCCCGTCGAAAAGAGGCGTCATCGCCAAACCAACAACTGAAGAATTCTGCAACCAAGAAGCCCGTTTCAAGGTCGCTACGCATTGCAAAGCGGGCGGCTCTCTTGATTGTCGGATTCCAGGTTGGAATAAGGAAGGTGGCCAGTTTCTATGCCATTAGAGATAATATAAATTAGCATTTACTAATCAATTAGCAATCGCTAATCTATCCCCATGACCCAAGCCACCACCACCAATCCAGCCCCCATCGACGCCGTCATGCGCGCCCTCGCCGATCCCACGCGCCGAGCGGTGTTTGAGCGCATCGCCAGCACCGACGAGATCACCGTCGCCGATCTGACCCGGGGCAGCGGGGTGACGCAGGGCGCCATCTCGCAGCATCTCAAATCCCTGCGCCAGGCCGGCCTCGTCGCCGAACGGCCGGAGGGCCGCAACGTCTATTACCGCGCCCGGCCGGACGGCCTCGCCCCCCTGGTCGATTGGATGGACCATTACGGCATCTTCTGGCGCGAACGCTTCGCCAATCTCCGCAGCCTGCTGAAGGAAATCGATCCATGAGTGATGCCGCCCTGAGGGTTGATTCACGCGACCCAGCCACGCAGGAGATCGTCGTCGACGAGCTGTTCCCGCATGCGCCGGAAGTGATCTGGAAGACGCTGACCAGCGGCGCGCTGATGGGGCGCTGGCTGATGGCGCCGCGCGGCTTCGCGCCCACCGTCGGCAACCGCTTCACCTACCAGACCAAGGCGGCCGGCGCCTGGGACGGCACCATCCACTGCGAGGTGCTGGAGGTGGTGCCCAACCGCCGCTTCGCCTATGCCTGGAAGGGCGGGCATGACAGCAACGAAGGCTATGGCGCGCCGCTCGAGACAGTGGTCACCTTCACGCTGACGCCGGAGAGCGGCGGCACGCGCCTCCGCCTCGTCCATGCCGGCTTCGTCCTGCCGCGCAACGCGACCGCCTATACCAATATGAGCAATGGCTGGAAGAAGGTCGTGCACACGATCGGAGATATCAGTGGCGGCGATCTCAGCGGTGATCTCAGTGGCGAGGACGACGGCGGTACGTTGCAGTGAGGCGCTGTTACTGAGGCAGCAGCAATTGGATAGTGCCGCGCTGCGCGTGTCACTGACGCTTTAGTACTTTCCCTATAGGGGGAGGCTACCGAAGCGCCCATTCCATTCTCCATTGTCACCCTCGGGCTTGACCCGAGGGTCCATGCTGGAAGGAGCGCGCTTACGGTTGCCATGGATGCCCGGATCAAGTCCGGGCATGACAACTGGATATAAGGTGGGTGAATGCAAGCCGGCGTCGCGCAGGCTCGGACAGCGTCACGTCGCATCTCCCATTCAACAACGCATCGAACGAACAGAAGGATCGAGACCATGAGCGAGTCCACGACCGGCGCCGCCTATACGGGCGGCTGCGCCTGCGGCGCGATCCGCTATGAGATCGGCGGCGAGCCCGTCTTCTCCAATCACTGCCAATGCCGCGACTGCCAGCGCGAGAGCGGCACCGGGCACCTGTCCCATCTCCATTTCATGCGTGACAGCGTGAAGCTGAGCGGCCAGGCCGCGTCCTGGGAGATGACGGCCGATAGCGGCAACAGGAAGTCGCGCCACTTCTGCCCGGCCTGCGGATCGCCGGTCTACATGACCTTCGCCGCCATGCCCCAGCTCTTCACCATCCGCGCCGCCAGCCTCGACGACCCCGCGCGCTTCAAACCCCAGGTCGTCACCTATGCCAGCCGCGCCTATGCCTGGGACCAGCTCGATCCGGCGCTCACGAAGTTCGACGCCATGCCGCCGCGATAGGCTAGGCCGATTCCTGCACTGTCACCCTCGGACTTGATCCGAGGGTCCATCGTCACAGCCAATGTGATGTTGCCAACATGCCACTCGTCCCCTCTCCCCCTTTCCCCGACTCTCTCCCGCGAGGGGCGAGGGAGCTCAACGAGTTTGTTGTGCCTATCGAGCATGGTTGTCTTCGATAGAACGGAGGCTGCCTGCTTGCCTTGAAGCCATGACTAAGGACGGAAGCAACAGCGTTCCCTCCCCCCTCCGTCGGCGTAGGCCGACATTCGTCGGCGGGCGGGGGAGGGTTGGGGAGAGGGGGGCTCTGCCAAAGCACGCACTCGCTCCAACATTCGACAAACCGCCGGCGATGGAACAGGATGCGCTGCCATCGCTTCATCGATGGAGCCAAGCAAGAAGAAAGCGGCAAGCGGCATGAAGACGGGGAAGGCCAGCGCAGTGGAAGCAAAGACAGGTGATACGCCGGCACAGCTCATCGACCGGCGCATCAGGGAACTCGGCGACTGGCGCGGCGCGATGCTGGCGCGCATCCGCAAGCTCATCCGTGAGGCCGTGCCCGGCGTCACCGAAGAATGGAAATGGCGCGGCGTGCCGGTCTGGGAACAGGCCGGCATCATCTGCACCGGCGAGACCTATAAGGACGTCGTCAAGCTGACCTTCGCCAAGGGCGCCGCCGTCGAAGATCCCGCCGGGCTCTTCAATTCCAGCCTCGAGGGCAATACAAGGCGCGCGATCGATATCCGCGACGGCGACAAGCTCGACGAGAAGGCACTGAAGGCCCTCTTCCGCGCCGCCGCCGCGCTCAACGCCTCCGCCGCCCCGGCCAGGAAGACCGCCGCGAAGAAGAGCGCCGCCAAGAAGCCGGTGACGAAAACAGCGGCGAAGAAGGCGGCGGCGAAGAAGGCCTAGCCTGCTGCCCGCCTTCAGCCATGTGCATGTGCCGCCATCTCCGGCACGGTGAAGGTCACCGTCTGTCCGGCGTAGACGTGATGCTCCGGGCTTGCCAGCTCAATCAGCAGCTTGTGCGGACCGGCCGGCAGGCCGACCACGACGATGGTGCCGTCATTGCTGAACTCGCCCCAATGCCAGGGCAAATCGTCGACGGTGACATGCAGATGTCCGACCCGCGGCGACACGTCATCGGCCGCTTCACCCAGCACTGGCAGGATGCGCAGATTCTCGACCTTGTAGGGGACCAGCACCGCGCCGCGCGCCAGCGGGCCGGGCAGGGGGGCCGCCAGGGTGAGCCTGGGGGCAGGCTCGCTGGCGACGGGGAGCAACGTCGAGCCGAGCGGGGCTGCTGCCGCAGGCGCGTCGCCGGCGAAGGCGCAGCGAATGAAATCCGTGAAGGTGACGGCGCTGAGCACGAAGACGCCGCCAAGCACAATGGCGGCGAACTTCCGGGTGGACCTGGTCATGGCATTCTCCTGTGGCTGATCTTCCGTGATTGCCGGCACGCCACTCACGGCGCATAGCGGGTGAAGACGAAGTCGCGGCCCTTCACCGCCTGGTGGCAGGCGAAGCAGCCGGTGAGCTTGGATGGATCGGCGGGCTTGCCGTCATCGAATTGCGCGAAGCCCCAGCCGCCGGTCGCGGCATATTTCCGGGCATCCTTGATCATGAACTGGACGCCGTTCTTGGGATGCACGGCGACATAGGACTGCGCCTTGCCGAAGGCGGCGGCACTTTCCGCCAGGGCCTCATGGTCCCAGGCGATGCGCGCGATCACCGTGCCGTCGGGGAAGGGCTGCCGTTCCTGCTGCGCGCCGTTCTGGCGGGCGCGGAAAGCCGCGAGGGCGGTATCGTTGCCGAGGATGGCGCGGAGGTCGTTGAGCTTGCCTTCCTCCTGCGCGACCGAGACCAGGCGCCAGTCGCGATAGCCCTCGGGCAATCTGCCGGCGGCGATCGCCGCCGCATCTGCCGATGGCGTCATATCCTCGCCGATCGCCGGGGCGAGGGCGGCTGCCGTGCCGGCGATGCCTGCGAGGAAAACCAGGCCGCTGAGGGCCCGGGCATGGATGCGGATATATCGGCCGTGCTGCATGTCGTGATTCCTTCCGCTCGGCTCTGGCGGCGGTCCCGGCTGGGTGCGGCTGCGGGCGCGCTGGATTGTGTATCGCATGCGTTTATATCGTATACGATATATAGTGCAGAAGCGGGCGGTGTCAAGCCTCTCCGCCTGATCAGAGATTCGATATCTGCCGTGCGGCGCCGACGCCGGAGATGCGGGCCAGCATGCCGCATGTGCCCTGGCCGGATACCGATCCGGTCAGCGGCCTCGGCGGCCCGCGCCACTTGGTTGACGCTTACTTTGCTTGGCGACGCCAGGCCCGAGAGCTGACGGGCGGCGGAGCTGAGACCCCCACCTTCGGCTTTTGTCATAAGAATAGCGAGCATGTTTGGGTACAAGGATTCTCGAAAGAAACTTCCTTTCGGGCACCTCGTGAAGGTTGTTGAGAATGGAAGATGGTTTGATCCTTCGGAATCTTCACCACAAATTTGAAGGATTAATCCTCGTTTACTCCTCAGCCGCGTTGTCGAGCATAAAATCAACAAGATCGACGAGCTGCTGCCCCTGGCATTATCATTAGCGGGCAGAGACCTAGAGACGCCTACTTCTCCTATGCGGAACATTAGCTGTTAAAAAGAGAGCAGATGGGCTGTAGGGAAATGCGACTTTCATTGCTGGCGCCCGACTTTAGTTCGTCGACGCTGATCCGGGATTGAGTACGCGTGCTTAAGTAAACTCTATGTTGAAACGAGATGATGCTTAAGGGCGCCCCGATGTTTCCGAGATACCCATTTAGATCGACCGCCTCGTCGCTCCACAATGAGTAGGCAGCCACACCACTCTCTTTGCTGCAATTCAATGGCATAACTGTATTTGAAGACTTGGATAAAGGCTCAGCTAACGGAATTCTAAGAATCCGATATTGCTTTTCTGAATTTGTGACAGCCACATCGGCTTGCTCGATAGATAAGCGATTTGCAGAAAAGAGCCGTAGGATCGAGCCTCCAAACTGCTGCCAATACAGCGCACCGTAATCGACAGGACCTTTGGTCAAATTCGAAGTCTCAGAGAAATATTTTGAAGCGAACGATCCAGGCCGCGCTTCGTACTTTCTATAAACAGCCTCTATCGAGCTGATGTGGTCCTTGTAGTCGGTCTTAACCCAGTTGATATCGTGAATCGGAGATTGCTGATTTTCATCAATTAGGGCGCAAGCATCTGGGGCTTTCCTCTTCTGAGCAACCATTAAATCCAGGATTTTTTGGCAGATAGGAAACTCTTTGCCATAGTAAAGCTCAACTGACCACGAATATCCTGGCTCCGAAGGCTTTAGCACCACTTGTTGCGCCAGCGCAGATGTGCTCATCGCCACCATCATGGCTAGGGTCCAACGTTGCAGTCGATATCGCATTATTCACCCACCCTGGAACATTGCTTCACAGTACTGCCTTCTGTAACCGCCCGGATGCTCAGGATGGCGGTGATGCAGGCCCGGATATATCCGGCCTGCCCTCTCGCATCCATCCTCAATGTGCGTCCGGGGCGGCGGGTGTCGATCCGTTTATCGAATTGATCGAGGCATCCCAGTTGACCACCTGGTTCCTGCCGTTCTTTTTCGCGACATAGAGCGCCTTGTCGGCGCGATCGATGGAACGCTCGACGGAGATTTCGGGATCCAGGGCGGTCATCCCGAAGGAGACCGTGACGTGAAAGACGCCGTTCCCGTTGAACTCAAGGGGCAGGCTCGCCAACTCCTCACGCAGCCGGTCGATGATGGCATGGCCGGTCTGGACATCGGTATCGGCAAGGATCATGAGGAATTCTTCGCCGCCATAGCGAAACACCTTATCGAAGGGGCGCAGGTTCGCCATGATGTAATGCGCAAAGGTGACCAGGACCTTGTCGCCGACGACATGGCCGTACTGGTCGTTGACGGATTTGAAATGATCCAGATCCATCATCACCACGGCGCAGGGGTGGTCGCGCCTGACGAATTCCTGCTGCTCGCGCAGCTTGCTCAGCATTTCGACGCGGCTCGGCGTCCCTGTGAGCGGGTCGAGATTAAAGAGCGCGTGCTCGATTTCATGGCGGATGGTCGATATCTCCAAACCGAGCCGTTTGAGCGCGGTGACGAACCGATCGTACTCCGTGATCGAAATCGGCGCGCCGTCGGAGGACAGTTGCAACAGGCTCCTGGCATATTGGTGCATGCGCTCATGCTCCAACCCGATTTCCGTAAATCCGGGATGATTTCCAAAGGCGACGCTGCCCGACTTGTAATACCATTGCCCGAACCGGCAGAAGCGATGCGCCTCGCGGCTGATATCCCGTTCATCCGGCGTGAGGCGGCAGATCAATACGCCGTACAAGGTCTCGGCCCATTGATGATGGTTGTACAAGGCCTGTTCGAGCTCCTTCAGCGCGGCGCGCATCTGTTCGTCGGGGAGGGTGGGGATCGCCATTGTTCAAGCCTTCCAATTAGCGCCGAGATCGACACACGGACTGCCCAATCGATCGGAAGCTGACCCGACAGCATCCGGCATTGCCCGCGCATGGCGATAAGACGGCAAAGATAAGATAAGACAACGCAAGCGCAGCGGAGCGGCCGGCTTCGCGGCACAGCCTCACCGGCCGGATTGCGCCGGCACGGCCGTCGTCTTTATCTGCGTCTATCGTGCAGGGTACGCGGTCAAACAGCCGGCCGCCATCCTCCGCCACGGCGGAGAGCCGTGACCTCGGTCTGACACTTCGGCGATCAAATTGGCTCTTCGACAAATTGGCCCAGGCAGGAAATCTTGCCTTGATCGAGATCAATCATCGATGCGATGTGACCGCCATAATGATGTGACCACGATACGATCTGGCCACGATACGATCTGGCCGTGAGCTGCACCTGGTTGCCGGCCGCCACCGCCCGCACTTCGGTCTTCCGGCAGCCCCCTGCGGCAAAGGGTGGTTCCACGCCTCCGGTAAAGCGCTTCACTCCTCGTCCGGCAACGTGAAGACCGGACAGGGCGCTGCGATGCCGCGCAGCGCGTGCTCGCCCAGGGGCACCAGCCGTGTGCTCGTTTCGGCGGCGACGGCGCCGGAGATCAGCACCGTCCGGCCGAGCGGCCGGCACAGCCCTTCCAGGCGGCTGACCAGATTGACGGCGGGACCGATCGCGGTGAAATCCAGCCGGTCGGCGGCGCCGATATTGCCCCACAGGATCTCGCCCAGATGCAGCGCCGCGCCGAAAGGCAGCGGCGGCAGGCCCTGCGCCTCGCGCGCCGCATCGAGATGCGCCATGCCGGCCCGGGCCGCGGTGACGGCGCGCAAGGCCGCCGCGCAGGCGTCGGCCGGTGCGCCTGTCACCGGGAAGATCGCCAGCACGCCGTCGCCGATGAATTTCAACACCTCGCCGCCGAAAGCATGCACCGCGCCGGCGACGCGGTCGAACCAGGCATCCAGCGCCGCGATCACCGCCGTCGGTTCCGCCGCTTCGGAGAGGGCGGTGAAGCCGCGCAGATCGGCATAGAGCAAGGCGGCGCGGATGGTCTCGCCGCTGCCCCGGCGCAGGGCGCCCGTCTGCATCCCGGCCTGCACCCGCGCGGCGCTGCGCCGGCCGAGATAGGCTTCCAGCAAGGCGCTGAGGGCGCCGCGTGCGGCGAGGGCGGCCAGGGGCGCCACGGCGAAGCGCGCGACCTGTCGCAGCTGCTCGGCCTCGGCGGCGTCGAAGGCCCGCGTGCCGGCCCAGCCCAGGATCGGGTCATGCCGCGCCGCGCCGATGGCCTCGATATGGACCGGGCCCAACCCGGCCAGCCAGTCGCCGCTCACCCTGTCCTGCCGGGCAGCGTGCGGGGCGTCATATTGGGCGTCGTGCCGGGTATCGAGCGGGGCGTCGGCGAAGCCCAGCGCCTCCATCACCGCTCCGCCTTCCGCCCGCCACAGCCAGCTGCGCTTGGCGATGATGGGATGCGGCACGGCCAGGGTCAGCGCGCCGCCGGCCAGCGGCAGTCCCGCGGCCAGCAGATGGCCGCCCAGCGTGGCGAGGAAACGGTCAGGCGACGGCGACGCGCCGGCCTCGTCCACCAGCCAGGCGAGCGGTGCGGAGAGGGCAGGGGCCGATGGCGGCGGCATGGGCTCATCCATGCGGCGATTATGCCGCCGCCTTCAGCGCTGTTCCAGGCTGTCAGTTGCTGTCATGAGACGGCCGCACCCGGCCCCGGTGGGGTGGCCCCGCCGGTCCCGCCGGTCTATGCTTCGTCCCACGGGCCTTTCAACCTCGCCGGGCCGCCCCTCCTCGGCAAATCGCCGAAGACCCAGATCTACGCAGGTCAACCGCGGCATAGCACGGCAACCGATCGGGAGAGACCGATGCAAGAAGCCCTCGTCGTCCGTCGTGAAACGCATATTCCCGCACCCCCCGCCGCGGTCTTCGCGCTGCTGACCGATCCCGACAAACTGCTGCGCTGGATGGGCACGCAGGCCGAGCTCGAACCGCAGCCCGGCGGGCTCTATCTCGTCAATGTCACCGGCCTGCGCATCGCGCGCGGCGCCTTCCGCGAAGTGGTGCCGGTGCACCGCCTCTCCTACAGCTTCGGCTGGGAAGGCAGCGAGGTGGTGCCTCCGGGATCGAGTCTGGTCGAGATCGACCTTATCGAGCGCCCGGACGGCACGCTGCTGCGCATGACCCATACCGGCCTGCCCAATGCCGATCAATGCGACGGCCATGCGAAAGGCTGGGCGCATTACCTCGACCGCCTCGCCGCCGCCGCCGCCGGCCGCGATCCCGGCCCCGATCCCTGGCTCGGCAGCGCCGGACCGGAATAAGGGTTCTCGCGTCGGAGGCCGGGCTCCGCGAGCCGCACCTCACCGCCAGTTGTGCCGCCCTTTCCGGTCGGCTAGATGTGAAGCCGGGCTGAATATGCCCGGATCGGTTGGATGCGCGGCGACGCCACGCAACCCTGCCGGCCCGCGATTGGGGGAAGGGAACAAGCATGACGGAGCAGACCGCGCCGCAGGTGCTGATTGTCGGCGCCGGGCCGACCGGCCTGACGCTCGCCATCACGTTGCGGCGTTTCGGGATCGCGCTACGCATCATCGACAGGCTGCCGCAGCCGGCCACGGTTTCGAAGGCGCTGGCGGTATGGAGCGGCAGCATGGAGGTGCTGCACGGCATGGGGGTGATGGACAGCCTGCTGGCCGCCGGCCAGCGCCTACGCGCCCTGACCGCCGGCACGGGCACGCGCGAACTGGCGGTGCTTGCGGTGGGCGACGGGATCGACAGCCCCTATCCCTTTCCGCTGCTCCTCGCCCAGTCGCGTACCGAGGCGGTGCTGGCCGCGCGCCTGGCCGAACTCGGCGTCGCCATCGAACGTAACGTCGAACTGACCGGCCTGGTCCAGGATGAAACCGGCGTCAACGCCACGCTTGCGCATCAGCAAAGCGGCCGGCAGGAGGAATTGCGCGTCGCCTATCTCGTGGGCTGCGACGGGGCGCGCAGCACGGTGCGCCATGCGCTCGCGATTCCCTTCGAAGGTTACACCGAGCCCGGCACCTATCTGCTGGGCGACGTCAAGATCGACCGCGGCGCCATCAACGGCGCGCCGCTCGACCATCGCAGCATCTATATCTGGTGGGGCGCCGGCGGCACCGTGGCCCTGTTTCCCTTCGAGCAGGAGGTCTGGCGCATCTTCGCCGAACGCAAGGCGGAGAGCGGCCGCGAAGACGGCGGTACGGCGGATGTACCGCCGACTTTGGAGGAACTCCAGGCGCTCATGGACCGTCACGGGCCGCCGGGCTTGCGGCTCAGCGATCCCAGCTGGCTTTCCACCTTCCGCATCAACGAGCGGCTGGCGGCGCGCTATCGGATGGGCCGCTGCTTCCTGGCCGGCGATGCTGCGCATATCCACAGCCCGGCTGGCGGGCAGGGCATGAATACCGGCATCCAGGATGCCGTCAATCTCGGTTGGAAGCTCGGCTTCGTGCTGCGCGGCATCGGCGATGCGGAGGTCCTGCTGGCGAGCTATGAGGCGGAGCGCCGGCCGGTCGCGCGCAAGGTGATCGACGGCTCCGCCCTGCGCCAGCACGTCGCCTTCGCCACCAGCCGCGTGATGACCCTGGTGCGCAGCCTGGTCGCCGCCGTCTTCGGCCGCTCAAAGCGGATACAAGCGAAGCTGCAAGTGGAACTGTCGGAAACCGATATCGTCTATCGCGCCGGCCCGCTGGTGGCGCTCGGCAATCCGCCGCGCCGTGTGCGCCGCACCGATGCCGGCAGCCGCGCCCGCGACGGCGTGGTGGCGGATGCCGGTGGCGAGCGGCCCCTCTGGTCCTATCTCAGCGATCTGCGTCACACGCTGCTGCTGTTTGCGGATGAGGGCGGCGGGTTCGATCTTGCGGCTGTCGCCGATTTGCCGGCTGAACGGCTCCAGGTCCTGCATCTCGATCGTCGCGCCGATCCTGGCGGCGCGCTGCGGCGGCGCTATCTTATCGAGAACGCCGGCTGGGTGCTGATCCGGCCCGACCAGGTCGTCGCCGCGCGCGGCAGCGGCACCGATCTCGCGCCGGCACGGCCATATCTCGAGCGCATTCTGCGCTGAGCAGCAAGACCGCCGCTGGGATGGCAGCGGCGCGGGCATGCGCCGTCCCACGGCCAGCCAGGTGGTGCTGAAGATGGCGGTGAATGCCGGGACCCGGGTCATTGCGATGCCTCACACTAGTGACCGCTTCGCGATGCTGGAGAAACTTGGCGCCGAACGCTGCGAGATCGAGCGGCCCGATTTGTCGAAGCATATCATGGAGGCAAAGAAGATCGATGCGGTGCTCGATCTGGTCGGCAACAGCGTCGTCCTCGACTCGCTCGCCATGTTACGCCGCGGCGGCCGTTCCTGCCTGGCCGGCTGGCTCGGTGGACTCGATCCCATTCCCGACTTCAATCCGCTGCTGCAGATGGCGAGCGGCGTCTACCTGACCTTCTTCGGCAGCTTCGTTTTCGGGACGCCCGGCTTCCCGCTCGCCGATGTGCCGCTGCAGCAGATCGCCGCCGATGCCGCGGCCGGACGCCTCGATGCCAAGCCGGCCCGCGTGTTCCGCTTCGACGAGATCCGCGAGGCCCACCGCGTCATGGAAGCCAATGAGGCGCGCGGCAAGATGGTCGTGGTGCTTGAGTGACTGTTGCTCTGGTGACTGTCGCCGCTCGCTGCAATGAAAAAGAATTGAGATGACGAAGTCAGTTGCCATCGTCACCGGCGCCAGTCAGGGCATCGGCCAGGCGACAGCAGTCCGGCTGGCCCCGATTTCGCGGCCGTGACCCTGATTGCCCGCAATCGCGCGTAGCTGGAACAGACCGCGGAAGCGGTGACGGCGGCAGGCGCCAGGCGCTTTCATCGACGCCGATCTTGCCGTGCCTTCGGTCGCGGAAACCGTGGTCGACCAGACCCAGGCGGCTTTCGGGCGCACCGATGCGCTGCTCAATATCGCCGGCGCCGTGCCGCAGATCGACCTCTTCGACATGATCGATCAGCAATGGGAGGCCGGCCTCGCGTTGAAGCTGCATGGCGCCCGGCGCCTGACGGTCGCGGCCTGGCCGGCCTTGACGGCGGCGAAAGGGGCGGTGGCTCGGATGTCGGGCAATTCAGCGCTGTTCCCCAAGGCGCCCTATGCGGCGGTCGGTACCATCAACGCCGTCATTGTCAGCCTGGCGAAGGCGTTCTCGGACCGCGGCATTACCGATGGGGTGCGGGTCAACAGCGTCCTGTCCGGACCGATCATGACGGGCGTCGTCGCTGCTACCTGCAGCATTGGGCGCCGTTGCATCAGATGACGGTCGAGGAGGCGACGGCCAATTCCTCCAAGGAAGCCAGCATTGCCCGCTATGGCGAACCGGAAGAGAACGCCGAACTAATGGCCTTCCTCGTCTCGCCGGGCGCCCGCTGGATGACTGATTCAACCCAGCGCATGGATGGCGGGGAGGTGAAGCCGATTTAGCGGGTGCGGCCGCTGCACAAACCCGCTCACGGTTTTGTGATCAGGCAATTCGATCGATATCTGGTGGTAACGGGTGATGCAGTTCTCAAGTCCGGGTATATGGGCGCGACGACGCAGCCGATTCGTGCGGGTTGCGTACCATTTTCGACTTTCGGATACTTGTACGCATGTTCTTGTTTTGTTCGAATTACTTCGCGATACACCCATGCGAAGGAAAGAACAATGCAACAAACCGAGCTCTTTGCCGAAACGGACCGTCCCGCTGACCGGGATGCCAGGAAACATTGTGACCGTCTGTTCTTCGCGGTGATGCCCGATCTTATGACAGCTAGCCACATCCACAAGGCCGCGCTCGCATTCCATCAGGCGCAGGGGCTCGATAGGATGGTGCAGCCGGTCAACCGCGAGCATGTGTCGGTTTTGCTGGTCGGCGATTATCGGCAGCGGTTGCGGGAGAAGCACGTCTATGCAGCAAAGCTGGCGGCACGGCGTGTTGTCATGTCGGCCTTTGACATTACCCTTGATGCGGTTGGCAGCTTTGCCGGCGCGTCGCCGGCCTTGGATCAGCCTTCGCATTGCCCACTCGTTCTACGGGCCGGCGATGAAGGGCTGCGCGTGTTGTGTGACCAGCTGCGCCGCGCCATGGGCCGGCAGCCGGTGCCGGCAAACAAGGAACTGATACCCCACCTGACCTTGTCCTATGGCCCCGAAATGATTGTGTTTCGGCCCGTCACACCGATCCGCTTCACGGCCGGCGAATTTGTCCTCATCCATAGCGAGGTAGGGCTGACCCGCTATCATGTGCTTGGTCGATGGTCGCTCCGGGGGGGGGGGGCGCGTACCGGGCGAGACCAGTTTGTGCGCAGCCTAGCGCCGCGATCTCGCGGCTGCAGGCAGTGGTAACCATGGCCGGGAGCAGTTAGAAAAGACAGCCAGGGAACGAGAGGGGCGAGCGGAAAATGGCAGTGACGATTTATGGCATCAAGAATTGCGATACGATGAAAAAGGCGCGCGCCTGGCTGGACGCCAACGACATTGCCTATGCGTTCCACGATTACAAAGCCTCCGGCATCGATCGGGCACACCTGCGGGCCTGGGTCAATGAACTGGGCTGGGAGACTGTCCTCAACCGCGCCGGCACCACTTTCCGGGCCCTGCCGGAAGCGGACAAACAGGGCCTCAACGCGGAAAAGGCAGTCGATCTGATGTGGGCCCAACCGTCGCTGATCAAACGGCCCGTACTTGATCTCGGCGGCAGGCATTTGGTCGGGTTCAAGCCGGAGTTTTATGCGAAGGCATTTGCGCGCAAACAAATAGGCCTCGCCCCCGCCATTTGCCGAGCCAGATAGCGGCGAAAATAGGGGCTTGTCGCGACGCCTTTGATGGCCCCAAATACGCATTTGGGGCGTTAAATGCCTTTTGCTGAGTGGTATGGTCGCCGTTCTGGGCAGATGGAAGGTGAGCTGGTGACGTGGAACATCGACGCATTCTGGTGACCGGGGGATGTGGCTTCATCGGCTCCGCCCTGATCCGTTTTCTCCTGTCAGGCCGTGATCTGGCCGTCGCCAATCTCGACAAGCTGACCTATGCCGGCGATCCCGCCAATGTGGCGATGGTGGCGACGCGGCCCGGATATCAGTTCTACCAGGTCGATATCGCCGATGGCGCTGCGGTGAAGCATGTCTTTGTCGAATTCCGGCCGGATGCGGTGATGCATCTCGCCGCGGAATCCCATGTCGACCGCTCGATCGACGGGCCCGAGGCCTTTATCCGAACCAATCTGCTCGGCACCTTCAACCTGCTGCAGACGGCGCTCGATTATTGGCGCGCGCTGCCGTCGGACGAGGCGGCGCGCTTCCGCTTCCTGCATGTCTCGACCGATGAAGTCTATGGCAGCCTCGGGGCGGAGTGTGCCTTCCATGAAGCGTCGCCCTATCAGCCGAGCTCGCCTTATTCCGCCAGCAAGGCCGGCTCCGACCATCTGGCGCGCGCCTGGCATGCGACCTATGGCCTGCCCGTCATCGTTACCAATTGCTCGAACAATTACGGGCCGCACCAGTTTCCCGAGAAGCTGATCCCGACCATCATCATCGCCGCCTTGGGTGGCGCCGACCTGCCGGTCTATGGCGCTGGCGAGAATGTGCGCGACTGGCTGTTCGTCGATGATCATGTCGAGGCTTTGTGCCAAGTGCTGGCGCGCGGGCGGCCTGGCGAGACCTACAATGTCGGCGGTCGCGCCGAGCGACGGAACATCGATCTCGTGCGCGATATCTGCGCCCTGCTGGATGACATGCTGCCAAGCTCGCCGCATCGCCCGCATGACAAGCTGATCCGCTTCGTGCAAGATCGGCCGGGCCATGATCTGCGCTATGCCATCGATAATACCAAGCTCAGGACCGAGCTCGGCTGGTCGCCGCGCGAAACGCTGACGACAGGTCTGCGACGCACCGTCGCCTGGTATCTGGAGAACCGCTCCTGGTGGCAGCGCCACCGGCAGTCAACCTATGACGGCAGCCGGCTCGGTCTTGCGGCCGGCGCTGTCCGCGAAGAGCAGGGAAAGCACCATGGAAAATAGCGCCGACTGCCCGTGGAAGGCCGTCATCCTGGCCGGCGGTACCGGTACAAGGCTCTATCCCTTGACCATCACGGTCAACAAGCAGCTGCTGCCGGTCTATGACAAGCCGATGGTTTATTACCCGCTCACCACCCTGATGCTGGCAGGGATCCGGGATTACGTCGTGGTCTCCAGCCCGCAGGCCTTGTCGCAATTCCAAACCTGTCTCGGCGACGGCACGCAATGGGGCCTCAAGATCGATTATGCCGTGCAGCCATCGCCGGACGGCATCGCCCAAGCCCTACTGGTGGCGGAGAAATACATCTCCGGCCATCCGACGGCGCTCATTCTCGGCGATAACATCTTCTACGGTACCGGCCTGCCGGCGCAGTTCCAGCGCGCCACCAGGCGGCGCGAAGGGGCGACCATCTTCGCTTATCCCGTCTCCGACCCGGGTGCCTTCGGCATCATCACACTCGATAGCGAGGGGACCGTGCTGTCGCTAGAGGAGAAACCGAAGCAGCCGAAAAGCAATCTTGCCGTGCCCGGCATCTATTTCTACGACGAGCATGTGCTGGAGATTGCCAAGGCGCTGAAACCCTCGTCGCGCGGCGAGCTGGAGATCACCGATCTCAATCGGGTCTATATGGAGCACGGGAAATTGCGGGCGGAGATGCTGGGGCGGGGCACGGCTTGGCTCGATGGCGGCACGCCGCAGACCCTGTTCGAAGCGAGCCAGTTCGTCATGGTGATGGAGCAGCGCACCGGCCTCAAGATTGCCTGCCCGGAAGAGGTCGCCTTCCGCATGGGTTTCATCGACCGGATACAGCTAATCGCGCTGGGTGAAAAGCTGCGGAACTGCCCCTATGCCGATTACCTGAAGGCGGTTGCCAGCAACTAGGCCGGCTGCGGGGTCATTCCGCCGGCACAGAAACCTTTTGTTTCAAGATTCCGCCATGTTATACATCGGCTTGACTTTTTGCCACAACTATAAGTTGGAATCTTGGGGTTTTCGAGGTTGAGAATGAACGCTGCCGCTTTGTTGACTGAGATCATGCATACGAATGTGGCGCCGGTGGCAGCGACACTGGCGTTCAGTGAGATTCCCGGCTGGGATTCGCTGAAAATGGTCAATATGGTCGTTCGTCTCGAACAGGTGCTGGACCGCGAGCTGGCGGAAAGCGAGCTCGAGACACTCAACACGGTCGGCGACCTTGATGCCTTACTGCAGGCGAAATGAACGGCCATGCCAACAGGCAGCAGCGACTGGGTCATCATCTCAGGGGCGAATGGGTCTTTAGGCCGCGCGATCGTCGATCATTTCGCGGCTCTTGACCGGCCGATTCTGGCGCTTGATCGCTCGGTTGAGCTGATCGAGACCGTCAATCGCCCGTCCATTCATGCGCGTGCTGTCGACCTGACGGCGGAAGCTGACGTCAAGGCACTGCTCGACGAGGTCATCCCACGGTCGGACCGTCTCTGCCTTCTGGTCAATGCCGTTGGACTCATCTGGAATGAGCCGGTGCTGAAGCTGCGCGGCGCCAACCTGCAGGTGCACAGCCTGGAGAACTGGCGGCGTGTCATCGAGGCCAATCTGACGGCGCCCTTCGCGATGGCGTCGCTGGTCGCCGCGCGCATGGCCCGCAAGGGCGGTGGCGCCATCATCAATTTCAGCTCGATCGCCAGCCGCGGCAATGTTGGACAGGCCGCTTATAGCGCTGCCAAGGCCGGCATCGAAGGGCTGACCCGCACCATGGCGGCAGAGCTCGGTCCGGTTGGCATCCGAGTGAATGCGATCGCGCCCGGGTTTTTTGATGTGCCCTCGACGCGCGCAGCCATGTCGGATGAGCAATTGAAGGCACTCGCCGACCAGACACCGGTCCGGCGCCTGGGGCAAACCGGTGAGTTGATCGACGCGATCGATTTTCTGGCTGGCAATGATTTCGTGAATGGCGTCGTCCTGGATGTGACGGGCGGATTGAAGCTTTAATCGAATATGCGGGTCAGCTTGGGCTAAGTGCATGTCATTCTTGCAGCCGACTAATCTTTGGAGCGTCTTTGAGAGCACCGTTCAGGCTGGTCCGGAACGGCCCGCTCTGGTCTTTTCCGACGCGACCGTATCTTTCGCGAAGCTGGCCGAGCTGGCCGCGCGGGCTGCCGCGGGCCTGGTGGCGCTGGGCCTCCGCTCAGGCGACATTGTTGCCCTGGAGATGCCAAAGCGCCTGGAGACTTATGCGCTCTGGCTCGCTTGCATCCGGCAGGCTTTCACCTATGTCTTCATCGATCCCAAGAATCCACCGGAGCGCACCGTCAGCATCTTGGCGCGGACCCAGCCGGCCTTGCATGTGTCGCTAGCCGATAGCTCCCTGGCTGACGATGTCAATCCGCATGGTCGGCATCTGGCGTTGGGCGGCGATACCGCTGGCGCCGACTGGATCGAGAAGCTGGCCGGCGATGCGGCCCCGGTCGACCCAGCCGCAGCCCACGGGTTGACCCCGGCCTATATCATGTTCACCTCGGGCTCGACCGGCGAACCCAAGGGCGCCGTCATTCCCCATCAGGGCGTCATCAGCCTGATGACCTGGGCACGCGACAAGGTGATCCGCGGCGAGCAGCTGCGGTTTTCCAATCTCAACCCGCTGCATTTCGACAATTCGGTCTTCGATCTCTATTGCGGCCTGATGAACGGCGCTGCCCTGGTGCCAGTCGAGACAGCGGCCTTGAGCAATCCGATGGCCTGGGTGCGGCGCCTGCGCGATGGATTGGCCTCTGCCGTGTTCGCCGTGCCGACCCTGTTCTTGACGCTCGACCGGTTGAAGTTGTTGACGCCGGATTCCCTGCCGCAGGTGCGGGTTTTTCTGTTCGGCGGCGAGGGCTTCCCGATCGAGGCACTGAAAGCCTTCCATCAGCGTTTCGCCGGTCAGGCGCGACTGATCAACGTCTATGGACCGACGGAGACCAGCTGCATTTGCTCCAGCATCGAGATCGATGCGGCCCAGCTGGCGGCGGCGAAGGCCGGTTTTGCCTCCCTTGGTCGCATGCATCCGGGGTTCGATTATCTGGTGCTTGACGCGGAACAACAGCCCGCGACTGTCGGTGAATTGTGGATCGGCGGACCTTGTGTCGGCCTTGGCTACTACGCGAATGCCGAGGAAACACAACGACGGTTCTGCCAGGATCCGCGACAGGATCGCTATCGGTCGGTCTGGTATCGCAGCGGCGATCTCGTCAGCGAAGACGCCGCCGGCCTGCTATGGTTCCGCGGCCGGGCGGATAACCAGGTGAAAATCCGCGGTCACCGGATCGAACTGGAAGAGATTGATCTCGCGGTCGAGCAGATTGCGGATGTACTGCGGGCATCCTGTGTCGCTGTCGAAGGCATGGATGGCCTGGAATTGCGCCTCGCTTTCGCGGCCAAGCGCGCGATTCCAGTGGCCGACGTCCTGGCGCATTGCACCAGCAATCTGCCGACATACATGCGGCCATCCCGTGTCGTACAGCTGGACCAGCTGCCGGAAAACGCGAACGGCAAAGTGGACCGGAAGGCCGTCCGTGTGTTGCTAGCGGCGTTGCAGGAGTAGCTCGCGCGATGAATGTTGATCGATCGACGTCGCCAGTGAGAACCGAGCCCGCCGGGGACTCCGTCCCCGTCCTTTCCATCGTCACAACATTGTACAACTCGGCGCGGACGATCGAGACCTTCTGTCAGGAAGCGATCGCGGCTGCCGAAGGCCTGGTGCCACGTTTCGAGATCGTCATTGTCGATGATGGATCACCCGACAACTCACTCGCCATCGCTTGCGGGCTGGCGGCGAAGGACAACCGTATCAAGGTGGTCGAATTGTCGCGCAATTTCGGTCACCACAAGGCGCTGATGACCGGTCTCATGCATGCTTCGGGCGATTACTGCTTCCTGATCGACAGCGATCTGGAGGAGCGCCCAGCGCTGCTGGCGCAATTCTGGGGCAAGCTCCAGAGCAGTGACGCCGATGTGGTCTATGGCTACCAGACGGTGCGCGCCGGTTCGTTCTTTCGTCGATTGAGCGGCGATATCGCTTTCTGGCTGTTCGATCATCTGATTTCACCCAAGATCCCGGCCAATCACATCACGGTCCGGCTGATGCGGCGTCGATATGTCGACTCACTGCTGCTGCACAAGGAGCAACAGACGGCGATCGGCGGGCTATGGGTGATCACGGGCTATCGCCAAATCGGTTTGACGGTCGATAAGGTAATCCGCGACGAGACCACCTACAGTTTCCTGCGCCGCTGGCATGTCCTTATCGATTCCATCACGTCATTTAGTGAAAAGCCGCTGGTGGCGATTTTCTATCTCGGGCTCATCATTTCGGCGCTATCGGGTGTTTGCGCTGTCGGGCTGCTGCTGCGGTGGATGGTTGGCGGCGTGGGCGTGCCCGGCTGGCTGTCGGTCATGATCTCGGTTTGGCTGCTGGGTGGCATCGCCATCTTCTGTATGGGCCTGATCGGTATCTATCTGTCGAAGATTTTCATCGAAACCAAAAACAGGCCTTACACGATCGTGCGCCAAATTCATGCTGCGGTTCCGGATGACAATGCAAATGAGGGCGGCCAATGAGCAGCCAAAGCCCCATCGCCAATGAAAACGTCCTGCTCGAAAAGAGCACGCCGCTCACCAGCGAAGATAAGAAGCTGTTTGCCTATTTCGGCGAGAATGCCAAGATTCTGCCGCCCTATCGCATTCTTAATCCGCAATTCATCCATATTGGCGATGTCACGGCCATTCGCGAAGGCTGCCATATCAACGCCTTTAAGGACCTGTCCTTTCTGCTGGATTATGTTGACCCGGCCTATCAGGGCGATTTCAAGCGCGAGGATTATCGCTATCAGCCGTCGATCCATATCGGCCGCGAAGTGCAGATCGGGCGCTACGCTTTCATGTCCTGCACCCGATCGATCACTATCGAGGACAATGCGCTGCTGTCCGAGCGGGTCTTCATCGGTGACAACAATCATTCCTTCTCCCACCCGCATGTTCCCATCATGCAGCAGCCTAACAAACCGGGCGATCCGGTGGTGGTCGGCCGAGGCAGCTGGCTGGGGGTCGGATCGGCGATCCTGGCCGGCACCAAACTGGGGCAGAACTGCGTCGTCGGCGCCAACAGCGTCTGCCGCGACATGTCCTATCCCTCGCATTCGGTGATCGCCGCGCCGACCGCTCAAGTTCTTTACCGGAGGCATCCGTCCGATGTCTGATGAAATCAGCCGCAACTATGATGCATTTTATGCCAACCGGAACCCGGAGCGTGTCTATCCGGTGGAATTTGTCGTCCGGGCCTTCCTCGGAAATTATCCAAGACTGACCAACAAACCGGCGGATTACGCCGGCAAGCGCATTCTCGATCTCGGCTTTGGCGATGGCCGCAACATGCCGCTCCTCGCCAATCTCGGCATGAAGGTTTATGGCGTCGAGATCGCAGAGGATATCTGCACGCGGGCGATGGCGCGGTTGAAGCGTGTCGGCATCGAGATTGAAACGGCCGTTGGCCGCAACTGCCAAATCCCCTTCGCGGACCGGTATTTCGACCATCTCCTGGCTTGCCATGCCTGCTATTATGTCGATCCGGGCACCAGCTTCTCGGATAATGCACGCGAGATCGCGCGGGTGATGAAGCCAAGTGGCCGGTTTGTCTTCTCTGCGCCGATCGGCACCAGTTACATCATGCGAGGCGCTAAGGATCTCGGCGACGGCCATATGCAGATTGCCGGTGACCCCTACGGCATCCGCAATGGCTATATCCTGAAGAAGTTCGACAGCACCGAGGAGATCGAGCGGTCATTGGCGGGTTTGTTCACCGATTTCCGCATCGGCGCTTGCCGCAACGATTTCTGGGGGATAGAGGAGCACGTCTGGACCGTTGTCTGCCGGCGATCCGCGTGAGATAGATGTCGTTTGTCGGATGGCTACTGCCTCCGGGTTGGTGTTTTTGTGATCGGATGAGCTATGTTGAAGAAGCACCTTGATGCCTTTCGCTGCCCCAAAGCCGGCGCGCCGCTGAGGCTGGTCGAAACCACGATGGCGGATGGCGAAGTCGTGTCGGGAGAGCTGGTTTCGCCCGACGGGCACCGTTATGCCATCGATCGCGGTGTGCCGAATTTTCTCGGCGCTGTGGAGTTGACGCCGATCGAGGAGAGAACCAAGACCGAATACGACAATGTCGCGGACTCGATCTATGACGTCGCGGTCAACTGGCAGTTCGCCGCCTTCCGCGTGGATGAGGATGCGGTTCGCGAATCGATGGTCGACATGCTCGATCTGAGGCCTGGCATGCGTGTCCTGGAGGTCGGCTGTGGCACGGGCCGCGATTCCTTCCGCTTGGCGCGGCGGCTTGGCAAGGATGGTTATCTACATATGCAGGACCTTTCGCCAGGCATGGTCTATGCCGGCGTCAAGAAGATGCAGGAATATGACCGCGAGATACATTTCGCCTGCGAACTCGATTACTCGATCTCCTCCGCGACGGCTCTGCCCTTCCCGGACAGCTACTTTGATGCGGTGTTCCATTTCGGCGGCTTCAACCAGTTTGGCGACCTGATGAAGGGTGCCGCCGAGCTCACCAGAGTCGCGAAGGTCGGTGGGCGCGTGCTCTACGGTGATGAAGCAGTTGCGCCCTGGCTAAAGGGCACCGAATTCGCGCGCATCGTGAAGACCAACAACGCGCTGTTCGATGCCGATGCGCCGCTGCACACGCTGCCGGTGTCGGCACGGGACGTGGTGGTCCGCTGGATCATCAATAACTGCTTCTATGTCATCGCCTTCACCAAGGGCGAGGGTGTGCCGGATCTCGATCTCGATTTGCCGCATCAAGGCTGGCGCGGCGGCACCATGCGGAGTCGCTATTTCGGCCAGTTGGAAGGTGTAACCGTCGAGACCAAGCAGATGGTGAAAGAAGCGGCCGCCCATGCTGGGGTCAGCATCCATGCCTGGCTCGATCAGCTGTTGAAACGAGAAGCGGTTGCCGAGCTCGGCAAGCCCGTCTCGAACAAGAAGGCCTAATCGTCGTGGCGAAGCTCATCCTCTTTGGTAACGGGCGTGGGGCCGATGTCGCCTATCGGTTTCTCAGCAAGGATACCGATCACGAGATCTACGGCTTCACGGTCGATGAGAAATATATCACCGAGTCCACCTTCCGCGGCCTGCCATTGGTGCCGTTCGAGGATGTCGAGCGGCGCTTTCCACCAGATGATTACCGAATGCTCATCCTGCTCGGCTATCAGGGCATGAATCAGTTGCGCGAAAGCAAGTTTCGCGCGGCGAAGGACAAGGGCTATACGCTTGAAAGCTATGTCGCCTCCGATATTTTCCGGGTCGAGGATATCAAGGTCGGTGAGAACTGCTTCATCCTCGACAATCAGTCGATTTCGCTTGATGTCAGCGTCGGCAATAATGTCGTGATGTGGTCAAGTAACCATATCGGTGACTTGACGCAGATCGGTGATCACGCTTGGATCGCCTCGCATGTCACCGTGGCGGCCAATGTCGAGATCGGGGAGCGCGCCTTTATTGGCATCGGTGCCACGATCTCCAATTCCGTCAAGGTGGCAGCCAGCAGTTTCATCGGCGCCGACCGGCTGATTGTCAATTCAACCGACGAGAATGGTGTTTACGTGCATAGCCAGGAAGCCAAGCTGGATGTCGCCAGCAAGCCTTTCATGCGCGTCATGATGGCGGGGAAGAAATTATGAAATGGCGCAAGCTTGGCCACGTTTATGCACCGGATGGGCGTAAGCCTTGGATGCAATGGTATGCGGCCAACCCCATCGCCGAGCCGATCGGTGGCGATCGGTTCCGGATCTATTTCTCCAGCCGCGACGAGAAGAACCGCTCATCGGTTGCCTGGATCGAGATCGATCTCAAGGAGCCGACCCGCATTCTCGCTGAATCCGACGAGCCGGTGCTGGGCCCGGGTGATCTTGCCATGTTCGATGACAGCGGCTGCTCGGTCGGCTGCATAGTGCCAGTCGGCGAGAAGCGCTATCTCTATTACATGGGGTGGCATCTCACCGTAACCGTGCCCTGGCAGAATGCCTTGGGTCTCGCCATCAGCGATGGACCGGGTCAGCCCTTCCGCCGGGTATCGCGCTTCCCGATCGTGCCTCTCGATGAGACCGATCCCTATACCATTTCTTATCCCTGGGTCGCGCGCGAGAATGGCAAGTTCCGCATGTGGTACGGCTCCAATACTCAATGGGGTGCGGAGAAGGCGGATATGAAGCATCTCATTAAATATGCCGAATCGGATGACGGTATTCACTGGCGGCGCGACAACATCATCGCCATCGATTTCAATGATCCCGGCGAATATGCCATGTGCAAGCCCTGTGTCATCCGCGACCAGGACGTCTATCGCATGTGGTTCTGCTCACGCGGCCAGACCTATCGCATCCGCTATGCCGAATCCACGGACGGCATCACCTGGACCCGCGACAGCGAGCCGGTCGGCATAGATGTGTCTGAAGGTGAGTGGGATTCGGACATGATCGAGTATCCCTGCATCTTCGATCACCTGGGGCAGCGCTACATGCTGTATGCCGGGAACACTTTCGGCCGCACCGGCTTCGGCCTGGCGGTGCTTGAGTCGGCGTGAGGCGCCTCACGCCGGATTCATCTCAGCCGTAGCTGTGTTGCTTCATGTAGTCGAGGGCCTTGCCGCCGGTATTGAGCAGCAGGTCGATGATCGAGACACGGTGATCAAAAGTGCCCCAGAGCTGGGGATACTCCGGATAGCCGCTGTAATCGGCCCAGGCGACATCGATGCCCTGGGCGTTGAATCTGGCGACATCGAGATAGTCCTTGGCCGCCGGGCCGCTGACATAGGTGGTGGCACCGGCGACCTTGCACAGTTCCAGCAGGCGGTCGGTCGGGTCCATGTCATGCATGAGCTGGCGGTCGAGGAGGTCGGTGCAGCGTCTCATCGGCGTGGTGACGCCGAGCTTGCCGCAGATTGCCGAGATCAGCTGCTCATTCACCTTGGACAATTCCGGCACTGACGCCACGGCCGAGAGCGTCTCGAACAGCCAGGGGGCCATTTCGGCGAAGCCGGCCGCACGCTTGTAGTTGAATTCGATGTTGCGGATATGGCCTGCGGCCCAATCGGCATTGGCGATCAGCGTCTCGTCGATCGCCTGCTGGTAGCGGCCCTTGACCTCGACGGGGACCGTCAGCCAGAGCGGGCCATTGGGCGTCTTGATGATGTTGCGGTTGCGCCAGTCGCGCCGGGTATATTGCACGCTGTCGAGGATGATCATCTCATCGACCGCGCGGATGAGATCGAAGTAGCCCTTCCAGGGCAGATAATTCGACTGGGTGATCAGCACGACCTTGGGCGGGCGCGCCGGGGAATTGATTGCTTGTGTCAACGGAAGCGCTCCGCCAGGACCAGCCTGCTACCGCCAACCGGCAGCGACAGGCCAAGATTGATCATCGCCCGGTCGATGCCGACTGCGCCTTCCAGCAGTCGGTCGAGCCAGCCGGGCAGCGCGAATTCGGCATCCGCATCGTAATCCTTCTTCTGGCCGCTGGTCAGGCGCTGCAGCAGCAGGAGTGGCAGCAGGGTGGTAACGAAAGAAGTGTCTCGCAGGATGGCGAAGCCAGCCTCGCGTACCTTGTCACCAAGTTCGCTGCGGCGATAGCGCCGCTTGTGACAGGCAAAATCGTCGCTGGCGCTCCACAGGCTTGGATGCTGCGGCACAGTGAGGAGCAGGCCGCCGCCAGGCCGCAGCGCGCGATAGATCTCTTTCAGCACAAGCCGGTCATCCTCGATATGTTCGAGAACATCACAGGCGGCGATCAAGTCAAACTCGCCGGTGAAGGGCAGGTGCTGGGCATCCATCTGGAACAGCACCGCCCGATTCTGCAGGCGGCGGGCGGCATAATCGAGGCCGGTAGTATAGATCTCACTGCCGGTCATGCGGGCCTTGGGCAAAGCTCGGGCGAGTGCCGCCAGGACATAGCCGGTGCCGCAGCCGATCTCCATCACGGAAGTAGATTTGGCGAAATAGCGTCGTACCAGATCAAAGATGATGCGGTTGCGGCTGCGGAACCAAAAACTTCTGTCCTGCATCTGCTCCAAAGCGTGATGCGCGTCCGGCGCCATTCCAGTGTTGCTGCGGGCAAGGTCAGGCGCGAAAGCGAGCACGCCATCCAGCTGCTGCGGGCGAGTGCCGCAGCTGGGACAGCGCCAATCTTCGGCCTGATAGTCCGCTTGGCAGGAGAGGCAGCGCTTCATCTACCGGGTTCCAGCTGAAAGCGGCTCAGCCTGTCCCTGCAGGATATCGCCGACCGCCTCGGTAACGCGGTCGATATCGGCGCAGCTGAGCGTGGCATGGAGCGGCAGGCGCACCAGGCAGCCGGTGATGCGATCCGTCACCGCCATGCTGCCGGCGGTCTTGCAGAACTTACGGCCGGCCGGCGCCGAATGCAGCGGCACGTAATGCGTCGTGGCGGCAATATCACGAGCGCGGAGGCCGGCTAGGAGGCCGCCGGCGGTCGCCGCGTCGGGCAGGATCACATAGTAGATATGGCCGTTATGGATTGATCCCTGCGGCACCACCGGCCGCCGCAGCAGCCCACCCTGTTCAAGTGGCGCCAGCCGATCGTGATAAGCGGCCCAGATGTCACGGCGCCGGGCGATAATGGTCCCCGCATCCTGCAACTGCGCATAGAGCACGGCGGCAATCAGGTCGCTGGGCAGATAGGACGATCCGATATCGAGCCACTCGTATTTCGTCACCTCCCGGCGCAGGAACTGGGTGCGGTTGGTACCCTTCTCGCGGATGATATGTGCCCGTTCGACCAGCGCTGGATCGTTGATCAGCAAAGCGCCCCCCTCGCCCGAGACGATGTTCTTGCTTTCATGAAAGCTGAGGGCGCCGAGCGACCCCAGAGTACCCAAGGCGCGGCCCTTATAGCTGCAGAGATAGGCCTGGGCGGCATCCTCGATGACCATCAGGTTATGCTGGCGGGCAAAGGCGTTGATCGCGTCCATCTCGCAGGCGACACCGGCGTAATGCACCGGCAGGATCGCCTTGGTTCGCGGGGTCAAGGCCTGTTCCAGCAGGCGCTCATCGAGATTGATCGTCTCTGCGCGGACATCGACAAAGACTGGGCAGGCACCCCGCAGCACGACGGCGTTGGCGGTCGAGGAGAAGGTATAGGACGGCATGATGACTTCATCACCGGGCCCGAGATCGGCCAACATGGCCGCCATTTCCAGCGCCGCCGTGCAGGAATGGGTCAGCAGCACCGGGCAGCCGTAATGCTTCTCCAGCCACTCATGGCAGAGTTTCGAGAACGGACCGTCTCCCGCGAGATGCAGCCCCTCCAGGCTGCGCCGGAGGTTTTCCAGTTCATTCCCGCCCAGAAGTGGTTTGCTGAATTTGATGGCCATTCCGTTTGATTCCTGATGAATCTCTAAATACTGCATAAGTCGAGGGGCGCCGCATCACTTATAGTCTCAAGTCATAAGGCAGTGAAAGGCCAGTTGATGGCGACCTGTGGGTGCCGGAGCCGGTCTTACTTTGATGCATTCAGAGCCATGCGAAGATAGGCCGCCGCCGTCGCCTGCCAGGAATAGTCCTGTTCCACACGACGCCGACTTGCTTCCCCCATCCGGCGTCGCAGGGCGGGATCAATAATGACTTGGCGCAGCGCCTCAGTCAGCGCTGGTATGTCATCCACCGCCACGAGAAAACCGTTCCCTTGGCTGGTAACAAGCTCCTCGCTGCCGCTGATGCGCGTGGCGACGATCGGCAACCCCGCTGCCATCGCCTCGAGCACGGCGTTGGGCATGCCTTCATCCCGTGACGGAAACACGAAGGCGTCGGCGTCGGCATAGACACCGGGGATGTGCTCGCGATCGACCCAGCCAAGAAAATCGATCTGGGCGGTGAGTTGCAGGGCGGCCGCGAGCTGCGTCAGCGGATCGCGCTCCGGTCCGTCACCAACGATGATTAGCCGGTAGTTCCGATATTCCGGCGGCAGTCGGTACAGGGCTTGCAGCAGTGTGTCGAGGCCTTTCTGCATATGCAGGCGGCCGACGAACAGCAGGGAGAGGGTGGGGCGGATACAGTCGGTGCCTGGCAAGAATTTTACGAAATCGACGCCATTTGGCACAACCGCGATATCAGCTTCTGGCAAGGCTCGCCTGGCAAGCTGCTGCAAGCCTTCGCTATTGGCGACGACATCGCTTGCGTTGCGCCAGATCAGCCGTGTCAGTGGCGCGGTCAGCCGATGGAAGAAGGCCAACTCCTCACCCAGATAACCCGGGACATCGCCACCGCGCAGCGACACGATATAGTGGATGCCGAGGAAGCGCTTCAGCAGATAGGCAATGGGGCCGCAGGGAATGCTGAAAAAAGCGATGGTTACCTGCGCATGGGTCTTGCGGGCGATGGGAATGGCGAAAATCGCCGCCGAGAGCATGAAGATAATCATTTCGAAAACGCTGCAGCGATCCTTGCGGCGGCGCAAGGTCGGGATGCGGATCACCCGATAGCCGTGCAATTCCTCATCGCGCGGCAGGCCGCTGAAAGCCGAGGTCAGCACCGTCACCCTGGCGCCAAGCTGCACCAGTTCGCGCGCAATATTCAGCGTCGCCGTGCCTGCGCCACCGCCAAGCGGCGGAAATTCGTAATTTATTAAAAGAAGGGAGGGCTTTTCGGCCATATATGACGGGTCAGATTTAAGATTATCCGCAAAACAAATGGCCTATTGCGCATACTAACGCCAGTACTATTAATGCAGGTGCGGTGACGACTTGATTCCTCCTTACCGGAGGATGATTATTTTTCAACAAATACAACTAAATTATGCAATGTGAGTTCTTCTGAATGTGCGGAATTGGCGGTTTTATCGGCCCCTACGCCCCCGCCATCGCCGAGGCGATGCTGGCAGCCATGCCCCATCGTGGGCCGGACGGAACAGGCAGCTGGGCTGATCCAGAAAAAGGCATCCATCTGATCCATCGTCGCCTGGCGATTGTTGACGTCGCCACCGGTAGCCAGCCGATGTGGGACGAAACCGGGCAGATCGGAATCGTCTTCAATGGCGAAATCTATAACCATGTCGACTTGCGGCAGCAGCTCGTGGCCGCCGGGCACCGGTTCCAGACCGATCATTCCGATACGGAAGTCGTGATTCAGGGTTACAAAGCCTGGGGAGCCGCGGTCGTCGACCAGATGAACGGCATGTGGGCTTTTGCCATCATTGATCGCCGCGCCAACCAGATCTTTCTCAGCCGGGACCGGTTCGGCGAGAAGCCGCTCTATTTCTGCCGGCAGGACAATCTGTTTGCTTTTGGCTCGGAATTGCGGGTGGTACTGGCACATCCCCGTATTCGACCCTCGGTTTCCGCCCTATCCATCCAGAAATATTTCGCTCATGGCTATCTGCCGGCACCCAACACGATCTACAAGGAAGTGGAACAGCTGCCGGCCGGCCATTCGGCAGTCTATGACATTGCCGGCCGGACCCTCACCATCAGCCGCTATTGGTCCTTGGTGATTGATCCCAAGGAACCGACTTCGGATGAGCGTGCGACCGACGAATATGGTGCAGCCATTCGCGATCTGCTCGGACGATCGGTGCGCGATCGCATGGTCGCTGATGTGCCGGTTGGCGTGCTGCTGAGCGGTGGCGTCGATTCATCCGCGGTGGCCTATTTTGCTGCCCAATCCGGCAATGCCATTACCACCTTCAATATCGGCTTTGATGAGAAGAGTTTCGACGAATCATCCTATGCAAAGGAAGTCGCCGATCTTGTCGGGGCGAAGCATTATGTTGATCACCTATCGCTGGAACAGGCGCGTCAACTATTGCCGGAGTTGCTCGACCGGCTTGATGAGCCGCTGGCCGATGCGTCACTGCTGCCATGTTATCTGCTGTTCCGTCATGTCCGGCGCCACATGAAAGTAGCGCTCGGCGGCGATGGCAGCGACGAGCTTTTCGCCGGCTATGATACGTTTCGCGCACTGCGCTGGGCGAAGCTTTATGAGGCACTGGTGCCGGCGCCACTGCGCAAGCCCATTCGCCATGTGGTCGGCATGCTGCCGGTGTCCCATCGCAACATGAGTCTCGATTTCAAGATCAAGCGTACCTTGCGTGGCCTCGATTACCGCCCGAACATGTGGAATGCCGCCTGGCTGGGGCCACTTGCGCCACAAGAAATCGACGGCCTAATGACGGAGCGATTTGAGCAGGAGGAGATTTACAGCGAAGCGCTTGCCGCCTGGGCTGAGTGTCCGCAGGGTAACATCGTCGACAAGACAATCCAGTTCTACATCAACCTCTATCTGCAGAATGACATTCTGGCGAAGGTTGACCGATCCAGCATGATGCATTCGGTGGAATGCCGTGCGCCCTTCCTGGATCTCGATCTGGTGGATTACGTGCGGCGCATCCCCAGCCGCTTCAAGATTCATCGTGGCCGGACCAAGCATATTCTCAAATCCGCACTGGCGCCGCTGCTACCCGATCACATCCTCAACCGGCCGAAAAAGGGCTTCGGGGTGCCGATCGGAAAGTGGTTCGTGGACGGCAAGCTACGCCTCGGCGATTCGCAGCTCCTCTCCGCCTTTCTCGATATCAATCACTTCGACAGGCTTGGGCAGGAGCACCGGCAAAAGGCGGCAGATCACCGTGGCGTCCTATGGGCCGGACTGGTGCTCAGCCATTTCTTGGCCGATCCGGCGCATGTTCGCCCCTGAAAGGCCGCTTTCCGGCGCATTAGGCCCATTAGGCGGTGCCGCTCTTGCTTCCGCCGCGCAAATCAGGGCAGAACTACCGCAACGATGTATCGCCGATGCATATCGGCTGGCTTCAATCGAGAGACCCCGACCATCCGGCCTGGCAGAGGCGGTATTTCGGATCGGGACCGGAGTTGTTTAGATGACTGCTATCCTCCAGGCCGGTCCGACCGGCGACGCGACAAAGCCCAAACTTTCTGTCGTTGTACCGGTCTATAACGAACAAGAGAACATCCCTGTCCTCTATGAGCGGCTGAACGCGACATTGCGTGAGCTCGGCAATGACTATGAAATCATCCTCGTCAATGATGGCAGCCGCGACGGATCGCTGGTAGCGCTGCGACGGCTGGCCGCCGAGCATCCCGAGGTGAAGGTTCTCGATCTGCAGCGTAATTCGGGGCAGACCGCCGCTTTGATGTGCGGCATAGACCACTCGACTGGCGACATCATCATTCCAATCGATGCCGACCTGCAGAATGATCCCGCAGATATCCCTCGGCTGCTGGAAAAGCTCGCCGAAGGCTATGATGTCGTGTCCGGCTGGCGCCGCGACCGCAAGGATGCCGCGATCCGCCGCAATCTCGTCAGCAGAGCCGCCAACCGTGTCATCTCGAAAATCTCCGGCGTGCATTTGCAAGACTATGGCTGTTCGTTGAAGGCATATCGCCGGTCGGTGCTCGACGGCGTCCGCCTCTATGGTGAGATGCATCGCTTCGTGCCGATCTATGCGTCCTGGATGGGCGCAAAGATTGCCGAGATTCCGGTATCGCACTCGCCGCGCATTTATGGAAAATCCAGTTATGGCCTGGAGCGCATCGCCAAGGTCATTCTCGATCTTATCGTCGTCAAGTTCCTCGACCGGCATCTGGTGAAGCCGATCTATATTTTCGGTGGGTTTGGCTTGTTATCGATCGCCGTATCCTTCCTGGCGCTTTTCTGGGCGCTTTACTTGAAGCTGGTGGACGGCCTGTCGTTGATCCAGACGCCGTTGCCTTTGTTATCGGCAATGGCATTGCTGGCCGGGATCACCGCCATTCTGCTTGGGCTGATGTCGGAAATACTGGTGCGGACCTATTTCGAATCCCAGGACAAGCGCCCGTATTACGTTCGCGAACGTCTCAATCTGTAACCCGTGCCAGGCGCCGTCTGTGCCTCAGAAAGCGTAGACGGCGTATTGGTCATTCTCAAAGACCAGCTTCAGCGGCATGGTCGCCGGATGCGGCCAGTTCTTGTGAACCAGGAAATGGGTCCAGTGATTGCGGCTGGCAAGATCTGCGATCGCATCGCTCCAGGCGGGGGCCGCGAGCTGCCGCACCTCGGCCAGTCGCTGGTCGGCGCCAGGGAGATCGGCCTCACCATCACCGTTGCAGAAATAGCATTGATGGCCAAACAAGGCTGAGATCAGTGGGTTCTTCAGCGTATAGCGGTAATCGATCACCGGATAACGCAAATCATTGGTAACCACCACCGATCCTGCCACGGGGATGCTGCGCATTGCCTCGGCTAGGGCGGAGGTTTCGGTCACGTCATCGCCTCGATCAGGCTTGGCGGCAACCTGCACCGCCACCATGGGGATACGGCCGATCGGGATAATGGTTGCGATGGCAACCAAGACGGCCACGATGACCTGCCCATAGCGGTTGAGATGCGGCCATGTCTGCGCGATCGCCAGCGCCACAAATCCTGCCAGCAACATCGGCGTCGCGGCGGCGAGCCGGAACCAGTTGAAATTCGGATCGACCTGATTCGCATAGATCAAGGCCGTCAGGTTAACCGCAAGCAGCAGCAGCAAGCTTACCAAGACCCAGATCTTCGCCTGCACGGCGACTCGTCGCCAGAAAAACAGTGTCAAAATGACGCCGAGGCCGAGGAGCCCGACCATGTTGCGGAAAATCTCACCGGTATTCTCGATGCAGTAGTCGCAGGTAAGCGGCGCGAAGACCACTTTGAATGCCGCGCCGCCAGATCCCGACAGCCGCGCGACGATGACGCCAAGCAGGAGCGCCAGGGCGGCTGGCAGGATCTCTCGCCAATGGCGTTCCGTGATGGTGCGGTAAAGCGACCAGATGCCGATCAGCAACCCCGCGGAAACGAAAAAGAACGGGTCAATCAACGTCATGCCGCCAACCACGATTGCGGCCATCCAGCGCGCTGTTGGCCGCTCCCAGGCAAACATCAGCATCAGCACGAACCAGGTGAGCATGCGAGCGCCCAAGGTGGGCAAATGCACCACGAGATACAGCAGACTGGGTTCTGCGGAGAAGCTATGCGTCTTGATCGCGTCCGCGAGAGCGGTGAACAGGCGGAAGCTGAGCTTGAAATCACTCTGATTGCTGTTGAAAGCGACCACCAGGATGCAGGCGATCAGCAAAGAGGGAGCGCCTTTCCCGACCCGTCTGAGCAATAGCCAAGCAGTGCCGATAATGCCGGCTTCGATCACCGGAAATGCGATATAGAACTGCGCGATATGTGGTGCAATGGAGGTGAGGCGCACGAGGTTGGCAACGGCCTCCAATGTGCCGAAATGATAGGGCTTTGACCCATTCAGGAATGTCAGTGAGTCGGGCGGCAGATGTGACGACGCCAGCAAGGAGCGAATCATCGCCAGGTCAAAGGCGTCGTCAGAATAAAAGATGAATTTCGGATAATCGCCGCTACCCGCCAAAGCCGCGTGTATCAGGACGACGCTGAGCGGCAGCAGCATCACAAGCGCCGCGAGGGTGGTTGTGATCCGGCGTCTCGCCGACGCGTCCGCGATGCAGATCATCCGTGATGCGGCCTGGTTGCTTCGCCGGAAGGCCAGCTGCACGAGGGCGCAGGCAACAAAAACCACCGGAACCGACCAGGCCGGCAGCCCGGCAAAGCGCAGGATGGTGGAAACAACACCGGAAAGCGTGAGGCCGACCGCAGTGGCGCTCGCCATCTCGGCGAGGCCAAGCCTGCCGAAGACATGCCTGAGTGCAATCAGGATCGGCGACGCATAGGCAAGCAGGATTAGGCTGGCGCTGACGCCGCCGCCAACGCCGCTGGCCGGGCTCGTCGCCAGCCAGCTAGCCAGCGCCAGCAGATAAACAGCCATGCCCGGCCAAGATTCGACCGCTATGAAAGAGGAGCGGGGGCTCGTAGCGAGCTGCATGTCAAATTTTCCACATCGCACTTGATGACTTCAGGTGAACCGCAGGCGGGGCAGCCATTCAAGGTTATTTCGCCAAGCGATAGATGGCGTAATCGCCGTTGCTATAGATCTGCGTGGCATCACCCGGCATGGGGTGATTTGCCGCGACGGCCGCAAAATAATCACTGTATTGCGACGTCAGGTCGAGATCGCTCGGGCGCTTGGTGCCGGCAAGGACGGCGGCATTCAGGCTGAGCCTTTCTTCGCGCGCGGCGTGGTTGGCACGCAAGGCCGAGGTGGCCCAGCTTGAGATATAGAATTGCCGCTCCGCTGTGGTCGAAAAATCGTTCCAGCCTTCGAGGCGTGTCGGATCGTCGCCGGTCTGGTCGGTGAAGATCAGTGCATCAGCTGGGGTTATGTCACGGACCTTGACCCAGAGATCATAGAGCTTTGGAGAGACGGCTGTCCGCTGGTCATCCCCCAGGCGCAGATGGCCATCTGCCTGGGCAACCAGCAGACACAAGACGGCGACAGGCAGGGCATAGCGCCACTTCTGGGCGAGCGCTTGTGCCGGTGCGCCAGCGACCGCCCGGCTCTCTCCTTGCCAGAAGATAAGCGCCAGGGAAGCGGAAAGGGCGATCAACCAGAGGGCGACGAATTCCCAGCCACCAGGATCGCGGCAAAGATGGCTGATCAGGATCAATGCCGCGCCAGCAATGAAGAAACCGGTTGACCGGCGGGCTTCATCATCGCGGTTATTGAGCAGCAGATAGCCGCCACAGAGTGCGGCCGCGATGGCCAGGGTTCCATTGAACAGGAAGGTATAGAGATAATAGAGCGAGAGGCCCATCAGGACGGCGGCGCCAAGCGCGATATTGCGTCGGCAGAAAGCTCCGATCACCAGCAATAACCCGCCGATATCGATGGCAAGGGCGGGGAGCGTGCGAATAATCGACTTGAACACGCCGCTGCCATTGATGGCTATCTTGCGATAGAGAATCTGCAGGCTCTGCGGGCCAAAATTCGACAGATCGCTGATGGCGATGAATTTCGGTGCGTAATAAAAGAGCAGCGCGCCGCAGAGAAGCCCAAGCACGGCAATGCCAGTGATGATCAGCGGGGCATAACGCGGGGATTTGGCTTCTGCTATGCCTGCCAAGAGCAGTACGGCGACGTAGGTGCCGAAAACCGCCAGCGGCACAACCTTTGTGACGGCAAAGACGACGATGGTCAGCGGTATCAGCGCATAACGCCAAAACGGCACATCCCTGCCACGGTCTGCGAAATAGACAAGCGCCAGAGCCATCGGCATCGCGAAAGCATAAGGCGGGCTTTCGGCAAACCAGCTGGGATAACGTGTCGCGGCACAGAGCAGGAGGATGGTCGCTACCAGCGTCAGCGGGCCAGGCTGCACCGGGCTTCTGGCTCGGCGATAGGTCAGTATCTGGTGGCAGGACCAGCAGGTGCCAAGGATGCAAAAGACCGCCACAGAGCTGGTGAAGAAGAAGGAGATCTCGAAACCCGGCAGGCGGTCGAAAGCAAAAGCGAGGAGTGGTGCAAGCAGATTGAAGTAAAGATAGACATGCTCGCCTTCGACGCGGAGCGATGGAATCGGCCAGAGATGGGTCCGCAGTTCATGATAGGAGGCAATATACTGGCCAATATCGCCAAGCGCGACCGTCCCCGATGTCAGTGCATTCGGGTAGCGCCACATTGATCCCATCATGGCGCTGGCGGTGGCGGTCAGGACTACCACGGCGGCGACACTGCTCCATGAAGATGCGCGGGACGCGGTGCCAGGCGATATCAGGATGCCGCGCAGCCACATGCAGCGACCAACGGCGGGCAGAAGTCCGATGACCAGCGACATCCAGTTGTCCCGGCCAAGCGCCCGCACCATGATCACGACCAGCAACCAGTAGACCGCTCCGACTGGCAGGCCCAGCATCGCGAGATCGGTAAGGGAGAGGTTCCAGCCTTTGGGGAGCAATCCGGCAAGCGCGATACCGCTGAGCAGCACGCCAAAAAAAAGGACGAAGCCGATCAAGACATGTTCGGCTGCTATCCGCAGTAGGGCCGGATCGCCCGGATCCGGGCGGCTGGCATGAATGGTCGGTGCGATACCAACTTCAACCAGAGCGAACCAGAGGATCGCCAAGCTGGAGGCAATGAGGACAACAGCCTGGAGGATGGCCCGGCTTGGCGAAATCTGTCTATTTGTCGTCTGCATGGCGTGGTCAGAGCACCGAATCTGAGAAATGAAAGCACGGCATTGCGCTCTATGAGCCTCTGCCGGCTGTACTGGACTCTTGTCCAATAGCGTGGGCCACCGACGTAATGCGCGGTTTCCGGCGCATTCCACGGCTCGCACTCCACTGCCGCATGTAATTTGAAGGACTTGGCACAGTCAAGGCCGCGCGAGCCAGGCGGCCTAGTGCTACTCCCAGATCGGCTTCCCGCTCCCCGGCAACCCGTAACTCCTCCACTTGCCGGTGACGCGCTCGACGATCTCGTCCGACATGCGGATCTTCTCGCCCCAGTCGCGCTTGGTTTCGGGGGGCCATTTGTTGGTGGCGTCGAGGCCGATCTTGCCGCCGAGGCCGCTTTCCGGCGAGGCGAAGTCGAGATAGTCGATCGGCGTTCCCTCGATCACGGTGATGTCGCGGGCCGGGTCCATGCGGGTCGACATCGCCCACATCACGTCCTTCCAGTCGCGCGCATTGATGTCGTCGTCCACGACGATGACGAACTTGGTGTACATGAACTGGCGCAGGAACGACCACACGCCCATCATCACCCGCTTTGCATGACCGGGATAGGCCTTCTTCATCGAGACGACGGCGATCCGGTAGCTGCAGCCTTCCGGTGGCAGCCAGAAGTCGATGATCTCCGGAAACTGCTGGGTCAAGAGTGGGATGAAGACCTCGTTCAGCGCTTCGCCCAGCACTGAAGGTTCGTCGGGTGGACGGCCGGTGAAGGTCGAGAGATAGATCGGGTCACGCCGCATGGTGATGGCGCTGACCGTGAAGACCGGGAAGGGCTCGACCGAATTGTAATAGCCGGTATGGTCGCCATAGGGCCCTTCGTCGCGGTAATCGCTGAGCGAGACATGGCCTTCCAGCACGATCTCGGCCGTCGCCGGCACCTTGAGCGGGATGGTCTTGCAATCGACCAGCTCGACCTTGCGGCCGCGCAACAGGCCAGCGAACTGATATTCCGACACCGTTTCCGGCACCGGCGTTACCGCAGCGAGGATCGTGCCCGGATCGGCGCCGATCACTACCGCTGCCGGCAGGGGCTCAGGCTTTTCCGCCTTCCAGCGGGCATGATGCAAGGCGCCGCCGCGATGCTTCAGCCAGCGCATCAGCGTCTGGTTCTTGCCCAGAACCTGCATGCGATAGATGCCGAGGTTGTAGTTGTCCTCGCGCCTCTTGCCCGCTCCGGAGGCCTTCGGGCCCTTGGTCACCACCAGCGGCCAGGTGATCAGCGGCGCCGGCTCGCCGGGCCAGCAGCCCTGAATCGGCAACCGGGTGAGGTCGATGTCGTCGCCTTTCAGGACCACGTCCTGGCAGGGGCCGTAGCTCACCGTCTTCGGATGCATCGCCATGACGGTCTTCAGGAGAGGCAGCATCTCCAGCGCTTCGCGCCAGCCGCCGGGCGGCTCCGGCTGCTTCAGGAAGGCGAGTGTCTCGCCCACCTGGCGCAGCTGGTCCGGCTCGCGGTCCATGCCCCAGGCGACCCGCTGGACCGTGCCAAAGAGATTGACGAGAACCGGCATGTCATAACGCTTGCCGTCCTTGCCGACCGGGTTCTCGAACAGCACCGCCGGTCCCTGTTCGGCCAGCAGGCGGGTCTGGATCTCCGTCATCTCGAGATGCGGGTCGACCGGCACGCTGACCCGGCGCAACTGCCCAGCCGCTTCCAGCCGGTTCAGGAAATCGCGCAGGGAGTCAAAGGGCATGTCGGTCTTCCGGTAACAGGAGCAGGGCCAAGTCTATCAGGAACGGTAGTCGGCGTTGATCTCGATATAGCGGTGGGTGAGGTCGCAGGTCCAGACTCGCGCCTTGCCCGCGGCGATGCCGACATCGACGGCGATGCTGATCAGCTGGCCCTTGATATGCTTGGCGACCGGCGCCTCGTCGTAATCCGGCCGTCGCTGGCCCTTGCGGGTGATCTCGACGCCGCCGATGCTGATCGACAGCTTGTCGCGATCCGCTTTTTCGCCGGACTTGCCGATGGCGGCGACGATACGGCCCCAATTGGCGTCTTCGCCGGCGATCGCCGTCTTGACCAGGGGCGAATTGGCGACGGCGAGGCCGATGCGGCGGGCCGCAGCGGCGCTGGCTGCCCCGGTTACGTCGATGGTCACCAGCTTCTGGGCCCCTTCGCCGTCTTTCACCACCTGGATGGCGAGGTCCTGCAGCAGGTCTTCCAGCTTCGCGCGAAAATCCTTCAGCAGCTTGTCGGTGGCCGAGGCCGGCTTGGGATGCTTGGCGCCTTGGCCGGTCGCAACCAGCAGCAGGGTATCGCTGGTGGAGGTGTCGCTGTCGACGGTGATGCAGTTGAAGGAGCGGTCGGCGCCCTTGGCGAGCAGCGTCTGCAGGATGTCGGCGGGAATCTTCGCATCGGTCGCGACAAAGGCCAGCATGGTGGCCATATCCGGGGCGATCATGCCGGAGCCCTTGCAGAAGCCGTTGATGGTGACGGTGGCGTCCCCGATCTTCGCCTGACGGGTAGCCAGCTTGGGGAAGGTATCCGTCGTCATGATCGCCGCCGCGGCTTCCGCCCAGGCATCGGCCTTCAGCGCTTTGACGATGGCCGGCAGCTTGCCGGTGATCCTGTCATCCGGCAAAGGCTCGCCGATGACCCCGGTCGAAGCGACATAGACCTCGCTCGGCTTGCAGCCGAGTGCCGCCGCCGCCGCCTTGACCTCACGATTGACGCTGTCGATCCCGGCCTTGCCGGTGAAGGCATTGGCGTTGCCGGAATTGACCAGGATCGCCCGCACCTTGCCGCCTTTTAGATTCTTGCGGCAGAGATCGACCGGCGCCGAGCGGGTCAGGGATTTGGTCAATACGCCCGCAATCGCGCTGCCCGGTGCCAGCTCCATCAACATGACATCGGTGCGGTTCTTATAGCGGATATTGCATTCAAATCCCGTCAGCCGGACGCCGGCAATCGGCGACAGCACCGGCGTCTCCGTCGGCGCCAGCGGCGAAACCTGATGAGCCATGGCGATATTCCCCCTGATCGCTAAAGGCGGTTATTGCTTGCCCGGTTACGGTTTGACCGGCGTGCCGTCTGGATTGAATGTTTCGACCTTCGCCTTGGCGCGGAGGTCCTTCACCTCCTGCTGCACCATATCCTCGGCGAGCTGCTGGCGGATCTGATCCTTCTGCTCATCGAAACTCGGCGGCGTCTGCTTGCGGCGGTCTTCCAGCTTGATGAGATGCCAGCCGAACTGGGTCTGGACCGGCTTCTGCGTGACTTCGCCGTTCTTCAGGGTGAAAGCGGCATCGGCAAAGGGTTGCACCACCTCGCCGCCGTTCTGGGTGAAATACATACCGAGATCGCCGCCATTGACGGCGCTGCCCTTGTCGATCGACTTGTCCTTGGCGAGCTTGGCGAAATCGGTGCCCTTCTTCAGCTCGGCCAGGATGTCGTTCGCTTCCTTTTCCGTTTTCACCAGGATATGCGCAACCTTGACCTCGTCCTGGGGCGGATGCGCCTTCAGGTCCTGGTCGTATTTCGCTTTCACGGCATCATCCGTGATCTTGGTCTTGACCAGGCGGTTGAGGAACACCTGGCGGATCGCCTCGTCCTCGAAGCGCTGCACGATGGCCTTCACCTCGGGATCGTTCTGCAGGTTCTCGCTGCGGCCTTCGCTGGTGATCAGCGTCAAGCCGATCAGCCGGTCGGTCAATTGCGGGAAAACCATATTGATATTGGCCTTGATCTGCGGCGGCAGATTATTGGCCGAATCGATGACATCCTGGCGGGTGATGTCCTTGCCATTTACCCGCGCCACCACTGTCTTCGGATCGATCGGCTTGGCCTGCTCCGCATCGGCGCCAGGAAGCTGACCGGCCGGCGATGTCGCAGGGGCCGCGGCCGGCGCCTGGGGGGCCGTATCATCCGCCTGCACGGCGAGGCTGGTCGCCGCCAGGCTTGCCATGGCAAGGCCGAAGGCGAGGGGGGCGGACAGCAAAAGGCTGCGCCGGCGAGTCGCGGGGGAAATCGAATAGGACATGGTCAGACGTGGTTCCTCAACCGATGGATGGGGCCTACCCCTTGAAATTGTTGAGATTTCAGGGCGACCACTGATGCGGTCGGGCGGCCGGCATCTTGCCGCGCCAAGCAGGCGGGTACAAGCGGAAAGGCCACCCCCGATGGCAAAATCGCGTCAAGTTGACAGCGATTAGCGGGGACCCTATCTGTTTCCCGCATCCAATCTTAAAAAGTCCGAGAAAATCGAGGTTTACATGTTTGCCGGCCTTGCCAAGCGGATCTTCGGATCGGCCAGTGATCGCTTCATCAAGGGCCTCAACAAGACCGTAGCCGACGTCAATGCGCTGGAGCCGCAGCTGCAGGCGCTGAGCGACGAAGAGCTGAAGGCGCGCACCGCTTGGCTGAAGGACCGTCTCGCCAAGGGCGAGGACCTCGACGACATCCTGGTCGACGCTTTTGCCACCGTCCGCGAGGCGGCGAAACGGGTCATGGGGCAGCGCCATTACGACGTCCAGCTGATGGGCGGCATCGTTCTGCATCAGGGCCGGATTGCCGAAATGAAGACCGGCGAAGGCAAGACGCTGGTCGCCACCCTGGCCGTCTATCTCAACGCGCTCGAAGGCAAGGGCGTCCACGTCATTACCGTCAACGACTATCTGGCCAAGCGCGATGCTGAGTGGATGGGCCGGGTCTACCGCTTCCTGGGCTTGAGCGTCGGCGTCATCGTCCATGGGTTGACGGATGACGAGCGGCGGCAGGCCTATGCGGCCGATATCACCTACGGCACCAATAACGAATTCGGCTTCGACTATCTGCGCGACAATATGAAGTTCCGCCTGCAGGACATGGTGCAGCGGCCCTTCAACTACGTCATCGTTGACGAAGTCGATTCCATTCTGATCGATGAAGCGCGCACCCCGCTGATCATCTCCGGTCCGACCGAGGACAACTCCGAACTTTATATGAAGGTTGATCGCCTCATTCCGCATCTGGCCGATACCGATTACGAAAAGGATGAGAAATCCCGGCATGTCGCGCTGACCGAAGAAGGCACGGAGCATATCGAGCAGTTGCTGCGCGGCAGCGGCCTGATGAGCCAGGGCACCCTCTATGACCTGCACAATATCAGCCTGGTGCATCACGTGAATCAGGCGTTGCGGGCGCATAAGCTGTTTGCCCGCGATGTCGATTACATCGTCAAGGACGACAAGGTCGTCATCATCGACGAATTCACCGGCCGCATGATGGAAGGACGACGCTATTCGGAGGGGCTGCATCAGGCCCTGGAAGCCAAGGAGCAGGTCTCGATCCAGAACGAGAACCAGACGCTCGCTTCGGTTACCTTCCAGAACTACTTCCGCCTCTATCCGAAGATTGCCGGCATGACCGGCACAGCGATGACCGAGGCGCCGGAATTCTCCGAAATCTACAATCTCGATGTGATCGAGATCCCGACCAATGTGCCGGTCAAGCGCGACGACCAGCATGATCAGGTCTTCCGGACGGCGGGTGAAAAATACAAGGCCATCACCGAGCTGATCGAGGAATGCCGGCAGAGACAGCAGCCGGTCCTGGTCGGCACGGTTTCGATCGAGAAGTCCGAGCTGCTGTCGGACATCCTGAAGAAGAAGAAGATCCCCCACGCGGTCCTGAACGCCCGCTATCATGAACAGGAAGCTTTCATCATCGCCGAGGCCGGCGTGCCCGGTGCCGTCGTGATCGCCACCAATATGGCTGGTCGCGGCACCGATATTCAGCTCGGCGGCAACCTGCAGATGCGGATCGAGCGCGAGATAGCGGAGATTGCCGACGAGGCCGCGCGCGAAAAGAAGATCGCCGAGATCAAGACCGATATCGCCGCCAAGAAGGAAGTTGCCTTGGCGGCCGGCGGTCTCTTCGTCATCGGTACCGAACGCCATGAAAGCCGGCGTATCGATAACCAGCTGCGTGGCCGGTCAGGTCGTCAGGGCGATCCCGGCGCCTCACGTTTCTTCCTGTCGCTGGAAGACGACCTGATGCGCATCTTCGGCTCCGAGCGCATGGATTCCATGCTGCAGCGCCTGGGCCTGCAGGAGGGCGAAGCAATCGTCCATCCCTGGATCAACAAGGCGCTGGAAAAGGCGCAGCAGAAGGTCGAGGCGCGCAACTTCGACATCCGCAAGAACCTGCTGAAATTCGACAACGTCATGAACGACCAGCGCAAGGTCGTTTACGAGCAGCGCCGCGACCTGATGCAGGCAGAGGACCTCAAGGACGAGGTCACCGCCATGCGTCACGAGGTGATCGACGATCTCATGGGGCGCTATGTGCCGGAAAAGGCCTTCGCCGAACAATGGGACGTTGCTGGCTTGCATGAAGAGGTGATGCGGATCTTCAGTCTCGATTTGCCTCTGGGCGAGTGGGCGAAAGAAGAGGGCATCGGCAGCGAGGACATGCGCGACCGGCTGGTCGACGCGGTCGACCGCCGGATGGCGGAAAAGGCGGCCAATTTCGGCCCCGAGGTGCTGCGCATGGCGGAAAAATCGCTATTGCTGCAGATTCTCGACCAGAGCTGGAAGGAGCACCTGCTGGCGCTCGATCATCTGCGTCACGGGATCGGCCTCAGGGCCTATGGCCAGCGCGACCCCTTGAATGAATACAAGCGCGAGGCTTTCGAGATGTTCGAAGCCATGCTGGCGCGCTTGCGTGAGCAGATCACCCTGGTCCTGTCGCATATCGAAATCCGCACCCAGGACGAAGTGCAGATGGCGCAGGCGGAAGAAGCGCTGGTGCCGCCGGCGCCCACCAATGCCACGCCGATCGATCCCAGCGATCCCTCGACCTGGGGCAAGCTCAATCGCAATGCCGAATGTCCCTGCGGTTCCGGCAAGAAATACAAGCACTGTCACGGCCGCCTGGCCTGATCGCCGAGCGATAATAAGAAAGCCTGAGCTCATCCGGGATCAGGCTTTCTTATTAGATGCCGCCGGCGGCTATGCGCCTGTCCAGAGCGGCTTGCGCTTCTCGGCAAAGGCCTTGGCGCCTTCATAATAGTCTTCCGACTGCCGCAGTCGATCATAGGCCAGCACGCTGCCGTCGCGCAGCCGCGAATAGGCGGCTTCGATATCGAGGTGTCGGGTCAGGCGGTGCGTCTGCTTGATCGCCATGGCCGCAAGCGGCGCCGATTCCAGGATGCGGGCGGCTATCGCTTCAGCCGCCTCAGCGAGGCGATCACCCGGCACGACCTGATTGACGAGCCCGTAGTTGAGCGCTTCCGGGGCGCCGAGGCGCCGACCGGTCAGCAGCATTTCGAGCGCGATGGCTTCCGGCACGCGGCGCGGCAGGCGGAAGACGCCGCCGGCATCCGGCATCAGGCCGATCTGCGCTTCCGGCAGGAAGAAGGCGGCATGGTCCGCGGCCACGATGATGTCAGCTGCCAGCACCAGTTCAAAACCCCCGCCGACGGCAAGACCGTTGACGGCGGCGATCACCGGCTTGTCGAGATCGAACAGCTCGGTCAGCCCGGCGAAACCGCCCGGGCCGTAATCCTCGCCGCCGGGTCCTGCGGTCGCCGCCGCCTTCAAATCCCATCCGGCCGAGAAGAAGCGATCGCCGGCGGCCGTGACGATGCAGCAGCGCAAGGCGGGGTCGTCCCGATAGTCGATGAAGGCGCGGCCCAGGGCCTGGCTCAAGCCGTTATCGATGGCATTGGCCTTGGGCCGATCCAAAGTCAGGGTGAGAAGCGCGCCGCTCCGATTGATCCGCAGGCCATTATCCATGTGAACTCCTGATTCCTTATGCGTCTCTTCGCACCCGAGATCGCCGAGCAGGCCGGCGATACGGGCCAAGGCGCGATGCATCTCGTCGTCACGTATACGTGGCAGGGCGCGGCGGATGTCGAGCTGCAACGGATCTCCCGTCGCGGAAGCGGCATCGACCGGCGCCATATCTGCCGCCTTCACTATTCCCTCCTGCGGCAGCGCTTCCGGCAACAATGCGATGAGAAGTGCGGTGATTTCCGGCCGCGGTGAGCGCGCGATCCATTGATGGATCAAGCTCGGAATTTCTTCGCTTGCCAGATAACCGGCATAGACATCCGGCGCTTCGGGCAGATAACAGACGGGCGAGGCCGGTTGTGGTTTCTTGGCCATGTCCGATTGCGCTCCCTCCTGCGCTCCCTGCGGCGACAAGCTTTTAGGTTTAGTCTACCACACGGCCGGACTGGGTTACGATCATGGTCATCGGAATGTCATGGCCTTGCGGATGAATGGTTGGAATCTCCTGGCAATCGAAACCGACGCCGATGACCTGCCAATCCCCCCGCAGATGCGCCAGCGTGCGATCGAAATAGCCGCCCCCATAGCCCAACCGAAAACCGCGGGCGTCGAAGCCGACCACCGGCGCCAGCAGGACTGTCGGTACCACTTCCTCGCTCGTCGCCGGCACCGGGATGTTGAGAATGCCGGGCTCCATCTTGCAACCCGGCGTCCAGGGGCGGAACACCATCGGCTGTTGCTTGACGGGCACCGTCGGCAAGGCGAGGGGTATTTCCGCCGCAGCCAATTGCCGCATCAGGGGGCGAAGGTCCGGTTCGGCCTTGAAGGGGAAATAAAAGCTGATCGGTCCCTTGCTCGCCCGCAGAAGCGGTTCCAATGTCTGGGCGATCCGCTGTGTCCAGGCGTCGCGATCCGTTGCCGATTGTTGCAGCCGCAGCCCAATGAGCCGCTCCCTTTCGCCCTTGCGCCAAGTATTGATCGCAGCCGCCGTCAACTGGGTGGTCATCAGCGAAGTCCTCTAGATGGGTCAAAGGCGAGGTGACAAACAGGTACGCATTTCTGACGCATCGGCATCCATACGAGAAGTCAGGCGAAACCGGCATTAGATCGCCGCGACAGCAGGCGGCGCGTCGGGACAGGTCGCATTGGCTTGAAATCGAACCGTTACCAAAGCAGGAATACTAGGATCGAAAATCGATCTGCCGGATGCGCAATTTTTGCAGATGACCCAGTTTGGAATGCGGGGTGCTGACCGGACCGCCGTAGACGGCGTCGTCTTATAAATCGGCGATACAGTCTTCTAGACGCGGGCCTTTTCTTCCCAGCGACCGCTATCATCCTGCTGAAAATAGATCAGCGTATGGCCGGCGGCCTTGTAATCGCGCCAGCGCTGCCGTGCTGCCGAAACGACCGCGTCGTCATTGCCGTCGAACAGTTCGCAAACCAGTTCAAACGGCGACAGGTCTTCCCGCTGGGCGCCATCGCACAGGAACAGAAGGCGTGCCTGATTGGGATTGTCGCCCTGATCGGTGAGAAAGATCGGCTGGGCCGCCGCCTCGCCGTCCTTGCTGGTGCCATGCGGCAGGAAACTTTCGGGCCGATAGGTCCAGAGCTGCGCCGCCAAAGCTTCGACCCGCTCGACCGAGCCCAGCGCGACCAGGGCCCGCTGGCCCCGGCCATAAGCCCGTTCCAGCATGGTCGGCAGCACGTCCTCCAGCTTGGCGCGCTGCAGATGGTAGAAGCGGATTTCCGTCATTATCGATCCGGTTGCCGCATGGTCTTGGCCGGCCATCTCACCTGAGACGACCGGCCTTCAGGACTCAGTCTTCGTAATTGGCCGCGACGTACTGATCAAGCAGCCGGACACCGAAAGCGGTGGCGCCCTTCGGACAGGTCGGCTGGTCCTTATCAGCCCAGGCCATGCCGGCGATATCAAGATGAGCCCAGTTGACGCCCTTCTGCACGAAGCGCTGCAGGAACTGCGCCGCGGTGACGCTGCCGGCATTGCGGCTGCCGCTGATATTCTTCATATCGGCGGCAGGCGAATCCATCAGCCGGTCATAAGCCGGGGCCAGCGGCATCCGCCACAGCAGCTCGCCGGTCGCCTTGCCGGCGGCCGCCAGCTTCTCGGCGAGCTCGTCGTCATTGGCGAACATGCCGGCCTGGTGGGTGCCGAGGGCGATCAGGATCGCCCCCGTCAGGGTTGCGAGGTCGATCATCACCTGCGGCTTATAGTTTTCCTGCGCATACCACATGGCATCGCAAAGCACGAGTCGTCCCTCGGCATCGGTATTGAGCACCTCGATCGTCTGGCCCGACATCGAGGTGACGATGTCACCGGGACGCTGCGCCTTGCCATCGGGCATGTTTTCCACCAGCCCAACCACGCCGACCACATTGGCCTTGGCCTTGCGGGCGGCAAGCGCGCGCATGGCGCCGATCACCGCTGCCGAGCCGCCCATATCCCACTTCATGTCTTCCATGCCGGCGCCCGGCTTCAGCGAAATGCCGCCGGTATCGAAAGTGACGCCCTTGCCGATAAGCGCGACCGGCCACTTCTTGCTGTCCTTGGCGCCGTTCCAGCGCATGACGACCAGTTGGCTTTCGCGCTCGCTGCCCTGGCCGACGCCCAGCAGCGCCCCCATGCCAAGCTTCTTCATGGCGCTCTCGCCCAGCACCTCGACTTCGAGACCAAGGTTTTTCAGGCTGCGGGCCTGTTCGGCAAGGCTTTCCGGATAGATAACGTTACCCGGCTCGGAGACCAGATCGCGGGCGAAATCCACCGCCTCGGCAACCTTATCGAGGGGGTCGAAAAGCTTCTTCGCGGCGCCGGGATCGGCGGTCAGAATCGTGAGCTTCTTCAGGCTCGGCTTCTGCTCCGGCTTTTCCTTGGTCTTGTATTTGTCGAAGCGATAGGCGCGCAGCCGGGCGCCATAGGCGATCTGGGCCGCGAGCGCCGTTTCGTTCAAGCCGCTGCCGGCGGGCGCCTCGACCTGGATGGCGACTTCCTTTTCACCGACCCCGTTCAATGCGGCGACCAGACGCCCGCCAATGGCTTGCGCGGCGAGATTGTCGAGTTTAGCCGGCTCGCCCAAGCCGATCAGGATGAGCCGCTCGGCCTCGATGCCGGCTGGCGCCAGGATGGTCAGCATCTCGTCAGCATTGCCTTTGAAGCGGCTGGCGCCGAGCGCGCGCGACAGGGCGCCCTTGCCGAGCTTCTCGATTTGCGTCGCCAAATGGCCCAGTTTCCGCTGTTCGGAGACGACAGCCACCAAGGTTCCTTGGGCCGGCAGTTCCGGCTTGGCAAAGGCAATCTTCATTGTGTCCTCGCTGATTGATGATCGATATCGGGCGACGCCGAAGGACCTGCGGCGAAGTTATCCACAGGGGGCTGGCGTCAGTTAGTGCAGGAATAGCACAGTCATCCCCGTTGCGTCATCTTTCCTCAGGATCGGAGGCCGCTCCTGTCGCGGAGCTGTAAGACCATGAAATCAGTAGACGAATTGACTTAAAATGGTAGTTTAGCGCGATCGATCAGGGGAATGCGTGGCGTCCGGATCCGCTCCGGCACGCGGGGGTATTGGGGGTGGCTGGCGGCAGACTGCACTGGGTCGCCGGTCCATAGTGATAAGGAATGTTTGTTCGATGCGGTCTTGGCTTACCGGCACTCTCATGACCCGGCTCGCGCTCGGGCTATGCCTCAGTCTCGCCTGTAGCGCCGCTCAGACAGCCTCCGCGGACGATGCCGCGCCAATGCCCAGTGCCAATCCGGGCAAGCTGAACTTTCCCAAGGCGCCGAAGCCGACCGAGCCGGCAACCACGCTGCCGAATGATTCCACGGTGCGCGTGATCGCCGATGAGGCCGGCTACGATAAGGATCTCGGCGTCTATGTCGCGCGCGGCCATGTGCAGGTCAGCAAGAACGGCAAGACGGCCATGGCCGATACCATTGCCTATAACGAGCGGACCAAGCGCATCATCGCCTCGGGCCATGTCGCCATCCTCGAACCCAACGGCGACACTTATTTCGGCAGCTATGCCGATATCACCGACGACTTCAACGACGGCTATATGCAAGGCTTCCGCGGGCTGATGGCCGACCAGTCGCGCCTCGCTGCGAACAAGATGACGCGGATCGACGCCACGCATACCAGGCTCGATCGCGCCGTCTATACGCCCTGCCTGCCATGCCAGACCGATCCGACGCGGACGCCGCTGTGGCAGGTGAAAGCCGCCGAGGTGATTCGGGACACGGACGCCCAGACCATCACCTATCACGACGCCTGGATGGAAATGTGGGGCGTGCCGATCTTCTGGACGCCCTGGTTCCGGCATCCCGATATCGGTGTGGAGCGGCAGTCCGGATTTCTGTCACCCGGCGTTTCCTATTCGAAGAAAAGCGGCTTCCAGCTCCGCATTCCCTATTTCCAGACCATCGGTCCCGACAAGGATCTGACCTTGACGCCGATCTTCCGGGTTGCCGCCGAGCCTGACAAGACGCCGGGCGCGGCCGGCATGATCATGTATCGGCAGCGCATCAATAACGGCATGTTCTCGCTGGGCGGCTCGATGACCATCGAGGACCGGCTGAGCGATTCCGGCAGCAGTGTCCATGAAAATGCCTTCCGCGGTCATATCGAAGGCCAGGGCCTGTTCGACATCAACGACAACTGGCGCGCCGGCTACGATTTCAAGGCGACCACGGATAAGGATTATCTGCGACACTACCATTTGGGCACCACACGGTGGCTGGAAGATAACGCCTATGCCGAGGGTTTCTTCGGCCGCTCTTATGCTTCGGCGCAGACCTACGCCTTCCAGAGCACCAAGGATGATTTGTCGAATTCCACCGCGCCGTTCGTGACGCCGAAGCTCGACTACAATTTCGTCAGCGAGCCGATGTGGGCGAACTCGGTCGCCGCATTCGATGCGGATACGATGAACATCATCCGGCGGAACGGCGAGAACCAGTTCCGCTTGGCGGGCGCGCCTTCCTGGACGCTGCCCTATACCAGCCCCTTCGGCGACATCTACCGGCTCACCCTCTCGGTGCAAGGTTCGGTCTACGCTTCGCATGACGTCAATGAGACGGCGGACGATCCTTTTGCCTCGGATGGCTCCTTCACCGGAACGACCGCCCGCATATCGCCCAAGGCGGATATCCTGTGGCGCTATCCCTTTATCCGGCCGGGCGAGAACTTCACTCAGATCATCGAGCCGATGGTCCAGGTCGTGGCCTCGCCGAGCTTCGGCAATTCAAGCCAGGTGTCGAATGAGGACAGCCGGTTCTTCGAACTCGATGAAAATCGGCTGTTTTCCGCCGACCGCTTCGTCGGCACGGATCGTTACGATACCGGCTCGCGGGTTACTTACGGCCTGAACTGGACCAGTTATTTCAATCAGAATGGCCAGGCCAACGTATTTCTCGGCCAGAGCTACCAGTTCCTGAAGGGCGATCACGACCAGAATCTGAAAAATACCGGTATCGACCAGTCACTCTCGGACGTGGTCGGGCGCGCGACCGTGTCGCCCAATCAGTATCTCGACCTCAGCTACCGGTTCCGGGCCGATACCCATGGCTGGGACATGAAGCACCAGGAGGTCCAGGTTGCGGCCGGTCCGACGGAGTTCCGGGTGACCGCCGGCTATATCGCGCTCAGCAAGACGGCCGACGACAACCACAAGCGCGAATTTGCCTCGCTTGGCTTCAACGGACAGCTGGCGAAATATTGGACCGCCCATGCATTCGGGATTTACGACCTCCAGGAGGCCGAGATCTCCGGTGTCGGTGCGGGGCTGGCCTATCTCGACGAATGCTTCGGCCTGTCTCTGGACGTGAGCTATTCGCTGCACCAGGGTACGTTCGATGACGGCTATAGCGGCCTGACGACTTTCTTCCAAATCAGTTTCAAGAATCTGGGCAGCATCAAATCGGGCAGCTAGGCTGGGCGCCAGAGGCGCGGCCGGCTGCCGATCCACCTTCAAGTATCATGGCGTGAAATTCGGATGATCAAGGCGACGAGACGTAAATGGATAGCCATCCTGGCCGTGATCAGCGGCCTCTGCATGAGCGAGATGCCGGCAAATGTCCGCGCCCAGGATCAGGCTGATGAGCTGAAGATCGCTGCCGTGGTGAATGACGAGATCATCACCCAGCTCGACGTGCTGATGCGCCTGCGCATCGCTCTGCTGTCGGCGCGCTTGCCCGATACGCCGGAGGTCGAACAGCGGCTGATCCCCCAGGTCCTGCGCCAGTTGATCGACGATCATTTGAAGAAGCAGGAAGCGAAGAAGGCAAGCATTACGGTCACCCAATCCGAGATCGATGAGCAGCTGGACCACATCGCCCAGCGCAATGGCATGACCCGTGACCAAATGCAGGCGCAGCTTTCCAGCGCCGGCGTGCTGATGTCCGCGCTGGCGAGCCAGGTTGAGGCCGAGATGAGCTGGGTCCGCCTGGTGCAGACGAAGTTGCGCTCGTCGGTTCGCATCACCGATGAAGAAATCAACGAGGAGGTGGCCCGCATTCAAGCCAGCCAGGGTCAGCTTGAATACCGGGTATCGGAGATATTCCTCGCGGTGGATAATCCCGCCCAGGCGAGCGCGGCGCAAAGCTCCGCGCAACGGCTTGTCGACCAGTTGACGGCAGGCGCCGATTTCGCCTCGCTGGCGACCCAGTTCTCGCAGGATCAATCGGCTCCCGATGGCGGGGATCTTGGCTGGCTGCGCCTTGACGAAATGGATCCCTCCCTGGCGCAGGCAATCCGGACATCGCAACCCAACCAGGTCATCGGCCCGATCCTCGGTATCGGCGGCTACTATATCGCGGTGACGCGCGCGACGCGGCCGGCGGCCGGCGGCAGCACCACGGCGGGAACGGTTTCCCTGAAGCGGGTCCTTTGGACGCTGCCGCCCAATGCCGCGGACAGTGAAGTGAATAAGGCGAGCGATCAGGCCAAGAGCATTGCCGCAGGCATTCGCAGCTGCGATGACGTGCAAAAGGCCGCGGCCGACGCTCCCACCGCCGCCTATAGCGACCTTGGCACGGTGAGCATCGATGAGCTGGCGCCTGCGTTGCAAGCCAGCGCCATCAACCAGCCGATCGGCCTGCCGACCGCGCCCATTCGGACCGGTCAGGGGATCGGCCTCTATGTTGTCTGCAGTCGTCAGGGCGGTGGCTTGTCGCGCGTTGCCATCGCCGACCGCCTGGGGCGCCAGCGTCTGGAGACGCTGGCCCGCGGCTATCTCAGCGATCTGCGGCGGACCGCTGTCGTCGACATGCGGATGTGAGTGCATGTCGACGGACGCGCAGCGGCCGTGACGATGGAAGACGGCCTGCCGCCGCTTCGGGACGTCATTGCCAAATACGATTTGGCCGCCAAGAAATCCTTGGGCCAGAACTTTCTGCTCGACCTCAACCTGACGGGACGGATTGCCCGCGCGGCCGGCGATCTGACGACCGGATCGGTCATTGAAGTCGGTCCGGGGCCGGGCGGGCTTACCCGTGCCTTGTTGATGCATGGTGCCCGCGAGGTGGTCGCCATCGAGCGGGATGAGCGATGCCTGGCGGCGCTCGGCGATATTGCCGCCGCCTATCCGGGCCGCCTCAAGGTCATGCCGGCGGATGCGATGACGGTGGATGTCACCAAGCTCGGCTCGGCACCGCGCCGCATCGTGGCCAATCTGCCATATAATATCGCGACCCCGCTGCTGATCGATTGGCTGGAGCGAGGTCCGGCCATCGCCGCGATGACGCTGATGTTCCAGAAGGAAGTGGTTGAACGGCTGACGGCCAAGCCGCGCAGCAAGGATTACGGCCGCCTGACGATCCTGGCACAATGGCTGAGCGAAACCCGGCGGCTGTTTGACGTGCCGCCGCGCGCCTTCACGCCGCCGCCGAAAGTGACCTCCAGCATCGCCCAGATCATCCCCCGCCAGAAGCCCGCTTTTCCCGCCCGGCAGCGGGATCTGGAGCGGGTCACGGCCGCCGCTTTCAATCAGCGGCGGAAGATGCTCCGGCAGTCCTTGCGAGCGGTTTTTGGCGATGCCGAGCAGGTACTGACGACGCTCGGCATCGCGCCCACCGCGCGGGCGGAGGAGTTGACCGTCGAGCAATTCTGCATGCTGGCGCGCGCCCTGGAGGGGCGTTTCGCCTGAAACGGACCGTGCCGGCTTATCGTCCTTGGCGCAGACCTTTGACAAATTCCGGCAGGCCGATCTGCCGCCGCCGGCGCAACCGCTCGGCGGTCAGGATGGCGCGCACGCGGTTCACGCTCTCGTCGATATCGTGATTGATGATGATGTAATCGTATTCCGCCCAATGGCTCATCTCGTCGGCCGCCTTGGACATGCGATGGGCAACGACCTCGGCGCTGTCCTGTGCCCGGGCGCGCAACCGCTGCTCCAGGGTCTGGGTGTCAGGCGGCAGGATAAAGACGCTGACGAGGTCCTCGCGGGCAGCCTGGGCCAGTTGCTGGGTGCCCTGCCAGTCGATATCGAATAGAACGTCCTGTCCCTTGGCCAGAGCCGTCTCGACGGCATAGCGCGGGGTTCCGTAGTAGTTGTCGAAGACCTTGGCGTATTCCAGGAACTGGCCGCGGTTGATCATGACATTGAACTCGGTCAGGTCGACGAAATGGTAATCGACGCCGCTGACCTCGCCGGGCCGCTTCGGCCGGGTGGTCATCGATACCGACATCGTCAACCCGCCCTCCAAGGCCAGCAGCCGGCGGGCGATCGTCGTCTTGCCGGCACCGGAAGGCGAAGAAAGCACCAGCATCAGGCCGCGCCGATGAATGTCGACAAATCCGCCTTGGCTCTCGGTTACCATCGTCATTGCACCAGTTCTTACTCGATATTCTGAATCTGTTCGCGCAGTTGCTCGATCGTCGCCTTGAGGTCGATGCCGATCGTGGTGAGGGCGAGATCGGCCGCTTTCGAGCAAAGGGTATTGGCCTCGCGATTGAACTCCTGGCAGAGGAAGTCGAGCTTGCGGCCGATGGCGCCGCCCTGGCGCAACAGGTCGCGCACCGCCTGCACATGGGCGGCGAGACGGTCAAGTTCTTCACGCACATCCGCCTTGGTCGCCAGCAAGGCAACCTCCTGCGCCAGCCGATCCTCATTGAGCGCCGCGCCCGAGCCGTTGCCTGACAGCAGTTCCGCCAATTGCTCTTGCAGGCGCTTGCGCAGACTCTCGGGCTGCGAGGCGGCGATCCCCGTGGCTTGCGCGCAGAGCCGCTCGATTTCCGCAAGATGTCCCTCCACCAGCACTTGCAGGCGAGCACCCTCGGCCAGCCGCATCGTGTGCAGATGTTTCAGCGTGTCGACGAGGCTGTGCTGCAGGGCCTGCAATCGCGTCTCCAGCTCTTCCGGCGCCGGCGCGCTGTCCTCGACTTCGAGAATGCCGCGCAAGGCCAGGATGCCGTCGACTCGCGGGGGCGCCGCATCCAGGCGTTGGCGCATATCGGCGACGATTTTCTCGACCTGGGCCAGGGCGGTTTCATTGACGCGGAAGGTGCCCGTCTTCTCTTGAATATTCACGGTCAGCACGGCATTGACGTTGCCGCGTTTCAGGATCTCGGCAGCGGCGCTGCGCGCGACGGATTCCAGCATGTCATAGCCGCCGGGCAGGCGGCAGCGGATGTCGAGGTTGCGTCCGTTGACGCTCTTCAATTCCCAGGTCCAGGCAAAGCCTGCAATCGCGCCCTCTTTGCGGGCGAACCCTGTCATGCTGGCTACTGCCACGAGGCCTTCTCCTTGTGTTCGGTGCATTCTTGTGCCGACCCATGCCTATAAAGGCCGGGGGGGCGAACAGGCCAAGACCGATCAGCCGGTCGTGCGATCCATCCAGCAACCCATTTCAGTCGCTTTCCGGGACGACTCCTCTGCGATCGGCGGCTATCATCGGCGAAGCCGGTCAGACTGGCAAGCTTTCGCACGGGAGCCGGATGGTTTTAGATCGAATCACAAAGTGCTTCGATCTAAAACGTGAATCCGTCTCTCCTCAATATGATAGAGGGCGATTCACGCATTAAGTGGAAGCCTATCCGCCTTCATTTAATACGATCGCACTCTAAACCGTTGGAAGGAAAAGATGCGCAATCCGCGGCACGTTCTGATTACCGGTGCTACATCAGGCATCGGTGCCGCGCTGGCGCGCAGCTACGCCGTTCCGGGCCGTCATCTGACGTTGAACGGGCGAAACAGCGAGCGCCTGGCGCTGGTCGCGGCGCTCTGCCGGGCGAGCGGGGCCGTGGTGCGCGAACTGGTTCTGGACGTCGCCGACCGCGATGCCGCGACGACGAAGCTGCTTGAGGTCGATGGCGAGGATCCGGTGGATCTGCTGATCGCCAATGCGGGCATTTCCGGCGGCACTCATGGCGGCAGCGAAAGCGCTGACCAGGTGCGCGCAATCTTCGCCACCAATGTCGACGGTGTTCTCAATACTGTCCTGCCGCTGTTGCCGCGCATGGAAGCGCGCCGCCGCGGGCAGATCGCCCTGATGGCATCGCTGGCCGGGCATCGCGGCTTTCCCGGCGCGCCGGCTTACTGCGGCAGCAAGGCGGCGATCAAGGTCTGGGGCGAAGGATTGCGCGGACAGATGGCCGCCGTCGGCGTGGAAGTCACCGTCGTCATGCCCGGCTATATCGAGACGCCGATGACGGATGCCAATGACTTTCCAATGCCTCTCATGATGTCGGCCGATCGGGCGGCGGCGCTGATCCGCGACCGGCTGGCTCGCAACCCGGCGCGGATCGCCTTTCCCTGGCCGACCGCCGTGACCGCCTGGTTGCTCGGCGCGCTGTCACCGCGCCTTACCGATCCGCTGCTGCGCCGGCTGCCGAAGAAAGCCTGAACGCCCCGCGGCCGGGACAATTTCTCAATTGTCGCTGGTGGCCTTCTGCAGCTTGCGCCATTTGGCGACGTTTCTGTTGTGCTCATCGATGGTCGCCGCGAAAGCGTGGCCGCCGGTGCCATCGGCGACGAAATAGAGATCCTTGCTCTGCTGGGGATGCAAGGCCGCCGTCAGGGCATCAAGGCCGGGATTGGAGATGGGGCCGGGCGGCAAGCCGACATTCGTGTAGGTATTGTAGGGATCGTCGATCTTGAGGTCGGCATAGGTCAGGCTGCGGTCGAGCTTTCCCTTGCCCTTGCTCAAGGTATAGATGATCGTCGGATCCGATTGCAGCGGCATGGCGAGTTTCATGCGGTTGTAGAAAACCGCCGCCACATGCGCTCTTTCATCCTTTTGGCCGGTTTCCTTCTCGATCATCGAGGCGATGATGATCGCTTCGGCCGGCGATTTCAGCGGGATGGCAGGATCGCGTGCCGCCCAGAGCTTCTGCAGGGTCGTCTCCATATCGCGCTGCATGCGATCGACGATGGCGTTGCGGGTCTCGCCGCGCAGATAGAGATAAGTCTGGGGCAGCAGTTTGCCCTCGCCGGGGGCCGGCGGAAGGTCGCCGTCGAGCAGCGGGGTCTGAGACAGCAGGTCGTAGATCTCGCTGATCGTCAAGCCTTCCGGGATCGTCACCTTGTGCTGCACGACCTTGCCGTCGATCATCAGCTGCGCGGCTGCGCGCGGGCTGATGCGCGCCGGGAAAGCGTATTCGCCGGCCTTCAACGCGCGGCCTTCGAATACGACGCGGGCGCCGAGCTTGAAGGCCAGTTTGTTGTCGATCACCTTGGCGGCGGCCAGAAGTTCGGCGATGCCGGCGATGCCGGTCCCCTTCGGAATGACGATGGTGGTGTCGACCGGCTGGCTGCCGGCGCTGTTGAAATCCTCCCAGAGCCAGTTGCCATAGCCAATCGCCCCGCCGACGAGCAGCAGGGCGATCAGAAGACCGGCAAGAAAGGATTTGTGCAGCCGCATGACCGGGCCGTCGCGGTACCGCTCAGCGCGGTCCAACGAAGATCAGGCTGGCATTCGTGCCGCCGAAACCGAAGGAGTTCGACAGCACCGCGCGAATCTTGCGCGGCCTGGCCTGTTTCGGGGCAAGGTCGATGTCGCAGCCTTCGGACGGATCCTCGAGGTTGAGGGTGGGCGGTGCGACCTGGTCGCGAATCGCCAGGATCGAAAAGATCGCCTCGACCGCACCCGCGGCACCGAGCAGATGGCCGATGGCGGATTTGGTCGACGACATGGTGATCTTGTAGGCGTGATCCTGGAACAGGCGCTTGACCGCCCCGAGTTCGATTTCGTCGCCAAGCGGTGTCGAGGTGCCATGAGCGTTGATGTAGTCGATATCTTCGACATTCATGCCCGCCCGCTTGAAGGCGGCCTTCATGGCGCGGAACCCGCCATCGCCGTTCTCCGCCGGCGCGGTGATATGATAGGCGTCGCCGCTGAGGCCGTAACCGACCAGCTCGGCATAGATCTTGGCGCCCCGCTTCTTGGCGTGCTCGTATTCCTCAAGAATGACGACGCCGGCACCTTCGCCCATGACGAAGCCGTCGCGGCCCTTGTCCCAGGGGCGCGAACCGGCGGTCGGGTTGTCATTGTAACCCGTCGACAAGGCCCGGGCGGCGGCGAAGCCGGCAATGCCGATGCGGCAGATGGTCGATTCGGCGCCGCCGGCGACCATCACATCAGCGTCGTCGAGTGCGATCAACCGTGCCGCGTCGCCGATCGCATGACTGCCGGTGGCGCAGGCCGTGACAACGGAATGGTTCGGTCCCTTGAAGCCGTATTTGATCGAGACGTGGCCGGAGGCGAGATTGATCAGGCAGGAGGGGATGAAGAACGGGCTGATGCGCCGCGGCCCCTTTTCGGCCAGCACCAGCGAGGTCTCGTAGATGCCTTGCAGACCGCCGATGCCGGAGCCGATCATGACGCCGCTGCGTTCCTTGTCCTCGTCGCTCTCGGCGACCCAGCCGGAATCGGCGACCGCTTCCTGCGCCGCAGCCATCGCCATGATGATGAAGGGGTCCATCTTCTTCTGGTCTTTGGGCGAGACATAGTCGTCGGCGTTGAACTTGCCGGAAGCCGTATCACCCAGAGGCACCGAGCCGGCGATCTTGCAGGGAAGGTCGGATACATCACAAGACTGAATGCCGCTGATGCCGGATTCCGCGTTCAGCAGGCGTTTCCAGACATGTTCCACGCCCACGCCCAATGGCGAGACGATGCCCATTCCGGTGACGACGACACGGCGCATGGTTATCCTTCAGTCCTGTTTTCAAAATGCATCAAATGGCCGGCGAAACCGAAGGCGGCAAGGCGCGCATGGACCGGCCAAGGCCAGCTGCCCAATAGGCCGGGGTCAGACCGACCCTGGGCAGCTGCCGGCAGCGATATCAGCTGGCCTTCGACTTGATGAAGTCGATGGCGTCCTTCACGGTCTGGATCTTTTCGGCGGCGTCATCGGGAATCTCGCAGCCGAACTCTTCTTCGAAGGCCATGACCAGCTCGACGGTATCGAGGCTGTCGGCACCCAGATCGTCAATGAAATTGGCGGTCTCCGTGACCTTCGCTTCGTCAACGCCGAGATGTTCGATCACAATCTTCTTCACGCGTTCGGCAATGTCGCTCATCTTTCTTTCCTCGATGTTCCGGTTCTGCCCGGGCTTGAAATCGAGCCAATCTCGATTCCTCCGCCAGAAGCCTAGTTTCTAAACGCTGGCAAGGTCATCCAAATGACATCGCCTTTGACCGATTTTTGGCAAGCCCGATCTTTGCTTTATACCGATCCCGCTCGCCCTGCTGCCTCATTACTTTAGGTGCCGACGCACCTGACCAAGCATATCCGGGGTCACTTAACATAGTTGCCTGGCTTTGACCAGACGGCGGGTGGCCCAAAAAATCCTATCAGATCATAGCCATGCCGCCATTTACATGGAGCGTCTGACCGGTCACGTAGCCCGCTTCGCTGCTGGCGAGATAAACTGCGGCGGTTGCGACATCGCTGCCGTGACCCATCCGCCCGGCCGGAATGGCGTTGAGAATACGGGATTTCTGGTCGTCGGTGAGGTCATTGGTCATCGCCGTTTCAATGAAGCCGGGGGCGATGCAATTAACCGTAATGCCGCGCGAGGCAACCTCTTGGGCAAGCGATTTAGACATGCCGATCATGCCCGCCTTGGCGGCGGCGTAATTCGCCTGGCCGGGATTGCCGGTGACGCCGACGATCGAGGTAATGCCGATGATGCGACCCCAGCGCCGCTTCATCATGCCTTTCAAGGCAGCACGGGCGAGACGGAAGCCGGCCGTCAGGTTGACGTCGATCACCTTTTGCCAGTCTTCATCCTTGAGGCGCAGCGCCAGCATGTCGCGCGTCAAGCCGGCATTGTTGACCAGGATATCCAGCTGTCCCATGGCGGTTTCGGCTTGCTTCACCAGATCTTCGGTGGCCGTTGCGTCGCCAAGATCGCAAGGCAGGATGTGGGTGCGTGCGCCCAAGGCGCTGGCGACCTGTTCCAAGGCGTCACGACGGGTTCCGGACAGCGCGACGGTTGCGCCTTGGGCGTGCAAGGCGCCGGCGATGGCACTGCCAATCCCGCCGGAAGCGCCAGTCACCAACGCTGTCTTGCCTGTCAGATCGAACATCTCGCTCTTCCCTGTAATTTCATGGATGACGTTGGTGTGTGGCGCGGGCGGCCGGGCAGCTCAGGACAGCGCCTTCAGGACGGCTTCGATCTCCGCCGGCGCGCCGGCGGAGATCGATTCGATTTCCTTATCGATGCGCTTGATGAGGCCCGCCAGAACCTTGCCGGCACCGAGCTCAATGGCCTGATGCACGCCTTGGGCCTTCATTTCAATGACCGATTCGCGCCACCGCACGGTACCGGTCACCTGTTCCACCAGCTGCCGGCGGATGGTGGCCGGATCGCTGACGGGCTTGGCCGTGACATTGGCGATCAGCGGCACCGCCGGCATGGCGATGGCGGCTTTATCGAGCGCTTCGGCCATGGCATCGGCGGCCGGCTGCATGAGCGGACAATGGAAGGGTGCCGAAACCGGCAGGATGACGCTGCGCTTGGCGCCTTGTTCGGCCGCCAGGGCGACGGCCTTTTCCACCGCCTCTTTGTGACCCGAGACGACGACCTGGCCCGGTGCGTTGTCATTGGCCGCGGCGCAGACCTTGCCGGTCGCCTCGGCCGCCGCCTTGGCGATCGACTGGGCCTGTTCGAGATCGAGGCCGAGCAGGGCGGCCATGGCGCCGACGCCGACCGGCACCGCCTTCTGCATCGACTGGCCACGCAGCTTCAGGAGGCGCGCCGCATCGGGGAGAGCCAGGCTGCCGGCGGCCGCCAGCGCCGAATATTCGCCCAGCGAATGACCGGCGACGAAGGCCGCCTTGTCGGCCAGCCGCCAGCCACCCTCGGCTTCCAGCACGCGCAGCGTTGCCACACTGACCGCCATCAGGGCCGGCTGAGCATTCTCGGTCAGGGTCAGGTCGCCTTCCGGTCCCTCGAACATGAGATGGCTGAGCTTCTGGGAGAGCGCGTCATCAACCTCGGCGAAGACCTCGCGGACGACATGAAAGGCCTCGGCCAGGGCCTTGCCCATGCCGACCGCCTGCGATCCCTGGCCCGGAAACACGAAAGCCCGCGTCATCTAGCGCTCCAAATTCGTTATCTTTATAAAGGTTAACGCCAGGCATCGCCTTTGAACCTGGGCAAAATCCGGGGCGCATAGATAATGGCAAGGGGCCGCAAGTCAAGCATCGGGGTTTTGTCCTGGCTGCTATGGCCGTCCAACCTCCGCGGACAGCCAATTGCCGGAAATAGCCGAGGTCATCCCGGCGGCGGTCGCGGCAAGAGCCGGGAATCGGCGATTTTGCGGTTTTTCCGCGCGCCAGGCCGGCCTTTGCCCTTGTTTTCGCGATCGCCCTGTGTATAGTCCGCCGCCTTAACCCTGCCGGTTTCCGTCGCGGGCGGCTTTTGCCGCGCCAAGACAGGCGCTTCGCCCAGAGGAATCGGCTAGGCCCGGCAAGCTGATGCGGCCACCCAGTTCCCTGACCCAGGCATAGCCTCGGGAAGGCGGCACTGCGAACCCCAGCACCGGACCGTGCAACAGCCAGAGGGAGCCATCAGAGAGATGCCTTTCTACGAGAATATCTTTATTGCTCGTCAGGACGTCTCCACCGCCCAGGTGGAAGCGCTGACCGAGCAGTTCGTCGGGATCGTTGACGCCCAGGGCGGCAAGGTCACGAAGCGCGAATATTGGGGCCTGAAGAGCCTCGCTTACCGCATCAAGAAGAACCGCAAGGGCCATTACATGCTCCTCAACATCGACGCCCCGGCGGCGGCGGTGATCGAGATGGAGCGTCAGATGCACATCCATGAAGACGTGCTGCGCCATCTGACCGTCAAGGTCGACGAGCTCGAAGAGGGCCCCTCGGCCATGCTGCAGAGCCGTGGCCGCGATCGCGACGATCGCGGCGGCCGTGGCGACCGCGAAGGCCGCGGCGACCGTGACCGTGAAGGCGGCCGTGGCGGTGGTTATCGCGGCGACCGCGACGACCGCCTGCGCCCGACGCGCGGCGATCGGCAGGAAGCCCAGACTGAAGGAGAGGCCCGATGAGCGGCTTTGGTGATTCGCCCCGCCAGGAAGGCGGTCGTGAGGGTGGTCGCGAAGGCGGCCGTGACGGTGGCCGCGGTGGCGCCGGCGGCGGTGGCCGTCGTCCCTTCTTCCGCCGCCGCAAGTCCTGCCCGTTCTCGGGCGACCAGGCGCCGAAGATCGACTACAAGGACGTGAAACTGCTGCAGCGCTTCGTGTCCGAGCGCGGCAAGATCGTGCCGAGCCGCATCACGGCGGTTTCGACCAAGAAGCAGCGTCTGCTCGCCCAGGCGATCAAGCGCGCCCGCTTCCTCGGTCTGCTGCCTTATGTGTTGAAGTAAGGAGGGCGGCACTATGGACGTCATTCTGCTCGAACGCGTCGAAAAGCTCGGCCATATCGGCGATGTGGTGAATGTGAAGCCGGGTTTTGCCCGTAACTTCCTTCTGCCGCAGAAAAAGGCCCTGCGCGCGACCGAAGCCAACAAGCAGCGCTTCGAAACGCAGCGTGCGCAGATCGAAGCCAACAACCTGAAGCGTCGCCAGGAAGCGGAAGGCATCAAGGACCGGGTTGACGGCCTGAAGGTGATCCTGATCCGCCAGGCCTCCGAAACCGGCATCCTGTTCGGTTCGGTTGCCGCCCGCGACGTTTCCGAAGCGGTCACCAAGGCCGGCTTCACCATCGATCGCCGTCAGGTGGTCCTGGACAAGCCGATCAAGACCCTCGGCCTGCATCCGGTGCGTGTTGCACTGCATCCGGAAGTGATCGTCAGCGTCATCGCCAACGTCGCCAAGTCGGAAGACGAAGCGGCGGCGCAGGAGAAGGCCGGCGGCTTCGTCGCCAACAAGGATGTCGACGAGACTCCGGACCTCGATGCCCTGCTGGCGGAAGCCGAACAGGCGGCGAGCGAAGCCGAAGCCTGATCGAAGCCCCTCGGCTCACGCCGAGTCGCGATGACGGCCACCCCGAAAGGGGTGGCCGTTTTGCTTTCAATCGCAAGCCTCCGGCGGAAATCGTCCGGCACCGACGAATTTGCTGTTATCATTGTTATTCACGTAATCCACAGGCCATGCTCAGGGGTCTGATCTGCTAGGGTCGCGCCATGGAAATAACCGTGCAGAATAGCAACGTCACCCGCCTGCGGGCGGCCGGCGAACAGCCGGTCGACGCCTTGGCGCCCCGTACGCCGCCGCATAACACGGAGGCGGAGCAGGCATTGCTCGGTGCGATCCTTGCCAACAACCAGGTCTTCGACAAGGTCAACGAGTTTCTGCGGGCGGAGCATTTCGCCGATGCCCTGCATGGCCGCATCTATGACGCTATCGGCAAGCTGGTGCAGCGCGGCCAGATCGCCAATCCGGTGACCTTGAAAAACCTGTTCGACCAGGATGGCGCGCTGGCCGAGATCGGCGGCGCGCAGTATCTGGTGCAGCTTGCCCAGTCGGTGGTCAGCATCATCAATGCCGAGGATTACGGCCGGGCGATCTTTGATCTCCATTTGCGCCGGCAACTGATCGATATGGGCGCCGAGATCGTCAATGACGCCTATATCCATGATCCCGAGGTGACGGCCATCAACCAGATCGAAAGCGCCGAAATGCGGCTCTTCAATCTGGCGGAAAGCGGTCAGACGGAAGGCGGGCCGAAGCGGTTCGACAGCGTGGTCAAGAGCGCCCTGGAAATGGCGGAAATCGCCTTCAAGCGCGACAGCCATCTGACCGGCGTTCCCACCGGGCTCGATGACCTCGACAAGAAGCTGGGCGGTCTGCAGCCGTCGGATCTCATCATCCTCGCCGGCCGCCCCTCCATGGGCAAGACCTCGCTCGCCACCAATATGGGCTTCAACGCGACCAAGGAGCGGAAGAGCGACGAGGAGCCCTTCAGCGTCGCTTTCTTCTCGATGGAAATGTCGGCCGAGCAGCTGGCGCATCGCATCATGGCGGATGTCTCCGGCATTTCCTCCGACCGCATCCGCCGCGGCGAAATCTCCAACGAGGAATTTCCCCGCATCGTCGAAGCGGCCCAGTTCATGGCCTCGAAGAAGTTCTTCATCGACGACACGCCGGCTTTGACCGTGCCGGCCTTGCGCACCCGGGCGCGGCGCCTCAAACGCCAGCACGGGCTTGACCTCATCATCATCGATTACCTGCAGCTGATGCGCTCCGCCAGCGCCAAGGGCGGCGAGAACCGGGTGCAGGAAATCTCCGAAATCACCCGCGGCCTCAAGGCCATCGCCAAGGAATTGATGGTGCCGGTGGTCGCTCTCTCGCAGCTCTCCCGCGCCGTCGAAAATCGCGAGGATAAGCGGCCGCAGCTGGCGGATTTGCGTGAATCCGGCTCGATCGAGCAGGACGCCGACGTCGTCATGTTCGTCTTCCGCGAGGAATATTATCACGAGCGCAAGAAGCCCGGAGATCACGAGACCGACAAGCTGCAGCAATGGATGCAGGAAGCCGAACGCCTGCACAACAAGGCCGAGCTGATCCTCGCCAAGCAGCGCCATGGTCCGATCGGCACGGTGATGCTGCATTTCGAGGGCACGGTGACCCGTTTCAGCAATCTCGTTCTCGACGATCATCTGCCGGAACATCACTAAGGGGCTGCGTCACGCGCGGGCTCCGGCCGCTGGCATCATGGCAGTACTGTTGCGGCTGGATAAGATGCGGGAACGGCCGAATCCGGCGGCAAGGTTGACAGCACCGCGGCATTGCGCCAAGTGAGGCGGCAGCTGCGCCGCGACGGAAGACCAGATGTACGATCAGAATGCCGCCTGCCTGACCATCGATCTCAATGCCATCGCCGCGAACTACCGCTTTCTGCAGCAGCGGGCGGGCAGGGCGGTCTGTGCCGCTGCCGTGAAGGCGGACGGCTACGGTCTCGGCGCCCTCCATGTGGCGCCGGCCTTGTACCGGGCCGGCTGCCGCGACTTCTTCGTGGCGACTTTGGATGAAGGTCTGGCGCTGCGCGAAGCGGTCGAGGACGCCGGCAGCATTTACATCCTGAACGGCCTGGCACCCGGCAACGTCGAACTGATGCTGCGGGGGAGATTGACTCCGGTTCTCAATGGCCCCCGCGATGTCGAGATCTGGCGCGGCTGGAACTGGGCAACCGTTCGCGGCGGGCCGCCGCCCGCCGTCTTGCAGCTGGATACCGGCATGGCCCGCCTCGGTTTCGCCCGGCAGGATTGGGCCCGCCTGCTGGCGAGTGATTTCCTGGAGTGCTTCCCCCTCTCCCTCGTCATCAGTCATCTCGGCTGCGCCGACGAGCCCGGCGCGGTGATGAACGCGCGGCAGCTCGAGGCTTTCCGGGCACGGCGCGCGGAAATCGGCCAGCGGGTGTCGCCCGACGTCAGGTTCTCGCTGGCAGCATCCTCCGGTACTTTTCTCGGCGACGATTATCATTTCGATCTGGTGCGGCCGGGCGCGGCGCTTTACGGGGTCAACCCGACGCCGCTGGCGCCCAATCCGCTGGCGCCGGTCCTGCGTTTGCAAGGGAAAATCCTGCAAGTCCATGACGTTGACGCAGGCACCCTCGTTGGCTATGGTGCCACCCACAAATGTGCGCACCCAACACGGATTGCCACGATCGGATGTGGTTATGCCGACGGTCTGTTCCGTGCGCTTAGCAGCCAAGGCGCCGTCCATGTGGGGGATCATCGCGCGCCGATCGTGGGGCGAGTTTCGATGGATTTGCTTTCGATCGATGTCGGTGCCGTACCGTCCGATCTCGCCCAGCCTGGGATGACAGTCGATATCATCGGCCCGCATCAGGACGTCGATATGCTCGCGCGCTCGGCCGGGACGATCGGCTATGAGCTGCTGACCGGCCTCGGGCCGCGTTTCCAACGCATCTATCAGGGTTCGGCGATAACGGCCGGCGCGGAGGCGCGGTCGTGATCGGCTTCCTGCAGGGTATCGGCCGCACCTTTCTCAGTGGGCTCGAGGCGATCGGCCGAGTCACCTTGTTCACCGCCAAATCGGTCTTCCTGGCAGTTCAGCCGCCTTATTATCCGCGCCTGATCCTGAAGCAGATGGTTGAGATCGGCTTCTACTCGCTGCCGGTGGTCGGCATGACCGCAGTCTTCACCGGCATGGTGCTGGCGCTGCAAAGCTATACGGGCTTTTCCCGCTTCAACGCCGAATCCGCCATTCCGAATGTGGTGGTGATCTCGCTGACCCGCGAATTGGGCCCGGTTCTTGCCGGCCTGATGGTGGCCGGTCGCGTCGGCGCCGCGATGGCGGCGGAGCTTGGCACCATGCGGGTAACCGAACAGATCGACGCCTTGAGCACGCTCAACACCAATCCGTTCAAGTATCTGGTGGCGCCGCGGCTGATCGCCGGCCTCATCATGCTGCCGGTCCTGGTGCTGATCGCCGATATCATCGGTGTTGCCGGCGGCTACCTCGTCAGCGTGCTGAAGCTTGGCTTCAATCACGGCACCTATCTCAAGAACACGATCGATTTCCTGCGTACGCTGGACGTCGTCTCCGGCCTGGTCAAAGCCGGTGTCTTCGGTTTCATCGTCTCGCTGATGGGCTGTTATCACGGCTACCACTCCTTTGGCGGTGCGCAAGGTGTGGGCAAGGCGACGACCAATGCTGTGGTTACCGCTTCGATCCTGATCCTGATCCTGAATTATATCGTCACGGAGCTGTTCTTCGCCCGATGAGCAACGATCTCAAGATCAAGGTTCGCGGCCTCAGCAAGGCGTTCGGGCGCAAGGTTGTCCTCAACAACCTCGATCTCGACGTGCGGCGCGGCCGTTCGCTGGTGGTGATCGGCGGCTCCGGCACCGGCAAATCGGTGCTGATCAAATGCATCCTCGGCCTGCTCACCCCCGATAAGGGGTCGATCGAGATCGACGGCGTCGAGATGGTCGGTGCTTCCTCGGAAGTGCGCGAGACGGCGATGCGGAAGTTCGGCATGCTGTTCCAGGGCTCAGCCCTGTTCGACAGCCTCCCGGTCTGGGAGAATGTCGCCTTCGGCCTGATCGAGGGACGCGGCATGAAGCGCGCCCAGGCGAAGGAAATCGCCATTCGCAAGCTGGGGGCCGTCGGCCTCGGCCCGGAAGTCGGCGATCTCTATCCGGCCGAGCTGTCCGGCGGCATGCAGAAGCGTGTTTCGCTGGCCCGTGCCATCGCCGCCGAGCCCGAGATCATCTTTTTCGACGAACCGACCACCGGTCTCGATCCGATCATGAGCCAGGTGATCAACGAGCTGATCAAGAAATGCGTCGGCGAGCTGGGGGCGACGGCCCTCACCATTACGCATGACATGCACAGCCTGCGGGAGATCGGCGACGACGCGGCGATGATCCTCGATGGCCGCATCGTCTGGACCGGTCCCGCCGGCGATATCGATCATTCCGGCAATGGCTATGTCGACCAGTTCGTCCATGGCCGGGCCGAGGGCCCGATCAAGATGCCGATCCGGCCGCTCTAGGACGGATCGCTGCCGCTGGCCTGCGACTCGCCGCTTGATCTATAAGTCCTGATATCGGTCAGCGCCATTGGCACGGCCAAGCCGGCACTGACAGGGCGCCGCCAAGGAGACGCCAGCTGATGGCGAAATCGACGACTGTTTATGTCTGCCAGAATTGCGGCGCCAGTTTCAGCAAGTGGGCCGGCAAATGCGATGCCTGCAGCGAATGGAACACCCTGGTCGAGGAAGCCGCCACCGGCTCCGTACCGAAGGGGCTCAGCGGCAAGCGCGGCAAGGGTATCGACTTCGTCGGCCTCGACGGCGAAGTGCCGCCGGCCATTCGCCGGCCGACGGGCATTGCCGAATTCGACCGGGTGACCGGCGGCGGCCTGGTGCGCGGCTCGGCGCTGCTGGTGGGCGGCGATCCCGGCATCGGCAAATCGACCCTGCTGCTGCAGGTCGTGGCCGCCCTCGGCCGCCAGAAGCCGGCTTTGTCCTGCGCTTATATTTCCGGCGAAGAAGCGGTGGAACAGGTGCAGTTGCGGGCGCGTCGCCTGGGGCTCACCAGCGCCAGCGCCAAATTGGCCGCCGCCACCAATCTGCGCGACATCATCGCCAGCCTGGACCGCGCCGATCCGCCCGATGTGGTGGTGATCGATTCGATCCAGACCATGTATCTCGACAATCTCGATTCGGCGCCGGGCACGGTCGCCCAGGTGCGGTCCTGCGCCGCCGAACTCATCCGCGTGGCGAAGTCGCGCGGCTTCGTGCTGCTGCTGGTCGGCCATGTCACCAAGGAAGGCCAGATCGCCGGGCCGCGGGTGATGGAGCACATGGTCGATACCGTGCTCTATTTCGAAGGCGAGCGCGGGCATCAGTTCCGCATCCTGCGCTCGGTCAAGAACCGCTTCGGCCCGGCCAATGAGATCGGCGTCTTCGAAATGACCGATGGCGGTCTCCATGAGGTGCCCAACCCCTCGGCCCTGTTCCTGGCGGAACGGCGCGGCAATATCAGCGGCACCACGGTTTTTGCCGGCATCGAAGGGACCCGACCGGTGCTGGTCGAGGTGCAGGCCCTGGTGGCGCCTTCGCCGATGTCGACGCCGCGCCGCGCCGTGGTCGGCTGGGACGGCAACCGCCTGGCGATGATCCTGGCGGTGCTGGAGACGCGCTGTGAACTGGGCCTTGCCGGTAACGAGGTCTATCTCAATATCGCCGGCGGGCTGAAGATCGGCGAGCCGGCGGCCGATCTCGCCGTGGCTCTGGCCTTGACCTCCGCGCTCTCGAATCGGCCGGTGCCGGAAGACGTCATCGTGTTCGGTGAAATCGGCCTCTCGGGCGAGATCCGCATGGTGGCCCAGGCGGAATCGCGGCTGCGGGAGGCGTCGAAACTGGGTTTCCGCCGCGCCTTGGTGCCGCAGGGGCCGAAAGCCAAGGCCGGCAGGCCGGTTCTAGCCATTGAAGGTCTGCAGGTCATCGAAATCGGCCATCTGCAGGATCTGCTGGATTGGCTCTATAACGAGTCGCGCTCGCTTTCCCTGGACGGGGCCGTCAAAGGTGGCGACAAGGCAGGACGCCAGGTGGCGCAATGAGCCGCTCGGAGATCCGGCCCGGGACCCTCGTGCGACAAACCGGGAGACCAGTGCGACAAAGAGGGGCGGTAGCACGGCGGTAGGGCCTTGGTTATAAAAGCTGTGCTATTGTTTCCGGCAATTGCCGGCCTCCGGCAGTAACTGCGACGAGACAGCGCGTGAATTTTGTCGATATCTGTGTTCTGGCCGTGATCGGCATCTCCGCCCTGCTGGCGCTATCGCGGGGCCTGGTCAAGGAAGTGCTGTCGATTCTGAGCTGGGTCGGCGCGGTGGTGGCGGTGATTTTCCTCATGCCGCGGCTGGAGCCTATCGTCGGCCAGTACATCAAGGAACCGCTCCTGGCCCAGATCGCCAGTGGCATCGGGATCTTTATCGTCGCCCTGGTTGTCTTCGGGATCGTCAATCACTACTTATCGGCGAATGTCCGGTCGAGCGCACTCGGCGCCCTGGACCGCTCGCTCGGCCTGGTTTTCGGCGTCGTCCGCGGCGCGGTCATCGTCAGCGTCGCCTATATCCTGATGAGCTGGGCCATGCCCAACCCGGCCTCGCGTCCCGATGTGATTCGCGAGGCGCGCACCGAGCCGCTCGTGGCGGAAGGCGCTACCTTCTTGAAATCATTGCTGCCCGCTGACGTGGTCGATAAGGGCAGCGCAGCCCTCGATACCAGTATGCAGAAACTGGAACAGGGCAAAGCCCTCAATGACAGCTACCAGAACCTGATGAAAGGCAACGGCACCACCCCGATTCCCCCGTCCAACGGGAATACGAATGGAGGTGCCGGCGGAAATACCGGGGCCGGCACGGCCTCAGGTGCATCCGGTGCAGGTCAGGCACCCGCGAAAGCGGGTGGACAAGGTGACAGTTCGGGGTATAAGGACGCCGAACGCAAGGAAATGGAGCGCCTGTTACAGGGGGCTCAGTGACCGCCGGCCGGCTTTCCTGCAGCCTTTGGCAGGAAGCCAACAATGCCGGTAACCGGAGCCAGGCCAGGCTCCCTTGGAGAACCGGAGCGTCCCCGCGATGATGACCACGCAGCCTTTTGACGATGACCATCTGAAAGAGGAATGCGGCATCTTTGGGATCTTCGGGAACGATGACGCCGCCGCCCATACGGTGCTGGGCCTACATGCCCTGCAGCATCGTGGCCAAGAAGCGGCCGGCATCGTCAGCTTCGACGGCAACGAATTCCACGCCTATCGCTCGACCGGCCATGTCGCCGACCACTTTTCCAAGGAATCGGTGATCACCCGCCTGACCGGCGCCAGCGCCATCGGCCATGTCCGCTATTCGACCACCGGCGGCGCCGGGCTGCGCAACGTGCAGCCGCTTTTCGCCGATCTGCAATTCGGCGGCTTCGCGGTCGGACATAACGGTAACCTCACCAACTGCTACGCCTTGCGCGATGAATTGACCAAGCGCGGCGCGATCTTCCAGTCGACCACCGATTCCGAAATCATCCTGCATCTGATGGCGACGCATCTGCGCGGCAATGTGGTCGATCGCCTGATCTATGCCCTGCATCAGATCGAAGGCGCCTATTCGCTGGTGGCTTTGGCCGATGGCGTGCTGATCGGCGTCCGCGATCCGCTGGGCGTCCGCCCGCTGGTTCTGGGCAAGCTCGGCAGCGCCTATATCCTCGCCTCGGAAACCTGCGCGCTTGATATCGTCGGCGCCGATTACGTCCGCGATATCGAAGCCGGCGAGCTTGTGGTGATCGACAAGGACGGCTTGCGCAGCCTGCGGCCCTTCGGTCCGACCACCCAGCGCTTCTGCGTCTTCGAATATATCTACTTCGCCCGGCCCGACAGCATTATGGACGGGCAGAGCGTCTATGAAGCGCGCAAGCGCATCGGTGCCGAACTGGCGCGGGAATCCGGCGTCGACGCCGATGTCGTCATACCGGTGCCGGATTCCGGCGTGCCTGCGGCGCTCGGCTTCTCGCAGGAATCCGGCATTCCTTTTGAGCTCGGCATCATCCGCAATCACTATGTCGGTCGCACCTTCATCGAGCCGACCGACCAGATCCGCAATCTCGGCGTCAAGCTGAAGCACAATGCCAATAGTGCAAAAGTGCGCGGCAAGCGCATCATCCTGGTCGATGACAGCATCGTGCGCGGTACCACCTCGAAGAAGATCGTCGAAATGATGCGCGCTGCCGGCGCCACCGAAGTGCATATGCGCATTTCCAGCCCGCCCACCAGCCATTCCTGCTTCTACGGGATCGACACGCCGGAGCGCAGCAAGCTGCTGGCGGCCCAGCACGACGTCGCGGAAATGGCCAAGATCATCGGCGTCGACAGCCTCGCTTTCGTCACCATCGACGGCCTTTATCGCGCGATGGGCCACGCCGCCCGCAACGCCGACAAGCCGCAATATTGCGATGCCTGCTTCACCGGCGACTATCCCACCACGCTGACGGATCAGAGCGGCGGCAACAAGGTGACGCAGCTCTCGTTGCTGGTCACCGACAAGGCCTCCTGATGAGCGTTCCGGCAGCGGAACAGCCTGCCGCTTCCGGCCGGCTGGCAGGGCGCATTGCCCTGATTACCGGTGCCTCACGTGGCATTGGTGCCGCCGTCGCCAAGCGTTTCGCCGCCGAAGGCGCCAAGCTGGTGCTGACGGCCCGAACGGTCGGCGGGCTCGAAGAAGTCGACGATGCCGTACGCAGTATCAGCGGCGAAAGCAGCTTGCTGGTGCCGCTCGATATTCGCGAGTTCGAGGCGATCGACCGTCTCGGCGCCGCGCTTTATGAACGCTTCGGCAAGCTCGACATCCTGGTCGGCAATGCCGGCGTCCTGGGTCCCATCACACCGGTCGGCCATATCGAGCCTGAACAGTGGCAGCAGGTGCTGGACGTCAATCTCACCGCCAATTGGCGTTTGCTGCGCAGTCTCGATCCGCTGTTGCGCCAGTCCGACGCCGGCCGGGCGATTTTCGTCAGCAGTCGTGCGGCGCAGAATCCCCGTCCCTATTGGTCGGCCTATGCGATGAGCAAAGCGGCGCTTGAAGCCCTGGTGCGGTCCTATGCCCAGGAAGTGCAGAATGTGACGCCGATCCGCGCCAACCTGATCGATCCTGGCGCGACCCGTACCAAGATGCGCGCCGCGGCCTTTCCGGGCGAGAATCCCGAAACCCGGCCGTTACCGGAAGAGATCACCGAGACCTTCGTGCGCCTCGCCAGCCCGGAATTTACCGAAAGCGGCCTTGTCGTTCCTGCCCAGGAAGCGTGAGGGCAAACCCGCCCGGCCAGTGCCACTGGCCGGGCTGTCCAATGCGCCGGATTGTTCATGAGACTCTTCGCCCCGCTCGCCAACCGCCGTATCGCCTGGCTCTGGGCGGGGCAGGTGGGTTCGGTAATCGGCGACAATCTCTATGGTGTGGCTCTCGCCTGGTTTGCCGTCAGCCTAGTTGGCGCTAACGCGACCTATCTGGTGGCAACCCAGGCGCTCAGCATCATGCTGGCCGGCATGATCGGCGGTTCGCTGGCCGATCGCCTTGATCGCCGCAGGCTGATGATCGGCTTGGACGCGATCCGCGCCATCGCCGTGCTGATCCTGCCGCTGGCCGAGATGCTGCATTTGCCGCTCAGCCTGCCGCTGGTCTATGGCATCGCCATCCTGATGGCCGCCCTCGGTGCGATCTTCGATCCGACCCTGCAGGCGGCGATGACGGGCCTCGCCCGTAGCGCCGCCGAATTGCGTGCCCTCAATGCCCTGACCGACGGCACCAAGCGGGTGGCCCGTATCGGCTCCAGCGGCATTATCGCACTCTGCGCCAGTTTCCTGCCGGTCACTCATTTTTTCACCCTGGATTCGGTCACCTTTCTTGTGTCGATCGCGACCCTGCTGAAGGCCGGACAGCTCCACCTACCGGCGCGGCCTTCGGCGGTAGCGCGGCCGCACTGGCTGAGCGATCTGCGCCTGGCCGTGCGCATGGCGGTGACGCATCCCTGGCTGCGGTTCAACCTGCTGGGAACGGCGCTCGGCTTCGCTTCCTGGATGATCGGCGCCATGATCGGTCTCAGCCTGCTGCTGCAATCGAGCGCCGCCCAGTCGAGCAGCGGCGGCCTCGATCTATATGGCATCACCATCGGCATCTATGCCGCCGCATCGCTGTTCTGCAACCTCGCCCTCGGCAATATGAAACAGCTCCCGGTCATGCTGACCATGCTGCTCGGGCGCTGCCTGATGGGGCTTGGCTATATGTCCTGGCTTCTGGCGCCCAATATCGCCTGGCTGTCGATCGGCGCGGTCCTGGCCGGGCTCGGCAGTCCGATGATCGACATCCCCTTCTTCGAACTGATCCGCCGGACCACCGCGCCGGATCATGTCGGCAAGATCTTCGCCCTGCGTATCGTCATGCAGAATCTCGGCATCGTCGTCGCGACCCTGGTCGCAACGCCCTTGCTTCATTTGATCGGCGCCGGCGGCCTGATCGCATTGTTCGGTCTATTGAATGTGGGAACCGCTTTGTCCGGTGCCTTCCGTTTCCGTGAATCGCTGCGGGGCGACGGCGCGCTCGCCGAACTGACGGTATCCGAGGGCGTTGCCATCGCCGCAAAGACGGCCGACAGCGGACACTGAGCAGCCGCGCTGTCAGGTAAAGCTCTTGGCCACCTCGAGCAGCGCCTGCACGGCGCGGCGGCGGCGGCGCGGCTTCAGGTGGATCAGCATGATGCGGCTGGAGCCGCGCAGTTCGCGCAGCGGAACGGCCCGGCTGCGCGGGTCCTCATTCTGCTCGCGGTTGAAGATGAAGCCGATGCCGATCCCTCGGGAGACGGCCTCAATCATCGCTTCGCGGCTGCCGACGGTGAGCACCGGCGGCAGATTGAGGCCGGCTTTCTTCAGGGCTGCCTCCAGCAGGCGCTGGGTATTGGAACCGTGCTCGCGGAAGATCAACGGTTGATCGGTGAGATCCTTGAGGCTGATCTGCTTGCGCGGTTGGAAGGCGTGACCGCGCGGAACCAGTACCATCATGTCCTGGGTGATGAGGGCTTGACGCGCGAGGCGGAGGTCGGCCGGCGGATTGGCGACGATGGCGATATCGACCGAGGATTGCAGCACGGCATTCAAGGTCTGCGTGGCATTGCCCAGCACCAGTTCCATGGTAATCAGCGGATAACGCTGGCGGAACAACGCGACGAGATCGAGCGCCAAATGAGGCCCGTCGGCACCGAGCCGCAGATGGCCGCGCCGCAGGGCCTCAGTCGATTCCAGCAGGTCCTCGATCTCGGCTTCGGTGGAGAACATCTGGCGGGTGAGGGCAAAGAGCGCCTCGCCTTCCGGCGTCAGGCCGAGTTGCGCGCCGCTGCGGATGATGAGATCGGTCCGATAGGCCCGCTCCAGCGACGTCACCTGGACCGAAATCGCCGGCTGGGTCAGCCCCAGCATCTGCGCCGCGCGGGAAAAGCTGCGGGCGCGGGCGACGGCATCGAAGGCACGGAGCTGGGCATAACGCATCCGTGCACTATAAATTTTCTTATGATTTTTGTCTGATCTTTTTAATTTTACTGATGGTTATTTTGAGTCGAGAGTGGAGCATCGATTTTTTGCGGGGATATCGCCATGCACGGAACCATCGAAGTTGCCGCATCCGGCCCCAATCTGCGGCCGGATGCCGAGACCATGCCGGACCTGCCGGTCTATCGCCTGCCGCTGGTGCGCGGCACGCCGGAGAATTTGAAAGGCTATGGCGAGATCATCGATCATCCTGACGCACGCAAGATCGACATCACGCGCTGGCCGTCGCAAGGCTGGCGGCAGGTCGAGGCCGGTACCGGCGACCAGGGCGGCACCACCGAGGGACCTTTCGCCTTTCGCTGGCAGGGTGACGCCTTGCGGGCACGCAATGACGCTGTGGATGACAATTATGTGCTGGGCTGGAGCCAGTTGCCGTCAAAGGTGAATTACGAGCGGGCCAGCGGACCGCGCAACGAATTGCTGATGTGGCGCGCCAATTATCATCCCGATGGCGGCCAGATGTTCTTCCCGACGGAACCCGGTCCTTTCGTCGTCACCCTGGCGCTGCCGGGCGATGACATCACGCCGGAAAGCTTCACCACCTTCTGGTTCGATGGCGGCAAGGGACTCTATATTCACGCCAATATCTGGCACGAGGCTTTGTGCCCGATCAATGACGAGATGACCTTCTTCGGCCGCCAGGGCAAGGTCCATGCCCGCGTCGGTGCGAATTTCCCCAAGGAGTTCGGCTGCTACCTCGCTTCGCCCTTGCGCAAGGAGGAGATGCGCGAGCGCCTGTGATCGGCTGGCACTGAAACCTGCCGCTCAAGGCGTCGCGGCGCCTGTGGGCTGATTGCGCCGATGCAGGAGGATGGCGAGGCCGAGCGCGATGGCAACGCCGATCGCGGCGCTGAAATAGATCGCCGCATAGCCGAAACTGCCGATGATGAAGCCGGCGATCGGGCCGGTCGCGCCGAGCGAGAGATCGGCAAAGACCGAATAGGCGCCCAGCGCCGCGCCGCGATTGGGCGCCGGCACCAAGCTGACGGCTTCCACCGCCAAGGCCGGAAAGACCAGCGAGAAGCCGAGGCCGGTCAGGGCGGCGCCGAACTGGGCCATGCCCGGCGTCGCCGCCAGCCAGAGCAGGATCAGGCCGGCGATCTCCACCGTGAAGGAGACGATGGCGACGCGATGCCCGCCATAGCGATTGATGGTGCCGGCGAAGACCAGCCGGGCACCGATGAAACTGGCGCCGAAGATCGTCAGGCACCAGGCGGCATCCGTCCAATGGCGGCTGGCATAGAAGAGCGTGATGAAGGTGGCGATGGTGCCGAAGCCGCTGGCGCCGAGCGCCAGGCTCATGCCATGCGGAAACACGCGACCGAAGACCTGGATGAATTCGAGCTTTTCGCCGCCCATGATTGGCGTCGCGGCCTTGAAGCGGCTGAGCAGGATGCCGCAAAGTGCGAGAACCAGGATGCTGGCGCCGATCGCGGCGAAGCCCCAGTATTCGACCAGCTTGACGCCGAGCGGCGCGCCGATCGCCAGCGCGCCATAGGTGGCGATGCCGTTCCAGGAAATGATGCGGGCGGTATGACGGGGGCCCATCTGGCCGATGCCCCAGGTGATCGCGCCGGTACCGACCAGGCTTTCGCCGAATCCCAGCGTCAGCCGCCCGGCGAGGAGAACGCCATAGCTGAGCTCGGGCTGTCCCTGCAGCAAAGCGGCGATCATCATCAGGATGCCGCTGCCGCCACAGGCGATCAGCCCATAGAACACCGCCTGTTTGGGGCCGACATGGTCGCACATATATCCGGCCTTGGGGCGCGTCAGCAGGGTCGCCGCATATTGCGCGCTGATGACAAGACCGGCCAGCACCGTGCCGAAGCCGAGATCGTCATGCACATAGACCGGCAGGACCGCCAATGGGATGCCGACCGTCATGTAGCAGATGAAGGTGAAGAAGACGGTGGTCAGGATGCGCGTCATTTACGCAGCGCGGGCGGTTGATAGACAGGGTGATCGATGGTCAACATCAGGGTCATGCCCGAAGAGGCGGAATGTCGGCGAGCCGGTCTGCTCATGCACCTTCCGCCGGCCTGCGTCAACGCGCATCGCCGCTGACGAGGGCTGCATAGATGGCGGGGCTTGGTGCCGGCAGCTTCCGCAATGCCACCACCCCGACAGCAAAATGAAACGGCCGGCGATCTTGCGATCGCCGGCCGGTCTTCCCCCGCGCATCATGGCCTCGGCTGCACCTGCTGGTGCCGTCGCAAGCGACGGATGCGCAATCTGGCGGTTAGGCCGCCTCCGACTTCCGATGATAGGCCATGTGGCAATGATTGGGGCAATAGGGCCGGCCGGGCTCGGCCGGCTCGCCGCAGAAGTGGAACCCCGGCTGTTTGGGGTCGCCTACCGGCCAGGAGCAGCTCTTGCTGCCGCCATGGGCCCGGCTCGGCTGCGGATTGCTGGCGACCGCCGGCCGGGAGGGTGCCGCAGGCTCTGATGACTGTGCCGCCGGGCGCGCCTGATGGGCTGGCGACGGCTGGGTGGGCGCATTCAGCACCCCTTGATGCAGCGAAGGGCTGGCCGGCTGGGTGCTGGACGCCATCACCGCCGGCCGGACCGGCCGCTCGGTACGGGCGCTGCTTGCCTTGCGTCGCGCCGGTGCGCTGGCGCTGCCGGCCTCACGCTTGATCGGCGAGGGGCGGCCAGTCAGGCCGAGGCGATGCGCCTTGCCGATGACCGCATTGCGGGTAATCCCACCAAGAATTGCAGCGATTTGACTGGCGGTCTGACCCTGTCCCCAGAGTTTCCGCAGGGTTTCGATCCGCTGTTCCGTCCATTCCATAGGGTGCCTCCTGAATGTCGCGGGTGGCCCGAGATGTTGTGTGTGAAGACCATTTCACTCCACAACATGCTGAGAGGCAAGAGCTGCTATGCAGAATCTTGTGGATAGCTAGGCACAATCCTCAAGATTTTGATGCAAAGTCTAGGGATAGGGGTGAATGGCTATTCAACGACCGCCAGTTGACGGCTGAGCGTTTCAATCACATCAGCGAGCTGGCGGCTAGAGGCAAGCTGCCGGTTGCGCGACAATAGGATATAATTCGCATCCTTGCCGCCCTTCAGGATGACTTTATTAATCGCAAAAAGGGGCTGTTCCTGGCTGCGGCGATAGATCGAGAAGATCGCCATATTGCTGCGGTGATCGATCGCATAATCCCGCCATAATCCCCGGCCGACCTGCCGACTATAGATCGCCAACAGCAAATTGAGGTCGGTACGGTTGAAGAAAACGCGCCGGCCTTTGCGTTGATAATCTGCCAGAAGGACCAGTTGGGACATCAGCCTCCGATGAACGGGCAGATCGCGCCGGGATCGCGGTCGGGAATGTCCTGACCTGATCCGGCAGTGGGTCATTGGCCTGGTGCGACGACCGACTCGATCCTACTTCCTTAACGCTACAAGTGTTCCGCAAATTGCGCCGGACGTCCAGTTGATCAAGCTTTCAAGACACTGTGAGTGGCGGCGAATAAGGGGCTCACCGCGCCATCCGCATGATCAGTGGACGCGGGTTTCCGGACTGGCGTTGGTATCAGGTTCGCTATAGCAGACCACCTGGGCGAGGTGGCGGTAGCAATAGCCGGCACTATCGCGTTTTTCCGCCGCGTCCATTTGCGCCAGTTCGGCCGAGCTTAGGCAATATCTGCCGGTTTTCTGATAGCGCAGGATGTTGCAATCCTCGCCGGTAATGGAAGAAACCAGGTGATCGGAGGCGGTCTTGCCCGTCTGGTTGAGGCTGGAGCCCTCGACCAGACCGTAAACCGCGCCGGCCGTAGTGATTTCGCAGCCGCCCAGGCCCAATAAGAGCAGGGCAGCCAAGGGGGCAAGGAACAGGGCGGTCGTGCCGCCTGTCTGCCATTGTTTCAAAAGACTCATGATCTGTCCTCGCTCCGGTCTTGGACGTCTTGCCTGGTGGATAAGCAATAATCGTTCCACTGCGGGCGAGATTCCGCCAAAAGCGGAAGGCAGACAGCGACGCCTGCCGCCAAGAGGCTGAAAATCCGTCCGATTCGGTCAGGATTTTGACTCCTCTCGCGCTTTGACGATGAGCGGCTATGTCGCTATGGTAGCGCGCAAATTCGCCCTTGGACGGGATTTGGCGCAACGGCGCGCCGCCCCATAGCGTCCCGGGGAACGGAACGGCTGCCGGTAACAGCCGCAAGAGGTTTGGCGTGGCTGATATTTTTAGTGAAGTCGATGAAGAATTGCGGGCCGATCAGGCGCGCCAGTTTTGGAAGAAGTACGGCAATCTGGTGATCGGCGGCGCCCTGCTGCTGGTTCTTGCCGCCGCTGCCTGGTGGGGCTGGCAATTATACAGCCAGCGCAAGCAGGAACAGGACAGCGTCGCTTTCGTCGAGGCGGTGCAGGCAGTTCAGAAAGACGCCAAGGATACCGCCAAGCTTGATGTGATCGCCGGTCAGCCGGGTGGTTACGGCGCGCTGGCGCGCCTGGAATTGGCCGCCAGCGCCGCGCAGAAGGATCCCGCCAAGGCCGCCGATTTGTTAAGCGCCGTCGCCCAGGACGGCAAGCTCGATCCGGCCATGCGCGGCATGGCGGCAATGGAAGCCGGCCAATTGAAGCTGCAGGCGGACAAACCGGCCGATGCGCTGCAGGTTGTGCAGCCCTTCACCGCCGCCGGCAACGCCTATCGGCTCTCGGCGCTGGAGATTACCGGGCTTGCGCAGCTCGCGGCCGGCGACAAGGCCAAGGCCAAGGAAACCTTCACGCAGCTTCAGCAATTGGCCGCGGCCCCGGTGGGTGGCAACCAGAATGCGGCCCTGCGTGCGCAGCAATTGCTGGACCGCGTGCAATAGCATCATCCTTCGCAAACCAAGGGCCGGCTGCCGTGAAGATGGCCGGACCGCAGATCAGCATACAAAGACCAGCATACTGGGCGGCAAGCAGTTTAGGGCAGCGTCATGACAAGACCGGATTACCAGGACGATAACAGCGCCGAGCGGCGTGAGGCGGGGTTGGCGGAACCGACGTCGTGGTCCGGTTCCGCATCACGGCCGGCAACGGCGCTGCGCGCCGCCCTGATCGGCCTCGCCGGCGTTCTGGCCTTGGCCGCCTGCGACAAGACCAAGGTGCCTTTGCCGGGCGAACGTGTCTCGGTGCTCAGCCTCGATCGCACCCTCGATGCCGACAGTTCGCTGGCCGATGTCCAGGTGCGTTTGCCGAAGCCTTATGTGAACAGCGACTGGCCTCAGGTGGGTGGCAACCAGACCCATGCCATGTATCACCTGGAAGCCGCCGGGGATCAGGCGCTGCATGAAGTGTGGTCGGCCGATATCGGCTCTTCCGCCGATTCCTCCAACAAGCTGTTGGCGGAGCCGGTCATCGCCGATGGCATCGCCTATGCGATGGATGCCGACAGCCGCGTCAGTGCGATCAATGCCACCAATGGAAACAGGCTCTGGCAGGTCGATCTGACGCCCGACGACGAGGATGACAGCCTGTTCGGCGGCGGCGTCGCGGTTGCCGAAGGCAAGGTGATCGTCACCACGCCCTTCGCCCGGGTCTTCGCACTGGACGCTAAGAGCGGCAAGAAAGTCTGGGAGGCACCTGCTCCCGCTGCCTTGCGTTCGCCGCCGGCCGTCAGCGACGGCCGGGTTTTCGTGGTGACGCTCGACAACCAGCTCGTTGTCTATGCGCTCGATGACGGGCGGCGCCTGTGGTCGAATGCCGGTGTCGAAGAAGCCGCCGGCCTTCTCGGCGGCGCTACCCCGGCGGTTCAGGGCAATGTCGTGGTGGCGGCCTATACGTCGGGCGACCTGCTGGCTTTCGACGTCATCGCCGGCCGCAGCCTGTGGAGCGATAATCTGGCCGGCAAGACCCGGGGCGATGCCACGGCGACGCTGACCGATATTCGCGGCCGGCCGGTCATCGACCGCGACCTGCTGATCGCCGTCAGCAATGGCGGCGTCATGACGGCGATCAACGTCAAGCGCGGCGGCCGCCTCTGGGATGCCAGTATCGGCGGCACGCAGAGCCCCTGGGTGGCGGGCGATTTCGTCTATGTGCTGACCAGTCAGAGCGAGGTGATCTGCCTGCAGCGCCAGGATGGCCGTATCAAGTGGGTGCAAAACCTGCCGCGTTTTGAAGATCCGGAAACGCATAAGTCGCCGATCTACTGGTCGGGCCCGGTTCTGGTCAGCGACCGATTGCTGGTGACGGGGTCGGAAGGCCACGCCGTCGCGATCTCGCCCTATACGGGCAAGATCCTGGGGCAGATGGAATTGCCGGCGCCGACCCACCTGCCGCCGGTGGTGGCCAATCAGACGGTCTATATCCTGTCGGACGATGCCGAACTGATCGCACTGAGATAAGCGCGGCGAGATAACGCGGCCCTCGGCTGATGCCGAAGGCCAACCGAATAACGCTTCAGGCCATCGGCAAAGGCTTTGCCGATGGCCTGATCATTGATGCCGATTGCTAATCGGTAGATATTGGAAACATGACGTTCACCGTTGCCATTGTCGGCCGACCCAATGTCGGCAAATCGACGCTCTTCAACCGCCTCATCGGCAAGCGCCTGGCGATCGTCGACGATCGCCCGGGTGTCACCCGCGATCGCCGCTATGGCTCCGGCCGGCTGGGCGATCTCGAATTCACCGTAATCGATACCGCCGGCCTGGAAGACGTGCGCGACGACAGTCTGGAAGCGCGCATGCGCGAGCAGACCGAACAGGCGATCGCCTCGGCCGATGTGGCCCTGCTGGTGATCGATGCGCGCGCCGGCCTGACAGCCCTGGATGAATATTTCGCCCGCCAGCTGCGCAAGAGCACAACGCCGATCATCCTGGTCGCCAACAAAAGCGAAGGCCATGCCGGCCAGGCTGGCGCCATGGAGGCCTTCTCGCTGGGGCTTGGCGCGCCGATTCCGATTTCCGCCGAACATGGCGAGGGCATGGGCGATCTCTACGATGCCCTCGAACCTTATGCCAAGCGCGAGGCGGCCGAGCAGGATGCCGCCATCGCCGCTTTGGATGCCGAGCTGGAATTGCTGCCGGATGACGATGTGGAGGTGCCGACGCATCTGCAATTGGCGATCGTCGGCCGCCCCAATGTCGGCAAATCCACGCTCGTCAACCGCCTGATCGGCGAGGACCGTCTGTTGACGGGACCCGAGGCCGGTATCACCCGCGACGCCATCGCCATCGACTGGCAATGGCGCGACCAGCCGATCCGCCTGATCGACACGGCCGGCCTGCGTCGCCGCTCGAAGGTGGTCGAGAAACTGGAGCGCCTGTCCGGTGCCGATACCGATCGCGCGATCCGCTTCGCCCATGTCGTGGTGCTGGTGCTGGATTCCGCCGATATGCTGGAGAAGCAGGACCTCACCATCGCCCGTTCGGTGATCGACGAGGGGCGCGCCCTCATTATTGCCGCGAATAAATGGGATGCGGTGGAGAACAAGAACGAGGCCCTCAAGAAACTGCGCGACCGGCTGGATCTCTCCCTGCCGCAGGTGCGTGGCATCCCGGTCGTCACCATTTCCGGCATGACCGGCCGCAATCTCGACCGTTTGATGGATGCCGTATTGGATGTCTATCAGCGCTGGAACAAGCGTGTGCCGACGGCACAGCTCAATCGTTGGCTGGGCGAGGTGCAGCAGATGCATCCGGCTCCTCTGGTCGGCGGCAGGCGGGTGAAGATCCGCTATATGACGCAGATCAAGACACGGCCGCCTACATTTGCGCTCTTCGCACAGATGGCGGACGAGCTCCCGGATTCCTATCACCGCTATCTGCTGAACGGCATCCGCGACACTTTCGGCATCGATGGCGTGCCGCTGCGCCTCTATACAAGACGCGGCAAGAATCCGTTCGATAAGGATGACCGCTGAAGCACGATCGCGCGTGAGCCTGCCTAACTGATGGCAGGATTTGCCGCTTTGCCGTCCTTGCTGACAAGGCGTCGGACGACCTAGTGTCGGCTGATTGTCGTTCCGTCAGCAAGCAGCGAGCCGCAGATGCAGTTGATCCATGCCAAGGATTTCACCGCCGACCGTGCCTGGGGTGCGCGCGATATAGCGCTTATCGATGGCACCAGTGTGCGGCTGCATTGGACCGACCAGCCCTATCATTGGCATGTCAATGACGGCGAGGAAGTCTTCATCGTGCTTGATGGCCGGGTCGACATGCATTATCGCGATGCGGCTGGCGAACATATTGCGCGGATGGGTATCGGCGACATTTTCCATGCCGGCACGGGCGACGCCCATGTCGCCCATCCCATCGGTGCCGCGCGTATCCTGGTGATCGAACGCGACGGCAGCGAGTGAGCTGAGGGACTGTCCATCCAAGGCAGGTTCTCCGGCATTTTTACACATCGATCGCGCTGATGGCCTCGTGGCGATCCGATCGCACGTAAAACACTCGAATGGCAATCACGACGCCGATGACCAGCAGGATCATGCCGATCGTCTCGGCAGGTCCTGGCCATTGATCCCGCACTGCTGCACCGAAAACCACGCCAAACACCGTTTCGAGTACAACGAGCTTTGCCGCCAGCGCTACCGGCAAACGCCTGCTGGCAACGGTCCATGCCCAAACACCGATCACCGATGACGCGACTGCCAGTATCGTGCCCCAGAGATAGACACTGCGGGCCTCGGCCCATCCGGCCCCCAGACTGGCAAGGCCGAAGAGGCCGGCATGGATGCCGACCGGCAGGAACAGGCCCATCTGCACGCCGCCGCTGATCAGCATCATCGACGTCCAGGCGACGGAATCCATCGTCGGTCGCTGCGCCAATGCCCGCTGGTTGAGCAGCGCAAACCAGGTCCAGGACAGGACAGCGAGAATGGCGCAAGGAATCCCCAGCAGAAGAATTTGGCCATCTGCTTCCTGGCCGGGACGGATGAGCGCGCGATTAACGAGCAGAAGGCCGAGAAGGATGACGGCAAGTGGAATGGCGAGGCGCGGCCAGGGGAGTGATGACTGCCGATAGTTGCCGGCCAATGCGACAACGATCGGCACCAGGCCGAGAAAAGCTGGTGCGATGACCGGCCCCGCCCAAAGCGCCGCGGCTGTGACCGCGAGGAAATAGCCGACATAGCCGAGAAAAGCGAGGAAGCTCGTCGTCAGCCAGTCTCGCATCGATAACCGCCGCAAGGCCGCCGCCCGGCCGGCCAGCATAAAGCCACCGATCAATGCGGAGACGGCAAATCGCAATAAAGCGAGATCGAAGATCGTGTAGCGGCCAATGACGAAGGGCACGACGAAGTTCAACGACCAGGCGAGCGTGGCGAAAACGGCGGCCAGAATTCCAAATGGCATGAATGCCGGTTCCTTCCTGTGATGACGCCTTCGCCGCCCTGGCAGGCAAATCTCCCGGCTGTGCCTAGGATTTACAAACAAAGATTTTTTCTGTTTAGTTGAACGCAATTTGGGCTGGGCAACACCATGAAGCGCCAACTGCCACCACTGAATGCCCTGATCGCGGCGGAGGCCGCTGCGCGGTTGGGAGGCTTCAAGGCTGCCAGCGAAGAACTCAACGTCACGGCTTCCGCCATCAGCTATCAGATCCGGTCACTTGAAGCCTGGCTGGGATTTCGCCTGTTCACTCGCACGGCCCGGTCAGCGGGTCTGACGGATGCCGGCAGGCGCTATTTGCTCGATATTTCGGCGCTGCTCGATGACCTTTCCTTGCGCACCAAAGTGGAGATGGGGCGCAGCGGCCGGGGGCAGGTGTTGACGGTGCAAACCACCGATTCCTTTGCCAGTCGATGGCTGGTTGCGCGTCTGCCGGACTTCCTTGCGAAGAGCGGTGGGATTGGCGTGCAGGTCGTGACATTTGAATATACAGAGAGCTTCAGGTCGTCCGAAGCGGATCTGGCGATCCTTTATGGCGATGGCAACTGGGGCAATACCGCTGGGCAGTTACTGCTGCCGGAACGAATATTCCCGGTTGTCAGCCCGAAACTCGATGTGCCCGGCGGAGATCCCAGTTGGCCGGATCTCCTGCGGAGCCTGCCTCTGCTCCATGACGACAATCTCGGTACATCATGGAGTGAATGGTGGGATTTCATCGGTGCCGATCTGCCATCAGATGAATTGATGAGAGATCTGGCGGCGGGGCAGCATTTCAACCACTCCCATCTCACGTTACTCGCGGCCGAGCGGGGGCATGGCATCACACTGGCCAGCTCGCCCCTGGTGATCGACGCCCTCCAGGAGAAGTCACTGGTTGCGCTCGATGAGCGGCGCCTGGAAACCGGCCTCGGCTATTATGTTCTGGAATCCGGCGACGCGGCGACACGGCGACGCGCGCGGCCGTTTGTCGACTGGCTGATGGCGCGCGCCGCTGCCGATCTGGCGGTCGTCGCCTAATCCAGCAATTTATAAAGCTTCACGGAATCTTCGTGAAATCCCTGGCTCTCATAGAACGCCCGCGCATGGCGGTTGCTGGCAAAGGCGTCCAGGCTGAGGCAGGTGAAGCCCTGCTCTCGTCCCCAGGCTTCGGCTGCCTGCATCAGGAGATGGCCGATGCCGCAACCCTCGGCGCCCGTCGCAACCGCCACCATCGAGACATAGCCGGCCGGCGTATTGAGCAGCGGATCGGCTGCCGGCTCCAGATGGATGAAGCCCAATGGTGTTTCCGGCGACATGCAAGCGATCAACGTGCGGCTGCCGGCGGGTGGCGATGTCAAAGCCGCTTCGATCAAGGCGTCCTGAAAAGCCTGAATGGCCGCGGCCGGTCGACCCGGCAGGTTGGCGATACCGGCCAAGCGCGGTGCCTGGGCACGAATGAAGGCATGGTCAGCGAGGCCTGCCTCACGGATCACCACGTCGCGGATTTGCACATCATGGATTTCAACCTCGGGCGTCTTTGTCGGGATGGCCATTGGGATGTTTCTCTTGTTTGCCAGAAGCTGCATATGGATAGCAGCAAAGAAAAAGGCCGGCGATCTGCACCGGCCTTTTCATCGGAAAATGGCAGGGGCGCCTATTTGAAGACCACCTTGGCGATCTCATAGCTTTTCGAGCCGCCGGGCGTCGTCACCTCGACGGTGTCGCCGACCGATTTGCCGACCAAGGCGCGGGCCAAAGGTGCGGTGATGGCGAGACGCTTCGCCTTGATATCGGCTTCGTCCTCGCCGACGATCTGATAGACCGTTTTCTCGTCGGTGTCCTCGTCGATCACCGTCACGGTGGCGCCGAACTTGACCTGTTTGCCGGACAGTTTCGAGACATCGATGATTTCGGCCCGGCTGATCTTGTCTTCCAGCTCCATGACCCGGCCTTCGATGAAACTCTGGCGCTCGCGGGCGGCGTGATATTCGGCATTTTCGCTGAGATCGCCATGCTCGCGCGCCTCGGCGATCGCACGGATGATAGCCGGGCGCTCCACTCCCTTGAGGTGTTTCAGTTCCTCTTCCAGACGGACAAAACCTTCCGCCGTCATTGGGATCTTCGACATGCTTTCTAACCCAAAACAGCAAAACAAACCCCTCGGGCGGCTTCAAGCTTCGCGGACGAAGCGGAAACAGCACCCGGCGGGGCCAAAAAAGGGCGGGCTTTCAATGGTTTGGCAGCCCGTCCCGGCTGCACTGGCAATCCTGGCTTTCAGGACGCCTGTTTAAAGTACGACTGAAGCGGCGCAACTTCAAGGTCTCCACTGGCGAGTGCCCCGATCGCCTCCACCGCCGCCAGGATACCTGACAGGGTCGTGTAATAGGGAATGCTGCCCATCAGCGCGGTGCGGCGGATATCGAAGCTGTCTTCGATCGCCTTGGCGCCGGCGACCGTATTCAGGACAAGCTTGATCTCGCCGCGCTGCATCGCCTCGACGATGTGCGGGCCGCCCTGATGCACCTTGTTGATGGCGCGGACAGCCAGGCCCTGGTTGCGCAGAAAGGCCGCCGTGCCGGGCGTCGCCAGCACGTCGAAGCCCATTTCCAGGAGCTTCTTTGCCGCCGGGATGATGGCCGCCTTGTCCTTGTCCTTGACCGAGATGAAGACGCTGCCGCTGCGCGGCAGCATCAGCCCTGCGCCCATCTGCGCTTTCAGGAAGGCGCGCGGGAAATCGGCGTCGAGCCCCATGACTTCGCCCGTCGATTTCATTTCCGGCCCCAAGATGATGTCGACGCCGGGGAAACGGGCGAAGGGGAAGACGGCTTCCTTGACGGCGACATGATGTCGCGCCCGGGCGTTGAGGTCGAAGGTGCCGAGCTTCTCCCCGGCCATGACCCGCGCGGCGATCTTGGCGATCGCCGTGCCGGTCGCCTTGGCGACGAAGGGGACGGTGCGGCTGGCGCGCGGGTTGACTTCCAGCACGTAGATGTCGGTGCCCTTGACGGCGAATTGCACGTTCATGAGGCCGACGACGTTGAGGCCGCGCGCCAAGGCTTCCGATTGGCGGCGGATTTCGGCGATCACCACTAGCGGCAGGGTATGCGGCGGCAGGGCGCAGGCGCTGTCGCCGGAATGGATGCCGGCCTCCTCGATATGTTCCATGATGCCGGCGACATGCACGGCTTCACCGTCGCATAGCGCATCGACATCGACCTCGATCGCATCCTGCAGATAGGAATCGATCAGTACCGGATTGTCGCCCGAGACCTGCACCGCCTTGCGCATATAGCGCCGCAAGCCGGCCGGCTCGTGGACGATCTCCATGGCGCGCCCGCCTAGCACATAGGAAGGACGAATGACCACCGGGTAGCCGATACGATCGGCGATCTGCTCGGCTTCCTCCAGTGACCGCGCCGTGCCGTTGGCCGGCTGGCGCAGTTCCAGCTTGTGCAGCAGCTTCTGAAAGCGCTCGCGGTCCTCGGCAAGATCGATGGCATCCGGCGAGGTGCCGAGGATGGGGATGCCGGCCTGTTCCAAGGCATGGGCCAGCTTCAGCGGCGTCTGGCCGCCGAACTGCACGATGACGCCGAGCAATTTGCCGCTGCGCTGTTCGACCCGGGCGATCTCGATCACGTCTTCGGCCGTCAGCGGTTCGAAATAGAGGCGATCGGAGGTGTCGTAATCGGTCGAAACGGTCTCCGGATTGCAATTGACCATGATGGTCTCATGGCCTGCTTCCTTCAGCGCATAAGCGGCATGGACACAGCAATAATCGAATTCGATGCCCTGGCCGATGCGGTTCGGGCCGCCGCCCAGGATCATCACCTTGTTCCGCCCGCTGGGCTCGGCTTCGCATTCCGCCGGATCGATGCCGTCGCCCTCGTAGCAGGAATACATATAGGGTGTCGCCGAGGCGAATTCGGCAGCACAGGTGTCGATGCGCTTATAGACCGGCCGCACATCCAACTTGTGGCGATGCGCGGTGACATCCGTAGGCTTGCGGCCCGTGAGCTTGGCGAGGCGCGCATCGGAGAATCCCATCTTCTTGATGCGCAGCATCTCGGCCCGGGTGGTCGGCAGGCCGTCGCGCCGGATCGCCGCTTCCGCCTCGACGATATGGGCGACCTGGCGGACGAACCAGGGATCGTATTTGCTGACGCCGCAGATCTCTTCGACGGTAAGGCCGCGGCGCAGGGCTTCGGCGATCACCAGCAGGCGGTCAGGCGTTGCCTTGCCGAGCTGCGCCAGGATTTCGGCTTTGTCCTCAGGCAGCTCGACCTCGTCGAAGCCGGTCAAGCCGGTTTCCATCGAGCGCAGGGCCTTCTGCACCGATTCCGCAAAGGAACGGCCGATCGCCATGGCTTCGCCGACCGACTTCATCGAGGTGGAGAGGATGGGCTCAGCGCCGGGGAATTTCTCGAAGGTGAAGCGCGGCATCTTGGTGACCACGTAATCGATGGTCGGCTCGAAGGAGGCCGGCGTCACCTTGGTGATATCGTTGTTGAGTTCGTCCAGGGTATAGCCGCAGGCGAGCTTGGCAGCGACCTTGGCGATCGGGAAGCCGGTCGCCTTGGAGGCCAGCGCGGAAGAACGCGAGACGCGCGGATTCATCTCGATGACGATCAGGCGGCCGGTTTCCGGATGGACGGCGAACTGCACGTTGGAGCCGCCGGTATCGACGCCGATCTCGCGCAACACCGCGATCGAGGCGTTGCGCATCAGCTGGTATTCCTTGTCGGTCAAGGTGAGGGCGGGGGCGACGGTGATGGAATCGCCGGTATGGACACCCATCGGATCGATGTTCTCGATCGAGCAGATGATGATGCAATTGTCGGCGCGGTCGCGCACGACCTCCATCTCATATTCCTTCCAGCCGAGCACCGATTCCTCGACCAGCACCTCGCCGACCGGCGAAGCCTTGAGGCCGCCTTCGACGATGCGGATGAATTCTTCGCGGCTGTTGGCAATGCCGCCGCCGGTGCCGCCAAGCGTGAAGGAGGGGCGAATGATCGCCGGCAGGCCGACCATGGCCAGGACATCCAGTGCCTCGTCGAGCGTCGAGACAAGATCGCCCTTGGGGCTGTCGAGGCCGATGCGGTCCATCGCCTCGCGGAACAGCAGCCGGTCCTCGGCCATGTCGATCGCCTTGGCATTGGCGCCGATCATCTCGACACCGAGCTCGGCGAGCTTGCCGGATTTGTGCAAAGCAAGTGCCGTGTTCAATGCTGTCTGGCCGCCCATAGTGGGCAGCAGCGCATCGGGCCGTTCCTTCTCGATGATCTTGGCGACGACGTCCGGCGTGATCGGCTCGATGTAAGTGGCGTCGGCCAGATCCGGATCGGTCATGATGGTAGCCGGGTTGGAGTTGACCAGGATCACCCGGTAGCCTTCCTCGCGCAAAGCCTTGCAGGCCTGGGCCCCGGAATAGTCGAATTCGCAAGCCTGGCCGATGACGATCGGACCCGCGCCGATGATCATAATGGATTTGATGTCAGTGCGCTTCGGCATGATCGTCACTCGTCTTGTCAAGAGCTTCGCGGAGGCGCAGGAGCACGCCATCCGGGTTTTTTAGAATATCGTTGTTCCAGCAGCGGATGACGCGATGGCCTTGGGTAGAAAGCCAGGCTGTTCTCGCTTCATCGTATTTCAAGGCATCACCATGTTGACCGCCATCGACTTCGATGATGATGCGTGCTGCAGGGCAGAAGAAGTCGACGATGTATGGCCCGATCGGGGCCTGCCGGCGGAAACGGTGGCCATCAAATTGCTTCAGTCGCAGAAGCGACCACAGCTTCTTCTCGGCTTCAGTGGGATTCTTGCGCAGATCACGGGCACGGGTCGATGGCATGTGTCACCCCCCACCCCGACCCTCCCCCGCAAGGGGGGAGGGAGCCTGTGCGGGCTCCTTCAAATAAGAATTTCTGTCTGACGAATTCTTACATGAACGGCTGGCAGCCAAAGCACCACCATTCCCTCCCCCCTTGCGGGGGAGGGTTAGGGTGGGGGGAAGCTGCCGCTCAGTTGCCGGCAAGATCAGGCTCCGGCCTTCTGCTGCTCGATCTTCGCGACGAAGCGGTCGAAGAGGTAGTGGCTGTCCTCGGGGCCGGGCGAGGCTTCCGGGTGGTATTGCACCGAGAAGACCGGCTTGCCGCTGAGCTCGATGCCTTCGACGGAGCCGTCGAAGAGGGACTGATGGGTGATCTTCACCTCGGAAGGCAGGCTTTCTTGCATCACCTGGAAGCCGTGGTTCTGGCTGGTGATCTCGACCTTGCCGGTGGTCAGGTCCTTGACCGGGTGGTTGGCGCCGCGATGCCCGCGCGCCATCTTCTCTGTCTTGCCGCCGAGTGCCAGGGCCAGCATCTGATGGCCGAGGCAGATGCCGAAGACCGGTAGGCCCTGGTTGATGAGGTCGCGAATGACCGGCACGGCATATGCGCCGGTCGCCGCCGGATCGCCGGGGCCATTGGAGAGGAACACGCCATCGGGGCGGTGCCGCAGCACGTCATCCGTGGTGGCCGTCGCCGGCACCACCGTCACCGAACAGCCGGCGGCGGCGAGGCAGCGGAGGATATTGCGCTTGGCGCCGTAGTCGATGGCGACGATGCGGTGCTTCGGCGCGGTCTGCTTGCCATAGCCCTGGCCGAGCGACCAGGTGGTCTCGTCCCAGCTATAGGTCTGGCGGCAGGTTACGTCCTTGGCGAGATCCATGCCATCGAGGCCCGGCCAGGCCTTGGCCTCGGCGACCAGCGCCGGGATATCGAAGCGTCCTTCCGGATCATGGATGATGACGCCGTTGGGGGCGCCGCCGTCGCGAATGCGCCGCGTCACCTTGCGCGTGTCGATGCCGGCGATGCCCGGCAGGTTATGGCTCTTCAGCCAGGCGTCGAAATGCTGCGCGGCGCGCCAGTTGCTGGGCTCGGTGATATCAGCCGAGAGCACGCAGCCGCGCGCGGCCGGGGTGACGGTTTCGATATCCTCGGCATTGGCGCCGACATTGCCGATATGGGGAAAGGTGAAGTTGATGATCTGCCCGGCATAGGAGGGATCGGTCATGATCTCCTGATAGCCGGTCATCGAGGTATTGAAGCAGACCTCGCCGACCGCCGCGCCCGCCGCGCCCAGGCCGCGGCCTTTCAGCACCGTTCCGTCGGCCAGGACCAGCATGGCCGTATGCAGGGGCCGTTCGCCACTGATCGGCGTCGTCGCAGGCGCGCTTGTCGGGATGCTGCTCATCGGTTTTGTCCGTTCGGTTTGCGGTTCGGCCGTGATCGGCTGGGCGGGAGGCGGAAGTTCGTCGGCGGAAGTCGGCGGGCGCGGCGCGTCCTGGCCGCCTTCCGGGATATCGCCTTCGATCTGCCGTCGCAGGTCGCTGAGGACGATCTGCCAGCGCCAGGGGATGACGCCGCGTTCGATCCATTTATCGATGGCGGGAAGGCTGGGGACTTTATGGCCCAGCGGCTCGACCAGCGCGCAGAAGCGCTCATAAATCGCCTTGCGGCCATGCATCTGGGTGAGCCCGACGGCGCGCGCCCAATCCATCAGAACCTGTTGTTGTTCGGGCCGCATGCAAAATCCACTGACGACGATTTACGACAAGATACGACAAAATGTCCTGAGTGCCTCTTCTACGCTCTCACTGTCCCACCGTCAATCGATTCCGGCCTCCGTTTCCTTAGAATATATTCCTGTGGATGAATGCGAACTTCCTGGGGATGAAAGGCGGAAAGGCGCTTGATCCAGTTGTTTGCGGGCGGGGAAAGGGTGTAGTTTCCGTCGCTTATCCGTGACCGAAAGTGGGTGAAAGATGCTGCGGCAACGTCTCAACGACGATCTGAAAACCGCGATGAAGGCGCGTGACCCGGAGACGACCTCGACCCTGCGCATGGTGCTGGCGACCCTCAAGGACCGCGATATTGCCGCCCGGCCGCAAGGGATTGCCGATGGCATCGATGAGGCCGGCATCATCGATATGCTGCAAAAGATGGTAAAACAGCGCCAGGAGAGCATCGAACTCTATAAGCAGGGCGGGCGCCAGGAACTGGTCGACAAGGAACAGGGCGAAATCAACGTCATCGAACGTTATATGCCAAAGAAGCTGTCGGAGGCCGAGGCCCTGGCGGCGATCGACCAGGTGGTGGCCGAGCTTGGCGCCAGTTCGATCAAGGACATGGGCAAGGTGATGGCTGCCCTGAAGGAACGTTTTGCCGGGCGGATGGATTTCGCCAAGGCGGGCGGCCAGGTCAAACAGAAGCTCGGCTGACGGCAGAGATATCGCGGACCAAGCAGAAGCGGACGGCAACGAGCGGGGTTAGCTAGCCGGATGGCCTTTCCCCCATCCTTTCTCGAAGAACTGAGGCAGCGCGTTTCGATCACCGATGTGGTCGGCCGCAAGGTCCGCTTGATTCGTCGCGGCCATGAAGCCAGCGGCCTGTGTCCTTTCCATAACGAAAAGTCGCCGTCTTTTACGGTCAGCGAGGATAAGGGCTTCTATCACTGCTTCGGTTGCGGCGCCCATGGCGATGTCATCGGCTTCGTGATGAACAGCGATGGCCTCGACTTCCGCAATGCGGTCGAGAAGCTGGCCGGCGAAGCCGGTCTTGTCGTTCCCCAGGAAAGCCCGGAATCCCGCGACCGCGCCGAGCATCAGGCGACCCTCACCGGCGTGATGGAACTGGCGGCGAAGTTCTTCGAGGCGCATCTCGGCGCCAGCAGCGGCAAGGCTGGGCTCGATTATCTGAAGAAGCGTGGCCTCACACCTGAAACGCTCAAGCGTTTCCGCCTCGGTTACGCGCCGGACAGCCGCACCGCCCTGAAGGTGCATCTGGAAAAGCAGGCGGTGCCGGAAGCCCTGTCGGTCGAGGCCGGATTGCTGATCAAGCCGGAAGAGGGCGGCGCCACCTATGACCGTTTCCGTGGCCGGGTGATGTTTCCGATCCTCGACCGGCGCGGCCAGGTGATCGCCTTCGGCGGGCGGATCCTGACCGACGAGAAGCCGAAATATCTGAATTCGCCGGAGACCCCGCTCTTCCACAAGGGCCGCGTGTTATATGGGCTCTCGCTGGCGCAAAAGCCGGCACGCGACAAGAACGAAGTGATTGCCACCGAAGGCTATATGGATGTGATCGCGCTCGCTCAGGCCGGCTTTCCGCAAGCCGTGGCGCCGCTCGGCACGGCTTTGACCGAGGAGCAGATCGAACTCCTCTGGCGCCTCGTGCCGGAGCCGATCCTCTGTTTCGACGGTGATGCCGCCGGCCAGAAGGCGGCGGCGCGAGCGGCCGAACGGGTGATGCCGATCTTGAAGCCAGGCCTTTCCCTGCGCTTTGCCTGGATGCCAGCGGGCGAGGATCCGGATTCGCTCATCAAGGCCCAGGGGCCGGCGGCGATGCGCCAGATCCTGGATCGGACGGAGCCGCTGGTCGAGGTCTTCTGGCGCATGGCGCTGGCGGATCGGGTGCTGGATACGCCGGAACGGCGCAGCGGTTTCAAACGTGATCTATTGGCCGCGGTCGGCCGTATTAGCGACAAATCCATCCAGGACGCTTATCGGCAAGAGATGCTGGAGCGCTTCGACCAGGTGTTCGGCCGGCGCCGCCGCGAAGGCTCGGGAAGCGGGAATATTAGCGTCGATCGCTCGTTCGTTCGCCAGAGCCGACCAGGCTTTGACCAATTGCCCAATGCCGGCATGGGACGCAACCAGCCCCGCTGGGCGCGCTCGACGCATCTCGTCGAAACCGGCGGCCTGCCGGCCCGCCAAGGGGTCGCAAGCACACGCCGCTTGGCTTATGAAAAAGTGCTTGTAACTTTGATTAACCATCCCGATCTAGTTCACAGACACGGCGAAGCCGTCGCCTTGCTGCATTTCCCCGGTGGCATGCCGGTAAACGACAGCAACGGAAACCCTTCGGGCGCCGGACTGGTGGCCGACCTTGACAAGCTTCGAGGCGCCATTATAGACCTCGCTGCCCGATATCCGCGACTTGACGCCGCCGCTTTGCAGAACCATCTGAGGGATCAGGGATTTTCTGCTGTTTTGGACGGCCTTTTGGCGCGCACGGCAGATTATCGGTTTACCCTTCGTTCGGCAGACCCGCAGTCTGCTGAAGAGGGGCTTTTGCACGTTATGGCCGTGCTGCGTGAGCCCGACATCCTGGCCGAACTGGCCGAGGCTGCGGCGGCTCTGACCAACAGCATGACCGAAGAAAATCTGGCGCGGTTCGAAGCGGCCCAGCGTCTCGCGCTGGAAGCGGAGAGCAAGCGACGGGACATCGACCGCGATGCTTTCGGTCAGGTGGTCAAGAGTTAAGCCTGCGCGGCCTGTTCTAAGCGGCTGCAGGCGGGCATATCGGAACTGCGTTTTTTGAAACAGGTGGCGTCAATGGCAGCGAAATCCTCGGCCAAATCGGAACCGGCAAAGCCACGTGAAGACGGCGTTGAAGGTCCGCTGATGGACGGCATGAACGCCGCCGTCAAGAAGATGCTGGCTAAGGCGAAGGAACGCGGCTACGTCACTTATGACGAGCTCAATGCCGTCCTGCCGCAAGAGCAGATGTCCTCGGAGCAGATCGAGGACACGCTCGCTCTCCTCAACGAAATGGGCATCAATGTCGTCGATAACGAGGAAGCCGAAGACGGCGAGCCTCAGGCCGACAATGACGACGATGGTGATGAGGATGAGGAAGGCCGGGTCACCGGCAATCTGAACGATGCCGAGGTCGGCCGCACCGATGATCCGGTGCGCATGTATCTCCGGGAAATGGGCTCCGTCGAGCTGCTGTCGCGCGAAGGCGAAATCGCCATCGCCAAGCGCATCGAGGCCGGCCGCGACATGATGATCGGCGGCATCGGCGAAAGTCCGCTGACCCACCGCGCCATCCTGGAATGGCGCGACCGGCTGAAGGCCGGCGAAATCCTCCTTCGCGATATCATCGATCTCGATGCCACCATGGGCGGCGTGCCCGGCGAGGGCGAGGAACTCCTGGGCGAGGGCGCCGCCGAGTTCGAGGACGAGGAAGCCGAGAAGGAAGAAGGTGCTGCCGAGGGCGAAGGCGGCGAGGGTGCCGAAGGCGAGGGCGAAGGCGACGAGAACAACATGTCGCTGGCGGCCATGGAGCAGCAATTGCTGCCGCAGCTCCTGGAAACCTTCGACAACATTGCCACCCTCCAGAAGAAGCTCGACAAGGTCCAGGTGAAGCGCCTGGAGACCATTCTCGCCGGCGAGGAGCTCAATCCGCGCTCGGAAAAAGCTTACGAGAAGATGAAGCTCGAGATGATCGATCTGATGCGCTCGGTGCGGCTCAACAACAACCGCATCGAAGCCCTGGTCGACGAGATGTACGGGCTCAACCGCAAACTGATGGGACTGGAAGGCCAGCTGCTGCGCCTCACCCAGAAAGCCGGTGTGAAGCGCGAAGAGTTCCTGCAGAAATATTACGGCTCGGAACTCGATCCGAAATGGTTTGCCAAGCTCGGCCGCCTGACCTCCAAGGGCTGGAAGAACTTCGTCCTCAAGCACAAGGACGACGCCAAGGACGTGCGCGACCAGATCGCGGCGATCGCCGACCAGGTGAAGTTGCCGGTGGGAGATTTCCGCCGCATCGTCAATATCGTGCAGAAGGGCGAACGCGAGGCGAGCCGCGCCAAGAAGGAAATGGTCGAGGCCAACCTGCGTCTCGTGATTTCCATCGCCAAGAAATACACCAATCGCGGCCTGCAATTCCTCGATCTCATCCAGGAAGGCAATATCGGCCTGATGAAGGCGGTCGATAAGTTCGAATACCGCCGCGGCTACAAGTTCTCGACTTACGCCACCTGGTGGATCCGGCAGGCGATCACCCGCTCGATCGCCGACCAGGCCCGCACCATCCGCATCCCGGTGCATATGATCGAGACCATCAACAAGCTGGTCCGCACCAGCCGCCAGATGCTGCACGAGATCGGCCGCGAGCCGACCCCGGAAGAACTGGCGGAAAAGCTGATGATGCCGCTGGAGAAGGTCCGCAAGGTCCTGAAGATCGCCAAGGAGCCGATCTCGCTGGAGACGCCGATCGGCGACGAGGAAGACAGCCATCTTGGCGATTTCATCGAGGACAAGAACGCCGTCCTGCCGCTGGATGCCGCCATCCAGGCCAATCTGCGCGAGACCACGACTCGGGTCCTGGCTTCACTGACGCCGCGCGAGGAGCGCGTGCTGCGCATGCGCTTCGGCATCGGCATGAACACCGATCACACGCTGGAAGAAGTCGGCCAGCAGTTCTCGGTCACCCGCGAGCGTATCCGCCAGATCGAGGCCAAGGCGCTCCGCAAGCTGAAGCATCCCAGCCGCTCGCGCAAACTGCGCAGCTTCCTCGATACCTGATCTATTTCGGCTGACGACACCCTCTCCCCAAAGCGCGGCGAGGGTGTTATAGCTCAGCCAGCGATACCGGCGCTTTGGCGGCGGTCTCGGGAATGGATCGCGGCACCCCAGCGGCGCCGTGTCGGTGGGCCTGTAGTTCAGTTGGTTAGAACGCGCCGCTCATAACGGTGTTGTCGGGGGTTCAAGTCCCTCCGGGCCCACCACTTCTCCAAGCTGCAACCTCGAAGGGACGGCGTAACGGCACTCTAGTCCGGTGTCTTGCCGCGCTCCTTGAGCCTCTTCAGCCGCCGCGGCAGATCCTGCTTGATCTCCTTGAGGCGCTTCTTCGACGCCTTTTTCCATTCCCGGCACTCGTCCTTGGTTCGGCCACAGCCGATGCACCAGTCCGACTTCTTGTCGAATTTGCAGACATCGATGCAGGGATTCTTCACGACGGCCTCGTTTCGGGAGACTGGCAATGAGGGGAGCGCCCATTTGACATCGGTCGGCGTGACAAGGGCAAAAGCGTGTCCGCGCCCGAACGATATTGGTTATATGGAAGGTGTCCGCTTCCGGGACAAGGACGGCCTTCAGAGGCCCGGATGCCAGCCGAGGACGATGGGCCAGCGCAGCAAACGTCACGGCGTTGTCGTTGACCGACCGGCATGGGCTGCCGCATAAAGTCCGGCGAGCGAGGCGGCTCAGGGGGCCGCCGCAACGGCGAGGGGAGGATGCCGCGATGACCAAGCTGATCGTCTTTACCGATCTGCACATGCTGCCCGAAGGAGGGCGCATCATCGGCCTCGATCCCTATGAACGGCTGCAGAACGGCGTTCGGCATGTCAACCGGCATCATCCCGACGCGGCGCGCGTGATCTGCACGGGAGATCTGACCCATAAAGGCGATGCCGTCTCTTATGCGCGGCTGAGGGAAGTTCTTTCGGAACTCAAAATGCCCTACAGCCTGTTGCTGGGCAATCATGACGCACGCGATACCTTTCGGACGGGTTTTGCCGATATTCCGGTCGACGAGGCAGGATATGTCCAAAGCATGATCGACCTGCCGGAGGGGCGCCTCCTCCTGCTCGACACCCTGATCGAGCCGCCGCATGATTTTCCCTATGCATCCGGCTATCTCTGCGTGGATCGGCTCAACTGGCTTGACCGCCAGCTAACCGAGGCAGCGGGCCGCCCCTGCTATCTCTTCATGCATCACCCGCCGCATGACGTCGGCTTTCCCGGCATGGATGAAATCAAGCTGGTCAACGATACGGCGTTCTACGAGCTGCTGCATCGCCACGGCAATGTGCGGCACATCTTCGCCGGCCATATCCATCGCACCATCGGCGGTTCCTGGCGCGGCATTCCGTTTTCCATCTTCAAAAGTCCCGTGCATCAGCAGCCGATGATCCTGAACATCGCCGATTCCAGCCTCTCCGTGGCTGAACCGGCCGCCTACGGCATTATCCTGCTGCGGGCCGATGGGGCGCTCGTCCATACCGAGGACTATGAAATATCGGATGTGGAAGCTGGAACGGATGAAGCGACCGCGCCGGCAGCAATGGCCGGCTGACCGTCTAGGTCCCCGGCCGGTTGTCGATCAGATCGACGAAGTCGCGGTAGATTTTATTCATGCCCTCATCGAGAGCGGTGACGGCGTCATCGATCTTGCCGCTCTTGGCCGGCTGATCGACGTGAAAGACTTTGCTGAGGATCAGGCGGTCGCTGTCGCGCTCCAGCAGCGCCAGCTCAATCTCGATCGTGCCGCCGGCCGGGTTGGCGGTCTGTTCAAGGCGTCGTATCGTTCCGTGGATCGTGTACTTGATGTCGTCTATCCGCATTTCGCTGGGCACGATTTGCGGCGCAACCTGGGCGGTGCGCAGATAGCTCACCAATTCGTCTCGCAGCATCTGGGGCGGCGAATTTGTCCAATAGGCGTAATTGCGCTGCTCCAGCTTGTGGCCGCCATCGGCGGAGAACAGCAGCGGGCGTTCGATCATCACGCCATCGGCATCGAAGGGTGGGACTTCGACAGCGCCATCCAGCGGCTTGCTGGCATGAGCATCGCCGGGAGCCGCGATAAGGCGGAAATACTGTTCATTCGGCACTTCCGGTGCCGCGCAAGCCGCCAGGCCGACGAGCATGAAGAGCGTTGGAAGCGGATGTAAGCCGGGCCTCTTGCGTGCAAATCTCATGCTCGGAAATTTCCTGATCGAGTTCTTCATGCTCAGGGAGCCTTTCGCACGCCGGGCACCGGGGTCAATCCTGAATCGGGTGCCGGTGAGCCGCCGGACAGCAGCAAGCCCGGATTCTGGCGGATCAGGCGGCTGAACTCGTTCATGTTGCGGGTGGTGCCGTCAAGGTTATGGGTGATGGCATCGATGTTCTGAGAAACCGCGCGCAGCGTATATGCGAGATCCGACACCGATCGGTCGATGTTCTTGCTGTTGTTTTGCACGAGCTGCGTCAGCTGGTCGGCAAGCCGGCTCGCCTGCTGCGACAGCGACCGCAGATCGCTGGTCGCGGTCGCGGCATTCGCCGAGGCAACCTGGATATGGCTCAAGGTCTGGTTGATCTGGTCGACATTATGATCCGAGAGCATGCGGCCGACCTGGGCGATCTCCACATTCATCTGTTCCGTGAAGCGCGTCAATTGGTCGGTGATCTCCGGCGTCTTGTCCTGGACGTTTTTGGCGATGGCGTTCAGCGAGGCAAAGAGCTGGTTGAGATTGGTCTCTGTGCCGTGGCCGATGCGGTCGATCATCTCGCTGATCTTCGCCAGCATCGGTTTCAGCGAAGAGTTGCTGAGATCGCCGATCTCGGCGGCGACCGAGCTCATCAGCGAGAAAATATCCGCCGGCGATCCGCCGGGGATTTCGCCGCCGACAGCGATCAGCTCAGGCGATTTGCCGCCCGTCACTTCGATGGTCTTGGCAGCGAGAAAGCTGGACGCGGCGATGCGGGCGATCGCGTCCTTGGGGAACTGCCATCCCTTCTTGACGTCGACGAAGATGCGGAAGCGATAGCGGTTGTCCTTGCGTTCCGGCTCGATCCGCACCACCTCGCCGATCGGATAGCCCTCATAGCGTACGGCGCTGCCGTATTTCATGTCGCTGACATTGTCGAAGACGATGGAGTATTCGTCGGTTGGGCCGCTGCGCCCGCTGAGATGAATGAGGACGACGATCAGCGCCGCCACCATGGCGGACACGAAAATGCCGACGACCGTATAATTCAAAAAATGACTGCGCATGTCGTCGTCTTTCTGCTCATTTGACGCTTCTTCATCATCGATACTGCCCGCCCATCACGCATCTGGATCCCTGCGCCCTCAATCGCCGGCCAGGCGACGCAGATATTCGCCGGGATCGACCGCAACCTCCTCGGCGCGCCGATTGAGCAGATTCTGCACCCGCTCATTGGTGCTGTTGCGGATGTCTTCCACCCTCTCGCAAGCGAGAATGCGCCCGCGATCGAGGATGGTGATGCGGTCGCCGATCTTGAAAGCGCTGTCGATGTCGTGCGTGACGACGACGACGGAGATATCCATCGCCTCGCGCAGCCGCAGGATGAGATCGTCGAGCGCCGATGAGACGGCCGGATCGAGGCCCGATGACGGCTCGTCGAGGAACAGCAGCTTCGGATCCATGATGATGGCCCGTGCGATCGAGGCGCGCTTGACCATGCCCCCGGATAGTGCCGCCGGCATCAAATCGCCGAACCCGGAGAGATTGACGACCTCGAGCTTGATGCGGGCCATGATGTCCATGGTCTTCTCGTTGAGCTTGGTCAATTCGCGCAACGGCAGCTTGACGTTCTCGGCGACGGACATCGAACTGAACAGCGCGCCGAACTGGAAGGCAACGCCGATGCGCCGGCGCATATCCAGCTTTTCCATCGGCTTCAACGCACCGAAATCCTTGCCCAGCAGTTTGATCCTGCCCGGCAGCGGCGGCATCAGTCCGACCAGATGGCGCAGCAAGGTGCTTTTGCCCGATCCGGAGCCGCCCATGATGATCATGATCTCGCCCTGGCGCACATCCATCGAAATGTCGAACAGCACCTGGCGCGGCCCGAACGACCAATCGAGATGTTCGACTTCGATTACCTTCGGTCGCTCCGCCAGTTCGGCGGCCGACGGCTTCCAGATCGCAGGGCCGGGATCGATATGGTGGATATGCTCGGCGGTTTCAGTCATCGCACCATGCCCTCAATGCGTCGAGACATAGGCGAAGATCATGTCGGCGACAACGATCAGGGTGATCGACTGCACGACGGAGCGTGTCGTGACCTGGCCGACGCCTTCAGCGCCGCCGCTGACCGAGGCGCCGTTGATGGCCGCGACGAGGCCGATAAGCACGCCGAACAGCGTGGATTTGCCGATGCCATGCCAGATGTCATGTGTCGTCAGCACATCCATCGTATCATTGATGTACGCGCCGAAAGACGTGCCGAGCGAGGAGGAGACATAGAGGCCGGCGCAAACGATCGAGACCAGGTTGGCCCACATGGCAAGGCAGGGGACGGTCACGATCAGGGCCAGCAGCACGGGCGCCACCAGGAAACGGACGGGATTGATGCCGATCACTTGCAGGGCATCGATTTCCTGATTGATGGTCATGGTCGCCAGCCGCGCGGCGATGGCGGAGCCGGACCGGCCGGCGATCAGGATGCCCATGATCATGGGTGAGAATTCGCGCACCACGCCGAAGGCGATGCCGATATAAGCGAAGCTCTCTGCGCCGAAAATGCCCAGCGAATACAGGCTCTGGATCGCCAGCATCAGGCCGATCGTGCCGGACAGCAGGGTGGCGATCGGCAAGGCGGAGACGCCGAAGGCCAGCATCGAGAGCATGGTCGCCTGGACGCGGACCGGCTGACGATAGCGTCGTCCCATCAGCAGCCAGAACAGCGCCTCGCCGAGCAGGCTGGCGCCATAGCCGATCTCATCAAGGCTTTGCGCCGTGTGCCGGCCGATGTTTTCGAAAAAGCGGCTGACAGCAGCCATCACGCTGCCCTCATGTCGGCGCCGGTCCCGATGCGCGATCGCTGCTGAGGGCGCCGGCCAGATCGGCATGCAGCGTGAACACCTTGTCGAGACGAGCCAGCTCCAGCACGCGGTGCACGCGCTGGCTGACCGACACCAGAGCGAGGTCGTTGCCTTGCTTCCGCGCGACCTGCAGGCCTTCCACCAGGCTGGCGATGCCGGAGGAATCGATATAGCTCACCTTGGCGAGATCGATCAGCAGATTCCGGCCCTTTTTCAGATGGTCAAGCAGCGCCTTGCGGACCGCCGGCGCCGTTTCGAGGTCGATCTCACCATCAAGCGCGATGACGATGTATCCGCCTTGTTCAGTAACCTGCCCGACTGCCATCCCCTTACTTCCTCTCGGCCGATTGCCGCGTCACCGAGTCCGCCGTTCCTTTCGCGCCACGATTGCCGGAGGCCCGGTATTTCACCAGCTCCAGCAGGTTGCCTTCGCCATCGGGCAAAGGAATGAACGTAGCATCGTCCATTACGGTCCGGATGAAATGCGTGCCAAGCCCCCCGGGCCGCACATCCTCCAATGATCTCGGCCGTATCTTAGCCGTATCGACCTTGGGTGCGAAGTCTCGAATGCGCACCATCATGCCATCCGGCAGCCGATGCATGGCGAGGGTGATTTCCCCGTCGCGCCGCCCGGCATAGGCGTGAATCATGATGTTTTCCACCGCCTCGGTAGCGGCGAGTACGAGATCATGAACTTCCTCGGGGGAAAAACCGCAGGCCGTCGCGGCCGCCTGCAATGTCGGCCGCAGGATTTTCAACCGGCTGGGGTCGGCAAGCAGCGTGAAGCCGACCAGGAATTCGCCGCTTTCGGCGGGTTCGCGCCGCTCACCCGTGTCGCGGCCGGCGATCGGGGCCGCCAAGGCGTCGTCGATCGCCAGCAGGGTGAGATCGTCGCGAGCCTGCCAGCCTGCCTGACGCAATTCCTGGAGCACGTGCTCCAGCCGCTCGATCAGGCTGTCGCCGCGGACATTGTCGAGCATCAGGCTGAGGCCGTCGATGCCAAGTTCCTCGTCGCGGCCGAAGCGGAATTCGGTGATGCCGTCGGTATAGAGAAAGAATTGACGACCATCGAGCGACAATGTCTCGGTCTCGAAGCTGGCGTCGCGCAAGATGCCGAGCGGCGGCGCCTTGGCTGGAAACGTCTCGAAGCTGTGATCGGTGCGTTTCAGCAAAGGCGGCATATGGCCGGCATTGGCGAATCGCAGCTGCCCGCTGCCCGGATCGTAGGAGCCGACCACCATGGTGACGAACATGCCAAGGCTGGTCGTATCGCAGATTTCACGATTGAGGATGGCGATGAGGCGGGCCGGATCATGCACGGTCTTGCCGAGGCAGCGGAACAGGCTGGCAGTCTTCGCCATCAGCAATGCGGCATTCATGCCCTTGCCGGAAACGTCGCCGAGACAGAAGGCGATAACGCCGTCCGGAAGCCGGAAAAAATCATAGAAATCGCCGGAAACTTCGTGAATCGGCCGGTTGAAGCCCGCAATCGGCAAATCGGGATCGGCGCTCGGCAATAGGCTGCGCTGGATCGCGGCAGCCAGTTCCAGTTCGCGCTTCAGCCGTTCCTGTTCGACCAGACGTGCTGCCAGGCGCGCATTGGAAATCGCCAGGCCGGCGGAACTGGCGATCACCTTCAACATGTTCTGGTCGCCGTCATCGAACGGCGTGCCATTGGCTTTGTTCAGCACCTCGACCGCGCCGATGCGGCTGCTGCCGACAGTGAGCGGCGCGCACAGGATCGATCGCGTGACGAAACCGGTATGCTTGTCGGCTTCCGCATAGAAGGCGGAATCCTCATAGGCACGCTCGACAACAAGCACGGCATCCTCGGCGACGGCGCGACCGACGATGCCCTGGCCCTTCGGCACGGTCAGCCCCTCGACATTGACCGGGCCGACACTGGCGCGACAGACGAGCGCCTCGCCCGTATCGTCTTGCAGAAAGATGGCCCCCGCCTCGACATGCATCAGTTCGACAATGCGTGTCAGCGCCTGCCGGATTGTCGCTTCCACGTTCTGGGTGGCGGCGAAGGATCGGCTGAGCGCGGCGGCAAAATCCAGCGGATCCTGGTGGAGCGCCAGGCGCTCGGCCGGACCAGTGCCGCCAGAGGTCGTCTCAGTTGCTACCATAAGATGATTCCATCATGCGGCTGCTACCTGCATACGGTTGTGATCGTCGGGGCATAGTGCGTGTTTCGCGCCATGGTGCCAAGCCGCATTGGCCGAGTCGCAGGACATTCTGTGCGCCATCACACAAGGAGCAAAAGACGTTTTTGATTTAATTCTTGCCGCTGTTATGGCAAACATCCTCCATATTAGGTTAATATTCATATTCGCCGCGTTGCGAGAATAGCCCTGAAATGTTAGGGTCAGTTAATTGTAAGGGGTAATCGGCGCAGGCCGATCAAAAACAAGAAAAAGCAGCGCCGAACTGACTGAAGATCTCGAGGATCGGTAGCAGACGGACGCTTCGGGGCAATCATAAAACGGGAGGCTATATTGACCACAGCTACTTCAGTCGCAACGCGCGAGCCGACGGCCGCCGAGCTGCGAACGGTGGTGTTCGCATCATCCTTGGGTACGGTCTTCGAATGGTACGATTTTTACCTTTTCGGCTCGCTTGCCGCGATCATCAACAAGCAGTTCTTTTCCGGCGTTAATCCGACAGCCGGTTTCATCTTCACCTTGCTGGCCTTCGCCGCCGGCTTTGCGGTCCGGCCGTTTGGCGCGCTGGTCTTCGGGCGTCTCGGCGATCTCGTCGGCCGTAAATATACCTTCCTCATCACCATCCTGATCATGGGCGGCTCGACCTTCGTGATCGGTCTGCTGCCGAATTATGCGGCTGTCGGCATCGTCGCGCCCGCAATCCTCATTGGCTTGCGTCTGCTTCAAGGCCTTGCGCTCGGCGGCGAATATGGCGGTGCGGCCACCTATGTGGCCGAGCATGCGCCGCACGGCCGGCGCGGCTATTTTACCAGCTGGATTCAGACGACGGCGACATTGGGCTTGTTCCTCTCCCTGCTCGTCATCCTCGGCGTCAAGCTGGCGATCGGCGACGAGGCCTTCAACAACTGGGGCTGGCGCGTGCCTTTCCTGGTTTCCGCCCTGCTGCTTGCCATTTCAGTCTGGATCCGGATGCGCTTGAGCGAATCGCCGACCTTCCAGCGGATGAAGGCGGAAGGCAAGGGATCGAAGGCGCCGCTGACGGAGGCCTTTGCCGATTGGGGCAATCTGAAGATTGTCATCCTGGCCCTGTTCGGCCTCACCATGGGGCAAGCCGTGGTCTGGTATACCGGGCAATTCTACGCCCTGTTCTTCCTGACCCAGGCGTTGAAGGTTGATTCGACGACAGCCAACCTGCTGATTGCCGGGGCTCTGGTCATCGGCACACCCTTCTTCCTGGTGTTCGGCGCGCTCAGCGACAGGATCGGCCGCAAGCGCGTCATCATGGCGGGCTGCCTGATTGCCGCCGTCGCCTATTTCCCGATCTTCAAAGGGCTCACCCACTTTGCCAATCCGGCGCTGGAAACCGCCCAGGCTACTGCACCGGTGACGGTAACGGCGGATCCGGCGACCTGCTCCTTCCAGTTCAACCCGGTCGGCACGTCGAAATTCCTGACCTCTTGCGACATCGCCAAAGCCTTCCTGTCGAAGTCCTCGGTGAATTACGAGAATGAGGATGCGCCGGCCGGCACGGTCGCCAGCGTCAAGATCGGCGACAAGGTGATCCAGAGCTTTGAAGGTGCCGGTCTCGCTGCGGAAGACCTGAAGGGCAAGACCGATGGCTTCACCAAGGAGATGACGGAGGCTGTCAAGGCCGCCGGCTATCCCGCCAAGGCAGATCCGGCACAGATCAACTACGTCATGACGGGGCTGCTGCTGGTGTTCCTGGTGATCCTGGTCACCATGGTCTATGGGCCGATTGCCGCGATGCTGGTGGAACTCTTCCCCACCCGTATCCGCTACAGCTCGATGTCGCTGCCCTATCACATCGGCAATGGCTGGTTCGGCGGCTTCTTGCCGGCCATCGCCTTCGCCATGGTGGCCGCCAAGGGCGATATCTATTACGGCCTGTGGTATCCCATCATCATCGCGGCGATCTGTTTCGTGATCGGTATCTTCTTCATTCACGAAACCAAGGATCACCGCATCGATATCTGGTAACCGCCAGCGTCGCTAGACGGTAAAGAGACCCGCCCGGTTCGCCGGGCGGGTCTTTTTTCGCCCGGAAGTCGCGGCAATCAGGGCTTTCCCTGCTTCGCCGCCTGGGCTAAAACCCTGGCCAACCCGATAAATCAGGAAGTTGGAGTGCCAGATGGCGGCATATCAGTACATCTATGTGATGAAAGGCCTGACCAAGGTCTATCCGGGCGGCCGCAAGGTCCTCGAAAATATCTGGTTGAGCTTCCTGCCCGGAGCGAAAATCGGCGTGCTCGGCGGCAACGGCGCCGGTAAGTCGACGCTGATGAAGATCATGGCCGGCATCGACAAGGACTTCAACGGCGAGGCCTGGGCGGCGGACGGCGTCAGCGTCGGCTATCTCGCCCAGGAGCCGCAGCTCGACGCCGCCAAGGACGTACTCGGCAATGTCATGGAAGGCGTCGGCCCGACCAAGGCACTGCTGGATGAATTCGAAGCCGTTTCGCTGGCCATGGGTGAGGAAGATGCCGATTTCGATACTCTGCTGACGAAGCAGGCCGAGCTGCAGGAGAAGATCGATGCCGCCGATGCCTGGGACCTGCAGCGCAAGGTTGAGATTGCGATGGATGCGTTGCGCTGCCCGCCGGGCGACGCCGATGTGACCAAGCTCTCCGGCGGCGAGAAGCGCCGCGTGGCGCTCTGCCGGCTGCTGCTCTCCAATCCTGACATGCTGCTGCTCGACGAGCCGACCAACCACCTCGACGCCGAATCCGTCGCCTGGCTGGAACGCTTCCTGGAGGACTACAAGGGGACGGTGGTCGCCGTCACCCACGACCGCTATTTCCTCGACAATGTGGCGGGCTGGATCCTGGAACTCGACCGCGGCCAGGGCTTCCCCTTCGAGGGCAACTATTCCGGCTGGCTCGAACAGAAGCAGAAGCGCCTCGAGCAGGAAGAGAAGACCGAGACCTCCCGCCAGAAGTCTCTGGAGCGCGAATTGGAATGGATCCGGCAGTCGCCCAAGGCGCGCCAGGCCAAGTCCAAGGCCCGTATCAATGCCTATGAGACCCTGCTGGCGCAGAGCAACGAGAAGGCTGCCGGCGTCGCCCAGATCACCATTCCGGCCGGACCGCGCCTCGGCAATGTCGTCATCGAGGCCGAGCATCTCAACAAGGGCTTCGGCGACCGTCTGCTGATCGAGGACTTGTCCTTCCGCCTGCCGCCGGGTGGCATCGTCGGCGTGATCGGCCCCAACGGTGCCGGCAAGACCACGCTCTTCCGCATGATCACCGGCCAGGAGAAGCCCGACAGCGGCAGCTTCAAGGTGGGCGATACGGTGGTGCTCGGCTATGTCGACCAGTCGCGCGACAGTCTCGATGCCAACAAGACGGTGTGGCAGGAGATCTCCGACGGGCTCGATGAAATCGAGCTCGGCAAGACCAAGGTGCCAAGCCGCGCCTATGTCGGCAATTTCAACTTCAAGGGGGCGGACCAGCAGAAGAAGGTCGGCCTGCTCTCCGGCGGCGAGCGCAACCGCGTCCATCTCGCCAAGATGCTGAAATCCGGCGCCAATGTCCTGCTGCTCGACGAACCGACCAACGATCTCGACGTCGATACCTTGCGGGCCTTGGAAGAGGCGCTGGAGAATTTCGCGGGCTGTGCGGTCATCATCAGCCACGATCGCTGGTTCCTCGATCGCATTGCCACCCATATCCTCGCTTTCGAAGGCGACAGCCATGTCGAATGGTTCGAGGGCAATTATCAGGATTACGAGGTCGACAAGCACCGCCGCCTGGGCACGGACGCCGACCAGCCGCATCGCATCAAGTACAAGCCGCTGGTCCGGGCGTAAGGCGCTCGGAACCTGCGGCTTCGCTCTTTCTGTCATCCCCGGGCTTGACCCGGGGATCCATGGTTGACGCGAACGCTATCGTTACGATGGATGCCCGGATCAAGTCCGGGCCGCAGAGTGGAGAAAAAGAAAAGCCCCGCAGTCTGCTGCGGGGCTTTCGCTTTCAGGTCGTCAGCGATCACCCACGCCGGCGACGCCGGCGGCCACCTTCATCATCGCCACTAGTCGTGGCAACCTTCGGCGCCGGCAGATTGACGGCCTTGGCAAGATGCGGATAGGGCGCGGTCTTATGCGGCAGGGCCATGGCGCCGACGAAATGCTCCTGGAACTTCGGCTCGACGGCGGTCTCGACCTTTTCCACCTGCTTGACCACGCGGGCGATCTCGTCGCGGGAGGCGCGGTTCAGGAGCGCGATGCGCGCGCCGGTGCCGGCGGCATTGCCGGCACTGGTCACCTTGGCGAGGTCGCAATCGGGGATCATGCCCAGCACCATCGCATATTTGACGTCGATATGGCTGCCGAAGGCGCCGGCCAGCGTGATGCGATCCAGCTTGTCGATCTCCAGCTTGTCCATCAGCAGACGCGCACCGGCATAGAGCGCCGCCTTGGCGAGCTGGATGGCACGGACGTCGTTCTGGGTGATCTTCAATTGCGGCGCGCCGTCATGCAGCAGGTAGGAGAAGGTGCGGCCATCGGCTTCAATGCGCGGCGAAGTCGCCGACATCGAGCCGTCGATGACGCCGTCCTGGGTGATGATGCCGGCCAAGAACATCTCCGCCAGGCATTCGATGATACCGGAGCCGCAAATGCCGGTGACGCCGGTTGCCTCCGTCTGCTGCGCGAAGTCCGGATGGTCCGACCAGAGGTCGCAGCCGATCACCTTGAAGCGCGGCTCCAGCGTCGCACGGTCGACGCGGACACGCTCGATGGCACCGGGGGCGGCACGCTGACCGCAGGAGATCTGTGCGCCTTCGAAGGCCGGGCCGGTCGGTGACGATGCGGCCAGCAGGCGATGCTTGTTGCCGAGCACGATCTCGGCATTGGTGCCGACATCGACGATCAGCGTCATCTCGTCGGATTCATGCGGCGATTCCGAGAGGATGACGCCGGCGGTGTCGGCGCCGACATGGCCGGCGATGCAGGGCAGCACGTAGATGCGGGCATTGGGATGGACCTTGAGGTCGATCTCCGTCGCCCAGAACATGACGGGCCCGTCGGTCGCCAGCGCGAAGGGCGCCCCGCCCAACTCGATCGGATTAATGCCGAGCAGCAGGTGATGCATGATCGGGTTGCCGACGAAGGTGCATTCGAGAATGTCCTGCACCGTGCATTTGGCTTCCCTGGCGACCGCCTCGGCGAGATCATTCAATGCGTCGCGTACGGCCTTGGTCATTTCCACTTCGCCGCCCGGATTCATCATCACATAGGAGACGCGGCTCATCAGATCCTCGCCGAAGCGGATCTGCGGATTCATCAGGCCGGATGAGGCGACGACATCGCCGGTCGACAGATCGCAGAGATGACCGGCAATGGTGGTCGAGCCGATATCGACGGCAAGTCCATAGGCCTTGTCATGGAAGCCCGGCCAGACGGCGGTGATCTGCTTGCCCATATGGACGGCGACGGTGACCTTCCAGCCGCCCTTGCGCAAGGCAGCCTGCAGACCCTGGATCACGCGAAGATCGGTGTCGAGATCGGTCAGCTGCCACTGCGCGGCCAAAGCCTTTTCGAGACGCTGCAGGTCGCCGGTCGGATCATGCATGTCGGGTTCCTGCACCTCGACGTAATAGAGGCGCACGATCGGGTCGAGGGTGATGTCGCGCATCTCGGCGCGCTTGCGCACGACCTGCTTATGTACCTGGCTGTCGGCCGGCACGTCGATCACGAGGTCGCCCAGAAGATGGGCCTGGCAGGAGAGTCGGCGGCCCGGCTTCATGCCGCGCTTGTCGCTGTAGCGCTGCTCGACGGCGCAGAAATCGCTCATATGGTCGCCTTTGGAGGTGACGCCGAGCTTGGCGAATTCGCCCTCTGAGACGACCACCTGGCAGCGCCCGCAGATGCCGCGCCCGCCGCAGACGGAATCGATATCGACGCCGAGCTGGCGTGCCGCCTGCAACACCGGCGTGCCGATCGGGAAACGGCCACGGCGACCGGAGGGCATGAAAACCAGCAAGGGGTCGTCATGCCCATTGCCATTGTCGTTGGTCCGCACGGTTTCGGTTTCTGCTGTCTCGGTCACGGTTCACACTCACTCGGCCACTGGTCAGACTGATTGTTCTGCCGCTTTCCTTAGCGGCAAACCCGCCCGGCTGGAAGCACGCGGACGGGCCACTGATTCATCTCATCATGCGTCAAGAAAAAGCCCCTGTTTCTCTTGTGGAAACAGGGGCGCTTCATGCTTAGGCGCTCGCGGTCTCACCGCCGGCGGCACCGCCGCCACCGCCACGCCGGCGGCCTTCACGCCGCCCGCGGGCACCGGCCGCCGCTTCGCCTTCCGGGGCGGGCTCGCGGAAGCGCTTGATCCAATGCGCGCAGTGAGCGTCATGTCCCATCAGGGTATCGGCGCCCCAGATGCCGGTCATCTCTTCCATATGCAGCGGGTTCATGATGGCGCTGGTCATGCCGGCGCCGATCGCCATCGAGAGGAAGGCCTGGTTGAGGCCATGACGGTTGGGCAGGCCGAAGCTGATGTTCGACGCGCCGCAGGTGGTGTTGACCTTGAGCTCATCGCGCAGGCGACGGATCAGGCTGAAGGCGGCGCGGCCGGCCTGGCCGAGGGCGCCAATCGGCATCACAAGGGGATCGACGACGATGTCGGAATGATGGATGCCGTAATCGGCGGCGCGCTGGACGATCTTCTTCGCCACTTCGAAACGCACATCGGGATCTTCAGAGATGCCGGTTTCGTCATTGGAGATGGCGACGACGGCAGCGCCGTATTTCTTCACCAGCGGCAGCACCACTTCCAGGCGCTCTTCCTCACCGGTCACCGAATTGACCAGGGCCTTGCCCTTGTAGACGGCGAGGCCGGCCTCGAGGGCGGCGACGATCGAGCTGTCGATCGAGAGCGGGGTATCCGTCAGCGACTGCACCAGCTGGATCGATTCCGCCAGAATACGCGGCTCATCGGCCATCGGGATACCGGCATTGACGTCCAGCATATGCGCGCCGGCTTCGACCTGGGCCAGGGCGTCGGACTTGACGCGGCTGTAATCGCCGGCCGCCATTTCCGCCGCCAGCAGCTTGCGGCCGGTCGGGTTGATGCGCTCGCCGATGACGCAGAAGGGGCGATCGAAGCCGATCACGACTTCCTTGGTGGCGGAGCTGACGACGGTATCGGTCATTGGTCTTCCTTTCAGACGAAGAGCTGATGTTCTGTAACGTTCAGGCGGCGCTGGGCGTGCCCGGATTGGTTTCGGCGGCCGGCATGATCTCAGGGGCCTGGCCCGCCTCTTGAATTTGACGGGGTGCGCGGCGCGGCTGGCGGTTCCGCATCACGCCCGAGGCCTGGATGATCTCGCTGACGAATTCCTCCTGGCGATAGGCCATGACATGCACGCCGGCCACGCCATCTATCTCACTGATCTCCTGGATGAGGTCGATGGCGAGCTGCTTGCCTTCCGCCTTCTCATTCTTGGACTTTTCCATCCGCTCGATCACCGCATCGGGAATATGCACGCCGGGCACATTGCTGCGCATCCAGCGGGCGGTCTTCGATGAGGGGAGCGGACCGACGCCGACCAGGAAGAAAGCCTTTTCGTGCAAGCCCTGTTCGCGCACCTGCGCCATGAAGCTCCGCAGCAGCGGCACGTCATAGCAATACTGGGTCTGGATGAACTGCGCCCCGGCATTGATCTTCTTGGCGATATGGATACCGCGATACTGATAGGGCGGAGCGAAGGGATTGGCCGCTGCGCCCAGGAAAACCCGCGGCGGCGTCGTCAGCTTGCGGCCCGACAGGAACTTGCCGGTGTCGCGCATGCCGCGGATGCATTCCAGCAGCGAGGTCGAATCGAAATCGAAGACCGGCTTGGCCTGCGGCTGGTCGCCGGCCTGGACGCCGTCGCCGGTGAGGCAAAGGATGTTCTGCACGCCCATGGCGGAGGCGCCCAGCACGTCGCCCTGGATGGCGATACGGTTCCGGTCGCGGCAGGAGATCTGCATGATGACGGCATAGCCGGCGCGGGTCAGCAGCGAGCAGATGCCGACCGAGGACATATGCACGTTGGCGCCGGAAGCGTCGGTGGCGTTGATCGCGTCGCAGACTTCGGAGAGCACCACCGCGCGGTCATAGACATCGCGCGGATCGGCGGAATCGGGTGGGTTCAATTCGGCGGTGACGGCGAAGCGGCCAGAACGCAGCACGCGCTCGAGCCGGCCCTGCGAGGAATGGCCGGCTTTGTCCGGCAGCGGCGCGCCGGGATCCCATGTCGGGGGAAGATCGGGGTTCATGCTGCCTTCCCTTCATTCTTGGCTGCGGTCGCAGCACCCTCGGCCTTCGGCGCCGCTGGCTTGGCGGCCGGTTTCTTCGGCGGGGGCGGGGCGAACTCGCCGATCTTCTTGGTCATGCGCACGACCCGCAGCCAGGAGGACTTCCCCTTGATGCTGTTATCGACCGGCTTCTGCACATCGCCGATGGGATCGACGCCGACCTTGACCGAGGCACCCGGCGACATGCGCTCGGCGCCGGCCCAGGCCTGCACCCACACGCACTTCATTTCCGGCTTCACCTCGCAATGGCCGTTGGGGCGAACGCCGCCGCAGGGACCATTGCGCAAGGTCTTCGGGCAATTCATCGGGCAGGACATGCCGGTCGAGGAGAGGGCGCATTGGCCGCACATCTGGCAATCGAACAGGAAGCCCTTGACCGCCTTTTCGGTGGCTTCGAAGGGCTTTTCCAGGCGGGCATAGCCGATCTTGCTCCACAGCGGATGGAGCGCGATCATGGCCTTCTCGAAGCCCTTGTAGAAAAGGTTGAGGCCGCGCGCATGGCGCACCGACCAGAGCCGAACGGCATACATGGCGTTCAGCCCTCCGTCTTGGCGGCGTCAGTGCCGCCGGCTTCGACCAGCACCTTCAGGCGATCATCGGGATATGCAGCTTCAAGAGCGGCTGCGGCCTTGTCGGCTTCGACCTGCAAGTCGTCGCTGACATCGACGGCTGCCGCACGGCGCCATTCCGCCAGATAGGAATCGGTGTCGCGCAGATTGGCCCGCATGGCGGCCCGATCGATCGCCTTTTCGAAACGCTCGGTCAGCTGCACCTTGGCGGTCTCGCGTCCCTTCTTGACGATGACCTGGGCGGGGATGTCCCGCCAATAAACGATGGTCAAGCTCGCCATAGTCTCCCTCTCATCCCGGTCCCCGTCAGGCCGGATTAAAACTCAATCTTCAGGCCGGTCTTCTCCAGGTCAGGCCTTCTCGACCTGTTCGACCATAAAGCCGGCTAATTCGCCATAGCCCGTTCGCCGGTGCAGGAACGCCAGTCCCAAACGCCCCGCCGCGGCCTCGGCCTTGGCCAGCAGTTTCGGGTCGTCGGTCTGGGCCAGATAGACCACCCGCCGGTAATTGCCGAAATAGGCATCGCGCAATTCCGGATGACGGTCCAGGCCTAATCCCTGCCAGATCAGCCGGTCGAAATGCCGAACCAGGTAATCCGTCAGATAGAACGACCCCGGTTCCTCATCCGCCAGCTGGGAGAAGTCCCGGCTGCCGGCAAAGAACTCGTAGCAATGTGGCCCGGCGATCCGCTCCACGCCCTCTTCCTCGAGGACGCGGTCCAACGCCCCGCCCGTGCCGCAATCGCCATAAAGCACGACGATCCGGCGATATCTCTTCTTGCCTGCCCGGATCTTGGCCCGGACCCCGGCCGGAATCCGGTCCGGATAATTGTGCCAGATCGCCGGCAGGCAGGTGACGTCGAGCCGGTCCTTCCAGCCGTGCTGGCTGGTCAGGGCCACGATCTCGCGGCCGAGCGCGCCACAGGCAATGAACAAGGTGCGGTCTGAAACAGCGGCCATATTCCGATCCCGCTCTCCAACCCGATCCACGGTCGATTTCACCACGTTAAGATTTCTAGGCGTCGGCCCCTTCAGAGGCTGCTATTGCCGCGACCGCGGATCGCCGAAAAGCGACGCGATATTGCGTCGCAAATACGCAGATTCCGCGCCTGCCGGGCCGTCCCGGCGGCTATTCGGCCGCGATTTGCCGCGCAATCGCCGGGTCGGCCGCCACGATATCTTCCAGAACCAGGCGGCCGAGCAGGACATGCCGGTTCGGCGCCAGCATCTTGATCAGCAGTGCAACCAGCAGGCCGAATCCCGCCAGGCCAAAGACGATCCAGGGGGTTGCATAGTAAAGACCGCTGGCCGCCAACTTGATCCCGACGATGCTGTCCATGTGGATAAACAGGAGATAGACCACGAAGGACATGCTGCAAGCCCCGATCGCCGGGGCGATGCAGGTCTGCCATAGCCGGAACTGGTCGCGCCGGGCGAACCAGAAATAGCCGATCACGGCGACCGAGCAGGCGGCCTGCACGATCAGGATCGCCATGACGCCGATGACCGCCAGTAGGGCATAGAAGTCATAGGGGCCGAGGTTGCTGTCGAACTTGAAAAGCAGCAGCAGGGCGAGGCCGAACACGGTTTGCAGGCTGGAGGCGATATAGGGGGAGCGATAGACCGGGTGGGTCTTGCCGAGCCAGCGGTCGCTCCGGAACAGCACGCCCTCGCGGCCGATCGCATAGAGGTACCGGGCCGCGCAGTTGTGGAAGGCAAGGCCGCAGGCGAAAGACCCGGTAATGGTCAGGAGCTGGAAAATGGTGGCGATCCAATCGCCGAAGCGCAGCCGCAGCGGATTAAGCAGGAGGTCGATCGGATTGGCCCCCTGGGTGATGGCAATGCTCTGGCCAAGCCCGTTGCCGACGATGGCCGCCCAGGCGACCAAGACATAGAGCAAGCCCACACCCACGACGGCAATCATGGTGGCGCGCGGAACGATGCGCTTCGGCTCGCGCGATTCCTCGCCATACATGCCGGTCGTTTCGAAACCGACCCAGGACCAGAAGGCCATGAACAGGCCGAAACTCGCTGCGCCGCCCTGGGTGCTCTGAAAGGCGCCCAGCGGATTAAGCGCCTGCAGGTGATATGACTGGTCCTTGTTCAGCAGCAGGCTGGCGATGACGACCGTCAAGAGGCTCAGCACTTCGAGTGCGAGAAAGACGGCGAGAATCTTGGCGGCGATGTTGATGCGGTAATAGGCGAAGAGCCAGTTCAGCCCCAGCATGACCAATGCCGGTGTCAGCCAGCCGATCAAGATGCCAAACTCGGCCAGCAGAAATTGCTGAACGAAGTATGCGAAGATGCCGATCAGCGAGATCTCGAAGACCATATAGGCGAGGCAGGCCAGCAGGCCGGCCGAGAGGCCGACCGACTGCCCAAGGCCGTGCGAGACATAGCCATAGAAAGCGCCGGCGGTCGTGATATGCCGGGAGATCGCATTATAGCCGACCGCGAAGATGGTCATGATGATGGTGCAGAAGACGAAGGCGCCGGGCGCATAGAGGCCGCTCCCCAGGCCGATGACCAGAGGCAGGTTGCCCGCCATGGAGGTAATCGGTGCGCAGGTTGCGATTGCCATCACCGCGACATCCGTCAGGCCCACTGCGTTGGCCATCAAGGGTCCGACATGCGGGCTCCGACTGGGGATGGCGGCTGGCAGTGTCATCTCATCGTTCACCGGATAATCGAGTGCGAGCCAGGCGGGCAGAAGCATGGTCGTCGGAACGACCGGCAAAGCGTCAACCGGCAAATCCCCAACCGGCAGTCCCAATCTGCAAATCCCTGTGACTGTCGACTGCTGCTGGTTAACATTCAACAAATTCCGACCTCTCAGAGGCTGGAGTGTTATTGATAATGCGTATCCCTGTCGCGCGGTCGGTTCGTCAGATTTGTCAGGCTTGGCAAAACGTCGTATCGCAGGATCTCGAACGGATGGAGGCGGGAGCGAGATGAGCGACGAATCTGCCGGCGCCAAGCGCGAGAAGCTGATTCAGCGAAAGCAGGAATGGGCGGCCGAAGGCCGGTTGCTGACCGGCCGGACCTCGAGCCGCGAGGTCGACCGCCTGCCGCCGGGGCAGCGCCTGGTGCAGAACTGGCCGGTGCTTGACCTTGGCGTGCATCCGAATATCCCGCGCGACAAGTGGCGCCTCACCGTCGGCGGGCTTGTGCGAGAGGCGTTGCGCCTGGATTGGGCAGGCTTCGAGGCCTTGCCGCAGAGCGAGGCGGTCAGCGATATCCACTGCGTCACCTCATGGTCGCGATATGACAATCATTGGCGCGGCGTATTGCTGCGCGACCTGCTGCAGATCGTCCAGCCCCTGCCGGAAGCGCAGCATGTGGTGCTGACCAGCTATGATACTTACACGACCAATGTGCCTTTGGCCGAGTTCGCCGATGCCGACGTGCTGCTGGCGACCCATTGGCAGGGGCAGGAACTGACCGTCGAGCATGGCGGCCCGGTCCGTGTCGTTGTTCCAAAACTGTATTTCTGGAAGAGTGCCAAATGGCTGAAGCGGATCGATTTCACCGCCGCCGACAAGCCCGGCTTCTGGGAAACGCGCGGCTATCACAATCACGGCGACCCTTGGACAGAAGAGCGATATGACGATTAAGGCCCTGTTGCGCAGCGTGCCCCTGGCGCTGGGCATGATTTCGACCAGACCGATACCGACCGTGGTGGCAGAAATGGACTCAGCCTTCGATTTCGACTTTCAAACCCTGCAGGGCGACGACCTGGCGCTCGACCAGTACCGCGGCAAAGCCATGCTGGTCGTCAATGTGGCCTCGAAATGCGGCTTCACCCCGCAATACAAGGGGCTGCAGGCGCTCTGGCGGAAATATCGCGATCGCGGCTTCGTACTGCTGGGGGTGCCGAGCAACGATTTCGGGGCGCAGGAGCCCGGTACGCCGGCGGAGATCCGGCAGTTCTGCGATCAGAATTATGCGGTCGATTTTCCCCTCGCGGCCAAGGTGCCGGTGACGGGTTCCAAGGCGCATCCCTTCTACAAATGGCTCGAAGCGAAGCTGGGCGATGAAGGACGGCCGCGCTGGAACTTCCACAAATACCTGATCGGCCCGGACGGCCATGTCGTCGCCGGCTTCTCGTCCCGCGTGGCACCGGATGATGCCAAGTTGCTGAAGGCGATCGAGGATGCCCTGCCCCGGTAAGCCCGTTCGCGATCATCGGGCGAGGGCGGCCGGCTTCCTGCTGATCAGCACATAGCCGCGCGGCTTACCCCTATCGTCGTGGCGCGACATGGCTTGCGCCAGATGCGCGGCCGGCGCCCAGACGGGCTCATAATCGGGCTTGTAGACGTCCAGGATCAGCACGCGGTCCTGCGCCGTATCGTAGGCGCCGATCGGTGAATAATGGCCGATATCGACGCCGTCGCCATAGAAGGCGTCGAGGTGGAAATTGGCGATCAGCAGGCGATCTGCTGCCTGCTGCATCGCCACGAGATCGGCGCGGAAGCGCTCAACTGCCGCCGCATCCGCCGCCTGCATGCGATGAACAGAAACCGACCAACGATCCTGCAGGGCAAAGAGGCCGAGTGCGCGCGGCAGGTCGTCGCCATAGCGTGCGAGCTCGAGCCCGTCGCCGATGCCGGCCTGGAAGGCGGCATGCCAATGATCGTCGGCCATTTCCTGCAGCAGCCGTTGCTCGGAAATGATATCGCCGACCTTGTGGTGGCCGCCCAGCGACCGCAGGGCGTTCAAGGCCATGCTGGCGCTGGCCAGGGCGCAGGCACAATCGGTGTGCTGCGACAGCAGATGCGGCGCCAGCGCCCAATAGAGGTTCGCGGGATCGCGGCGAAAGAAATCGTGGTCATGGGCGAGCGGCGTCAGCATGTGTTTCAATCTGTTGCTTGAGGCTGTGATCATGATCTCGTTTGGAGCGGCCGGCATCGCGGCGGAGATCGCGGGCATCGGCGATCGCGTATACCGCCACGGTTTCTGAACGGCCACGCAGCGGAACGTCATGCGATGTCGCCATGCCGACTTCGATGCCGGCGAGATCGGCGACCCGCTGCGAGATCAGCAATTGGCAGCCGAACTCCTTGGTGGCTGCCTCCAACCGGCTTGCGGTGTTCACGGCATCGCCGATCGCGGTCATCGCCTGTGCGCCGGCAAAGCCCATTTCACCGACAATGGTCGGACCGACATGGATACCGATGCCGATGCGCAGCGGTTCCCTCAGATCATGGGCCATCAATTGATTGAGCTGTTCGAGATTGGCGGACATGGCGATCGCAGCGGCGATGGCCTGGGCGCAGGCTTCGGCAGGTGTCGTCTCCAGCCCGAACAATGCCATCACGCCGTCGCCGATGAACTTGTCGACACGGCCGCCGGCGCTGGCCACGGCTTCGCCCATGGCGCGGAAATAGCGGTTCAGCAGGAAGACGACGTCATAAGGTAGGCGATGCTCAGACAATTGCGTGAAGCCGCGGATATCGGCAAAAAGCACCGCGATCTCCCGCTCCTTGCCGTGATGCTGCTCGACATGGTCAAGCGCCTGCCGCGGGGCGGCCATGGGTGGCAGGAGCGGCGCGATCGTGACCGTGCCGGTCGGTATCGCCTGGCAGGCGAGGCGGGTGCTCGGTGTTGCGCCGATGCGCTTCAGCAAAGCGATTTCCTGGGAATCGGGCGGCGAGAGCAATGTCGTGCCGGCGATGACGCGTACGCGGCAGGTCGAGCAGCGGCCCTTGCCGCCGCAGACCGCTGCATGCGGGATGCCGCCGATGCGACTGGCTTCAAGCAACGTGGTGCCGCGGCGCACCACCACCTGGTGGCCATCGGCGTAGTGCACCGTGACGGCATTGCGCCGTTCGATGATCTGCCGCAGCCCGCGGGCCGCGAGGACGAGGCCCAGCAGCACACCATATCCGCCGAGCGTCAGGTCGCGAATGTGATAGAGGCGGGCAACCTCGGCTGCGGCGGGCATATTCGCCATGGCCCACATCCGCGCCATCCATGCCGGATCCTGCGACAGCAGCGCGGCCTGATGCCCGGCGGTGACGAAACCGAGCAAGGCGAGAACCGGCAGGAGCAGCGCCGCGGCGAAAAGAGCGTCGCGCCAGGCCGGGTAAAACGGCTTCAATCGCAGCCAGGTGCGCAAGCCGATACAGCCATGAATCCAGGCAACGGTCAGCGCGCAGACTTGAATGAGGCCGTAGCTCGGGATTGCCATCCACAAGGTCCAGACGACATAGCTGTAGGTGGCATGGAGATCGTACAGGCTGTTGGCAACCGCGGTACCGATCACATGCATCGTCAGCAGCGGCGGCAGACTGAGCCCCAGCACCAGCTGCCAGGCTTCGCCGGCGGACATGCGCAAGCTGTGGCGGCGGTAAAGCGCGTTGAGAGCGACCAGCAGATGCAGGAAGATGCTGAGATAGAAGACGATGCGGATCGGCGGGAAGTGCCAGAAGGCCAGGAACGGCTCGCGGCCCGCCTCCATGGCCTCCAGGGAGATCAACCCCAGGGCGTGATTGAGGTCGTGCGTCAACACATAGGCAAAGAGAATCAGCCCCGTGACGAGCCGCGTCGTACCGATCAGGCGTTTGCGCGGGAAGGGTCTAGGGATGACGGCACCTGTGGTCCTGTAACGCCTGCAGGGCTGGGTCGCCCCGACCGCGCCTGTTCAGCTCAATCCGGCTATGATAAGAACCCGATAAGATTTTAGTCTGGCCGGACGCTGTCATGTCGCGGTCTTCACTATATGGACTGACATATGGCTTCGGAAAGTCCCGATCTCGCGCCGCGCTCAGCGGAAAAACTGGCGGCTGATCGGCTGGCGCGTGAGAAGCGGCGGGAGGAACGGCGCCGCCTGCTGGCGAGCGGTCCGGCCTCGCCTTGCATCAGCGTTTGCCAGATCGACAACAAGACGGGCTTCTGCATCGGTTGCCTGCGCACCATCGACGAGATTCGCGATTGGGTGATCTCCACGCCCGATCAACGCCACGCCATCCTCGCCCGCATTGCCGAGCGGAAAGCCGCGTCGGGCCAATAAATTCCACCCAGTGACAGCAATGTGCCGGCAAGGCGACGGGTTCCGACCCCTTGCCGGTATGCCGATATCGCTCAGGCGGCGGCCGTGCCGCCGACAGTCAACCCATCGATGCGCAGGGTCGGCTGGCCGACGCCGACCGGCACGCCCTGGCCGTCCTTGCCGCAGGTGCCGACGCCCGGGTCGAGCTTCATGTCGTTGCCGATCATGCCGACCTTGGTCAGCACGTCGGGCCCGTTGCCGATTAAGGTGGCGCCCTTGACCGCGGGGCCGATCTTGCCGTCCTCGATCAGATAGGCTTCCGAGGCGGAGAAGACGAATTTACCCGACGTGATGTCGACCTGCCCGCCGCCGAAATTGACGGCATAGAGGCCCTTCTTCACCGATTTGATGATCTCTTCCGGCGCATGTTCGCCGGCCAGCATGATGGTATTGGTCATGCGCGGCATCGGGTGGTGGGCGAAGCTCTGGCGCCGGCCGTTGCCGGTCGGCTTCATGCCCATCAGCCGGGCGTTCTGGCGGTCCTGCAGATAGCCGGTCAGGATGCCGTCCTCGATCAGCGTCGTGCACTGGCTGGGCGTGCCCTCGTCGTCGATCGAGAGTGAGCCGCGACGGTCCTGCAGGGTGCCGTCGTCGATCACGGTGACGCCCTTGGCGGCGACGCGCTGCCCCATCAGCCCGGCAAAAGCCGAGGTCTGCTTGCGGTTGAAATCGCCCTCGAGGCCATGGCCGATCGCCTCATGCAGCAGGATGCCGGGCCAGCCCGAGCCCAGCACCACCGGCATTTCGCCGGCCGGGGCGGGGATCGAGGTCAGGTTGACGAGCGCCTGGCGCAGGGCCTCGTCAACGCTGGCCTGCCAATGGGCGGGATCAATGAGGGTGTCATAGGTGAAGCGGCCGCCCGAGCCATGGCTGCCGGTTTCCATGCGGCCGTTTTCCTCGACCATGATGGAGACATTGAGGCGCACGAGCGGGCGGATGTCGCCGACCCGGTGGCCGTTGCCGTGGAGAATCTGCACCGCCTGCCAGACGCCGGAAACCGAGGCCATCACCTGTTTCACGCGCGGATCCTTGGCCCGGGCATAAGCGTCGATTTCCGCCAGCAGCGATACCTTGCGGCCGAATTCCAGGGCGGCGAGAGGGTTCTCCTCACCATAGAGGACGCGATTCGTGCCGATCGGCGGCAAAGCGAGGTCGCCGCCATGGCCGCTGCGGACCGCTTTCACCGTCTGCACGGCGCGCTGGATCGCCTGTTCGCTGAGGTCGCTGGCATGGGCGTAGCCATGGGCCTCGCCGGCCACCGAGCGCAGACCAAAGCCCTGGGTCGTGTCGAAGGCAGCGCTCTTCAGCTTGCCGTCGTCATAGCTGAGGCTTTCCGATTGGCTGTATTCCAGAAACAATTCGCCGTCTTCGGCGCCCTGCAAGGCCTCTTCGACCTGACGCTGGGTTTTTGCGAGATCCAGGCCGGCACGGTCAAAGAACAGCCGATCGGTGATGGCAAGCGATGACATGGCGGGCTCCCATATGGTTAATCGTTCTCACCTCAGACCCTTAGATATAGGTCCGCGCCCCCGCCTTTGCCTAGGCGTCCGAAAGCCAGTTTGACATTAAAATAAGAGCCCGGACATGCCGCAGTGGCGAAAGGCTGCGGACAGAGCCTCCCTTGGTGGCGTCGGCGCTGGCAATTTATGCGACGGATCGTCGCATCAAGGAATTGCGTTGAATCAAAGCCTTCTGCGGCGAGATCGCGGGTGGTGAAATGCTTGAGATATGTCAAGGCCGGGTGTAGGTTCCCGGTTAATTCGGGGAAGCCCCGGCCGCGCTCAGCGCGGCTGCGGTATCATTGTTGCTTGCCAATCAGCGGCTTGGATCGATGGACCGAAGGATCGGATTATGTCCGGTCGGCGCGGCTGTTCCGGTGGCGGCTCGATCATCGAGAAGGCCACGAGGGGACAGGCAGCCGGGACGACAGGAAGGTTGAGCCGGGAGATCGATCGAGCCGTCAGGCGGGTACCCGGATCGGCATCAACGAGGAATGGGATGACTCGAATGAGCTTGAAGCAAGGAATGGCCCGGCTGGTCGGCATGATCGGCGCCATGGTCATGGGGGGCGGGGTCGGGGTCGCGTTGAGCGCCGCCGCCATAGCCGATGAAGGTATGGTCGGGGCGCCGCGTCCGAAGGAGCTGGGTCTGCAGGCACCGGCGACCGATCTGATGCAGCAGCTGGAATGGCTGCACAACGATATTCTGCTGCCGATCATCACGATCATCACGCTGTTCGTCCTGGCCCTGCTGCTGTGGTGCATCTTCCGCTACAACGAAAAGGCCAACCCGGTTCCTTCGAAGACCTCGCATAACACGCTGATCGAAGTCGTCTGGACCATCGCGCCGGCCCTGATCCTGGTCTTCATCGCCATCTTCTCCTTCCCGCTGCTCTACAAGCAGCTCGATATTCCCAAGCCCGACCTGACCATTCGCGCCATCGGCCATCAGTGGTACTGGTCCTACGAATATCCGGATAACGGCAACTTCACCTTCGATGCCAATCTGCTCGACAAGGACAAGCTGCCGGCCGACCAGAAGGATCGCTACCTGCTGCAGACCGATAACGAAGTCGTCCTGCCGGTGGGCGAGACGATCCGCGTGCAGGTCACCGGTGCCGACGTGATCCATTCCTGGACGGTGCCGTCCTTCGGCGTGAAGCATGACGGCGTGCCGGGCCGCGTCAACGAAAGCTGGTTCAAGATCAACCAGCCGGGCGTCTATTACGGCCAGTGCTCGGAGCTCTGCGGTGTCCGCCACGGCTTCATGCCGATCACCGTCCGCGCCGTCAGCAAGGAAGACTTCGACAAGTGGGTCGCCGACGCCAAGAAGAAGTTCGCCAAGGCCGACGGCACGCCGCCGACCACCGATGTTGCCCAGAGCACGACGGCTGGCGCCGTCGCCACCGGCGCAGCCAACTGAGCAAGATTAGACAGAGGGACAAGACATGAGCCCGGTTAGCACTCATCACGCCGAAGCGCATGGTCATGGCGACCATAAGCCCGGTTTCATCGCGCGCTGGTTCTTTTCGACCAACCACAAGGACATCGGCACGCTCTATCTGATCTTTGCCGTTTTCGCCGGCCTCATCGGCGGCGCCTTCTCGGTCCTGATGCGGGCCGAGCTGATGCATCCCGGCATCCAGTTTTTCGGCACCGACGCCAATCCCGACGGCCAGTTCTGGAACGTCGTGATCTCGGCCCACGCGCTGCTGATGATCTTCTTCACCGTCATGCCGGCGATGATCGGCGGCTTCGGCAACTGGTTCGTGCCGCTGATGATCGGCGCGCCGGACATGGCCTTCCCGCGCATGAACAACATCAGCTTCTGGCTGACGGCGGTCGCCTTCGTCATGCTGATCAGCTCGGCCTTCGTCGATGGCGGCGCGGGTACCGGCTGGACGCTTTATCCGCCGCTTGCCTCGGATGGCCAGCCGGGTCGCGCGGTCGACATGGCGATCTTCTCGATGCACCTCGCCGGTGCCTCCTCGATCCTGGGCGCCATCAACTTCATCACCACCATCTTCAATATGCGCGCGCCGGGCATGACGCTGGCCAAGATGCCGCTGTTCGTGTGGTCGGTGCTGGTTACGGCTTTCCTGCTGCTGCTGTCGCTGCCGGTCTTCGGCGGCGCCATCACCATGCTGCTGACCGACCGTAACTTCGGCTCGAACTTCTTCCGTCCGGAAGGCGGCGGCGACCCGCTGCTGTTCCAGCACCTGTTCTGGTTCTTCGGCCATCCGGAAGTGTACATCCTGATTCTGCCGGGCTTCGGCATGATCAGCCAGATCATCTCGACCTTCTCGAAGAAGCCGATCTTCGGCTATCTCGGCATGGTCGGCGCCATGGTGGCGATCGGTGCCGTCGGCTTCGTCGTCTGGGCCCACCACATGTTCGTGGCCGGTCTCGATGTCGATACCCGCGCCTACTTCATGGCGGCGACGATGGTGATCGCCGTGCCGACCGGCATCAAGGTCTTCAGCTGGATCGCCACGATGTGGGGCGGCTCCATCAGCTTCAAGACGCCGATGCTCTGGGCGGTCGGCTTCATCTTCCTGTTCACGGTCGGCGGCGTTACCGGCGTCGTCCTGTCGAACGCGCCGGTCGACGTGGCAATGACCGATACCTATTACGTGGTCGCCCACTTCCACTATGTGCTGTCGCTGGGCGCCGTGTTCTCGATCTTCGCCGGCTACTACTACTGGATCGGCAAGATGTCGGGCCGGCAGTATCCGGAATGGGCGGGCAAGCTGCATTTCTGGCTGACCTTCATCGGCGTCAACCTGACCTTCTTCCCGCAGCACTTCCTGGGCCTGGCCGGCATGCCGCGCCGTTACCCGGACTATCCGCAGGCCTTCGCCTTCTGGAACGAAGTCTCGTCTTACGGTGCTTTTATCTCTTACGCCGCGACCCTGTTCTTCTTCGTGGTCGCGGTCTACACGGTGTTCTTCGGCCGTCGCATCAACGTCAACAATCCTTGGGGTGTTGGCGCGACGACCCTGGAATGGACGGTGACCTCGCCGCCGCCCTTCCACACCTTTGAGGAGCTGCCGCGGATCGAAGCTTCCGCCGGCGGTCACTAAAGCGATAGGCGACGGCGGGATTTCCCGCCGTCGCCGCTCTGGCGCAAGGCGCCGGTATATTTTCTTCTGCTGTGAATTGGACGTCTTGTGGCCGACGAGAGCCTTCATATGACCGCCCAGCCTGAGTTGTCGCTTCGCGACCTCTCGGGGAACATTGCCGGGCCCAGGGTCAGCGATTATATCGCCCTGCTGAAGCCGCGGGTGATGTCGCTGGTCGTCTTCACCGGTTTCGCCGGCCTGGTGGTCGCGCCGGGCACGATTCATCCCTTGATTGCTGCGGTGGCGATTCTCTGCATCGCCGTTGGCGCTGGCGCTTCGGGCGCCATCAACATGTGGTTCGACCGCGACATCGACGCCGTCATGTCGCGCACCAGGTCGCGGCCGATCCCGGCCGGCAATGTCGATCCCACCGAAGCGCTTGGTTTCGGCCTGGTCCTTTCTTTCCTTGCCGTGCTGCTGATGGGCATGGCGGTGAACTGGGCGGCGGGGTCGTTGCTGGCCTTCACCATCTTCTTCTATGTCGTCATCTATACGATCTGGCTGAAGCGCCGCACGCCGCAGAACATCGTCATCGGCGGCGCCTCCGGCGCTTTCCCGCCGATGATCGGCTGGGCCGCCGTGACCGGCGATATCAGCCTCGCCTCGATCTCGCTGTTCCTGCTGATCTTCATGTGGACGCCGCCGCATTTCTGGGCGCTGTCGCTCTATCGCGAGGGCGACTATGCCAAGGCCGGCGTGCCGATGATGCCCGTGGTGGCGGGGGCCCGGTCGACCAAGCTGCAGATGCTGGTCTACACGCTGCTGCTGCTGCCGGTCGCTTTGGTGCCGGCGCTGCTGCATGTCGCCGGCCCGGTCTATGCGGTGGCCGCCGTGGCGCTCAATCTCGGTTTCATCCGCCATGCCTGGCGCGTCTTGAAAAGCCCGCATACGGAGATGGGCGCGGCGCGCGCCATGTTCCGCTATTCGCTGCTTTATCTCTTCCTGCATTTCGCGCTGCTGATGATCGATCGCGCGCCCGGCATTATCGCCTTGGCGGGCAATCTGGCGCATGCGCTGCAGGCGGGGGGCATCGGGTGAGCGCCATGGTGGAACCGGCAAAGACCGTCAACAAGCTCGATCCCGCCGTCGCCGCCGAACGCCGGCGGCGCCAGCGTGGCCGCAACTGGGCGGTTCTCCTGGCCCTGGCAGCTTTTTGCGTGGTCATCTATGCGATCACCATCGTCAAGCTGAAGGGCAGTTGAGGTCGCGGATGTCCGGAGGCAAGCAGATGACGGGACGTGATCGCCGCAACCGCAATGTGCTGATGGTGCTAGTCCTGGTGGTTGTCGGCATGGTCGGTGCCGCCTATGCGGCCGTGCCGCTCTATCGCATCTTCTGCGCCGCCACCGGCTATCAGGGGACGCCGCGCATCGCCAGCACCAATTCTTCCCAGACCGTCAACCGCATGGTGACGGTGACCTTCACCGCCGATGTCGCCAAGGGGCTGGGCTGGCATTTCCAGCCGAAGCAGCATCAGATGCGGGTCCAGGTCGGCAAGAGCTATCTCGCCTTTTACGAGGCTGAGAATCTGGAAAAGGTGCCGGTCACCGCGCGCGCCACCTACAATATCTCGCCGGACCCTTTCGCCAGCTATTTCACCAAGACCGCCTGCTTCTGCTTCACCGAGCAGACATTGCAGCCCGGCCAGAAGGTGGATATGCCGGTCAGCTTCTACATCGACGCCGACATGGTGAAGGATCAGACCTTGTCGCAGATGAATGATGTCACGCTCTCCTACACCTTCTTCCGCGCCGCCGACCAAGGGGCCGCGGCGACCAAGGTGGGGGCGGCCGCGCCGACGGGCGCGACGGGGAATGGCGTATCTGGCAACGGCCAGAAGAGTTCAGTAAATTGATCATCAAGCTGCCCGGCGGCCGTGGCCGGCGGGCGGCAAATGGGGATGTAGCCGCCGTGTCACGCGGTGGTGAGAGAAGGGAAGAGTGGAAATGAGTGCATCAGACGGCGCCCACAAGGCCAACCATCCATATCATCTGGTCGATCCCAGCCCGTGGCCGCTGACCGGCTCGCTGGGCGGTCTCATGTTCACCTTCGGCATGGTGCAGTTCATGCACGGCGAGAAGCTGGGCAGCCTGCCGCCGGTCTGGTGGATCGTGCCGGGCCTCGTCTTCATCCTCGGCACCATGTTCTTCTGGTTCTCCGATATCGTTGACGAGGGCGAGCATCAGGGCCATCACACCAAGGTGGTGCAGATCGGCCTGCGCTATGGCATGGCCCTCTTCATCGCCTCGGAAGTGATGTTCTTCGCCGCCTTCTTCTGGGCCTTCTTCGATGCCTCCCTGTTCCCCAAGGAAGCCATCGGCCATGTCTGGCCGCCGAAGACCATCCGCCCGTTCGATCCGTTCGAGCTGCCGCTCCTCAACACGTTGATCCTGCTGACCTCCGGCTGCACGGTCACCTGGGCGCACCATGCGCTGCGTGAGGGCGACCGCAAGGGCCTGATCCAGGGGCTGACGCTGACGGTGCTGCTGGGTCTCAGCTTCACTGCCTGCCAGGCTTACGAGTACAGCCACGCCGCTTTCGGCTTCAAGGACACGGTCTTTGCCTCGACCTTCTTCATGGCGACCGGTTTCCACGGCTTCCACGTCATCGTCGGCACCACCTTCCTGGCGGTCTGCCTGTTCCGTGCGCTGAAGGGCCACTTCAAACCGGACCAGCATTTCGGCTTCGAAGCGGCGGCCTGGTACTGGCACTTCGTCGACGTGGTCTGGCTGTTCCTGTTCATCTTCGTCTACATCTGGGGCGGCGGTTCCGGCCCCTTCAACGCGGAGTAAAGCGAGGGTGACACGGGAAAGCAGTTCATTCGGACGCATCGCCACGGCCTGGAACGTGGCAGACTGAGACGATGAGCAGCTCCCGTCCGTCACCGATCGCCACCGGCTTGGCCTGCCGCTGTCCACGTTGTGGACGCGGCAGGCTTTTTGCCGGCTATCTGACGCTGGCCGAAAAATGCGATGTCTGCGGCCTGGAACTGAGGGCCGCCGATAGCGGCGACGGCCCCGCCGTTTTCGTCATGTTCATCGTGCTGGCCCTCGCCGTGCCTTTCGTTTTTGCCCTCTGGGTGTGGTTCGACCTGCCGGCCTGGGCATTGATGCTGCTCGCCTCCATCCTCATCCTCGGCGGCTCGCTGGGATTGCTGCGACCTGCCAAGGGGATCCTCATCGCGCTGCAATACCGGCACCTGCCGCAGGCCTTTTCCGCCGATGCCGCGCGACGTGACCAGCCTGCGGAAGGCCGGCCGCACGACGATCAGCACGCCTGAACGCGAGTATGACGATGTCCAAACGTGTCTTCCGGCCCACCCTGTGGCCGACGCTTTTCACCATTCCCGCCGTGCTGGTCATGATCGGCCTGTCGATCTGGCAGGTGCAACGGCTGCATTGGAAGGAAGGCCTGATCGCCGACCGCCAGTCGCGCATCGCCGCGGCGCCGATCGACCTGCCGCCGGCGGGGGCGGATCTCGGCGAGGCCGAATATCGCCGGGTCCGGCTGACCGGCCAGTTTTTGCATGACCACGAGATGTATCTCGCCGCCCGGTCGATGAACGGCAATGTCGGCTATCATATCGTGACGCCGATGGCGCTTGGCGGCGGCGGCACGGTTCTGGTTGATCGCGGCTGGGTGCCGGAAACCAAGAAACTGCCGGACAGCCGGCCACAGGGCCAGCTTGCGGGCGAGGTGACGATGGATGGCGTGGTGCGTCTGTCGCAGCGCCAGTCCTTCATGCAGCCCGACAACGAACCGGACAAGAACGTCTGGTTCTATCTCGATCTGCCCGCCATGGTCGCCAAGGCCGGGCTGCAGGCGCGCAGCGATATCTATGTCGAGGCGGCGGCCGGCGACATTCCCGGCACCTATCCGCTGGGCGGGCAGACGCGGATCAACCTGCCCAACGACCATCTGCAATACGCCATTACCTGGGCCTTGCTCGCGGGCGCCTTGATCGTCATTTATGTGATCTACCATCTGCGTTCCCCCCTCGAGCCCGGGGCGCAGCCGACGTCCGTGCAGCCCCCTTCACAGGAGCGCTAATCACATGACCGCCATGGATGCCTATCGCCGGCTGGAAGGCCGGTTCCGCCGCTGGTCGGCCCTGCGCGAGGCTGCCGGCATGCTGCATTGGGACATGTCGGCGATGATGCCGGAAGGCGGCCACAGCTCCCGCTCCGAGCAGCTCGCCGCTCTTGATGTCGTCAGCCATGAAATGCTGACCGCCAGCGCCACCGGCGATCTGCTGGCGGAAGCGGCCGACGGCAACGAGCTTGATGGCTGGCAGCGCGCCAATCTTAGCGAGATGCATCGGCTCTATGTGCATGCGACAGCGCTCGACGCCGATCTGGTGGAAGCCCTGACCAAGGCCTGCGCCACCTGTGAAGCTGCCTGGCGCCAGGCGAGACCGATGGCGGATTTCGCCGGCGTGAAGCCTTATCTGGAGACGCTGCTGGGACTGACGCGGCGCGCGGCCGAGGCCAAGGCCGCGCAGCTCGGCTGCTCGCCCTATGAAGCCTTGATGGATCAGTATGAGCCCGGCGCGCGGGTGGCGGCGATCGATCCGATCTTCGCCGATTATGCGGCCTTCCTGCCGGGCTTCCTGGCGGCGGTGCTGGAACGCCAGGCCAGCGAGGAGCCGCCGGTCGAGCCGCGCGGACCCTTCCCGATCGAGCAGCAGAAGGCGTTGGGCCAGCGCATCATGGCGACGCTCGGCTTCGATTTTGCCCATGGCCGGCTCGATACCAGCCTGCATCCCTTCTGCGGCGGGACGCCGGACGATGTCCGCATCACCACCCGCTATGACGAGGAGCAGTTCGTCTTCGCGCTGATGGGCATCGTCCATGAAACCGGCCATGCCCTCTATGAGCGGCAATTGCCGGTCTCGTGGCGGCTGCAGCCGGTCGGCCAGGCGCGCGGCATGACGGTGCATGAGAGCCAGTCTCTGCTGATGGAAATGCAGGCCTGCCGCAGCGCCGAATTCTTCACCTATCTGTCGCCGCTGCTGATCGAGACCTTCCCCGGCCATGAGGCGGCGCTGGCGCCGGACAATCTGCGCCGCCTCTATACCAAGGTGAAGCCGGGCTTCATCCGGGTCGATGCCGACGAGGTCACCTATCCCGCCCATGTCATCCTGCGCTACCGCCTGGAACAGGCGCTGATCGCCGGCGATCTCCAAATCGCCGATCTGCCGGGTGCCTGGAACGAGGGCTTCGAGAAACTGCTCGGCCTCAAGGTGCCCAGCGACCGCGAGGGCTGTCTGCAGGATATCCACTGGTTCGACGGGGCCTTCGGCTATTTCCCCTGCTACAGCCTGGGGGCAATGACGGCGGCGCAGATCTTTGCTGCGGCGGTGGCGGCCAAGCCAGGGATTCCCGCCGCCATCGGCCAGGGTGATTTCGCGCCGTTGCGGACCTGGCTGGCCGAGAATGTCCACAGCCTCGGCTCCAGCCTGTCGACAGCGGAAATCGTCACCAAGGCGACCGGCAAGCCCCTCGACAGCAATATTTTCAAGGCGCATCTGAAACGCCGCTATCTGGGTGAATGACGCCGTATTCCAGGCATTTCCAGGGGTCATTTACCCGTCGCATCGTTGCGCGGCCAATTTCTCATTGGCCTTGGCGGCATCTTGCCCCGAACATGGCCTGCCACCAGCTTCCGGCCGGCCGTGGCAGAGGCCCATCGTGGCAGAGGCCCATCTGACAGAGGATTGAGATCGTGCGTTACATCAGCACCCGTGGCGCGGCTCCCGCGCTGGAATTCGACGACGTTCTGCTGGCGGGCCTCGCCCGCGACGGCGGGTTGTATGTACCGGAATCCTGGTCCAGCCTGGACAAGAAGACGATCGCCGGCCTGCGCGGCAAATCCTATGTCGAGATTGCCACCGCGGTCATGCTGCCCTTCCTCGGCGGCAAGATCAGCGAGGCGGATTTCACCGCCATGGTGCGCGATGCCTATGGCACCTTCCGGCACCAGGCGGTGACGCCGCTGAAGCAGATCGACCATTCGCTCTGGCTGATGGAACTGTTCCACGGCCCCACGCTCGCCTTCAAGGATGTCGCCCTGCAACTGGTCGGCCGGCTCTATGACCATGTGTTGAAGCAGCGCGGACAGCGCGTCACCATCGTCGGCGCCACCTCCGGCGATACCGGTTCGGCGGCGCTGGAAGCCTGCCGCGACCGCGATGCCATTGATATCTTCATCCTGCATCCGAAGGGCCGCGTCTCGGAAGTGCAGCGCCGGCAGATGACCACCATTCCCTCGGCCAATGTCTTCAACCTCGCCATCGAAGGCACGTTCGACGATTGCCAGGACATGGTGAAGGCGCTGTTCAATGATCACGCCTTCCGCGACCGCGTGAACATGTCGGCGGTCAATTCCATCAACTGGGCGCGCGTGATGGCGCAGATCGTCTATTACGTGGTCGGCGCCGTGGCGCTGGGCGCGCCGGACCGGCCGATCGGCTTCTCGGTACCCTCGGGTAATTTCGGCAATATCTATGCCGGCTATGGCGCCCGCCAGATGGGACTCGATCTCGCGCCGCTGATCGTCGGTTCCAACCGCAACGATATCCTGACCCGCTTCTTCAACGACGCGGCGATGGAGATCACCGCCGTCGAGCCTAGCCTCAGCCCCAGCATGGATATCCAGGTATCCAGCAATCTCGAGCGCCTGTTATTCGATCTCTATGGCCGTGACGGCGCCGCTTTGTCGGCGGCGATGAACGATTTCCGCACCAAGGGCAAGCTGACGGCACCGCGCCAGACCTGGGGCCTGGTCGACAAGCTGTTCGCCGCCGCGGCCTTCGATGACGAGGCGACGATTACCGCCATGCGCGATCTCTATCGCCGGACGGGCGAGTTGATCGACCCCCATAGCGCTATCGGCCTCGCCGCGGCGGTGGCGAAGCGGCGCGACCCGGAAACGCCGATCATTGCCCTGGGTACGGCCCATCCGGCCAAATTCCCGGACGCCGTCGCCCGGGCGACCGGCCAACGCGCGCCCTTGCCGGACCACCTCGCCGACCTCTACGATCGGCCGGAGCGCATGACGGTCCTGCCGAACGATCTCGGCCGCGTAAAGGATTTTGTCCTTGCGCAGCGGCGCGGGTAAGACGACCTTATTTGTTAACATTTATGACGCGCCGGTCGCCGATACCGGCGCCTGCAAGGAGAGAGAATGGCGCAAGCCCAAACTGCCCAAGCCCATATCGCCGAGCCCGCTTCCACGGTGCGCGTGACCACCCTGCCGAATGGTTTCCGGGTTGCCACGGATTATATGCAATCGGTGGAAACCGTGGCGATCGGCGTCTGGGCCGCGGTCGGGACGCGCCATGAGCCGGCGGCCCATAACGGTGTGGCGCATCTCCTGGAACATATGGCCTTCAAAGGCACCAAGCGGCGCACGGCCAGCGATATCGTGGTCGAGATCGAGGCGGTGGGCGGCTATCTCAACGCCTATACCGGGCGCGAGCAGACCGCCTATTACGCCCGCGTTCTTGCCGACGACGTGCCGCTCGCCGTCGATATCATCGCCGATATCATCCAGAATTCGACCTATGAGACGGCCGAGCTGGCGCGTGAGCGGGCGGTGGTGCTGCAGGAGATCGGCCAAGCGGAAGATACGCCCGACGACATCATCTTCGATCATTTCCAGGAGGTCGCCTATCCCGATCAGGCCATGGGACGCCCGGTCCTGGGGCGCGCCGAGATCGTCAAGGATCTGCCGCGCGACGTGGTCGCCAATTACCTGCGCGGCTGCTACCGGGCCGATCAGATGGTGCTCTGCGCCGCGGGCAAGGTCGATCACGATCGCCTGGTGGACTTGGCCATCAAGGCCTTCGACGGCTTGCCGGTCGGCACCGCGCCGCTGACCGAGGCGGCCGATTATCGTGGCGGCGACCTTCGTCTCGAGCGCGATCTCGAGCAGGTGCATGTGGTCCTCGGCTTTGACGGCATCTCCCATACCGATCCCGACCATTACACCGCTTCGGTGATGTCGCAGCTGATCGGTGGCGGCATGTCGTCGCGCCTGTTCCAGGAAGTGCGCGAAAAGCGCGGCCTCGTCTACAGCATCAACAGCTTCACGACATCGTTCAACGATACCGGCGTCTTCGGCGTCTATGCCGGTACCGGCGAGGCGGAGGTCGCGGAAATGATGCCGGTGATCTGCGAGGAGCTTTCGAAGCTGCCGCAGGATCTCAGGGACGAAGAGGTCCATCGTGCCGCCGTTCAGCTGAAGGCCGGCACCTTGATGTCGCGCGAGAAGACCAGTGCCCGCTGCGAGCAGCTTGCCAATCAGGTGCTGATCTTCAACCGGCCGATTCCGGTTTCGGAGATCGTCGCCAAGATCGATGCCGTGACGCCGGATGATATCCGCCGGGTGACCCGGCGCTTTCTGCAATCGGTGCCGACGCTTGTCAGCCTGGGGCCGGTCGGTCAGGTCATGGCTTACGAGAAGCTGCGGGCGCATTTCGCCTGAGCAGGAGCGGGGGCATGTTCGGCACCGGACCGCATTACTCGCCCCAGCCGCCGCTTCTCGAAAACGATCTGGTTTATCTGCGGCCGCCTCGGCTGCGCGACTATCCGCAATGGAGCAGGGTACGCAGCGCCAGCCGGGCCTTTCTCGAGCCCTGGGAGCCGAGCTGGGGCGAGGATGCGGTTTCGCGTAACAACTATCGCGACCGCACGAACCGGATGGCGCGCGACTGGCGGGCCGATATCGCCTACGGATTCCATATTTTCGAACGGCGCAGCGGCACTAGCGGCGGCGACCGTCTGGTGGTGGATCGCCTGGTCGGCGGCGTCAATCTGAACGGCATCCGGCGCGGCGTCGCCCAGGCCGCCAATATCGGCTATTGGCTGGGCGAGGCCTATACACGGCGTGGCTTGATGTCGGCGGCGCTCAGCCTGGTCCTGCCCTTCGCCTTCCACGACCTGCATCTGCATCGCATCGAAGCGGCCTGTCTCGCCCATAACGAAGCCAGCCAGCAGTTGTTGCGCAAATACGGTTTTCAGCAGATCGGCCTTGCCCATAGCTGCCTGAAGATCAACGGTCGCTGGCAGGATCACATGCTGTTCGATCTGGTGTTGGAAAACCTGCTGGCCTCGCGCGGCTTTCGGACGCCGGCCCTGCCGGTGCGCTCAAGCGTGTCCAGCGTCACCCGATAGCAGGGTGAAATCGACGCCGAGCTTGCTGATGCAGCGTTCCCATTTATCGGTCAGCTGGTCGTCGAAAATCAGCTCTTCATCCGCCGGCACGCAAAGCCAGGCATTGGCCTGGATCTCAGAATCGAGCTGCCCCGGCCCCCAGCCGGCATAGCCCAAGGCGAGCAGGCTGCGCTTGGGGCCACCCCCGGCGGCGATGTCGCGCAGGATATCCAATGTCGCGGTCAGTCCGACCTCGGTGCCGACCCGCAAGGTGGCGTCTTCCTGGTAGTCCGCACTGTGCAATACGAAGCCGCGGCCGGTCTCCACGGGTCCGCCGCTGCGGATGCGGATATGCTCACCTTTTACGGGACCGTCGATGCCCAGCTGCTCCAGGAGGTCGGGAAAGGTTAACGACCCTACCAATCGATTGATAATCAAGCCCATGGCCCCATCGCTGGTATGGGCGCACATGTAGATGACCGTCCGGGTGAAGCGCGCGTCCCGCATCTGTGGCATGGCGACCAGCAGTTGCCCAGTCATAAAGCCTTGATGTAAAAGACCTCTTTTCATGGACATACTCTAATTGGCAAAGTGAAAGCCGACAAGACATCACCTATATCTGTCAGGCATCGCCGGTCGAACTGGCGTGGGAAACGCCAGGACGATCATGAACCCGAACTCATTGGTAAATCGTAAACCCAGCTCGCCCTCGGCAGTTGCCGATCACGAGCGTTTCTCCGGTCGGAACCGGCTCAGTCATCTGCTCCCGGTTGTGGCATTCTTCCTCTGCCTGGCGATGAGTGCGGCCGTGCCTGCCCGGGCGGAAAGCCTCGCCAGCGACATCGCCAGCACTGACCAGGCGGCCGCCCAGCTGATATCCGGTGTGACCGGCGGCGGCGATCTGACGACCATCCCGCTCGGTCTGCAAATGACCCTGAAGCCCGGCTGGAAGACCTATTGGCGCAGTCCGGGCGATGCCGGCTTTCCACTGACGATCGATTATGCCGGATCGAAGAACCTGGCCGATGCTGATCTGTCGTGGCCGATTGCGCATCGCTTCCAGCTCTTCGGCCTGCAGACTTTCGGCTATGAGGACCAGGTGGTCTTCCCGATCGCGGCGCATCCGGAAATACCGGGACAGCCGATGACGATCCGGGCGCAGATCCATTACCTGGTCTGCGCCACGGTCTGCATCCCACAGGAAGCGCAGCTCACATTGGGCATCCCGGCGGCGCCCGCCGATCTCAGCGATGATGCGCCGCTGATCAACCGGTTCCGCGCTTTGGTGCCGGGCGACGGTGCCGCCAGCGGGTTGAGGCTGACGCAATTGGGCATTTCCCGCGATGGCGATCTCGTCGCGGATATTGCCTCCGACAGCCTGCCGCTGCTGGGACCGGATATCCTCATCGAAGGACCGAACAGCTTCCAGTTCGGCGCGCCGCAGGTCGAGATCGCCGATGACGCGCTGAGCGCCCGCCTGATCGTGCCCGTCAGGACCGAGGGCACGGCGCCTGAACTGAAGAATACCGAACTCACCCTGACCATTACCGACGACAGGCGCGGCCTTGAGATCAAGGCGCAGCCGACGACAACCGGGCTGCTGATCGATCGACCGGGCGACCGGTCCATCTGGCTGCATCTGCTGCCGATCCTGGGTGTCGCCCTGCTCGGCGGCCTCATCCTCAACGTCATGCCCTGCGTCCTGCCGGTTCTGGCGCTGAAGCTGGCCAGCCTCGCCGATCACGCGGGTATGGAGCGCCGCCATATCCGTCTCAGCTTCCTCGCCACCGCCGCCGGCATCCTCAGCGCTTTCATGCTGCTGGCGGCCGCTCTCATCGGCTTGAAACTGTCGGGCGCGGTAATCGGCTGGGGCATCCAGTTCCAGCAGCCGGTCTTCCTCGGCTTCATGCTGCTGGTCTGCCTCGGCTTCGCCGCCAACCTCTTCGGCTGGTTCGAGTTTTCCATGCCGCGTTTCGCCGGCGGCGCGGCCGTGAACCTGGAGCGCAGCGATCGGCATCCGCTGACGAAATCCTTCCTGATCGGCATGCTGGCGACGCTGCTTGCCACACCCTGTTCGGCACCTTTCGTCGGCACCGCCGTCGGCTTTGCGCTGTCGCGCGGCAGTTCGGAGATCCTGGCGATTTTCCTTGCATTGGGTATCGGCTTGGCAGCGCCCTACCTGCTGGTGGCGAGCCAGCCCCGCCTGGCCGGCTGGTTGCCGCGTCCCGGCCGCTGGATGCTGTGGCTGAAGCGCGGCCTGGCACTCGCCCTGATTGGTTCGGCATTGTGGCTGGGCTCGGTACTCGGCGCGCGCCTTGGCTGGCTGGAGACCGGGGACACGGCGCTCGTCCAGACGGCGGCCTGGGAGCCCTTCGATGAGGCGCGCATCGCCAATCTGGTGCGTGATCGCAAAGTGGTCTTTGTCGATGTGACCGCCGCCTGGTGTGTCACCTGCCAAGCCAATAAGCGTCTCGTCCTTGACCGGCCACCGGTTGCGGGGCGGCTGCAGCAAAACGGCATCGTGCGCATGCAGGCGGACTGGACCCGCCCGAACGAGGTCATCGCCCGCTATCTGTCGGCGCATGGCCGCTACGGCATTCCCTTCAACATCGTCTATGGCCCGGCGGCAACCACCGGCATCATCCTGCCGGAGTTACTGACCAGCGATGCCGTGCTGAAGGCGATCGACCGCGCCGCGGGGTCGTGACGACACGTCGCCGGCAAGATTAAAACCGTAAAAATTGCAGCAGTATTGCGGGCTTGGCAGCGCCGCCGCGCTTGCCTATGTTTCCAGCCACACGTCCATCTCGCAGAAAGGACCAGGCGATGAGCATCAAGGTTGGCGACCGCATTCCAAACGTGTCGTTGAAATATATGGACAAGGACGGCATGCAGACCGTCGGCACCGACGATCTTTTCAAGGGCAAGAAGGTCGTGCTGTTCGCCTTGCCCGGCGCCTTTACCCCGACCTGCTCGGCCAAGCATCTGCCGGGCTTCGTCAATCACTTCGATCAGATCAAGGCCAAGGGCATCGATACGGTCGCCTGCCTGTCGGTCAACGACGCCTTCGTCATGGATGCCTGGGGCAAGCAGCAGAACGCCACCGACAAGGTGCTGATGCTGGCCGATGGCAACGCCGATTTCTCCAAAGCGGTCGGCCTCACCATGGACGGCACCGGTTACGGCATGGGCCTGCGCGCCAGCCGCTACGCCATGGTGGTCGAGGACGGCGTGGTCAAGGCGCTTAATGTCGAGGCCCCCGGTGCTTTCGAAGTTTCCAGCGCCGAAGCGGTCATGAAGCTCCTCTGATACGGGCACCCGCCTCTCCCGCCGGGATCGAGGCGATTGCGATCGGGGAGCAGATAAGCTCTAAAGGCAGGGACGGCGACGCCAGGTTGCCGTCCCTGTTCGATTCGGGGCCTATTCGACTCGGGGGATGCATGCCCGTTCGGGCAATCACACAAGAAAGCGATCCGGCACTCGATCTGCTGCAGCGGGTCTATGGCCATCAGGCTTTTCGCGGCCGGCAGGCCGAGATCATCGCCCATGTGGCGGGCGGCGGCGATGCCCTGGTCCTGATGCCGACCGGCGGCGGCAAATCGATCTGCTACCAGATTCCGGCCCTGCTGCGCGATGGCATCGGCATCGTCATCTCGCCGCTGATTGCCCTGATGCAGGATCAGGTGGCTGCATTGCAGCAGATGGGCGTCGCGGCTGCCTTCCTCAATTCCAGTCTCAGTTTCGAGGAAATGGGCGATATCGTCCGGCAAGTGCGCCGCGGCGAGTTGAAGCTGCTTTATGTGGCGCCTGAAAGGCTGCTGACACCGCGTTTCCTCGAGCTTCTCGAAACCCTGAAAGTGGGACTCTTCGCCATTGACGAGGCGCATTGCGTGTCGCAATGGGGGCATGATTTCCGGCCCGACTACATCCAGCTCTCGGTCCTGCATCAGCGCTTTCCCGATGTGCCGCGGATCGCCTTGACGGCGACCGCCGACCGCGAAACGCAACAGGAGATCCGCCACCGCCTGGCGCTCGATGAGGCGGCGATCTATATCGACAGCTTCGATCGGCCGAATATCCGCTATCGCATCGTCGAAAAGACCGACGCCAAGCGCCAGGTGCTGCAGATCCTGGAGGGTGAACAGCAGGGCAATGCCGGCATCATCTATTGTCAGTCGCGCAAGAAGGTGGAAGAGACGGCGGCCTGGCTGACGGAGCGGGGCATCACGTCCTTGCCCTATCATGCCGGCATGAGCGCCGATCTGCGCCGCGCCAACCAGGAACGCTTCATTCGCGAAGATGGCATCGTCATGGTGGCGACCGTCGCCTTCGGCATGGGGATCGACAAGCCCGACGTCCGTTTCGTCGCCCATCTCGATCTGCCGGGCAGCATCGAGGCCTATTACCAGGAAACCGGGCGTGCCGGCCGCGATGGCGCTGCCGCCGAGGCCTGGCTGGCCTTCGGTCTTGCCGATGTCGTCATGCTGCGCCGGCGGATCGCCGAATCGACCGCACCCGAGGAGCGCAAACGGGTGGAGCGCCGCAAGCTCGATGCCATGCTGCATTTTTGCGAGGCGACGGAATGCCGACGCGTGGCCCTGCTCAGCTATTTCGGCGAAGCATCGAAGCCTTGCGGCAATTGCGACATCTGCCAGGAACCCGGCACCACCTGGGATGCGACCGTCGCCGCGCAGAAGTTGCTCTCGGCGATCCTGCGCACCGGCCAGCGTTTCGGCGTCGGCCATCTGATCGACGTCCTGCGTGGCGAGACGACCGACAAGGTCACGCAATACGCTCATGACAAGTTGCCGACCTTCGGGGTCGGCCAGGATCTTGGCGTCAATGACTGGAAGCTGCTGGCGCGGCAGATGGTGTCGCTCGGCTATCTCGAAGTCGATGGCGATGGTTTCAACACGCTCGCCGTCGATGCTTCGGCGCGACCGATCCTCAAAGCCGAGACACGTCTCATTCTACGCAAGCCGACGGTCAAGCTGGGCGGGCGGAAATCGCGCCGCAGCTATGCCATGCAACTGGGACCGGGCGGTGTCGATCCGGAGCTGTGGAATGCACTGCGGGCCAAGCGTCGCGATCTCGCGGCCGAGCAGAACGTGCCGCCCTATGTCATCTTCCATGATGCGACGTTGATCGAGATCGCCCATCGCAAGCCGCAGGACCTCGACGAGTTTCTCACCATTCCGGGAATCGGCGAGCGCAAGCTTGCGCGCTATGGCGACGATTTCCTTGAAGTGCTGGCGCGGTTCGCATGACTAGCTGTGGGAGAGGGGGATGACCGCTATCGATGCCGCGCTGATCGCCGCCTATCAGGCGACAGATTACGTCGTTTTTGAAGACGACGCCGAGACGGTCCTGCGGATCGGCGAACTCAATCCGGCTGTCGATGCGCTGCTGAAGCGCCACGGCGCCGAACAGGCTGCCGTCATCACCGCCTGGAACCCGGCGAGCGTCATTCTTAGCGACCAGGAAAACGAAGCGCGCGAGACCGTGCTCTGGCGTTGGATCGGCGATCATCAGCGCTTCGCGCTTGCAGCGGAAGGGCGCGATAGGTCGGGCAAATGGCGGCCGGAGCAGAGTTGCCTGATCTTCGACATTACCGCCGATCAAGCCGAGGCCCTGGGCCGGGAATTTGGCCAGAACGCCATCGTCCATCTGCGCCTCGGCGAAGCGCCGCGGCTGCTTCTGCTGCGCTGATCAGAAAATATCCTGAGTCCGCAACTCGGCGATGGCGGCGCGGGCGAGAGCGTCACAGCGTTCGTTTTCCGGATGCCCGGAATGGCCCTTGACCCAGTGCCAGGAGACGCGATGCGGCTTGGCGGCGTGATCGAGGCGCTGCCAGAGATCGGAGTTCTTCACCGGCTTCTTGTCGGCGGTGCGCCAGCCGTTCTTTTTCCAGCCGTGCATCCAGGTGGTGACGCCGTTCTTCACATACTGGCTGTCAGTATAGACCGCCACTTCGCTGGGCCGCTTCAGCGTTTCCAAGGCGATGATCGCCGCCATCAGCTCCATGCGGTTGTTAGTGGTCGGGCTTTCGCCGCCGGAGAGTTCCTTTTCCGTCGCGCCGTAGCGCAGGATGGCGCCCCAGCCGCCCGGGCCGGGATTGCCGCTGCAAGCGCCATCGGTATAGATCTCGACGATCTTCGCCGCGCCGGCTTCTGTCTGTGTCTCGCTCATCTGCGGCTGTTTATCCGATTGGCGTAGCGAAGGCTATAGCGCAGTCGCATCCCGATCAGCCGTTCAGTCCATGCCATAGGCCGCGACGCTGGTCGCCTGCTGGTGGAAGCGCAGCTTGCGCAGATATTCCAGCGGGTCCTTCGGCTTGACGAAGGCGCCGGGCGGATGATTGAGCCAGTCATAGAGGCGCGTCAGCAGGAAGCGCAGGGCGCTGCCACGACAGAGGATCGGCAAGGCCTGCATCTCCGCCGCGGGGATCGGCCGCACGGCATTGTAGCTCTTCACCAGCAGCCGCGCCTTGGTCACGTTGAAGCTGCCATTCTGCTCGAAACACCAGGCATTGATGCAGACGGCGAGATCATAGGCGAGGAAATCGGTGCAGGCGAAATAGAAGTCGATCAGCCCGGAAAGACGATCATCGAGGAAGAAGACATTATCGGGAAAGAGATCGGCATGAATGACGCCGACCTCGAGACCCTTCGGCCAGTTCTTTTCAAGATAGGCGAGCTCGCCCGTGATCGCCGCTGCCAGGCCCGGTTCCACTTCGTCGGCGCGCGCCTTGGTGGCGTCGACCAGCTTGTGCCAACCTTCCAGCGACAGCGCATTGGCGCGCTTGATTTCAAAGTCGCGGCCCTTGAGATGGAGATCGGCAAGCGCACCGCCCAGTTGCTGGCAGTGCTTTTCGGTCGGTCGCCGTGGCCAGACGCCCTTGAGAAAACTGACGATGACAGCCGGCCGGCCGCATAATTCATGCAGGGCTTCGCCATCGCGCGCCTTGATCGGCGTCGGGCAGCTGAGACCCTTGGCGGCGAGATGATCCATCAAGCCAAGAAAGAACGGCAGATCCGCGCGGGCGACGCGCTTTTCATAGAGTGTCAGGATGAAATTGCCTTGCGTCGTCTGCAGCAGGTAATTGCTGTTCTCGACGCCTTCGGCAATACCCTTGCAGGAGACGACATGCCCCAGGTCATAGAGCTCGAGAAAGGCGGCGAGGTCGCCGTCCGGTACTTCAGTGTAAACAGCCATGAATAATCAAACGCGTCCGTTAAAGCGGGAACGGCCCTCATTCAGAGGAGAGCGCGATTCACGTCTGAAACAGAAGCGATAGACTTCTGTTTCAGACGATCGTGCTCCCGCAGCCGTTCCGTCAATCCCCCAAATCCGACGCGCTTGCCCAGGCCCTGCTGCGGGATCAGGCGGTCAGCGCGCGCGGCAGTTTGAAATGGATGGTTTCGGTCGTGACCGGATGCTCATCCATGACAGTGTTGTAGCGCTGGTTGATGGCATCCAGCACGTCCTGCACCAGAATCTCGGGCGCCGAAGCCCCGGCGGTGATGCCGACGCTCTTCACCCCTTCGAACCAGTTCCAATCGATCTCCGCGGCTTTCTGCACCAGATGCGCATTGGTGCAGCCGGCGACGCGCGCCACTTCCACCAGGCGGCGCGAATTCGACGAATTGGGCGCGCCGATGACCAGCACCAGATCGCAATCGCCGGCAATCGCCTTCACCGCCATCTGCCGATTGGTGGTGGCGTAGCAGATGTCTTCCTTGCGTGGCCCATGGAGTGCCGGAAAACGTGCGCGCAGGGCGTCGATGATGTCGACCGTGTCGTCGACCGACAGCGTGGTCTGGGTGATGTAAGCGAGATTGTCGGTCTGCGGCAGTTCGACCTTGGCGACGTCCTCGACCGTCTCGACCAGGGTAACCGCACCCGGCGGCAGCTGGCCGATGGTGCCGATCACTTCCGGATGGCCGGCATGACCGATCAGGAGGATATGGCGGCCGACGTTGTAATGGCCTTCCGCCTCGCGATGCACCTTGCTGACCAGCGGGCAGGTGGCATCGAGATAAAGCAGGTTGCGGCGCTCGGCTTCCGCCGGCACCACCTTCGGCACGCCGTGGGCGGAAAAGACCACCGGAAACTGGCCCGGAATCTCGTCCAGTTCCTCGACGAAAATGGCGCCCTTGCGCTCCAGCTCTTCCACCACGTGGCGGTTATGGACGATCTCATGGCGGACATAGACCGGCGCACCAAAGCGCTCCAGCGCCTTCTCGACGATCTGGATGGCACGGTCGACGCCGGCACAAAAGCCGCGCGGTGCCGCCAGATGCAGGGTCAGGTTCGGTTTTTGCATGGTCAGTTTCCCGGTTTCACTTCCCTGGAATATAGAAGTTTCAAGCATTCCGGCAACCGACAATTCCGCTGTTATCACCTGCATTTAGCAGGGGTTTTCGGGGCTGATCCGCCGATTGTCAGGATAGACCGGGAGGGCCGGGCTGGTTTGCCCGGTTCCGACCTGCCGAATGTCCGTTTGCGGCTTTCCACCTTTGGCCGGCCCATCCGCGCCCGGCCTGGCGGGGCGGGACCTCGCCGGCCGAATCGCCACATCTTTGGGCGCTTGTTTAACCCCGGCCGCTTCTTTAGAGTTCCGGCGCGTTAACCTCGTTTCCCATGGGTGGGCGGCCGGGCTTTACCGGCGGGCATGAAGCGATTAGGTAAGCGCCATGCGGTCCGGATTGCTGCCGGCCGGCTTGCATCGGTTAAGAAGGCGTCGGCAGGGGAGACGTGGTCATGAGCGAAGCGCAGATTGCCCAGAAGGCACCGTTCAAGGTCGATGTGACGGCCGGCAAGTCCTATTTCTGGTGCGCCTGTGGCAAGAGCAAGAAGCAGCCTTTCTGCGACGGCTCGCATATGGGCAGCGATTTCTCCCCCGTCAAATTCGAGGCCACCGAAACCAAGACGGTCTTCTTTTGCGGCTGCAAGCATTCTGGCAAGCCGCCCCTCTGCGATGGAACCCACGGCAAGCTCTGACTTGCGCCAGGGTTATCGCGTCAAACTCATAAACAAGGATCGTTGATGAGCCTGTCTCCCGAAAATTCGGCGCCTGACCTTGCGGATTCGGGTCGAGCCCGTTTGACGCCGTTGCAAGGATTGCTCGGCAATAAGCGGCTGCCTGCGCTGGCCGCACTTGCCTTCATGGCGGGCAGCCTGGCTGCCTGCGGCTCGACCAGCAAGGGCCCGCCGCCGCCCTGTCCAGCGGTCAGCATTCCCCCGCAGACCGGCTATATGACGAAGTTTGCCGGCAACGGTACGGATCTTTCCGACATCGCCTATGAGGCCAAAGTGGAGATGCCGGTCTCGCCGCAGTGCTGGTATTCCGAAGACGAGAATCCCGCTTATATCCGCACGGCGCTGCGCGTGCAGATCAATGTCGCACGCGGTCCGAAATTCACCGGTGATCATGTCGGCCTGAAATATTTCATCGCCATCACCGGCCCGGGCGGGACTAGGGTGAAAAAGGAAGTCTTCGACTCCGACGTCGATTTCAGCAAGGGGCAGGTCAACAGTTTCACGGTCGACGAAATCGACCCGATCAAGATCTTCCCCAAAGCCAATGAAAACGGCGACTTCTACCGCATCTATGTCGGTTTCGATCTCACCAAGGAAGAACTCGACTACAACAAGCGCAACCCGCGCTGATACACATACCGGTAACGAAAACCGCGCGCCGCAACGGCAGCGGGGACGGTCGATAAGACAGATAGCGGCATTTTATATGCCGCTATCTGTATAAAAATTGCCGCTTGACGGATATTTGGCGCCGGCCCATCCTCTGGCCCGAAGGTAACCCGCTGAGGGAGAGACCGTCCGGTGACCAGAGCGATCATCGGCCGGCGCCGAAGGAGCAACCGCCCCCGGAAACTCTCAGGCAAAAGGACCGCAGCGGGGTCAACACTCTGGAAAGCGGGCGGCCCCACACCTGGGCACGCCTCACCGACGGAGTAAACCGACGCGGCCGGCCTGCAGGCAACGCAGGATAGCCGCTAGGCCAATCTCTCAGGTTCCAAGGACAGAGGGGGGACGCATCGCCATCCCGTGTGGATTATCCCAGGCGGATTGTGATGTGCCCACAATATCTGTCGGAGGATATCTTGGATTCCAATGCCCCACTGAGCCGCACGCCGCTCCATGACCTGCATGTCGAGCTGGGGGCCAAGATGGTGCCCTTCGCCGGCTATGAGATGCCGGTCAATTATCCCGCCGGTATTCTCGCTGAACATCTCCACTGTCGTGCCGCCGCAGGGCTTTTCGACGTCTCGCATATGGGCCAGGTGCGCCTGCAGGCGGAAAGCCATGAGGCGAGTGCCAGCGCGCTGGAGCGGCTTTGCCCGGCCGACTTCCTGGGGCTGCAGCCGGGGCGCCAGCGCTACAGCTTCTTCACCGACAACCAGGGCGGCATCCTCGACGACCTGATGGTCAGCCGCCTCAGCGATCAATCCGGCGACCACCTTTTCATGGTCGTCAATGCCGGCTGCAAGGCGCAGGATCTCTCCCATCTCAAGGCCAATCTCAACCACCGCTGCCAGGTGACGGAACTCGCCGACCGCGCCCTGCTGGCAATCCAGGGGCCGCAGGCCGCTGCCGTCATCGCGCGCCTGGCCCCCGAGAGTGCGGCCATGACCTTCATGGCGGCGCGTCACCTCAGCATCGGCGGCATCGACTGTATCGCCACGCGTTCCGGCTATACCGGCGAGGACGGTTTCGAAATCTCCGTGCCGGCGGATCGCGCGGCGGCGTTTGCCCGCCTGCTGCTGGCACAGCCCGAGGTGAAGCCGATCGGGCTTGGCGCCCGCGATTCGCTGCGGCTGGAAGCCGGGCTCTGTCTCTATGGCAACGACATCACCACGGCGACGACGCCGGTCGAAGCCGATCTCAGCTGGGCGATTGCCAAGCGACGGCGTGAGCAGGGCGGCTTTCCCGGTGCCGGGCAATTGCAACGTCAATGGCAGGAAGGAGCACCGCGCAAGCGCGTCGGCATCCTGCCCGAAGGCAAGGCACCGGCACGCGCCCATACCGAGATCGCCGATGCCGCCGGCCAGGTGATCGGCGAGATCACCTCGGGCGGCTTCGGCCCCAGCGTCAACGGTCCGATCGCCATGGGCTATGTCACCAAGGCGCAGGCGACGCCTGGCACCGCCGTGCAGCTGCTGGTGCGCGGCAAGGCCCTGCCGGCGAAGATCGTTGCCATGCCTTTCGTGCCGCATCGCTATCACCGCGGCTAAGCCTTTCTTTGCGGCCGGTCGAAGCCGGCTGTCTTTTTTGTGAATGACTGCGCTGTCAGTCGAAGACATCTCAACAGGGAGTGAGTGATGACCGATCTACGCTACACCAAGGAACATGAATGGGTGCGTATCGAGGGGGATACCGTGACGGTCGGCATCACGCCTTATGCGCAGGAGCAGCTGGGTGATGTCGTCTATGTCGAATTGCCGGAGGTCGGCCGCAAGGTCGAGCAGGGCAAGGAGATGGCGGTGGTCGAATCGGTGAAGGCGGCGAGCGAAGTCTATGCCCCGGTCAGCGGCGAAGTGATCGAGGTCAATTCAGTGCTGAGCGATGCCCCGGCCACGGTGAATGAAGATGCGCAGGGCAAAGGCTGGTTCGTCAAACTGAAGATCGCCGATCAGGGCCAGCTCGCCGGCCTGCTCGACGAGGCCGCCTATAAGGCGCTCTGCCAGTAACGGATCAGGCGACGGTGCGGGGCCGTCGCCGACACGCATCAGTCAAACGGACATTCCATCATGCGCTATTTGCCGCTGACCGAAGCCGACCGACGGGAAATGCTCGCCAAGATTGGCGTGCCCTCGGTCGACAGCCTCTATGCCGATGTTCCCCAGAAGGCGCTGTTGAAGGCGCCCATCGCGGAGCTGCCCGACCACCAGGGCGAGCTCGCGGTCGAGCGGCAGATGCAGCAATTTGCCGGCCAGAATCTCGGTACTGCTTCCTGTCCGAGTTTTCTCGGCGCCGGCGCCTATTCCCACCATGTGCCCGCGACCGTGGACTACATCATCCAGCGCGGCGAGTTCCTGACTTCCTATACGCCCTATCAGCCGGAAGTGACGCAGGGCACGCTGCAATATCTCTTCGAGTTCCAGAGCCAGGTCGCGCTGCTGACCGGCATGGATGTGGCGAATGCCTCGATGTATGACGGCGCCACCTCGACCTGCGAGGCGGTGCAGATGGCCAACCGCATCACCCGGCGCAAACGCGCGGTGATTTCCGGCGGCCTGCATCCGCATTACCGCGAGGTGATCGAAACGCTGGCGAAGTACACCGGCTTTCAGGTGGTGACGCCGCCGCCGGCACCGCAGGGCGGCGAAGACCTGATGGCGCTGGTCGACAAGGATACGTCCTGCGTCGTCGTGCAATATCCCGACTTCTACGGCAATGTGCGCGACTATACAAAGCTCGCCGAGGCGGTGCATGCCGCCGGGGCGCTGCTGGTCGTGGCGGTCACCGAGATCATCTCGCTTGGCCTGCTGACGCCGCCGGGCGAGATGGGGGCCGATATCGTCACCGCCGAGGGCCAGTCGCTCGGCAACGCGCTGGGCTATGGCGGGCCCTATGTGGGCCTCTTCGCCACGCGCGAGAAATACCTGCGCCAGATGCCGGGCCGGCTGGCCGGCCAGACGGTCGATGCCGAGGGCCGGCGCGGCTGGGTGCTGACGCTGTCGACCCGCGAGCAGCATATCCGCCGCGAGAAGGCGACCAGCAATATCTGCACCAATTCGGGTCTATGCGCCCTTGCCTTCACCATCCATCTCACTCTGCTGGGCGAGGCCGGCTTGCGCCAGCTTGCCGAGCTCAACCATGCGACGGCGTCGCGCCTTGCCGACCGGCTGGCGGCGATCAAGGGCGTCGAGGTCCTGACGCCGGCCTTCTTCAACGAATTCACCGTCAAGCTGTCGAAACCGGCTGCTGCCGTGGTCGAGCAACTGGCCAAGCGCCGCATTCTCGGCGGTGTGCCGGTTTCGCGTCTGGCGCCGGGCAAGCCGGAACTGGAAAACCTGCTGCTCGTCGCCGCGACGGAGACGGTGACGGATGAAGATATCGCGGCGCTGGAAGCGGCGCTGAAAGAGGTGCTGTCATGAACACGATTTCCGGCAACAAGGCGCTGCAGATCGAAGAACCGCTGATCTTCGAACAGGATGCAGCCGGCCGCACGGCCGTCGACCTGCCGACGGTGCCGCCGCACAAGGACCGCCTTGGCGGCCTGAAGCGCAAACAGGCGGTGGGCCTGCCCGGTCTTTCCGAGCCGCAGGTGGTTCGCCACTACACCAAGCTCAGCCAGAAGAACTTCGCGATCGACATGAATGTCTATCCGCTGGGTTCCTGCACCATGAAGCACAATCCGCGCCTCAACGAGAAAGTGGCGCGGCTGCCCGGCATTGCTGATCTGCACCCGTTGCAGCCGGTCTCGACGGTGCAGGGCGCGCTCGCCCTGATCGACCATCTGGCGCATTGGCTGAAGACCCTGACCGGCATGCCGGCGGTCGCCATGTCGCCGGCCGCCGGCGCCCATGGCGAGCTTTGCGGCATCATGACGATCCGCGCGGCGCTGCTGGCCAAGGGCGACGCGCGCAAGCGCATCCTGGTGCCGGAATCGGCCCATGGCACCAATCCGGCGACGGCAGCGGCCTGCGGCTACGAGGTCGATCCGGTGCCGGCCGATGAGCGCGGCCGGGTCGATCTCAAGGCCTTCAAGGCCAAGCTCGGCCCGGATGTCGCCGGCACCATGATCACCAATCCCAATACCTGCGGCCTGTTCGAGAACGACATCATCGACATTGCCGATGCGGTCCACGGGGTTGGCGGCTATTTCTATTGCGACGGCGCCAATTTCAACGCCATCGTCGGCCGCGTGCGGCCGGGCGATCTCGGTGTCGATGCCATGCATATCAACCTGCACAAGACCTTCTCGACGCCGCATGGCGGCGGCGGGCCGGGCGCTGGCCCGGTGGTGCTGTCGGCGGCGCTGGCGCCCTATGCGCCCTTGCCCTATGTGACGCATGGGGCGAACGGTTTCGATCTCAAGGAGCATGATGCCGGCGGCACGGCTTTCGGTCGCCTCAAGGGCTTCCATGGCCAGATGGGCATGTTCACCCGCGCCCTGGCCTATATGCTGAGCCACGGCGCCGACGGATTGCGGCAAGCATCGGGCGATGCCGTGCTCAACGCCAATTATATCCTGGCCGGTCTCAGGGATACGCTGACCCCGGCCTTCCCCGGCACCTGCATGCATGAAGCCTTGTTCAATGACGAATTCCTGCAGGATACCGGCGTCACCACGCTCGATTTCGCCAAGGCGATGATCGACGAGGGCTATCATCCGATGACGATGTATTTCCCGCTGGTGGTGCATGGCGCCTTGCTGATGGAGCCGACCGAGACGGAGAGCAAGGACGGGCTCGACCAGTATATCGCGGTGGTGAAGGGCCTGGCCGAGCGGGCCAAGGGCGGCGACCAGACCTATTTCGAGAATGCGCCCTATCATACGCCGCGGCGCCGGCTCGACGAGACGCTGGCGGCGCGCAATCCGGTGCTGCGCTGGAAACCGGAGGTGCAGAAGAAAGCGGCGGAATAGGTGTCGCGACGGGCCTCAACGGTGCGGGGCGGCGGCGTCCGCCCCTCGCAGCCTGCAGGATTACGGCCGGAATGATCGGGGCATCGTGCGGCAGGCTTGCCACTGGCACCGGCCGTTAAAATGGCTAGACTGGCCGCCCCTGCTTGCATTGAGTGAGGCAATCATGGCAACGCAATCCGGCGGCAAGACCGCGCTCCTGCTGATCGATATCCAGCTTGGCCTGATCAACGCGCCGCAAGGGCTTCATGAGGCCGAAGCGATTATCGGCCGCTGCGCCGACCTGCTTCGGCGCGCCCGCCAATCCGGGGTTCCGGTGCTGCATGTACAGCATCACGAGGAAGGCAGCGAGCTCGAACGCCTCTCGCCCGATTGGTATCATCATCCCGACGTGGCGCCGATCGCCGGTGAGCCCGTCATCGAAAAGGAGACATCCAGCGCCTTTGTCAGCGGCGAGCTCGATGAGCGCCTGCGCGAAGCCGGCATCGGCAAGCTGATCATCGCCGGCCTGCAAACCGATTACTGCATCGACACCAATTGCCGGGTGGCGCGCAACCTCGGCTACGACGTGACGCTGGCCAGCGACGCCCATTCGACCTATGACGGCGGCGGGCTGACGGCGGCCCAGATCATCGGCCATCACAACCGCATTCTCGGCAGCTCGACTGTAACGCTACGGTCGGCCGCCGAGATCGTCTTCTGAACCATTGCGATACTGACTGAAAAGACCAGCGATGAGCATCGATCTGCAACGCCTCCGCGCCGAAACGCCAGGCTGCCGCCATGTCACGCATTTCAACAATGCCGGCTCGTCGCTGCCGCCGCAGCCTGTCCTCGACGCGCTGATTGGCCATCTGCAACTGGAAGGTATGATCGGCGGCTATGAGGCGGCGGCGAAGGCGGATGGGCAGCAGGAGGCGGTTTATCGCTCCGTCGCCCGGCTGATCAATTGCGATCCCGATGAGGTTGCCCTGGTCGAGAATGCGACGCGGGCCTGGGACATGGCCTTCTATTCGCTGCGCTTTCAGCCCGGCGACCGCATCCTGACCTCGATCGCCGAATATGCCAGCAACTATATCGCCTTCCTGCAGATTGCCAGGCGGCAGGGCGTGGAAATCGTCGCCGTGCCGAATGACGAGCACGGGCAGATCTCCGTCGCGGCACTCCGCGGCCTGATCGACGACCGGGTGAAGCTGATCGCGATCACCCATGTGCCGACCAATGGCGGGCTCATCCAGCCGGCGGCGGCGGTGGGCGCCATCGCCCGCGAGCATGGCATTCCCTATCTTCTCGATGCCTGCCAGTCGGTCGGTCAGCTGCAGGTTGATGTCGCGGCGATCGGCTGCGACTTCCTCTCGGCGACGGGGCGCAAATATCTGCGCGGGCCCCGCGGTACCGGCTTTCTTTATGTGCGGCGGGCCTGGCTCGACCGGCTGGAGCCGCCGTTTCTCGATCTTCATGCGGCGACCTGGGTGGCTGCCGATCGTTACGAGATGCTGCCCGATGCCAAGCGCTTCGAGAACTGGGAGCGTTCGATCGCCGGTGTGCTCGGCCTCGGCGCCGCCGTCGATTACGCTCTCGCCATCGGCCTGCCGGCGATCGAAGCCGATCTGCGCCGCAAGGCATCCATCCTGCGCCAGAAGCTGGCAGCCATACCGGGTGTCGTCGTGCGAGATATCGGCAAGGAGCAGGGCGGCATCGTCACCTTCACCAGGGACGGCGTCGCCGCGACCGGGATCAAGGCGGCGCTGGCGCAGGCCAAGATCAACGTCTCGGTCTCCGGGCGTTCCTCGACTTATCTCGATATGACGGCGCGGCACTTGAGCGATGTCGTTCGCGCTTCGGTGCACTACTTCAATACGGAAGAGGAAATCGATCGCCTGGCAGAGGCGGTCGGGGCGATCCGCGGCTAGCCCAGTCCGGCTTCAAGGAGCTGCGCGACAGAGCTTGCGGCGGGCCATGGCCGATCCGAAGAGCCACCGTGAAGGCCATTCGGGCCGATTGGCAATAAGTCCTGAGGGTGATAAGGGATGTTTCCCGTTCAACCCCAGGTTCTTCGCGCAGGCCCATTCCGTGACCCTTGATGATCAAAAGCAGCGCCGGCTGGGCCTGGCCTATGTCGCGCTTTCGGCGCTGCTGTGGTCGCTCAGCGGCTTGTTCATGCTGTCGATCAAGGCCGATCTGATGACGATTGTCTTCCTGCGCGGCCTGGTATCCGGCGCATCGGTGATGGTTATCTTCGCCGCGGTTGAGCGGCGGGCGGCGATCCGCGTCCTGATGAACATAAGATGGCCGACGCTGGCGGCGGCGGCGCTCGCCGGCGCCAGCATGATCTGCGGGCTGGGTGCCATACGCTATGCCTCGGTTGCCGATGCCATGGTGATCTATGCCACCGCACCCTTCCTGACCGCCGGTATCGCCTATCTCTTCATCCGCGAGAAGGCCGGCTGGGGCACGCTCATGGCGAGCTTCGTCGCCTGTTGCGGCGTGCTTTATATGGTGGCGGGAAGCGGCGGCGGCGGGTCCCTGCTGGGCAAGGCGCTCGCCGTTATGATGGCGCTCACGGTTGCCGGCCTCGGCACCGTCATGCGCCATTATCGCACGGTGCAGATGCTGCCGGCGATGGCGGGCGGTTCCTTCCTCTGCTCGCTGGTGACCGTGTGGTTTGCCGATCTGCAAGCGGTGTCGGCGACCGATTTCGGGCTCATCGTGTTGTTCGGCGTCGTCCAGAATGCCTTCGGCCTGGCGCTCTATGTCGTCGGCACCCGGCGCATCTCTGCGGCCTCGGCCAGCCTGCTGACGGCGCTGGAAGTGCCGCTGACGCCGCTCTGGACCTGGCTCTTCATGGATGATGTCCCGTCCCAGGCAACCCAGATCGGCGGGGCGATCGTCCTGGTGGCGCTGTTCGGCCATATCCTGGCCGAGATCCGCGGCACCCGCGCGCCGGCGTTGAATGCGGCTTGAAGAGAACCTGCGCGCCGCAGCCGCGTGGGGCCGCCCGCCTCGCAGAGGATTGGCGTCACCGGTCTGCGTGAGCGCAAACAAAAAGGCCGGCTGCGAGAGCCGGCCTTTCCGTGATGCTTGTCTTTCGGCCCAGAGCCGGATCGTTTAGTGCAGGCGGCGGTTGACCTCGGCGATCGACTGGTCGATCAGCGCGCTGGCCTTGGCGTCATCCAGGGTCCGGGCGATCAGGCGGCTGGTCGCCGCGGCCGCCACATCGACGGCCTCGCGGCGTACTTCCGCCACGGCCTGGGCTTCCGCCTGGGCGATCTTCTCCAGGGCGGCGGCTTCGCGACGGGACAGGCTCGCCACCAGATTGGCGGCGGCTTCCGTGATCTCTCGCTGGGCCTGGCCCTTGGCGCTGGCGACGATGTCTTCGGCTTCCTTCACGGCATCGCGCTGCTTGCGCTGATATTCCGCCAGCAGTGCCTGGGCCTCGTCCCGCAGCTTTTGGGCTTCGTCAAGATCGGCTTTGATCTTCATCGACCGCTGGTCGAGGAAGCCAGCCAGACCACGCCAGACCTTGGGGCCGGCGAAGATGACGAAAATGAGCAGGCCGAGATTGACCCAAGTATGCGGATTATTGATCCATTCCATCAGTTGCGCTCCTTCAGGACGGCTTCGATGGTGGCCGCCGTGTCGCTCGTGCTGACGGCAGCGCCGGTCAGCTTCGAGGTCATGGCCGCCGCCAATTCACCCGCCATGTTGCGCACTTCCGCCAAGGCTTGCGCTTTGCTCGCCTTGATGCGTGCTTCGGCAGCTGCGGTCTGGTCCGCCAGCTTCTTGGCGAACTCGGCTTCGCGGGCCGCCGCATTGGCGGCAATCTCGGCACCGGCCGCCGTCAGGGTCGCCTGCGCCTGGGCGCGGGCGTCCGCCATCGCCTTATGATAGGCGGCGAGGACGGCATCGGCCTCGGCTTTTAGCTTTTCCGCCCTTTCGAGGTTGCCCCCGATGCGCTCCTCACGCTGCTCCAGCACCTTGCCGACGCGCGGCAGCACCAGTCGCGACATCAGGAGAAGGAGCACAATGAAGGAAATCGCCAGCCAGAAAAGCTGCGGCGAGAAAGTTGTTACGTCGAGCTGAGGCATGGCTCTCTCTCCGCCACGTTGCGGCAGCCATCCGGACTATCGGTTCGATCGGATGACTGCCCGCACGGGCCAGAAGTAAGGATCGGTCTTAGACGAACAGGATGAGCATCGCCACGACGAAGGCGATCAGGCCGGTTGCTTCGACGAGGGCGAAGGTCAGCATCATGTTGCCGAACAGCTTGGCGGAAGCGGCCGGATTGCGCAGCGCGCCGTTCATGAAATTGCCGAACAGGATGCCGAGACCGATACCGGCGCCACCGAGAGCGAGAGCGGCGATACCAGCACCGATGTAACGAGCAGCTTGAGCGTCCATTTTTAAAGTCCTCTTCTGGAAGGGTTAGGTTGATACGTCAGACCGGACCGATCTCAGTGATGCATATGGATGGCATCGTTGAGATAGATGCAGGTCAGAATGGCGAACACATAGGCCTGCAGGCAGGCGATCAGGAGTTCGAGGCCGATGATGGCGACGATCGCCGCCAGCGGTATCAGGCCGGAGACATAGAGACCGGCGAGGCCCAGCGGCACCACGAAGCTGCCGAGCACGAACAGCATGACGTGACCGGCCACCATGTTGGCGAAAAGTCGGATCGACAGCGACAGCGGGCGGATGAAGTAGGAGATCACCTCGATGGGGATCATCAGCGGCAGCAGCCAGGCCGGCGCACCCTTCGGCACGAAGAACGAGAGGAAGTGGAAGCCGTGACGGACGAAGCCGATGACGGTGACGGTGACGAAGACCATCAGCGCCAGGGCGAAGGTGACGATGATATGGCTGGTGACCGTGAAGGCATGCGGCAGCAGGCCGATCAGGTTGGAGAACAGCACGAAGACGAAGATCGAGAACACCCAGGGAAAGTACTTCTTGCCCTCGGGACCGACATTCTCCTTCAGCATGTTGGCGATGAAATCATGCATGAATTCGACCAGCGCTTGGCCGCGTCCCGGCACGATCGCCTGCCTGCGCATGCCGAACAGCATAACGGCGGTGATCACGCCGATCACGATCAGCATCCACAGCGCCGAATTGTTGAACGAGACGTTGTAGCCGAAGAGATGCATCTCGCCGCCGATCGGCTCGATCTTGAACTGCTCTAACGGGCTCTCATGTTCTGCAGCCACGGTGCCAACCCCATTTCCTGTCGGGGTCGCCTGACCCCGTTGCTTTGAGCAGGGCCTTGACCCGCTCGTTTTCTGCCGGGCTTACGCCCCTGCTGCAGCCGGCCAAGCCGGATGCGTGACTCTCATTTCTGGTCGTTCTGCAAAGTCCGGGCGAAACGCAAGATGTTCGCTATCCCGCCACCGAGCCCAAGGAACATGAAGATGATCATGAACCAGGGCTTGGTACCCAGCCAGTGGTCGAGAGTCCAACCGAGGCCGAGGCCGAACACGATGCCGACGACCAGCTCAAGGCTCATTCGCAGGCCCGCGGCAGCCATTTTGCTGTCGCCAGGCGCGTTTTGCATGTCCGATCCGGGCGGGCCCTTGATCCGTTCGCGCGCTGACTTAAGCCGCGCCTCGAACTCTTTGAGCCGTTCCGGGTCCTTCTCGGTCATGCCATGAAACCTCGAGATATCCCCTTGGCAAACGCCACCCGCACGCCACCCCTCAGCAGCGCGCAGGCGCGCGAAACATACGGTTGGGCCTGACTCGTGTCAAGTTGATTCAGGGAAATCTAAGTGCCTGAAAATATTAATGAAAAGGCCTTTTGTCGCACCCCGCCAAAAGGCCTTTCCAATACCGCCTAGCTGGCGGCTTTCAGCTCTTCGACCTGTTGCAGATCGACCGAGACCAGCTGCGAGACGCCACGCTCCATCATGGTGACGCCGAACAGGCGGTCCATGCGGGCCATCGTCAAACGGTGGTGGGTGATGACCAGGAAGCGGGTCGCGGTGCTGCGGCCCAGCGACTGCACGAGGTTGCAGAAGCGTTCGACATTGGCATCGTCGAGCGGGGCGTCGACCTCGTCCAGCACGCAAATCGGGGCCGGATTGACCAGGAAGACGGCGAAAAGCAGGGCCAAGGCGGTCAGGGCTTGTTCGCCGCCGGAGAGCAGCGACATGACCTGCAGCCGCTTGCCCGGCGGACTGGCGAGGATCTCGAGGCCGGCCTCCAGCGGATCTTCCGCCTCGGTCAGCTTGAGATGCGCGCGGCCACCGCCGAAGAGATCGGTGAACAGCTTCTCGAAGTGGCCGTTAACCAGTTCGAAGGCGGCCAACAGACGTTCCCGGCCTTCACGATTCAGGCTGTTGATGCCCTGACGCAGCCGCGAGATCGCGTTGATCAGGTCGGATTTCTCGCCCTGCATGCCGCTCAATTGCTGGTCGAGCTCGTCGGATTCGGCCTCTGCGCGCAGGTTGACCGGGCCAATATTCTCCCGCTCGCGTGTCAGGCGATGCAGGCGCTGCTCGATCTGGTCGCGTTCCGGCATCGGCTCGCCGGGGTCCAGTTCGGCCAGGGTCAGCACTTCCTCTGGCGAGCATTCCAGGCGCTCGCGGATGCGCTCGGTCAGGGTCTGATAGGCTTCCAGCGCCTGGGCGATGGCCGCTTCGGCGCGGACCTTGTTTTCGCGTGCTTCCACCAGACGCTGTTCTTCGCCCTTCAAGGCGCGGTCGGCCTGGGCCAGGCCGGTCTCTGCCTCGGCCAGGGCATCTGCCGCTCTCTGCCGTGCGGCGCTCGCCGTTTCGATCAGGTCGAGCAGGGCCATCTTCTGCTCGGCGAGCTCGTAGGGCAGCATCTCCAGCCGTTCCAGCTCGGCCACGATCAGCTCGCGGCGCTGGCCGAACGTTTCCAACTGGCGCTGGGCATTGCCGGCGCGGTTCTGCCAGGATTCAACATCGCGCGCGATCGACATCAAGCGCTGCTGGCGCTGATCGGCCTCACGACGCAGGCGCTCATCAGTGGCGCGGGCTTCGACCAGCTTGCTGCGCTTCTCGGCCAGCACCGGCCGCAATTCGGCGACCCGCAATTGCGCCGCCTGCAAATCGGGCAGGTTGGCGATCTCGTCTTCCGCCGCTGCCTGTTCCATCGCCGCCTCGGAGATATCGGCCTCGACCGCTTCCGATTGCTGATCGAGGGCCTCGCGGCGTGAGCTGAGGCGCGACAAGGTCTGTTCCGCCCGGCTCAGCTGCTCGCGGGCCTGCCGCGCCGTGTTATAGGCGGCCTGCAACGTATGGCGCGCATTCTGCTCGCGGGTGGTCAGATCGGCGATGGCCGCCTTCGCGTCCTCATGCGCCTGCTGGGCCATGGCCCAGCTTTCCTCGGCGCCAACCAGCTCGTTCTGCAGATCGGCGAGGCGGTTTTTCTGCTTCAGGCGCTGCACAGCCGCGGTCGGTGCGCCGGCCGCGAGAGTCAGGCCGTCCCAGCGCACCATGGCGCCGTCGCGGGTGACAAGGCGCTGGCCCTGTGCCAGCTGCGCCTGCAACTGGCGGGCGGTCGCTTCGTCGGCGACGACGCCGATCTGGCTGAGGCGCCGCAGCAGGGCGGCGGGACCGGTGACGTGCTGCGCCATGGTCTCCGCGCCGGCCGGCAAAGCGGGGGCGGCGGGATCGGGCGGCAGGTCGCGCCAATGGACCGGCGCACCCTCGGTCAAGGAGGCCTGGAGATCATCGCCCAGGGCGGCACCCAAAGCCGCCTCATAACCGCTGGCGACGGTGATGAGATCGACCACCGGCGGCCACATGTCGGATTCGGCATCGGCCAGCAGCGAGGTGAGGGCCTCGATCTCGGCCTTCATACGCGCCCGCACGGCTTCCGCCTGCTGCAGGCTCGTCCGCAACTGCGCTTCCCGTTCGGCGCCCGACTGGCGGCCGGTCTCGGCTTCGGTCAAGGCCTGCTGCGCTTGCTCCAGCTCCATCTCGGCCTGGCCCGCGGCATCGCGGGCTGCCAGCATCTCGATATCGCTGTCGATCTCGGCGGCGAGGCGTTCCTTTTCCAGGGCCACTTCGCTGGCCCGCATGCGCAAGCGGTCGAGGCGCTGATTGAGGTCGCCGAGACGCCGCTGCAGCGCTGCCTGACGCGCTTCGCCGGCGGCCAGGTTCTGGGTCAGTTCCGACAACTCGCTTTCGCTGCTTTCGACGTCAGTGCTGGCGGCGGCAACGGCGGCGGCGGCCTCTTCCGTCAGCGCGATCTCGCTGGCGGCGGTTTCTTCCAGCTGGGCGCGTTCCTCGATCAGGCGTTCCTGGGCCTGCACCGCGTCTTCGGCCAGAGCCCGCTCGCGGGCGGTATCGGTTTCGATGTCGCGCAATTGGCGCTCGGCGTCGGCCTTGGCGCTCGCCACCCGCTGCTCTTCCTGGTCGAGCTGGGCGCGGGCGATGGTCAGGCGCTGCAATTCGGCGGCGGCTTCCGCCTCGGCCTGGCGCAAGCCCGGCAGCACGATCGCCGCTTCGCTCTGCTGGGTGGCGGCGATGACGGCGGCGCTGGTCAGCGAGACGACCGCGGTTTCCGCAGCCGTCAGGGCCTCCTCGGCGACTTGCCGGCGCTGCGCCGCATCCTGCCAAAGGAGATGGAACAGCGAGGCCTCGGCGCGGCGAATCTGGTCGTTCAAGTTGCGATAGCGCGAGGCCTGGCGGGCCTGCTTCTTCAAGGCCGAGAGCTGGCTCTCCAAGGTGACGATCACGTCATCCAGCCGAGCAAGATTGGCTTCCGCGGCCTTGAGGCGCAGCTCCGCCTCATGACGGCGCGAATGCAGGCCGGTGATGCCGGCAGCTTCTTCCAGCAAGCCGCGGCGGTCGGTCGGCTTGGCGTTGATGATGGCGCCGATGCGGCCCTGGCTGACGAGCGCGGTTGAATGCGCACCGGTGGCCGAATCGGCGAACAGCAACTGCACGTCGCGGGCGCGGCTGTCCTTGCCGTTGACCTTGTAGCTGGAGCCTTCACCGCGATCGATGCGGCGGCTGATTTCCAGCTCGTCATTGTCGTTGAACTGGGCCGGCACCCGGCGGTCGCTGTTATCGAGACAGATCGTCACTTCGGCGACGTTGCGGGCGGGGCGATTGCCGCTGCCGCCGAAGATCACGTCGTCCATTTCACTGCCGCGCATGCGCTTGGCCGAGGTTTCGCCCATTGCCCAGCGCAAGGCTTCGACGAGATTTGACTTGCCGCAGCCATTGGGTCCGACGATGCCGGTCATGCCCGGCTGGATCAGCAGCTCGGTATGGTCCACAAAGGACTTGAAGCCATGCAAGCGGAGCTTTGTAAAATGAACCAAGGCTGTGTGTTTCCCGTCTATCCAGTGAAACGGTGACGCCAGCTACCCATGCGAGGGCCCGGCGCCGCCGCCCATCTCCTTACTTGATCTTCTGCAGTTCGGCGTCGATCAGCTGCTTCATCACCTCGAATTCGCGGGCGCCGGAAATCTTCTGATCCATGATCAGGAAGGTCGGCGTCGCGTCGATCTGATACTTTTCTTCCGCTTCCTTGCGCGAGGCGATGATCTTGTCCTGCATCGCCTTGTCATTCAGGCACTGGGCGAATTTCTGATCATCGATGCCGGCGGTCTTGGCCACGGTGGCAAGGGCCCCGGTCGCGTCCTCGACCAGCCAGGAGGCCTGCGACTTGAACAGCACGTCCGTCATGCTGAAGAAGGCATCCCCCGGCAGGCAATGGGCCAGCAAGGCGGCCTGCAGCGCCTGCTTGTTGAGGGGATAATCGCGCAGCACCAAGCGCACCTTGCCGGTGTCGATATAGGCTTCCTTCACCTTGGGCAGGATGTCCTCGGCGAAATGGGCGCAATGCGGGCAGCTCAGCGAATAATATTCGATGATGGTGATGGGCGCCTTCGGGTCGCCCATGATGATGTCGTCGGGATGAACGTCGGGCATGGCCGACAGTTTGGTGGTATCGACCGTCTGGGTCACGGCGGGCTGGCCCGGCCAGAACTGCCACGCGGCGAGGCCGCCGACCACCACAATCACTACAACCGCCAGGGCGATCAGAAACTTCTTGTTCACATCAACACCTTTGCCACGTGGTTGCCGTCGGGTCCGCAATGCTCGCCGATATCATGCGGGAGACTTTCGATCCGTCATCCCGGCGATAAAGCTGCCGGATTGTGCCCGGTGGCAGAAACCCACCCCGCCCGGTTTTGGCAGGATTCGAGCCCCGGTGCAAGGTTGGCACAACCCCTGGCGCGAGTCGGGCTTTGCCACGATTTTGTGAGTCATTCCGGCCGCTTAGGGATTCCGGCGAGTCGCGACGCATGGTGCGCGGATCAGCGGCGCGTCGGCAGTTTTGACCGCTGCTGAATGGCGTCGCCGAGTCGCCGCAAGGCGTCCTTGACCTCGCCCTCCGGCAGGGGGGCAAGCTGGGCCTCGGTGGCGGCACGGTCGGCCGGGGCCAGAGGCGGCAATTTGGCGGTCTTGCGCTGCGGGTGACGGCGCAGGCTGCCCTGCACCAGCCGGAGCTGGGCGACGGCGCGATAGCCGAAATAGCTGTTGATGCGTTCCAGCAGCATCGGCGTCTGGTGCTGCAACTCCAGGGCCATGGCGCCGAGGCAACGGAGGGTCAAGGTGCCGCCGCTCCGGTCGAGGTCGCCGTCCTTGCCGCGGGGAAACCGCAGCTGATCGGGTTGGCAGCCGCGCGCCAGTTCGGCACCGATGATCTCCGCCCAATGGGTGATGAGGCCGGCCTCGGCAAAACCACGGCTGCCGATTGCCGCGCGGGTAATGGCCGGCACGTTGACGGCGAGGGCCGCCAGCGATCCGCGCCGTTCAGACGAATCTTTCCCCGCCGCCGGCTGGCCCGCCTTTTTCACAGGCTCCGCTTTTGGTGCGTTCCCACCGGCGCTGGCGGGCTTTGTCTCGGCTTTGCCGGGCTTTTTGGCATTTGTCGTCATGATGGACCGAGTTTAAGGTGCCGCTCGCCATGAAGACAAGAACCGCCCCCGTCCGCACCGATTCGGCCGCGACCGCATCCGCCGCCCGTGACCCGGTGCCGGCGCCCAAGGCGCTGCTCGACTGGTATGACCGGCATCGCCGCGTCATGCCCTGGCGGGCCTTGCCGGGGGAGCTGCCCGATCCTTACCAGGTCTGGCTCTCGGAAATCATGCTGCAGCAGACCACCGTCGCAACCGTGAAAGGTTATTTCGACGCCTTTCTCGCCCGCTGGCCGCGGGTCGAGGATCTCGCCGCGGCGGATCTCGACGCCGTCCTCACCGCCTGGGCGGGGCTCGGCTATTATGCGCGGGCTCGTAACCTGCATCGCTGCGCCCAGGTGGTGGTGCGCGAGCATGGCGGCAGGTTTCCGGCCGATGAAGCGGCGCTGCTGACGCTGCCCGGGATCGGCCCCTATACGGCGGCGGCAATCGCCGCCATCGCTTTCGACCAGCCGGCGACGATCCTCGACGGCAATGTCGAGCGCGTGATCAGCCGCATTCACCGGGTGGCGACACCCTTGCCGAAGGCGAAGGAGGAATTGCGGCGCCTGGCGGCCGCGCTGACGCCGCGCCGGCGGCCGGGCGATTACGCCCAGGCGATCATGGATCTGGGCGCCACGATCTGCACGCCGACGCGGCCGAAATGCGCGCTTTGCCCCTGGCGGTCCGATTGCGGGGCTTTCGCCGCGGGCGATGCCGAGGATTATCCGCGCAAGCTGCCGAAGGCCGAGCGGCCGGTGCGCCACGGCATGGCCTTCTGGATGACGAATGCGCGCGGCGAAATCGCCCTTCGTCGCCGTGCGGAAAAGGGGCTGCTGGGCGGCATGATGGAAATTCCCTCGACCGAATGGCGCGGTGAGGGCTGGAGCGAGCCGGCCGCCCTTGCCCAGGCTCCCCTGGTCGCCGACTGGCGGATCGCCGCCGGCGAAGTGCGGCATATCTTCACGCACTTTGAGTTGCGCTTGCGCCTGGCCCATGCACGCGTCCCGGAAGGTGCGGAAAAATCGCTGTCGAACCTGATATGGGTCGCGGCCGATAAACTGGACGACTATGCGCTGCCCAGCGTGATGCGCAAGGTCGTGGCGCTGGCCTTCAAATCCATCGGCGCATCGCAAACCTAACCCGTCTTCGCATCTTCTGCCGCCATGGGCCGGGAACCATCGGGAAGCCCTGCCGTTGCAGCATCACCGATGCGCAAACGCCAGGGACGGGCGGCTCGCCTTGCATGTCATGACGGATCAAAAGCGGCCCGGTGCTGCGATCTCCGGCGCCGTTTCTGCTGGCCACAGATTGCTGTACCTGGACGGCTGGCGCGGGATATCCATCCTGACGGTCTATCTCGGCCATTTCCTGCCGCTGCGCTTCATTGATAACGGGCGCATGGGTGTGGAGCTCTTCTTCGTCCTCAGCGGCAGGCTGATGGCGGAGATCCTCTTTGTCGAACGCTATCCGCTCGATCTCTTCTATCGCCGCCGCATCGCCCGCGTCTGGCCGGGCATGGTGGCTTTCGTGCTGGTCATGTGGCTCGTCTTCTATCGGCCGGGACCGCTGCAGGTGCACGGTATCGATGTCTTCAGCGCGCTGACGCTGTCGCTGAACTATGTCTGCCTCTATCTGCACCGCATGCCGGTGCTGGAGCATGTGTGGTCGCTCTGCATCGAGGAATGGGCCTATATCCTGCTTGGCCTCTTCGCGCTGGTCAGCCGCCGCTTGCAGCTGGCCCCGCTGCCGATCATCGCCGTCGCCGCTGCGGTCTGCGCAATCAATGGCGTCATCCAGAGTGCCATGGGGCTGGACTACTATATGGCCTATTGGCGGACCGATACGCGCATCGCCTCGATCCTGATGGCAACGGCGGTCTATCTTTTGATCCAGCGGCGCGAGCAGCCCATGCCCGGCTGGCTGCCGATCCTCGCTGGCTTTGCCGGCATCCTGTTCAGTCTCAATCTATTTCCCGATGCGGTGCATTACAGCATCGGGTCGCTCTGCTTCAGCCTGGCTGTGGCGACGATCGATCAGGCGCCGGGCTGGCTGCGGCAGGTGCTGTCGCTGGGGCCGGTCCGGCAGATCGGCCTCTGGTCCTTCTCGCTCTATCTCTGGCAGCAGCCCTTTTACAAGCTCATCCATTCGGCGCCGCGCCCGATGCTGCTTGCCGGTGCGGTCGGCTGCGGCCTGGTCAGCTTCTACGGGGTAGAGCAACCGCTGCGGCGCTTCCTCAACAAGCGCTGGGGTGCAAAATCGGCCGCGCGATTGAAGTCGGCAGCCGATGACGACACGGTTGCGATCGGGCAGACGACCCGCCAGGAAGCGTGAAAGCCGGCGCGCGGAAGCGAGTGCGCGGAAGCCGGCGCACCGCGATCCGGCGGCAGGTCACGAGGCTTGGCGCTTGGCGGCTGCCACGAACACGCCGAGCCCGATCATGGTGACGCCGGAAGCCTGGCTGAGGCGGCGCTGCGCTTGCGGCCGGCGGCGCAGATAGCGGCCGAGTGGCGAGGCAGCCACACAGGCGATGATATCGGCGCTGCTGTTGAAGGCGACAACGATCAAACCCAGCAGGATCAGGCGGGGGGCGAGGGGAGCGCCATCCAGCGCGACGAATTGCGGCAGCAGCGCCAGGAAGAACAAGGCCGTCTTCGGGTTGAGCGCCTCGGTGAAAAAGCCGTCGCGGATCGCCGGCCAGGTCGGTTTCGGCGGCAGGGCAGCCAGGGCATCGGGCAGGATTGCCGCCTCATCGCGCCGCGCCGCAAGCAGTTGTTTCAACCCGAGGAAGATCAGATAGAAGGCGCCGATCCATTTCAGCACGGCAAAGGCCGTCGCCGAGGTCGCCAGGATCACCGACAGGCCGAAGGCTGCCGCGACGACGTGGACGAGGCCGCCGAGAGCGGTGCCGAGGGTGGAGAGCAAGCCGTCGCGGGCGCCAGCCTGCAGGGTTCGCGCCAGCACATAAAGCATGCCGGGACCCGGAATGGCCGCCAGTACGAAAGATGCGATCAGGAATGCCTGCCAGTGAATGCCGTGGAACATCTTGCCTTCTCCTTCGGGCTGCAAGATGCCGGCCGGGACGCCGTTTCGCCAGGACCGGAAACGGCCCGATCAATGGTTCAGTCAGCGCGATAAAAAAATGCCCGGCTGGTCTCGCGACCGGCCGGGCAGTTGGCACCTAACGGAGTACTGGAACGTCAGGACGCGGTCAGTGGAACAGCCGCGCCTCTTTTTCCCCTATACGCATACGCGATCAGTGCAGTTCGGCACGCAGCTGCTGCCGCAGGTAATCAATCGGCAGCATCTGCCCCTCGCGCTGAATGCACCAGAATTGCCAGCCATTGCAGGCTGGCGCCCCCTGAACGGCTGCGCCCACTTGGTGGATCGAGCCGCGGTGGTCGGCGGAAATCAATGTGCCATCGGCGCGGACCTTGGCGGTCCAGCGGCCGTTGAAACTGTGCAGCACCTCGCCCGGCGGCAGCAGGCCGCGTTCGATCAGCCAGCCGAAGGGGATGCGCGGTTCCTCGCGCTTCGAGGGCGTATGCAGCAGCGAGACATCGGTGACGGGCTGCACGGCGGCGATGCGCTTCTTGGCAAGGGCGATGTAGTTCTCATCGCGTTCAAGCCCGATCCAGCGGCGGCCCAGGCGCTTGGCCACGGCACCGGTCGTGCCGCTGCCGAAGAAGGGATCGAGGACAACATCGCCGGGCTTGGTCGAGGCCATGATCACCCGGTGCAGCAGGGCTTCCGGCTTCTGGGTCGGATGGCCCTTGTTGCCGGCTTCGTCCTTGATGCGCTCATTACCGGTGCAGATCGGCAGCAGCCAGTCGCTGCGCATCTGCAGGTCGTCATTGAGGGCCTTCATGGATTCGTAGTTGAAGACGTGCCGGCTGTCCTTCGACTTCGAGCACCAGATCATCGTCTCATGGGCATTGGTGAAGCGCCGGCCGCGGAAATTCGGCATCGGATTGGTCTTGCGCCAGACCACGTCGTTCAGCATCCAGTAGCCGAGATCCTGCAGCTTGGCGCCGACCCGGAAGATATTGTGATAGGAGCCGATCACCCAGATGGTGCCGTCGTCCTTGAGGAGCCGCCGGGCGGCCTTCAGCCAGCCCTCGGTGAAGCCGTCATAGGTCGCGAAATCGGCGAACTTGTCCCAATCGTCATCGACTGCATCGACCTTGGTGTTGTTCGGCCGATGCAACTCTCCCTCGAGTTGGAGATTGTAGGGCGGGTCCGCGAAGATCATGTCCACCGAGCCGGCGGGCAGGGCGTTCATGGCGGAAATGCAGTCGCCCCGCAGGATGCTGTCCAGCGGCAAGGTGGGGGCGGAGGATTTCGGCTGCTTCGTTTTCATGCGCCGATCCTGAGTCAGGCGACTCGGCAAGTCAAGCGCAAAAAGTGATAAGAGTCAGTCTGTTATGCTAAGACTCTGAGAAATAGGTCTAAAAGATTTCCGATGATGCCTGGTGACGCCATGCGCGGCGATGGCGGCCAGATGTTCCTCCGTTCCATAGCCGACATTGGTCTCCCACCCATATACGGTGTGCCGTTTTGCGAGCTCCCACATCATCTTGTCGCGTACGACTTTTGCGATAATTGAAGCTGCAGCGATCGAGAGCGAGAGTGCATCACCGCCGATCAGGCATTCGGTTTTGCAGGAAAGCTTCGGGGGCCGGTTGCCGTCGATCAGAGCCACATGCGGTTTGACGGGCAGCTTGCGCACCGCCCGGCGCATGGCGAGAAAGGTCGCCTGCAGGATGTTGATGTCGTCGATTTCCGCGACGCTCGCCTGGCCGATGCCATAAGTCACGGCCGCGCACAGTGCGTCATGCAGTTCCTGGCGGGTCTTGATCGGCAGCTTCTTCGAATCGTCGATGCGGCGGGCGAGCTCGGGATCGAGCTTTGCCGGATCGATGATGACGGCGCAGGCCACGACCGGTCCGGCCAGCGGGCCGCGACCGACCTCGTCGATACCGCAGACGATGCGGCCGCCTTCCAGATGCGGCTGCAGGCCGAAGGCAAGTTCATGCGACAGATCCGGCATGATATGGCCCCGTTCGTCCGCTTTCCGTTCTCGAGTTTGCCTTAACGGCGCTTACTGCCAGTGATCATAGAAATCGAAGTAGTCTTTGAGCTGGTCGTAGGGCAAGCCGAGTGCGCCGCAAAGGGAGGCGTCATCGACCTTCACCTTGCCCTGCAGGCCCCGCATCGCGACAAAATAATCATGCGCCGCCTCCTGCAGCACATTGGCGGATTTCGCCGCCGCAGCCTTGTCATTGCCGCTGGCCTTGTCGGCCGCATCCATGGCCTTCAGCGATTGCAGATTAACCAGCAGCCATGACTGGGCCTGCAGCCCCAGCCGATAGGCATCGGCCTGCGCGCCTTTCACGGCCGGCGCCTTGGCATGCTGGGCGATGCAGCCGCGGAAGGTGTCGAAGGTCGCCTTGCCGCCCTGGGGCAGGCAGCCGGAACCGTCCGCAGCGCCCTTGTTGATGGCGTCATTGACGGGTTTCCCGGGTGCCGCCGCGCCTGCCGGGTCAATCGATGGCAGGATGAACAGGCTCATCAGGCAGGCAAGGAGGAACGGGCGGCGCATCGGCAAGGACTCGCTGGCGGTTGTCGGGTGCTGTTATCCCCGCAGCCTTGCCCGATTCAGCGCGTGAGCGCAACAACACAGCAGTTGTTTCTGTCAGGATGGTTCGGCTGGAAGTGACGCGCCGGCCTGTCTCGATCATGAACCGAGAGCATGGCCGATTGCACGGCTCAGTCGGAGCTGCCGAAGGCGGAAAAGAGATCCGGCTGCGTGGCTGTACCTGCCGGAGCTCGGAAACGCGACAGATCGAGCCGCCAGTCGCGATCGCCGACACCGTGGCGCTTGGCCGCCTGTTCGACCCGTTGTTTGATCATCTCCGCATAGGGACCCTGGCCGCGCATGCGGCTGCCGAAGGTGCTGCTGTAGATCTGGCCGCCATGGCATTCGCGCATCAGGTTGAGCACGTGGCTGGCGCGGTCGGGAGCATGCGCCTGCAGCCATTCCTCGAACAGGCCTTTGATTTCCAGGGGCAGGCGCAGCAGGATCCAGTTGACGCCGCGCGCCCCGGCCTTGATGCCCGCAGCGATGATGGTCTCGATTTCCGGATCGGTCAGGCCGGGAATGATCGGCGCCACCGAGATGCTGACCGGCACGCCGGCGCCGGTCAGTTCCTTGATGGCGGCGATCCGCCGATGCGGCGCGCTGGCCCGGGGCTCCATGCTGCGCGCGAGATCGCCGTTGAGGGTGGTGACGGAGATCGCCACGTGGACGAGGCGCCGCCGCGCCAGGCTGGTCAGCAGATCGAGATCGCGCAGGATATTGGCCGATTTCGTCGTGATGCCGATCGGGTGCTGGAAATCCGACATCACCTGCAGGATGCTGCGCATGATGCGATAGCGCCGCTCGATCGGCTGGTAGGGATCGGTGTTGGTGCCAAGCGCGATCAGTTGCGGCCGATAGGCCGGGCGGCGCAATTCCTTTTCCAGCAGCTTGGCGGCATTCGGCTTGTAATAAAGCCGGCTCTCGAAATCGAGGCCCGGTGAATGACCGAGATAGGCATGGGTCGGCCGCGCGAAGCAATAGATGCAGCCATGCTCGCAGCCGCGATAGGGGTTGATGGACTGATAGAAGGGAACGTCGGGCGAATCATTGCGGCTGATGATCGATTTACTGGTGTCGAGGCTGACCGTGGTGCGCAGGGGCGGCTGGTCGTTTTCCTCGTCCTGCAGCAGCCAGCCGTCATCCTCCAGGGGCCGCTCCCCTGGTTCAAAACGTCCGGCGTGGTTGCTGACCGCTCCCCGGCCCTTGCGCGCCCTGGCGGGCAAGGTCGTATCCGGCGCCGAGGTCAGGTCGCCGAAGTCAAAGCACGAATTGGAGGTGCGCAAGGTAGGACTCATGATGCCGAAATCTTGGCATCAATATGAGAACAAATAAAGAACAAAATATATGCCGTTGCGCTTCGGTGGCCGCACACTTCGATAGCCGTGCGCTTCGATGAGTCTGCGCTTCGACAGCAGCTAAGCCAGCCGACGGCTCAGGATCATGCTATGCGGGACAAAGCCGGCGGCGGTGTAGAAGTCCATCGCGGCGATGTTGAAGGCATAGACGTTGAGCTCGATCGACGAAGCCGCGAGATCCTGCGCCCATTGCCGGGCCGCTTGCAGGAGGGCATAGCCGATCCGCTTGCCGCGCGCCGGACGATCGACGATCAGTTCTTCGATCCGCACCACGCGCGAGGCGCGATGGGCGCGGCCCTCCTGATTTTCCCTCAGCACCGCCCGGATCAGGCCGACCAGCATGCGATCAGATTCATAACCGCGCAGGAAGACGGCGGGGTCAGTCAGGCGGCGTGTGAATTCATCATCGGGAACGCGCGCCTCGGCGGGTGGCTTGATCGCGATCGGCAAAGCCTCGTGATGCAGCAGATCGAGTTCCGCCACCAATTGATCATGGCGGTGGCGGTCCGATAGCCGCAGGCTGCGGATGGCGGGATCAATGGGATGGGGAGCGGTTGTCATTGCAGGTCTCCATTTGGCCCAGGATAGTTTGCCGGGGGCCGGAGACCGCTTCACCTGAACCTCGTCGCCGACCTTGCGGCGGCTTCTCGTGTCAGGTCATGACCAATCGCGCCGCCCTATGGGGACGACGTAAAATAATGCTGCTGGTGGCGAGGCATCCTGGTCATGGAGGCGACGATAGGGAGTGCGGCCGGCGATTGTCAATCGCCGTCGCGTCCGGACCGCTTCGGCTTCGGTTCGATCCGGCCTGAAACGGCTCCGACCGTGACGGCAGGTCAACCGAACGGCGCGTCGATGCTGTGCTGCGGCTGGGTGAACCAAGCGGCACCCGTCTCGGTGACATACATATGGTCTTCGAGGCGGACGCCGAATCTGTCCGGCACGACGATCATCGGCTCGTTGGAGAAGCACATGCCGGGCGCCAGTTCCGTCTTGTCGCCCCGCACCAGATAGGGCGCTTCATGGATCGAAAGGCCGATCCCGTGTCCTGTGCGATGCGGCAGGCCGGGCAGCCGGTAATCGGGGCCGAGACCGCCCTTGGTGAGCACGGCGCGGGCGGCATCATCGGGCGCATGGCAGGGCGCGCCAGGCCGGAGGGCGGCGAAGGCGGCGGCCTGGGCTTCGTGCTCGAGATCCCAGATGCGCTGCTGCTCGGCCGTCGCATTGCCGAAGACGTAAGTGCGCGTGATGTCGGAATGATAGCCCTGAACCCGGCATCCGGTATCGATCAGCACCATATCGCCTTCCTGCAGCCGCTGCTCGCCGGGCAAGCCGTGGGGATAGGCGGTCGCCTGGCCGAACTGCACGATGCAGAAGGTCGAGCCGGCGCCGGCACCCACGGCGCGATGGGCCTGGTCGATGAAGTATTTGACCTCGCCGGTGGTGATGCCGGGGGCGAGGATGCGGGCGGCGCGGCGCTGCACTTCCAGGGTCATGTTCTTCGCCTGCTGCATCAGCGCCAGTTCGGCGGCTGATTTGCGGGCGCGGCAGCCATCGATGATGCTGGTCGCATCGAGGATCTCCAGCGACGCACCGGTTCGCTTAAGGCCGGCATAGATGGCAAAGGCAGCTTGGGGATCGAGGGCGAGGCGATGCCCGCCTTTCTCTTGCAAAGCATCGACCACCAGAAGATAGGGATCTTCGTCTTCCTGCCAGAGGCGCAGATCCGCGTCGATCAGCAATTCGGCTTCCAGCGAGCCGCGTTCGAAAGCCGGGCAGATCAGCACCGGCCGGCCGGACAGCGGCAGGACCATGGCGACCAGGCGCTCGCTGGCGCCCCAGCTCACGCCGGCGAAGTAGTGCAGGCTGGCCCCGGCATTGATCAGCAGGGCATTGACGCCCATTGCCGCCATCAGCTGCCGCGCCCGGTCAAGGCGCGCTGTCCGCTCCGCGGCGGAGATTGCCGGCGCCTGATCCTGCCAGGGACGCAGCGCGGCCAATTCAGCCGCCGCCGTCGATCCACCGATCCCTTTACTCATGATCTTCCCCTTATCGTCCGGCCGAATGCTTGGATTGTCGCCCCTGTCTCAGCGCAGATGTTCCTCAGCGCAGATGTTCCTGCAGGCGCGGCATCAGCTCGACCAGGTTGCAGGGCCGGAACCGGTTGTCGAGCTGGTGTTTCAGGATCTCCTCCCAGCCGTCGCGGCAGGCGCTGGGCGAGCCGGGCAGGGCGAAGAGATAGGTGCCGCCGGCAACACCGCCGACCGCGCGCGACTGGATGGTCGAGGTTCCCACCTTCTGATACGAGATCCAGCGGAAGAGCTCGCCAAAGCCATCGATCTTCTTCTCGATCACCCGCTCAAAAGCTTCCGGCGTCACGTCGCGGCCGGTCACCCCCGTGCCGCCGGTCGAGATCACCACATCCACCAGCGGATCGGCGATCCAGGCCGATAGCTGTGCAACGATGTCACCGATATCGTCCTTGACGATTTTCCGGGCGGCGAGCTTGTGGCCATCCCGGGCGATCAGGTCGACCAGGGCCTGGCCGGAACGGTCATCCGCTTCACTGCGGGTGTCCGATATGGTGAGGACGGCGATATTGACGGCCAGGAATGGCCTCGAGTCATCGAGCTTCGGCATGACCGGAGAATCCCGCGATCGAGGCATCGCGTCAAGGCGTCGCGGGGCGCGCCGAAAAAACAAAGCGGACGAGACATTATGTCATGCCTCGTCCGCTTGAATCCGCGCCAATATGGCGTAGCTCTTATTTAGTCGCGTTGGCCAAAGCCTGGCGTTGGTATTTCGGCCATTCCCCGCTGGCGACTGCTTCCAAGGACGGCGTATCCTGACCCAAGCGCTGACGATAGACCCAATAGGCGGCGACGACGCGCTGGGTGAAAAGCCGCGTCTCGTCCGAGGGCAGCATTTCCAGGAACAGCAACGGATCCTTCCGCGCATCGCTGGCCGCCGCCCATTTCGCCAGATTGCCGGGGCCGGCGTTGTAGGAAGCGATCATCTTGATGAGGTCGTTCCCGACATTGCCGTCTTCGGTCAAGGCGTTGAGATAACGCTGGCCGATATCCATCGAGACGATCGGATCGGTGATGGCGGCCGCCTGCTGCTTGCCGGCGACGATCCGCGCCGTCGAGGGCATCAGCTGCATCAGACCCGTGGCACCCGAAGCCGGGTTGACGGCAGCCGGGTTGAAGCCCGATTCCTGGCGCATGATGGCGAAGAGCAGCGCGCGGTCGACGTCAAAACCAGCCGAGGGGCGCCACGACGGCAAAGGATAAAGTGCTGCCGTGATAATCTTGTTCTGCAGAATGCGGGCATTGGCACCGATCCGCAGCGCCAGGGACGGCATCCGCGCGGCCTGCGACAGCGACAGCAGTGCCTCGGACAGTTCGTCATTGGCGTTCTGCTGCAACACCAGCAATTCCCGCTCGGCGGCATTCACCTGACCGACCTGCAACAGGGCCAAGGCGCGCTTGCCGGCGCGACTCTGCATGATGACGTCCGCCTGCCGGCTGTTGAAGCTGGGCGTGCGCCAGTCAAAATCGTTATCGGCGCCCAGCGCGTGCATTGCCAACTGGCCGTAGAAGGTCCGCGGCTGTTTTGCGGCCTTGATCAGCCAGGCACTGACCTTGGTGGGCTGCTTGGCGCGCAGCTCCGACCGGCTGACCCAATAGGCGGCGGCGGATTTGTTCCACGGATCGCTGACATTGTCATAGGAGGCGGCGAAATGGTTGGCAGCCGCGGTGTAGTCGCGGGCTCGCCAGGAGGCTAGGCCGGCCTTCCATTCCGGGTCGTTGTCGATGACGCTTTCATCGGGCGAACCGATCCGCACCACGTTGGGAATATGCGGCTTGGTGACGATGCCGGCGCCTTTTTTCTGCGCCAGGGCGTAAATGTCGGCCGATTCGGCCAGATCGCTGTATTGCTTCAGCCAGTCGGCCAGCTCTTTCGGCTTGCTGCGATAGGAAACCGAGAGGTAGCGGTCTGACAGGACCTCGCCCAGCAGCGACTGGTCGGTAAGCTGGCCGATCTGGTCGTCGGCCGCGCGGATATCACCGCGCGCCTGGGCGCGGAAGATTTCGCGGTAACGATCGGCGTTGACCTGGTCGAGCGGCCGCGGCAGCTGCACGCCACTGACGTCCACCGCGTCATTCGGCGTCGGCAGCGAGGCGGTCTTATCGCCATTCCTGGCATCGCCGGCCGGATCGGCAGCCAGCGGTGCATAAGGATTGCGGTGCGAAGCGGCAGCATCTTGCGCCGACGCCGCACTCGGTAAGGTGGCGGCACTTAGCACACACACTGTGATCGCGGTCGCAGCCAAAAAGGCACGACGGCCGTATCTGCAATGATGTCCCATCAAGGCGTCGTCCCCTTGATTGACGTCCCGGCCCGGCCAGGACGAAGGTTGAACCAAATCTCTACGTGCGTTTCCCAGAGTCAGAACTAGTGGATCGAGCCGGCTGAGTCCAGCCTTTCCAACCCATGGAATGTCTATATATTGATATAGGAATAAATCTTCACACTATATATTGTGGTTAATAAATAAATTCTTCGTGTGGCTTCCCTTAACTATCGCGCGCGGTAGCCCGTGTTTTTGGTTAACGGTGGGGTGGCCGGCCTCCGATTGGCTGTCGCGCAGACCCCGGGGATCACCGGCTGAGGCAAGGCCCGACCGCAGGGGGCGACCGCCCCTGCGGATCAGACGCCGGGGCCGGCGAGGCGTGCCTTGAGCTTCAAGAGATCGCGCCAGGCTTCCCGTTTGAGACCGGGCTGGCGCAACAGATAAGCGGGATGGAAGATGGGGATCGCGGGGATCGGCGCGGCGAGATCGGGCGAGGCGTAGTCGAACCAGCGACCGCGCAATCGCGTGATGCCGTCATTGAGCCCGAGCAATCCCTGGGCGGAAGAGCCGCCAACCAGGACCAGCACTTTCGGCTTTATCAATTCGATATGGCGCGTGACGAAGGGAAGTTGCGCCGCCAGTTCCGCTTCGGTCGGCTTGCGATTGCCGGGCGGACGCCAGAAACACACATTAGTTATATAGAAGGTGCTGCGGTCGAGACCGATCGCTGCCATCATCCGGTCGAGCAACTGGCCCGACACGCCGACAAAGGGCTTGCCCTGCCGGTCCTCGTCCGCACCCGGCGCCTCGCCGATGAGCATGACCTCGGCCTCGGGATTACCGTCGGCGAAGACGAGATTGGTGGCCGTTTTCTTCAAGGCGCAGCCGTCGAACTGGGCCAGGGCCTCGCGCAAGGCGGCCAGGTCGCGGGCGGCTTTTGCGGCCTCGCGGGCGCTCAGGATGACTGCCGGTTCGGCGCCGGCGATGCTGTCGGCGGCCTGGCGCCGCAAGGCCTCGCTGGCCGGGGCCATGCCGGCGGCTTCGTTGGCAGCGCGGCGGCCGGGCGGCGGATTCGGCGCCTGGGGGCGGCTTTCCCCGGCTCGCTCGGCGAGACCGGTGGATCTGGCGGCCCGTTCCGGTGTTGCCGTGCCCGGCAGATTGCCCCAGCCGGTCGCACCAAAGCGGCTTTGCGGCGTCTCCTCTACAGCCTCGTCGGCGCCCCACTCGATATACAGCTTCAAGAGGGTAAGCGGATCCGGCAGGTCGGAGGCGGGCGTTTGCATAGCGGCAACCTAGCATCGGCCGCGGCAGTCGCCTAGATGTGGATGCTCGATAGATTGTCCCCGGAAAGGGCGAGCCGGCCATTCTGCCCGACCTTGCGTCGGGCTGCCTTGCCGGTGGTTCCGACAGGCGGAGCCCTGCTGCCGCTGCATGCGGCTATGGCGGTGGCCAGCGCCGGGTGCAGTTGTCAGCGGCCGGTCATCATTGTAACACCTTGCCAGCTTTGGCCGGCCGATCGGGTGCCGGCCCTGGACTGGATCATTAGGCCGAGAGTGCCAGGAGGGGAGAATGGACCGCGAGGTTATGGAATATGATGTGGTGATCGTTGGCGGCGGCCCCTCGGGGCTGAGTGCCGCGATCCGCCTGAAGCAGCTCGCGGCGGAGAAGAACCACGAGGTTTCGGTCTGTGTGATCGAAAAGGGCGCCGAGATCGGTGCTCATATTCTCTCCGGCGCCGTGCTCGAGCCGCGCACGCTCAATGAGCTCATTCCCGACTGGAAGGAAAAGGGCGCACCACTTAATACGCCGGCCAAGGAAGACCATTTCCTCTTTCTGACGGCGACCTCGTCGATCCGCCTGCCGACCCCGCCCACCATGCATAACGAGGGCAATTACATCATTTCGCTGGGGAACTTCTGCCGCTGGCTCGGTACCCAGGCGGAAGAGCTCGGTGTCGAGATCTATCCGGGCTTTGCCGCCGCCGAAGTGCTGTATGACGAGAACGGCGCGGTGAAGGGCGTCGCCACCGGCGACATGGGCATCGGCAAGGACGGCCAGCATACCGCCAATTATACCCGCGGCGTGGAACTGCACGGCAAGCAGACCATCTTCGCGGAAGGCTGCCGCGGCTCGCTGACCAAGACCCTGTTCGAGAAGTTCAAGCTGCGGGACGGCGTCGATCCCCAAACCTTCGGCATCGGCATCAAGGAATTGTGGGAAATCGATCCCGCCAAGCACAGCCAGGGCAAGATCATCCATACCACCGGCTGGCCGATGGACAGCAAGACCTATGGCGGCTCTTTCCTCTATCACCTGGAAAACAACCAGGTGGCGGTCGGTTTCGTGGTCGGCCTCGACTATGAGAACCCGCATCTCTCGCCCTTCGAGGAATTCCAGCGCTTCAAGCAGCATCCCGCGATCCGCCCTTATTTCGAGGGCGGCCGGCGCATCGCCTATGGCGCCCGCGCCATCAACGAAGGCGGTTTCCAGTCGATTCCGAAGCTGACCTTCCCCGGCGGCGCCCTCATCGGCGACACCGCCGGCTTCCTCAATGTGCCGAAGATCAAGGGCACCCATACGGCGATGAAATCCGGCATGACCGCGGCGGAAGCCGTGTTCGATGCGCTGGTCTCGGGTGCCGCGGCCGAGAAGCCGGTGGAAATCACCGCTTACCCCGAGAAGCTGAAGCAGAGCTGGCTGTGGGATGAACTCTACCGCGTGCGCAATATCCGCCCCAGCTTCCACAAGGGCTTCTGGTTCGGCCTCGCTTATTCGGCGATCGACACCTATCTCTTCAAGGGCAGGGCGCCCTGGACCTTCCATCACAAGCAGCCCGACAATCTGTCGCTGAAGAAGGCCTCGGAAGCGCCCAAGATCGTCTATCCGAAGCCGGACAACGTGGTCAGCTTCGATCGCCTGTCCTCGGTCTTCCTCTCCGGCACCAACCACGAGGAAAACCAGCCGGCCCATCTCACGCTGAAGAACAAGGATGTGCCGATCCAGGTCAATCTGGCGCTCTATGACGCGCCGGAACAGCGTTACTGCCCGGCGGGCGTTTATGAGATCGTCCGCGACAATGACGGCGCCAACCCGAAGTTGCAGATCAACGCGCAGAACTGCGTCCACTGCAAGACCTGCGATATCAAGGACCCGACCCAGAACATCAATTGGGTGGTGCCGGAAGGGGCCGGCGGACCCAACTATCCCAATATGTAAGGTTCAGGGGTCAGAAAACTGTGATCGCCGCCGCCCCGTTTTCCGGGCGGCGGCCTGCTATTCAAGCCCGACGGTTCCTGCTAAGACTGAACGATCCGAAATGTGATTGCGGCGCGGAAGCCCTGGCGGCAGGCGCGGCGATCCGGTTCTCGCCACCCATTTTTCGTTTGGTCGCAATGGCTTCATTCCAGCCCATCCTGTTCTCCCGTCGGCGTCTTACGGGCCCCGTCGCCGTCAGTTTGCTGACCCTGCTGCTTGCCACCTCATCCCTGGTGCCGCTTGCGCCGATCCCGGCCCGGGCCGAGGACGCCAAGACAGCTTGGAGCGTCTCGGGTGCGTTTCTCGCCGGCATGAACGCGAAGAACCGCGGCGACATGAAGACGGCGGCCGATCTGTTGCCTCTGGCGCTTGCGGCCAGGCCCGGCGATGCCGGCCTCATCCAGGCAACGCTTTATGCCGAGATCAGCGACGGGCGCGTCGCCGAGGGAATCAAGCTCGCCAAAGAGGCCAGGGAGAAGCAGCCCGCCGCCGCAGCCTTGGCGCCGCTGGTGACCGTGCTTTTGGCGCAGGACGCGATCAAGCGCGGACAATATGACCAGGCGCTCGATGCCGCACGGAAGCTGCCCAATCAGCAGATCGGCAAATATGCCGGTCCGATGATGCGCGCCTGGCTGATCGCCGGCAGCCAGAAGCAGGTCGCCCCCGCCCTCAAGGAGTTGAAGCCGCTGGAAAGCGAACCCGGCTTCGCCCCCTTCGCCATGATCCAGCGCGCCGCCATTGAGGACTTCCTTGGTCATCCCGACGATGCCCTGAAGAGCTATCAGCAGGCGACCGAGGCCTCAAGCGCCGTCCCGACTTTACTGCTGCAGATGTATGGCAATCTCCTGGTGCGCCGCGGCGACAAGGCCGGCCTTGACAAGCTGCTCGACCGCTTTGAAACCAGCAATGCGGGCAACAGCGACGTGATCGCCGGTCCGCTGGAGAAATCGCTGCGCGCAGGCGGAAAGCAGAAGCCCTCGGTGACATCGATCGCCGACGGCGTGGCCGGGGTGATGTCCGGCATGTCGGTGCTGCTGCTGCAGGAGAATCTCTACAACGAGGCGCTGCTCTTCGCGCGTCTCGGCCTCGATCTCAAGCCGGATCTCGATATCGCCAAGGTGCTGGCCGGCGACATCTATCGCCGTACCAACCGCTTCGACGATGCGATCGCCATGTATCGCAATATCGATGGCGCATCGATCTATTCCTGGTCGGCGAAGCTCTCGACTGCCGATTGCCTGCGCCGCGAAGATAAGAATGACGAAGCGGAAAAGCTGCTGCGCGACATGACTGCCAGCGACAAGAACAATGTCGAGGCACCGGAGCTTCTCGGCGACCTCTTGCGCGGCACCAATAAATTCGATGCGGCGGCAGAGGCCTATACGACGGCGATCGGCCGCATCGCCAATCCGCTGCCGAACGACTGGTCGCTGTTCTATTTCCGCGGCACTGCCTATGAGCGCTCGAAGCAGTGGCCGAAGGCGGAGGCGGATTTCAAGAAGGCGCTGGAGCTGTCGCCGGATCAGCCGTTTGTCCTCAATTATCTGGCTTATACCTGGGTCGAGCGACGCGAGCATCTCGACGAAGCCTTGAAGATGCTGCAGACCGCGGTCGATGCGCGGCCCGAGGAAGGCTTCATCGTCGACAGCCTGGGCTGGGCGCATTATCAGCTCGGCCATTATCAGGACGCCGTCAAATATCTGGAACGCGCTGTCGCCCTGTCGCCCCAGGACCCGACCCTGAATGACCATCTGGGCGACGCCTATTGGCGCGCCGGCCGTCATATCGAGGCACGTTTCCAGTGGAGCCGCGCCCTCAGCTTCAAGCCGGAGGACGACCAGGTCAAAATCATCGAAGGCAAGGTGCGCGACGGTCTGGCGCCAGTACCGGCCGGCGGTGCGCCGGCGCCCGGTGACGATAAGGGGACCGGCGGCCAAAGCGGCACGGATGGCGGGCAGAACGGCAGTTCCGGCGGGACCGCCAAGCAGAATGCCGGCTGAGACTTGATGGACAGCCGCTAGCCGACCTATTACTGCATGACCATGGCTCCTTCAATGACCGCCGGCACCGGGCGCCTCGCGCGTGCCAAGATCAATCTCTATCTCCATGTCGTCGGCAAGCGCGCCGACGGCTACCATCTGCTCGACAGCCTGATCGTCTTCGCCGAGACCGGCGATCTGCTCTCCGTCGAGGCAGCAGATCAGCTGCGTCTGACAATCGACGGTCCCTTTGCCGAGGGGCTCGCCGCGGAGGCCGATAATCTGGTGCTGCGGGCGGCGCGTGCCCTGGCGGCGGAGGCCGGCATCGAAGCGCGGGCGCATATCCATCTCACCAAATCACTGCCGATAGCTTCCGGCATCGGTGGCGGTTCGGCCGATGCCGCGGCCGCTTTATCAAGCCTTTGCCGGCTCTGGCGGATCGATATCGATGCGGCCCGGCTTCACCGCATCGCCCTCGCGCTGGGCGCCGACGTGCCGGTCTGCGTCGATGGCCGGCCGGCTTTCATCGGCGGCATCGGCGAAGAGATCGCGCCGGCCGGGCGCCTGCCTGCCGCCTGGCTGCTGCTGGTCAACCCGAAAGTGCCGACGCCGACGCCGCAGGTCTTCAAGGCGCGGCGCGGCGATTTCTCCCACCCGGCCCGCTGGTCGGCGCCGCCCGCCAGCATTGCCGATCTCGCGGCCTATCTGAAGAACTGCCGCAACGATCTCACGGAGGCGGCCATTGCGGTGGCACCGCCGATCGCCGATGTCCTGGCAGCGATCACCGCCACCAGAGATTGTCTCCTCGCCCGCCTCTCCGGCAGCGGCGCCACCTGTTTCGGCCTCTACGAAGACGAGGCGGCAGCCGAAGCGGCGCGCGCGGCGATTGCGCGGCAGCAACCCGGCTGGTGGCTGGCGGCGGCCCCGATCGCCCATTAAGCTGCCCGGTCCTGCTACGGTCTTCTCGGTCCCTGATCGTGCCGGGCGCGCGCGGCGCGGCAGCCTCGCCCTTGAAAACAATCGGAAATCTTCGCCGCCTTCGGGGTTGCACAACGGCCGGCTTTTGCTATGTTACCGGCCGCTTCGCCGGGGCTTATCTCGTCCCCGGCTCAGTTGGGGCGTAGCCAAGCGGTAAGGCAGCGGTTTTTGGTACCGCCATTCCCAGGTTCGATCCCTGGCGCCCCAGCCAGGCATGCGACAATGCTCCGATAATCGAAATATCAGGCCTAGACCTCGCGGCACTGCGCGGTTGTCGCTGTGCGTTCACGCCGGGCGCTTGCCCGGCGTCGGATGCAGGGCCGTCCCGTTCAGAAGCGGACTGGAAAAGCAGGGGGATTGCGGCAAGAGTAGCGGCGATCGGCACCGCTGCCGCGTTCGCCGGCAAGGCGCTCACCCTCGTTTGGAACCAGCAGGATGTCCCTCCGGAAAGCCCTTCCCTCGACCGTTGCGCTTTTCATGTTCGAGGCGGCGGCGAAGCATCTGAACTTTACCCGCGCGGCGGCCGAGTTCAACGTCACCCAATCCGCCGTCAGCCGCATGATCAAGCGGCTGGAGACGCATCTCGCGACAGTGCTTTTCAAGCGCGGTCCGACCGGGCTGGAGCTGACCGAGGACGGGGAGATGCTCTACAAGGCGGTCGGGCAGGGATTCCAGACGATCGAGGCGGCGCTCGACGAGTTGCGCGTGCGCCAGGGCAAGACCGGCCAGGTGACGCTCTCCATATCCTCGGCCTTCGCCGTGCATTGGTTCGTGCCGATGGTGGATCGCTTCCAGGCAGCCTTTCCCAATATCGATCTGCGCTTCCAACTGGTCAAAGGCGAACCGGTCGGGCCCTTCGACGACGTCGATCTCGCCATCCGCCATAACCATCCATCGAATGCCGAGCAGCACAGCTGGAAGCTGATGGATGAGATCGTCGTGCCGGTCTGCAGCGCCGATTATGCGAAGCGGCACGGCATGCTGCGGGATGCGAGGGAGGCTTCGCCGCATATCTTCGCCAATCTCTCCGGACCGATGCGTCTGCCCTGGCAGGTCTTTCTCGAAGGGACGCATACGCCTGAGCCGGCGGGTCTGCGCAATATCACCTTCTCGGATTATACCCTGGTGGTCCAGTCCGCCCTGAAGGGCCGCGCCATGGCGCTGGGATGGCTCCATGTCGTCGGGCTTGAGCTGCTGGGGGACGGGCTGATCCGCGCGGGGGATCAGGAACTGCGGACCGGGCTCAGCTACGACATCGTCGCCTCGACGAAACGCCCGCTGCGCCAGTCGGCGGTTCTGGTGAAGGACTGGCTTCTCGCCGAGATGCGGTCGATGGAAGCCCTGCTATGCCCGGCGGCACAGCCGAAAACAGCATGACTGCAGATCATGCCAGTTCGATTCTTTTGCGGTTCCGGCCGGCCTGATCCACGTCGTATCAAGTTGCCATGATGCTCGGCCGGATCTCCGCGGCCGGCATCGTCTGGCCGAAACGCGGTTGGGCCTGAGCAGCGGCGCGCGCCATGCGCGGCGCCTGCAGCGGCACGGATTGCGGAACAGCGAAGGATGGCGCCCATGACTGTCACCCCCCAATCGGTGCTGCCGGCCAGTGTTTGGGCGGCGACGGCCTGCAAGGCGCCGGCCTATCAGCCGCTCGTCGCCAGCAGGACGACTGATGTCGCCATCGTCGGCGCGGGTTATACCGGCTTGAGCACCGCCGTTCACCTTGCCAGGGCCGGCGTGGATACGACATTGATCGAAGCCTCCGAACCGGGCTGGGGCGCATCAGGCCGCAATGGCGGGCAGATCATCGCCGGGCTGAAGTTCGATCCCGACAAGCTGGAGACCATGTTCGGATCCAGGCTGGGCACAGCGATGGTAGCGACCATGGGCGCCGGCGCCGATCTCGTCGCCTCGTTGATCGCGCAGTACAAGATCGACTGCCATCCGGTCTATAGCGGGTGGATCCAGGCGGCGCATGGCGAGAGGGCCTATCGCGAGATCGTCGTGCCGCGGGCAACCCAGTGGGCGGCACGCGGCGTACCCGCCAGGCTCCTGGATCGCCAGGAGATCGCCGCCATGATCGGCTGTCCGCAGGCACTCTATGTCGGTGGCTGGCATGATCCGCGCGGCGGCGTGCTGCAGCCTCTCAGTTATGCGCGCGGATTGGCGGCGGCGGCGATATCGGAGGGTGCAGCGATCCATGCCTGCGCGCCGGTCCGTCGCCTCCGGCGCGCGGGCGACCGATGGCTTCTCGATATCGGCAACTACACCATCACCGCCAATAAGGTCGTGCTGGCGACGAACGCCTATACGGATGATCTCTGGCCAGGTCTGCGTCAGACCGTGGTGCCGGTCACCAGTTTTCAGATCGCCACTTATCCGCTGGATAAGTCGATACGCGACGGCATCATCCCGGGCGACCAGGGCGCGACCGACACGCGCCGGCTGCTGCTCTATTTCCGGCTTGATCATGAAGGCCGGCTGATCATGGGCGGCCGATGCCCGGTGGATGACAACCCGACCCTGGACCAGGCCTCCGCCTTGCGCGCCACGATCGCCAAGACATTGCCGCAGGCGGCTGAGGCGCCGATCCAGTTCCTCTGGAGCGGCAAGGTGGCGCTTACCAAGGATTCGTTGCCGCATATTCATCTGCTGGCGCCCAATCTCTACGCGGCCCTCGGCTGCAACGGGCGCGGGGTTGCAGCCTGCACGACCCTGGGCAAAGTGATGGCGCAATTCGTCGGCGGCGCGACAGCGGAGGAACTTCCGCTGCCCGTATCTGCTCCGGACCGGTTCGCCCTGCATGCCTTCAGGAAAATGGGCGTGCTGCTTGCCAGTCAGTATTATCGCCTGCTCGACAGGCTGGAAGCGCATGGCTGACATTCGCTGAGGCCGATGAAGAGCGCTGTCTCCGTTTCGGACCGGCTTTCCGCCCTGTGCGCCGGCCGGCTTCTACATGCAGTTCAGTGCAGCGGAGATTGCGTCTGTAGCGCCAGGTCTGCCTCGATATCATACCAGTCGGCGGCGCGGACCACTTGGGCCGGGGCATCGACATTGGCCGTCCAGGCGTAGAGGCAAAGCAGAGGCGCCTCCTTGACCAGGGTGGCATGGACGACATTGGCGCCATTCCAGATCAGCTCACCGGCCTGGCGCTCGATCCAGGGCCGATCGGTGCCGAAACGCCAGAGGCTGGGGCCTGTCAGCGGAAGATAAAGCTCGGGCGAGGGATGATGATGGTCACGATACAGCGTCTGCGGCGCGATCCAGAGCAGGCCGCAATCGAAGTCGTGTGACCAGTTCGGGTCTACCGGGCTGATGAGGCTGGCGAAGCGGTGGCGGCGCAGGAACTGCTTGCCGATATCGGCAAGCGGATAGGAATCGTAGCTCACCCAGTCGAGATAGCTATCGGCGGCACTCAGCGCATCGACAATATCGCCGGCGCCCTGGCGGCGGGCGAGATCGAATGCCGGTTGCAGATCAGCGGACTGCGCGTGCTGCACGGCCGGGGCGACCGGCGCCACCGTCGTTGGCCGCAGCCTTTCGTGCAGGCGGCGGCGGATGTCGACCAGTTCGCGATGTTGTAGGGGGCAGGTATCGATATAGCTGTCGATCGCATCCGCCAGCGCGAGCAGTGGATGTTGCATGGCCTGTCACCCCGGCACGTTGTCGCAATAGACGAGGCGCGGCGCTCCTGTGCCATGCCCCGGTCGATCCGATGATACACATTTGAACGTCAGTTCAACACGAAAGCGGGGGGCGCCCGGCTGCGCCGATTGTCGCATGCTTGCGAAATTTATGACCGTCTGGACAAACTTTTGGGGCAGACCTAAGGTGATCGGCAAGTGGAACACAAAACCACCGGACCGGCGCAAGGCCGGCCATCATAAGGGAGGGGGACGACGATGCCGACTTCTCGGTACGATGATTTGTGCTCAATCAATTCTGATGTTCAGCCGGCTGGACTCACGCGCCGGACATTACTGGCAGGCGCCGCTTCCGCGGCGGCGCTGACGACGCTGGCCGGACGCGCCGCCATGGCGGCCGGCAAGCTGAAAGTCGCCGCCGTCTTCTCGACGCCGATCGAAGAGCCCTGGGACAATCAGATCCATGTCGCCCTTCTCAAAGCGCAGAAGGAGCTCGGCATCGACTACAAATGGTCGGAGCATGTGGCATCGGCGGATTTCGAGCGCGTGCTCAGGCAATATGCGCGCGGCGGCTATCAGCTGATCATGGGCGATGCCTTCGAGGCCGAGGAGGTTGCGCGCCGCGTCGCCAAGCAATATCCGAAGGTTGCCTTCGTCTTCGGCTCGGGTGCCGGGCCGGCCGATCCCAATTTCAGCGTCTTCGACAACTGGATTCATGAGCCGGCCTATCTCTGTGGCATGATCGCCGGCAAGATGACCAAGAGCAATGTCATCGGCTCGGTGGCGGCGATGGACATTCCGGAGGTCGACCGCCTGGTGAATGCCTTCTGCCAGGGCGCCAAGGACGTCAATCCGAAGGTCAAATGCAAGACCACGTTCATCGGCTCGTTCTTCGATCCGCCCAAGGCCAAGGAAGCGGCGCTGGCGCAGATCGCTGCCGGCGTCGACGTGATCTTCGCCGAACGCTTCGGCGTCATCGAAGCCGCCAAGGAAAAGGGCATTCTCGCCATCTCCAACATGTCGGATCAGTCCAGCCTGGCGCCCGATACCGTCATCACCGGTCCGGTCTGGGACATGTGGCCAACGGTCGAGGCGGCAGTGAAGCAGGTCAAGGCCGGCGTCTATACGGCGCAGGATTTCGGCAGCTTCTCCTATATGGCCAAGGGTGGCGCCTATCTAGCGCCCTTCCATGAATGGGACAGCAAGCTGCCGAAGGATGTGAAGGATCTGGTCGAGGCGAAGCAGAAGGACATTCTCGCCGGCAACTTCCGGGTCAATGTCTCCGAGACCACGCCGCCCTCGGAATAAACGGACCAGCCGCCAAAGCATCGCGCCCGGAGTCATGACAACCGAGCGGGCGCGATGTAGCGCCGCGCGCTCAGCGGAAGAGGCAGATCAACTTCATGTCAGATGCCGCGACCACGCCGCCGGACCAACAGCCGCCCTTGCTGGTGATGCGGGGCATCTGCAAGAGTTTCGGCGCGGTACATGCCTGCCGCGATATCGGCCTGCGGGTGGGGCAGGGCGATATCCTTGGCTTGCTGGGCGAGAACGGTGCCGGCAAGACGACCTTGATGAACATCCTGTTCGGGACCTACGCCGCCGATGCCGGTACGATCGAGATCGCAGGTCGGCCGGCAGAGATCCGCACTTCCGCCGATGCCTTGGCGCTCGGCATCGGCATGGTGCATCAGCATTTCCATCTCGTGCCCAAGCATAGCGTGATGGAGAACCTGCTGGTCGGCCGGCCCGGCCGCAGCGGCAAGCTGAACGAGCGCACGGTCATCGAGAGGCTCGATGAGCTGCGCCGCGATTTCCATCTTGATCTCAATCCGAGAGCCTTGGTGTCGTCGCTCTCGATCGGCGAGCAGCAGCGGATCGAAATCGCCAAGGCGCTCATTCGCGGTGCGCGCCTGCTGGTGCTGGACGAACCGACGGCGACCCTGACGCCACGCGAGGCGCAGGGATTGTTTCGCGCATTGAGAGCCATGGCGGCACGCGGCCTCGGCGTCATCTTCATCAGCCATAAGCTCGGCGAAGTGCTGGAACTGACCAACCGCGTGACCATCATGCGGCATGGGCAGGTCGTTGCGGAACGCATGAACGATGGCCTGCTCGGCAAAGTGGAGTTGGCGCGGTTGATGTGCGGCCGGGAACTGAGCCCGCCGGAAAAGCCCTTCCTGGCGCCGGGCGCGGATTTGCTGCGGCTGGAACAGGTCTCGACCGCGGCCGGGCAGGTCAATCTCCGGGACATCTCGCTCGCCATCCGGGCCGGCGAGATCGTCGGCATTGCCGGCGTTTCCGGCAATGGCCAGCGCGAACTGGCCGATCTTGTCGGCGGCGTGCTGCCGGCCAGCACGGGCCAGCTATCGGTCGGCGGGGCGATCGTGCGGGAAGCCTCCGCGCGCCTCATGCAGAATTTGCGGATCGGCCGGGTGCCGGAGGATCGTCTGGCGGTCGGCATGATATCCAGCCTGAGCCTCGCCGACAGCATGGTTCTGCCCTGGATCGAGCGCGCGCCCTTCAGCCGCCGCGGTGTCATCGACCGCGCCGCCATCCGGCGCTTTGCCGCGCGCCAGATCAAAGACTTCGACATCCGCACCTCGGGACCGGAGGCGCGTACCGGCACGCTCTCGGGCGGCAATCTGCAGAAGGCTCTGCTGGCGCGCGAACTCGCCATGGACCCGATCCTGCTGGTGGCGGCGCAGCCGACCCGCGGCATCGATATCGGCGCCAGCGAATTCGTGCATCGGCAATTGCTGGACCTGCGGGCGCGGGGCGGCGGCGTGTTGCTGATCAGCGAGGATCTGGAAGAGCTCTTCGCCCTCTCGGACCGGATCGCCGTCATGTATGACGGGCGCCTGATGGCCGATCTGCCGATCGCCGAAGCCTCGGTCGAGCGCATCGGCCTGCTGATGGCGGGTATCGAAGACGGCTCGAGCGCTTTGGCACGGCAACCTGCCCATGTGGAGAGGTGAGGATGATCCGTCTGCGGCTTGAAAGACGCGAATCGACGCCGGCCTGGCTGCAGATCGCTCTGCCGATCCTGGCGGTGCTTGCTGCGCTCATCCTTTGCAGCTTCCTGGTCAGTCTCGCCGGCGCGCCGGTGCTGGGTGCCTATGGCGAGCTGTTCCTCAGCACCTTCCAGACGCCCTATGACGTGCAGGATACGCTGGTGAAGGCCTCGCCGCTTCTGTGGACAGGTCTTGCCGTCGCCGTCGCCTTCCGCGCCAAGTTCTGGAATATCGGTGCCGAGGGGCAGTTGATGGCCGGCGCCATGGCCGCGGGCTATATCGGCGAGCGCACTTTCCTGCCCGGCGTGACACTGATCCCCCTGATGATCATCGGTGCCGCCTTGGCCGGTGCTGCCTGGGCCGTCATCCCCGCATTGTTGAAGGTCAAGCTCAAGGTCGATGACGTCGTCACCACCTTGCTGTTCAATTCGATCATGCTCTACGGCGTCATGGCCCTGCTGGAAGGTCCCTGGAAGGATCCCAAGACCGGCTATCCCAATTCACCGGTGATCGAGACGGCGGCGCAGTTCCCGATCCTGGCCGGCGACACGCTACATCTCGGCGTGCTGATTTCGTTCATTGTCGCTCTGCTGGTCTGGTGGCTGATGGATCGCACCACGCTGGGTTTCTCGATCAAGGCGGTGGGCGCCAATGCGCGCGCGGCCGCTTATGCCGGTTTCTCGGTCAACCGCGTGTTGATCACGGCGGCACTCATCTCCGGCGGGCTCGCCGGATTGGCCGGTGCGGGCGAGGTGGCGGGCGTGCGTTATCAGGTGACTTCCGATCTTTCCTCGGGCTACGGCTATGCCGGCATCGTCATCGCCACCTTGGCCGATCTCAATCCGCTGGGCGTCATCCCCGCAGCCTTGTTCTTTGCCATCATCATGAATGGTGCCGATGCCATGTCGCGCGATACCGGCGTCCCGGTCTATCTGGCCAATGTCATCCAGGGCGTGGCGCTCTTGACCATGGTGGCGGGGCGGCTCTTCACCCTCTATCGGCTGCGCATCACCCGCCAGGTGGCCCATGGTTGAGACCATCCTCCATATGCTCGATATCGGCTTCTTCGCCGCCTTGCTGCGGATCGCGACGCCGTTGCTGCTGGCCACCATGGGCGAGTTGATCGCCGAGCGTTCAGGGGTGCTCAATCTCGGCATCGAAGGCACCATGCTGCTCGGCGCCATGACCGGTTTCACCGCCGCCTATTTCAGCGGCAATCTCTGGTTGGGCGTGGTCGCCGCCCTGGCAACGGGCGCGCTGGTCGGTTTCCTGATGGCGCTGCTGACGGTAGTGCTGGGGGTCAGTCAGCATGTCTCCGGCATCGGCACGACGTTGCTGACCACCGGCCTTGCCTTCTTCCTCTATCGCATGATCTTCGGCCAGCCGGCGGTGCCGCCCAATGTGGTCGCTTTTGCACCCGTATCCGTGCCGCTGCTGTCGGCAATCCCGATCATCGGGCCCATTTTCTTCAACCAGGCCGCCATCACCTATCTCGCCTTGCTGTCAGTGCCGCTGACCTGGCTTGCTTTGCATCGCACCCGTTGGGGGCTTAATCTGCGCACCGTAGGCGAGAATCCGCGCGCCGCCGATACTGCGGGCGTCAGCGTCTGGTCGATGCGCATTCAGGCGCTGGTTCTCTCGGGTGCCTTGATGGGACTGGGCGGCGCCTATCTCACCATCTCCCAGTTCAACGCTTTCACCTTCGGTGTCATTTCCGGCCGCGGCTGGGTCTGCATCGCGCTGGTGGTCTTCGGCCAATGGCTCCCCTGGCGCTGCGCCGCCGGCGTGCTGCTCTTTGCCATGATCGAGGCCTTGCAATTGCGCCTGCAGGCGAATAACACGCTGAACATTCCTTATGAGGTCTTCCTCATGCTGCCTTTCGTGATGACGATCCTTGCCATGGCGCTGGTCTCGCGCAATGCCAATGCGCCGGCCAGCCTGCTCATCCCCTTCCGCAAGGAGGAACGCTGATGTTCGATCTGCTGCTGCGCGGCGCCACTCTGCCGGACGGCCGCACCGGCATCGATATCGGCGTCAAGGACGGCAAGATCGCCGCTGTCGAGACGAAGATCGCCGCGAGTGCCGGCCAGGAGATCGATGCCGCAGGGCACCTGGTGACGCCGCCTTTCGTCGACAGCCACTTCCACATGGATTCGACGTTGAGCCTGGGCCAGCCGCGCTTGAATGAAAGCGGCACCCTGCTGGAAGGTATCCAGCTGTGGAGCGAGCTGAAGCCGCATCTGACGGTCGAAGCGATCAAGAGCCGCGCGCGCGAGCTCTGCCATTGGTCGATCGCCCGTGGCACCCTGGCGATCCGCAGCCATGTCGATATCTGCGACGATCGCCTGCTTGCCGTGGACGCGCTGCTGGAGATCCGCGCCGAGATGGCGCCCTATATCGACCTGCAACTGGTGGCTTTTCCCCAGGACGGCTATCTGCGGCACAAGACGGCCGCCGCCAATCTCATCCGCGCGCTCGACAAGGGCGTCGATGTCGTGGGCGGCATCCCGCATTTCGAGCGCACCATGGCCGATGGCGCCCTTTCGGTGAAGGTCCTCTGCGAGATCGCCGCCGCGCGGGGCCTGATGGTCGACATGCATTGCGATGAGAGCGACGATCCCTTGTCGCGGCATATCGAGAGCCTGGTGGCGGAGACGGCGCGGCTCGGCTTGAAGGGCCGGGTGACCGGTTCGCATCTCACCTCGATGCATTCCATGGACAATTACTATGTCAGCAAATTGATGCCGCTGATGCGGGAGGCCGGCATCCATGCCGTCGCCAATCCGCTGATCAACATCACGCTGCAGGGCCGTCACGACACTTATCCCAAGCGGCGCGGCATGACGCGGGTCAAGGAATTGCTGGCCGCCGGCATCAATGTCGCCTTCGGCCATGACTGCGTGATGGATCCCTGGTACAGCCTCGGCAGCCACGACATGCTGGAAGTCGCGCATATGGGCCTGCATGTCGGCCAGATGACCGGCATTGCGGAAATGAAAAGCTGTTTTGCCGCAGTCACGACGAACGGTGCGAAAGCGCTCAATCTGACGGGCTACGGCATCGCGCCAGGCTGTCATGCCGATCTCGTCATGTTGCAGGCGAGGGACGCAATCGAAGCCTTGCGGCTGCGCCCGGCACGGTTGGCCGTGATACGGCGCGGCCGCGTGATCGCCGAAACACCCGCCGTGAGGAGCAGCGTCAGACTCGGCGAAACGGCGATCGCGGTCGATTTCAGCCGTTGACGTTGCTCAGGCGGGCCGCGCCATTCTGGGCCGGGCCTGCGGCGCGTTCGGCTGCTCGATCCAGGTGTCGGCCACCTCGCGGCCAAGCTGATGCAGTCGTTCGATCAATTGCAGGTCGGGCCGCAATTTGCTGGCGCTGCCGAGCTGGCGCATGACGTCGTCGGCACTGAGGCTGTGCAACTTCAACGTCGCAAGCTGCCGGCCGAGCGGGCTTTGCGCCAGGGCCGGCTGGCTGAGCTGATCCTGCAGCCAACGCACGGACCGCAATTCGGCATTGAGCGGTGCATTGAACATCAGCCGGTTGAGCCGATTGCGAATACCGCCGGCAGTGATCGGCATATGGTCATCCTGCACCGGGTCAACGCGTACCAGCAGAATCTCCGCGGCGGGGCCGGGGCTTGCCAGGCTGTGACTGACCAGGGGCAGAAGGGGAGGATTGGCGCTGAAGCCGCCATCCCAATAATAGCCGTCATCGATCTTGATCGCCTGGTTGATGGCCGGCAGGCAGGCGGAAGCGAGAATCGCATCGATGCTGAGATCGCGGTTTTCAAAGAGCCGCATCTCGCCGTTATCGACCCGCGTCGCCGCAATGAAAAGCGGCAGGGCCTCGTCGCGTCGCAAGGCGCCGATGTCGATCAGGTCATGCAGCAATTGGCGGAGCGGATCGATGCCGAAAGGATTGAACTGATAGGGCGAGACATAGCGGGTGAAGATGTCGAACAGCATATGGCCGGGCGACCAGTCGACGCCGAGGCTGGGCGCCAGCCGCTCCAGCGGCGTTGAGGGCAGGCTGCTTAGTTCGGCAAGGCCGGCGGCGCGGCGCCAGAGCTGATCGAGCCGCCGCTTGGCGCCGGCGCGTCCGTCTTCCAGCAGGCCGCTTGCCAGAGCAACGGCGTTCAGCGCGCCGGCGCTGCTGCCACTGATGGCGGTGATATCGATCTCCGGCTCATCGAGCAGGCGGTCCAGAACGCCCCAGGTGAAGGCGCCATGCGCACCGCCGCCTTGCAGGGCAAGCGCGATGCGCCGGCCGGGCCGGTTGGCCGCCTGTGGCTTGGTTCCCGCCGGCAAAGCTCGGCGCCGTGCCGTTCTTGGAGTTGCTGCCGTGTCGCGCTTATGGGGATCTGGCTCGGGAGAAGCCGAAGCGCTTGGCGGCGGCAGTTGCAGGGGCGGCCGGTAGGCGGGCAGAAGCGCCTGTCGTTGCATCGGCGGCAGGGCGGCGTCTGTGGATGATGCCGGCTGGGCTTGTTCTTTCTGCCGCGCGATACGAACGGGCACGCCGGTCTGTTGACCTGCAAGCTCTTTATTCGCACCGAACGCGCTCTCACCGGGCCGGCTTGCGTGGAGCGCTTGCCGTGCAAGGTTTCGGCGCCAGTTTCGGATCAGCTTCTGCAAGGCTTGCCAGCGGGAATCCATCACGCGCCTCATCGCTGTTTTGTTGCGATGCAGCAATGATCCGTTGCCGGCTTCTCGGAAGCAACCTCGATTAGTAAACATTGGGGCGTTTCCGAAAATGGCTGTTGCCATGCCACAACAGGCGTCTGGCGTAGCCGGATCTATGCCCTTGATCTAGCTAGAATGAGCAGTAGTGAGCGCTCTTCCCGGTTCCATTATCTGCAATCACGGCTGCGGCAAAACGCCACAGATTCCTGCGCCGCGCGGCTCGGTGGCGGCGAATGGTCTTTTCGATAAATGCCGCATTGCGAAAATCCGTGGCCGGTGGGACGCGCGGTAATAGCCATGGGAGATGATATCAGTGAGCAGCGCGGCTCCGGCGAACCGGAATCGCGGGCGCTGTTTTCAGGGCGACTTCCCGCCATCGGATGTCTGCGTGCCGTGAGGCGCAAAAGCATTGAACAATGCACTGGATCGGACAAGCCGATGCTGAAGATCAGAAAAAACGGCCCGCGCGAACACGGGGCTGCGCCGCTTCATCTGGTCTCGCCAAACATCTTACCGTATTGTGACTGTCTTGGCGTTTCCCGACGATTGCTCCGTGGGAATGCCAAGCCGTTTCAGGCCGAAGCTGACAAGAGAACAGCGGGCCAGGCGTGCGGGGAGAGGAAGGCCGATCTCAGAAGCTGATAGGCAATTCCGGTCGCACGTAGCGAAACAGCAAGCCGTTTCGCGCAGCCGGCTCGAACCCATCAGCCATTGATGATCATGCCATCGATCACGTGGAGGACGGGAACCGAGCAAATCCGGTCCCGCCAATTGGGAGGATTGTCACATGCGCAAATTCATCGGTTTGGCGCTCGCTGTCGCAGCGGGACTGAGCTTCGGCGGCTTGTCGGGCGCTGCCCCGGCCGGCGCCGATACCATCACCATCGCCCATTCGACCTGGGTCGGCTACGGCCCGCTTTACATCGCCAAGGAGAAGGGCTTCTTCGCCAAGAATGGCGTCGATGTCGATCTCGTCGTCATGGAAGATCCGAAGGAGCGCTTTCCGACCCTGATGGCCGATCAGATCCAGATGATCGCCAGCACGGTGGATACGGCGCTGCTTTATATGAAGAAGCCGGACGACTATCAGTATGTCGTGGCGATCGACGATTCCAATGGCGGCGACGGCATCGTTGCCAACAAGGACATCACCAGCATTGCCGGCCTCAAGGGCAAGCAGGTCGCGGTCAATGAAGGCTCGGTCTCGGAATTCTATCTGAACGTGCTGCTGGCCAAGGCCGGCCTGCAAGAATCCGACCTCAATGTCGTCAATATGACGGCGGGCGATGCCGGCAGCGCTTTTGTCAGCAAGCGGGTCGATGCGGCAGTCACCTGGGAACCCTGGCTCAGCAAGGGCAAAGCGACCGATCACGGCCACCTGTTGGTTGACAGCTCGACCACCCCCGGCCTCATTACTGACGCCCTGATCGCCAAGACCGCCTGGGTGAAGGCGCATCAGAAGGAGGTGGCGGGAATCGTCAAGTCCTGGAACGAGGCGGTCGCCTATTACCGCTCCAACCCGGATGAATCGATCGCCATCATGGCTAAGGGTGTCGGCGGCTGGCTGAAGGATCCGAAGGATTTCAAAGATACCCTGACCGGCATCAAGTTCTATGGCGCCGATGACAACAAGGCCTTCTTCGGCACCAAGGACAAGCCTGGCCCGCTGACCCAGACCGTGCAGGAGGCGATCGACGTCTGGTCGTCTCATGGCAAGGTGCAGGTGAAGACGACACCGGCGCAGCTCATCGACTACGACTTCGTCAATCAGTAAGCCGATGTCCGTCGACGCTTATTTCGCGCCGAAGAAGGATATCCCCCGCCGCGCCTATCTGACGGTAAGCGCGGCGGTGGCCCTTCTGATCCTGGCGCTGTGGTGCGTGCTGTCCTATGGCGGGCTGGTGCGCGAAGATTTCCTCCCGACGCCGATCGCCGTCGTCCAGGCCGGCATCGACGGCGTCTCCGACGGCTCGCTGTTCCGGGATACCGGGATCAGCCTTTACGAGATCCTGTCCGGCTTCATCCTGGCCTCGGTCTTCGCCGTACCGCTTGGCATCCTGATGGGCAGTTTCAAGATCGCCGAGGCGGCGATCGAGCCCATTACCAATTTCGTGCGCTATCTGCCGGTCTCGGCGCTCATCCCGCTGCTGATCCTGTGGATCGGTATCGGCATGGCGGAAAAGATCGCCGTCATTTTCATCGGCACTTTCTTCCAGCAGCTGATTCTGATCGCCGACGTCTCACGGGCGGTGTCGCATGACCTTCTGGATGTCTCCTATACGCTGGGCGCCAGCCGCCGTCAGGTGGTGCGAAAGGTCCTGATTCCTGCCACCATGCCCGGTGTCATGGATGCCCTGCGGGTGACGCTGGGCTGGGCCTGGACCTATCTGGTGGTGGCGGAACTGGTCGCCGCCAATAAGGGTCTCGGCTATTTCATCCTCAACTCGATGCGCGGCCTCTTCACTGACCGTATTTTCCTCGGCATCGCCGTGATCGGCCTCCTGGGCCTCATCAGCGATCAATTGTTCAAGGTGATGCGCTCAAAGCTGCTTCCCTGGACCGTACAAGGATAGGCGCGCTCCATGGCAAAGCTGGAAATCGACAACGTCAATCTACGATTCACACCGAAGAGCGGCAATGCGGTTACCGCGCTCGACGGGATTTCGCTCAATGTCGAGGAGAACGAGTTTGCCGTCATCGTCGGCCCGTCCGGCTGCGGCAAGTCGAGCCTGCTGCGACTGGTGGCGGGCCTCAACCGGCAGACCAGCGGCAGCATCACGCTCGACGGCAAGGCGGTCACCAGGCCCGGCAAGGATCGCGGCATGGTGTTCCAATCCTACACGCTGTATCCCTGGCTGACCGTGCAGCAGAATGTCGAGTTCGGCCCGGAACTGGCCGGCATCTCGGCAGGCGAGCGGGCGGCGATCGCGCGGCGCTTCATTGCCCAGGTCGGCCTCGAAGGCTTCGAAAAAGCTTATCCGAAACAGCTTTCGGGCGGCATGATGCAGCGCGTCGCCCTGGCGCGGGCGCTGGCCAATGATCCAGAAATCCTGCTGATGGACGAACCCTTCGGCGCGCTCGACAGCCAGACCCGTTCGCTGATGCAGGAATTGCTGCTGGATATCTGGCAGCAGTCGCGCAAGACAGTGCTCTTCATCACCCATGATATCGATGAGGCGATCCTGCTTGGCGACCGCGTCTATGTGATGACGGCTCGGCCGGGGCGCATCAAGGAGATGATCAAGATCGATATCCCGCGCCCGCGTTCCGTCGACCTGCTCACCTCGCCGGATTTCATCGCCCTGAAGCGCCGCATCATGGCGCTGATCCATGACGAGGCGGTGCGGGCGATCGCCTGAACGGCAGGCCAGGTGCAAGGCCTGAACGTCACAAGGTCCTAAACATCACGGGGCCCGAGACATCACGGGGGCGTCACAGGGGCAACCGTCGTCAATACGGTTGCCCCTGCCACTGATGCCGCGACCTTTGCTGCGCTCAATCGGCCGCGACATCTAACGATGCAAAGAGTCCCGCTGCCGTTCAGCTCTTGAAGCTGGCCAGTTGCTGCTGCAGGTCGCTGCGTTGCTCGCAACCCGACGGGCAGAGCCTGGCGAGGACGTCGAGCTGCTTTTGTGCGAGGTCCGGGCGCTTCATCTGCAGATAGAGCTCGCCCAGATATTCATTGGCGTCGATATGGCTGGGATTGAGCGCCAGGGCCTTCTGATAGGCTTCCAGCGATTCCGACAGCCGGCCGGTCTTGCGCAGGCTGAAGCCGAGCTCGTTCAGCGCATCGGAATTGTTCGGGTCCTGCGCCAGGGATTGCTGCAGGAGCGGGATCGCCCCCAGATAGTCGCCGGCATTGATTTTGTTAAGGGCCGTGTCATAGGTGTTGCTGCTGCTCTTGGTCGCGGTCGGACTGGGCGTGGAGGTGCTGCTGCTGCTGTTGGAGCCGAAAGCGAGCGCGTAATGCGGCAGGCTGCCGGCGAGGAAGGCGGTCATTCCGGCGACGATGACTGCGTAAATCGGCTTAACCATGATGAGTTCCTTTCTGAAAGGGCTGGACCCGCAACGCCGGCAGGCAGCGCTGCTCCCACATCCCATGACCGCCTTTGCCTTGCCGATATTCCCGTGCTCCGCCGGTTTCGCTTCCGTCGATCTCCGGCCAGGCCATGACCGTCAGATTGCGGTAAGATGATCAAAGGTCGCCGTCGCTATTTCGCCCGTACAATGATGGTCCCAACCATTTTCGGATGCACTGAACAGAAATAAGTGTAGGTACCCGGCTTAGCAAAAGTGACCGAGAAAGCGTCATCCGTATCGAGCGGGGGTGACTTGAACACCGGCGGGTTGTCGCTGCTCACCACCGTATGGGGGATGTCGTCGTGATTGGTCCAGGTCACCCGGGCCCCTGCCTCAATCGTCAGGCTCATGGGTGAGAAGTCGAAATTATTAATGTCGACTTGCTGCCCTGTGGCGATGGCTTGTACGCCCCCGGGAAGGGGTATTGATGTTGGCGCCCCGTTTTCGCCCCCAGCTTGGTCCGAGGGCTGACCCCATCCCTGGGCCGGACCCAGCAGCATGCCGAGGATGGCGATCAGCCAAATGACGGCGAGGCGACCGGCTTTCAAGCGGGGCAGGCGCTTTCTGAAATTGCACATCATCTGCTCCACCGCGCTCAGGCGCTCAAGGGCGTATCGACAATCGCCAGCGGTTCACGCACCGAGACGAGCTTGACCTCGGCGATGCCGAGCAGGGATTTCAACCGGCCAGCCTCCACCTTCATCGGGCCCGGATTGGGTGCCGTACCGGGCGCCGGCTGCGGAAAGGCGGTCGAATTGGCGGTGTGGAAGCTCACGTTGCCCTCGATCTTCTGAATGACTTGATGGATATGGCCGTTGAGCACGGTCACCGAACCGAAGCGTTTGAGATATGTCATGGCCTGGGCGGCGTCATCGGTTCCCCAGCCCCAATCGGCATAGACCAGCCAGAGGGGGATATGGGTGAAGACGACGATGGGCGTGCTGGCGGAGAGCGGCTTCAGATCCGCCTCCAGCCATCGCAGCTGGTCCTCGCCGAGATGGCCATAGCCACCGGCCTTGAAGCTCAGCACATTGATCAGCGCCACGAAATGGACGCCCTCTTGATCAAAGCTGTACCAGCCGTTGGCACTGCGCGAGAAGCGCTCGAAAAAAGTCTTACCATCGTCGGCCAGGACGTCGTGCTCGCCCGGCACGTAATGCACATCGAGATTGGCTCCCTTGATGATCTCGGCGGCGGTATCGAATTCGCCGGGTTTCGAGAGATGGCTGACATCGCCGGTATGGATCATGAAGGCCGGTTGCACCGCCAAAGCGCGAACCTTGCCAATCGCCTCGGTGAAGGTGCCGGCGGCGTCGGGATTGGGCGCCTTGTTGAAGCCGATATGGCTGTCACTGATCTGGACGAAATTGAGGCCGGTTGCTGCCTCGGCGGAGCGGCCGAAACCCAGGCCGGTCGAGCGCGGAATGCCGCCGGCAACGGTCCAGAGGATGCCAGCCCCCGCCCAGGCGCCGCATTTCAGGAAGCCGCGCCGCGATGTTGCCGACTGCGCCGCACTGGTTGAGAATTCATCCAAATCGTTCATGTTCCGTCTCCTGCTGTCCGGTTCACCTGCACCCGCTGATGCAGTGAGGGGGGAGATCGGCAGCCGGCCGGAACTATTCGCGGTTTTTCTTGTCTCCCCGCTTTTTTTAAAAAAAAATCGAAAGAGGCGAATAAAATATGCTCTCCCTCGATCTCCTTCTGACGGTCTGTCAATGGCGGTCCGGAAAGGAAGCGGATGCGGATATGGGGCCAGCCCGTGCCACTGCATCGTGGTACGTGCCATCAGCGGGGCGGAACCGTGAACGACGAAGCCGGTGCGGCGCGTTTCAGGGCGGAAGTGCTGGTGCATCTCGATGCTGCCGCCAATCTGGCACGTTGGCTGCTCCGTAATCCGGCGGAGGCCGAAGATGTCGTGCAGGATGCGGTGCTGCGCGCCTTTTCCTATTACCAGTCGTTTCGCGGGGTGAATGCCCGTGCCTGGCTTCTGCAGATCGTCCGCAACGCCGCCTATGCCGCGATGAACAGGACCCAGGGCATTTACATGGTCGAACTGCAGGAAGACATGGCGAACAGCGACGGAGACGGCCGCGGAATCACGCTGGTCGACCCCTCGGGAGATCCGGAATCGCTGCTGATGCAGCAGGAGGCGCGCCGGCAGATCGACGGGTTGCTGGAGGCGCTGCCAGTCGAGCTCAGGGAATGCATCGTTCTGCGCGAACTTGAAGAGCTCAGCTACCGCGACATCGCCGAGATCACGGCGGTGCCGGTCGGCACGGTCATGTCGCGCCTATGGCGTGCGCGGCGGCTCCTCAGCGAGGCGGCGCGGGCGAAGGAGGCGGCCCGATGAGCATGCATGACGACTGCGACAAGGTGCTTCTGCTCCAGGCCGAATTCGACGGCGAACTGGATGCGGCGCAATCGATCGCTCTCACCCGGCATCGGGAAAGCTGCGCCTGCTGCCGCGACGCCTGGCGAAGGCTGCAGGAAACCCGCCAGGCGCTGCGCGAGCAGGGCAGCTATCACAAAGCGTCGTCGGCGCTAACGCGGCGGCTGAACCAGGCTCTGGCGGAGAGGGACCGGTTTGAGGGGCCCGGTGCCGGCCGCTCGCCATGGCAGGTTCTCGCCGGATGGTGGCGGCCGGCCATGGGATTTGCCGGCGGTGCCGCCGCTGCGGCTATTGCGCTTCTCCTGCTTTTCCGGCCGCTGCCAGCCACCGATATCGCCGATTTGGTGGTCGCCAGCCATCTCCGGTCATTGCAGCCGGGGCATCTGCTCGACGTGGCATCCAACGACCAGCACAATGTGAAACCCTGGTTCGACGGCAAGGTCGATTTCGCCCCGCCCGTCAAAAATCTTGCCGACCAAGGGTTCCCCCTGGTGGGTGGGCGGCTGGACTATTTGAGCGATCGCAACGTGGCGGCCCTGGTCTATCGCAGCGGCGCCCATCTTATCAACGTCCTGATCTGGCCCGCGCCGACACCTCAAGCCGAACCACCGCGACAGCTGGAAAGGGGCGGCTTCAATATCCTCCGCTGGCAGGAGGGGGGGATGGCGATCTGGGTGGTTTCCGATCTTAACGCCGCGGAGCTGCAGAAATTCGTCACGATCTGGCGCAGTCACGACTAAGGCCGCAAAGCGTCGGTGGCGTTCGCCAGACGATCGCGGTTTTTTCCCGCCACGGTCTGGTATAGTCAGACGGCTCAATATGGTTAATTTTTCCTTAGAATGCTGACCCGCACCAAGTACGCTCCCGGAGCCCCGGATGAAGGGCCGCCGGGAATAAGACCGGGCTTGGCCTAGTCTAAGCTGTGACGGAATTCAGGAGCCTGATCTTGACCGACCCGACACAACGCGATGCCCTGGCCCAGCGCGATGCCCCGACGCAGCGCGATGCCCCGACGCAGCGCGATGCCTTCGAGCAGCTGATGCTGCCGCATCTGGACGATGCCTTCAATCTGGCGCGCTGGCTGACCGGGAATCGCAGCGATGCCGAGGACGTGGTCCAGGAAGCCTATCTCAAGGCCTTGAAGCATTTTGCCACTTACCGGGGGCCGGAGGCGCGGGCCTGGTTGCTGACCATCGTGCGCCGCTGCTGCTTCAGCTGGCTGAAAGTCAATCGCTCGCAGCAGCTCACCTTCATGGAAGACGAGGCCATTGCCGAGATCGCCGGTCGCCCCACGGTTGTGGCGCTGCACCCTCGGGCCGTCGAAACGCCCGAAACGCAACTGAACGACAAGGAGCGGCGCAAGCATCTGAACAGCGCCGTCGAGAATCTGCCCCTGGCCTATCGCGAGGTCGTGGTGCTGCGCGATCTGCAGGGGCTGTCATACAAGGAGATTGCCGAGATCGCTGAGATCCCGATCGGTACGGTGATGTCGCGCCTGGCCCGCGGCCGCGACCACCTGCTGAAGCATCTGGAACAGCGGCTCGGCGGTGAGGTGGCCCATGGACTGTGATCGCAACACGACATTGCTGAATGCCTATATCGACGGCGAACTCGACCTCTCCAGCACCTTGACGCTGGAAGGCCATTTGGCCGGCTGCCGGTCCTGCAAGGACAAATATGGCAGGCTGGCAGATCTCACGGCCGATCTGCGCAATGGGCTGGAGCGCTATCCGGCGCCATCCGAATTGCGGGAGAGGGTGACGCTGATGCTGGCCGCCAGGCCGGCCTCGTCCGCCACTACGGCAGCCGAGGCGGCGGGCGGGGCCCTGGTGGTCATGCCGATGACGCGGCGCGGCGGTGATCAAGGCGTTGGTGGCCGGAAATGGGGCCGCCGGCAGTTCCTGGCTCTGGCGGCATCGATCGCGGGAGTCGCAGTGGTTTCCGGCGCCACCACCTATTGGCTGATGCCGCGGGGCGAAGCCCATGGCATGGCGGACGAGGTGGTCGCGAGCCATATCCGCTCGTTGATGGCATCGCATCTGACCGATATCGCCTCGGCTGACCAGCATACGGTCAAGCCGTGGTTCGACGGCAAGGTTGATGTCGCGCCGACGGTCGCCGATTATTCCAACCAGGGTTTCGCCCTGATGGGCGGCCGGCTCGATTATCTCGACCGGCGGCCGGTGGCGGCCCTGGTCTATCGTCACCGCGCCCATCTGATCAATATGTTCGCCTGCCCGGTCCGGGCCGGGGAGGAGCGCGAGACGAAGCCGGAGGCGCTCAGCATCCGCGGCTACAATGTTCTCTATTGGACCGCCGGAGACGTGACCTATTGGGCGGTGTCGGATGCCAGCCCGGCCGATCTGCAGACCTTCCGCAACCTGGTCCAGGAAGCGACCGACAGCCGGGGCTGAAGTCCTTCACCCTGGCCGCCGGTCGTTCGGCATCGTCTCGTTCGGGCCGTTCCAGAACCCGCGCTCTAGTGGTGGCCGAGCACCGGATGCGGCCGATAGCACTCCTCTAGCGCGGCCTTGTCCTCGATTGACAGGGTGATGTGCAGCGCCTCCAGCGCATCCTCGAGATGGCTGAGCTTGCTGGCGCCGACGATCGGCGCGGTGACGGCGGGGTTGCTGAGCACCCAGGCCAGGGCCACCTGCGTCGGCTTGCAATCCAGCCGCTTGGCGACCTCGACATTGCGGTCGGCGACGGCGAAGTCATCGTCCCGGTAATAGAGGCTGGTAGCGAAGGCATCGGTCTTTGAGCGCGCGGTATCGCCGCCGCCTTGGCGATGCCGGTTGCCGGCCAGGAAGCCGCGGGCGAGGGGGCTCCAGGGAATGCAGCCGATCCCCTCCTCCCGACAGAGCGGCATCATCTCTCGCTCCTCCTCCCGATAGATCAGATTGTAATGGTTCTGCATCGAGATGAAGCGGGTGCGGAACAGCTGGTCGGCCTTGTAGAGGTATTTGGCGAATTGCCAGGCATACATTGACGAGGCGCCGATATAGCGGACCTTGCCGGCCTGGACGAGGTCATGCAGGGCGCAGATGGTCTCTTCGATGGGCGTGTCCGGGTCGAAGCGGTGGATCTGGTAGAGGTCGATGTAGTCCATGCCGAGACGCCGAAGCGAGCGGTCGCAGGCATCCATGATATGCTTGCGCGAGAGGCCGCGCCGGTTCGGCTTGTCGCCGACCGTGCCGTTGAAGCACTTGGTGGCGATCACGACGTCTTCGCGGTCGGCGACCAGGTCGCGGATCGCCCGGCCGACGATTTCCTCGCTGACGCCCAGGGAATAGACATCGGCGGTGTCGAAGAAATTGATGCCGGCCTCAAGCGCCCGTTCGAAGAAGGGCCGGGCGGCCTTCTCATCCAGCACCCAGTCGCGCCAGGTTGTCGCGCCATAGGTCATGGTGCCGAGGCAGAGGCGGGAGACGCGCAGCCCGCTCTTGCCGAGCCGGGTATAGGTCATGGAATGGGACATCGCGGGAAATCCTCATTGGTGGCCGAGGAGGTGGGGAAGGGCTTCCAGGTTAGGCGCTTCCGTCGGGACGGTCGAGAGGCCGATCGTGTCGCGGCGAGGTGCCGCAATCGGGTCCGCAGCGGGGATCAAACTTTCATGATCGCAAATTGAGGAAAAATGGCTGAATTACCTCTTGAAGCCGGGGGCATCATGAGTCATATCGCATCTTGCGGGACGGTGCGGAGGTCGCGGCGCCCGACCCGCTGTCCGTCCGCGCCGAGCTCCCCGAGGAGGGACAGGCCATGCGGATTGACGATGATCGGGTCGTACCCTTTCGTCCTGCGCCAAAATCCCAGCCAGCCAGCCGAACCGTCCATGTCGATATCGAGATCGACCTGATCCGTCAGTGCCGCGAGGATTGGCGGCGCGGCGAAACCGAGATCTGGCGGCACTTTTCCCTGGAAGTCGATTTGCGCCGGGATGCCGAGGGGCATCTCCGCCTCTATGGCCTGCCGGGCCAGGAGGAGGGCATTCTGGTGGCTGATTTCGACGGCCAGCTTTCCGGTAACCGGCTGGAAGCTATTCGCCTGGAACAGCCGGGCCTTTGCGTGATCTTGCCCGCCGCGGCGGTCCGCGAGGCAGCCGCCATGCTGCAGCCGGCAATGGTCGTCGCCCTGCCTTTAAGGCGCGCCGGCTAAACACCCGCCACGCGCTGCGCCTCGCCCTGTCCGGCCGTGGCGCAGCTTCGCCGATTGTTCAGACCTATACTTGAGTATGGGGCGGCTATACGGCTGCCGGTTTGGCTTTTTGAGCCCCGGGATTGATAACCAGGGGAGCTGAAGTCTTTCGGAGGCCTGCCGATGGCGCCCCTTAACATCTGGCGCGGGTTGCTCCCGGCGCTCTGGCTCACCCTTGCCATGGTTTGTTCGGCGGAAGCCTTCGGGCTGCCGCAGCCGACCGGCAAAGTCGTGCTCGAAGTCTCCGGTGCGATCGGGCAAGGCAATGGCTCCTCGGCGCGCGCCCAGTTCGATATGGCAATGCTGAAGCAAATGCCGGCTGTCTCGATCGACACATCTACCCCCTGGTTCGAGGGCATCCATAAGCTGACCGGGGTCCGGCTGGCGGATCTCTTGAAAGCCGTCGGCGCCTCGGGGAATATCATCGAGGCTATCGCGCTGAACGATTACATGGTCGAAATTCCCGTTCGCGATGCCGCCGAAGACGATGTCATCATCGCGTATGCTTATGACGATCAGCCGATGTCGGTGCGTGAGAAGGGGCCGCTCTGGGTCATTTATCCGCTGGCCGACCGGCCCATGCTGAATACGCCGGAAGTGCAAGCAAAGATGATTTGGCAATTAAAGGCCATGACGATTCAATAGGACGGAGTCCGATGGCAAAGATAAGGCTGTTTCGTGCCCGATAAGCCTGTACATCGGCTGCTGCGCCGACCCCAATTTATCCGTTTGGTTCTTTTTGCCGCCGCGGTTCTTTTCACGACCGCGGCGGTTGCTTCCGTCTATCGCCTCAATGAAGAACGCAACGCGCTTTTCCATACCTATCGGACCGGCACCTGGATCATCGCCGAGATCCAGACGGAGTATCTGAAAACACTGCGGGCGGCGGAAGCCTTCCGCGCCCATCCTGACCAGGCCGCACTCGAAAAGCTGCAGACTTCTTTCGATGTATTCTGGAGCCGCATAGGTCTGGTGAACACGTCGAGTGAAGCAGTCGGCGTCCGCGATCTGCCCGCCGTCACAGCCGCTTCCGTCGAGATCAACAAAACACTTCCGCTGCTCGATGCGGATCTGCGGAAGGCTGTCATTGCCGATCGCGAGAGCATCGCCGCGTTTATCGCTCATGCGGAGGATCTCAATCTCGTTGTCGCCCGGATGATGCAGCAGGTGTTCATCCAGGATCCGCTGCTCTACCAGCGGACGAATCTCATTGGCGATCTCGACGTCACCAATATCCTTCTGGGCGTTGCGCTGCTTGCCGGACTGTTCCTGATCTTGATGAGTCTCGCCCAGTTGATGCGGACCGAGCGTCTGCATGAGCAGAATATTCGCACGCGCGCCCTCCTCGAGACGCGCATCCGGGCCATCGAGGCAACGCGCGACGGCATCGCCCTGGTGGCGCCTGATGGCACGGTCGAGTTCGCCAACAGCTCCCTTGTCGGCCTGTTGGGGATATTGTCGCCGGAGATCATTCTGGGGCGCTCCTGGTCCGAGGTTCCTGCCATCGGTGTCGTCCCGCTTCCCAGCCCGGAAGCCGGCGAGGCCATCAGCCAGGAAATCGCCATTGCCCGCGGCAATAATACGGCGCGCTACTGGGATCTTTCCATCACGCCGCGCAACGATGGCGGCAGCGTCGTGCTGGTGCGCGACATCACTGACCGGCGTGCGGCCCAGCGACAGAATGAGCTGCTGCGCGAGCAATTCCTGCGCTCGCAAAAAATGGAAGCCGTCGGCCAGCTGGCCGGGGGTGTCGCGCATGACTTCAATAATATCCTGGCGGCCGTCAGCGGGTTCGCGCATCTCCTGCGGGAGGATCTGGCGATGCAGCCGGAGCAGGCCGGCTTTGCCGGCCAGATCGTTGCCGCGGCAGAACGAGGCAAGGATCTCGTCAAGCGCATCCTCAGCTTCAGTCGTGCCGATATGGAGCGGCAATCCATTGTCGATCTTCATCAGATCGCACTGGAAACGATTCAGATGCTGGCCTCCGCGCTGCCGCAGCGGCACCGCTTCCGCAGTTCCATTCCACCCTCATTGCCGCAGATACGTGGGAATGCGACCCAGCTCGCCCAGGTCATCATGAATCTCGTTTTGAATGCGAGCGATGCCACCGAGGACAATGGTGGAGAGGTTTCTCTGGAGGTCGGCACGGTGGAGATCGATGGCGGCTGCGCGGAGGGGCTGCTGGCTGAATTGGCGCATCATGCATCCGAAAATCCCATCCGGGTGGTCCAGATGGACAGCGGAACCAGCAAGGCCTGGATCGGCATCCTGTCGCCCGCGGGGAAATATCTGCGCATCCGTGTCGCAGATACCGGTACCGGCATTCCCTTCGCAACCATGGAACGGATGTTCGACCCGTTCTTCACGACCAAGGGACAGGGAAAAGGTACGGGTCTCGGTCTCGCCTCGGTGATCGGCATCGTCAAATCGCATCGGGGTGCCATCGCCGTCGAGTCCAAGCTGGGGGCAGGAAGCAAGTTCGATATTCTGCTGCCGGTCGCCAGGAGCGACGCCGATGCGGCCGATGCAGCGAAGGTTGCTCAGTCATCGCTGGTGCTTTCCGGCATCCGCATCCTGATCGTCGATGACGACATTGCCGTGGGCACTGTTCTGCAGAAGATCTTCGACCGGTTCGATTGTGACGCGACGCTTTGCGTCGATGCGGTGATGGCGCGCAATTCCGTGGTCGAGGACCCGTCTGCCTTCGACCTTATCATCACCGATATGACCATGCCTGAATTGAACGGTGTCGATCTGGCGGCAGCCTGCCGTCGCGCCGGGTTCACCGGTACGCTGATTCTGGTGACGGGGCGCGCGGAAATGGTTTCCGAACCTCTGCTCCGAGGCTCAGGAATAGACGGGCTGATCGCCAAGCCCTTCAGCCAGGAGGATGTGATCCGGGAGGTGCGCCATGCCTTGGAGCATCACGCAGCGGCCGGCCGATAGGATCATGTTGCCGGATCAGGGCAGCATTCTGCCTGATGGCGGATCGTGGACGGCGGATGCTCTATACCTCAGTACAGGTGGATTAGACCGACGCATCTTTGCCTGTTGCGGCAGGTCTAATTAGGGTGCCCGTATAGATGCAAGGCGCTTGAGCGCCGCCGCGGAGGTTTGGATGCAGAGCATTTTGATTGTCGAGGACCAGGCTGACGTCCGGGCCTTCCTTGTCGTCGTTCTGACACGGGCGGGTTTTCACATCCGCGAGGCGGCCAATGGCGGCGAGGGTATCGCGTGCTTGGTGGACAAATTGCCCGATCTTGTCATTACCGATATCTTCATGCCGGTGAATGACGGACTCGAAGTCATTCGGGCCGTGCGCAGGATGGATCAAAACCTGCCGATCATCGCGATCTCCGGCGGCACGCCCATGATCGGCCGCGACTATCTTCCGGTGGCGGAGAGCTTTGGCGCGACGACGACCTTGATGAAGCCGATCACGCCGCAGGAGCTTCTAGCGGCTGTACACCAGTCACTTGCAACAACGATGCCGATGGGTCAGGTCAGCTGCTGATGAAGCGCCTTGACGGCCAGCTGTGTCCGGTTCGTGACCTCGAATTTGCGGCAAAGCGAACCGATATGCAGCTTGATCGTCACTTCCTGAAGGTCGAGCGAGCGGGCGATTTCCTTGTTGGTCATTCCCTGCTTGACGCAATCCAGCACTTCCTGCTCGCGCCGCGAGAGACTGATGCCGGTCGAGGCAGTGGCTTCCGCAAGGGATGCCTGCTGTAACTGCCAGGGGACATAGGTTTCGCCGGACAGGATCAGATTGACCGCGCTCAGCAGGGTCGAGCTCGGCATGGTTTTCGGCAGGACCCCGCGAACGCCGGCGGCGATGAGCGCCTGCACCAGATCGCGCTCCACATGGCCGGACAAGATGATCACCTTGGTCGTCGGAAAGCGTTCGACGATCTGCTTGTAGGTATCGACTCCATGGACCCCCGGCATCACATAGTCGAAAATGGCGATGTCGCAATCGGGGTTTTCCACCAGATAGGTCACGGCCTTGTCGATGTCACCGGCGGTGAGAATCTCCGCCTGAGGTGCATGGCGCTTCAGATAGGCGCAAAGCGCGTCGATGATCATCACGTGATCATCGGCGATGAGGATCTTTTTGAGCTGGCTGCTATCCGCGGCGGTCATCGTGACAAGCATACTCCGAACTGATCCGGCATTGGCGGCATGGTGCCAGAGGAAGTATTAAGCCGTTGTAAACGCTGTTCCGTTCCCGGTTGCGATCAGCCTCGCCTGAGCCGGACACGGCCGGCCCCCGAAAGATATCAGTCCCTGAAACATAGCTGAGCCGGAACAGCTGCGAAATAGTTAATGCGTGTGTTGGTGGTGGATGTCGGGGAAATGCCGGTGGCGGTGGGTCAAGGCTTCATGCCGGTGGGGATGCCGATGCATACCCTTGGCATCGACGGCGGGATCGCCCGCCTGGTGGGGATGCTGATGGTGGCTGTCGTGGCGATGGCGATGGTCATGACGGAGCACCGCATGATGATGTTCATGTTCGTGGGCCTCCGTCAGATGCAGATAAAGGCCGATCGCCATCAACACGGCGGCCGCCATGAAAAGCACCGTCAGCGGCTCGCCCAAGAGCAGGAAGGCGCAACTGGCGCCGATGAAGGGGGCGATCGCGAAATAGGCCCCCGTGCGCGCCGCACCGAGCTGGCGGAGTGCTTGCACGAAGAGAACCAGGCTGATCCCGTAGCAGAATAGCCCGATAACGCCGATTGTCACCACGGTCGTCAGGTCGGGCAAGCGGGCATGTTGCGCCAGGGCCAGCACCAGATTGACGCTGCCCGCAACCAATCCTTTGGCGGCTGCGATCTGCACGGGATCGGCGGCCGACAGCTTGCGCGTGAAATTGTTATCCACCGCCCAGCACAAACAGGCGCCGGCGATCAGGCAGAATCCGGTCAGGGAGGTTCGGAAAATAGCTGCGCCGCCCTCGGCAGGCATGGCCAGCAAGACGGCGCCGGCCACCAGGGCAGCCGCACCCATCATCAGGCGGCGATCGACGCCCTCGTGAAAGACCAGCCAGGCCAGCAGCATCGTGAAGACGCTTTCCAGATTGAGCAGCAATGCTGCGCTGCTGGCCGGCGTGATGTTGAGGCCCAACATCAGCAGGACCGGTGCGGCGATGCCGCCACTGGCGATGACCGCCAGCAGCCACGGCAGGTCAGTCAGCCGCAGCGGCGCCTCGCGCATCGGCACGACCGCAGCGGCGGCGGTGTCCGTCTGCGCACCGCCGGCCGACAAGGAGCGAAATCTCCATTGCGACATCGCATAGAAGACGGAAAGACCGATGCCGGAGCCGAGATAAAGGATGGCGGCCAGAAGCCATGGATCGACATTGCCGATCATCAATTTGGCGAGCGGGGTGCTCAAGCCAAACAAGGCGGCGGAAAGTAGAGCGGTGACGGGACCGGCGCTGACAACGAAACGGGACATGACCTCTACCTCTGGGTTTCTCTTCAGCCTCGAGCTTTAAAATAGCGCGAAAGCATCGCCAATCCTACTGCCGGTGTGCCCGCAAGCTGGCGCAGATAGCGGCCGCCAGGCGCCGCGATAGACAAAGCGGCGGCAACAGGCTAATCGACCAGCAGACGTTTCAAAGCGTCCATTTAAAGCGCTCATCGCCAGAAGGAGAAATCATGAGCAAGAAATTGGTCCGCATGTCCAAAGACGGACCCGAGGGCAAGGGATTGAAGCAGGGTGGCGTCACGGAACTCGGCAAGCTCGTTGCGGGCAATCCGGTCGAGGCGAGCCACAACTATTTCACCGACAAGACCGGCAAGTTCATGACCGGCGTCTGGGAATGCCAGAAGGGCACCTTGAAGCTGACGAGTTATCCCTTCGACGAGTTCTGCCATATCCTGAAGGGCGAAGTGCATATCACCGATCAGCGCGGCAACACCGAAGTGTTCAAGAAGGGTGATACCTTTACCATCGCCAAGGGCTTCAAGGGGACCTGGCACATGCCGAAGACGGTGCGCAAGTTCTACACCATCTTCCTCGAGAAATAACCTTCTCGAAAAGTCGATGACGCGCCACGCCGAAAACCGGCAGCAGGATCGCTTGCGGAATCAGGCGGCGTGGCGCTTGCCGTCCTTCCAGTCGTAATAGCGCATCATGGCCGGCACGAACCAGGTATTGCCGGTGTAAAGCGGCATGGTCGGGAAAGGCTTGTCGGCAAAGACCGATTGCCGCTGGCCAGTCCCCAGCAGACGATTGGCGATCAGCCGGCCGAAATGGGTTCCCATCGGCACGCCGGCAAAACAATAGCCCACGGCATAATGCAGCCCCTCGATCTGCCCAAGATGCGGCAACAGGTCGAAGGTCGCCGCGCAGCGCCCGGTCCAGACATCATCGATATCCGTCCCGGCGAGATCCGGCAGGATAGCGCGCAGCTCGCCGGCAAGGCGTCGCGCCATGATCGGCAGGGTGGATTTCGTACCGGTCTTGCCGCCGAACAGCACGCGCTTTCCGTCCGGCGAGCGGCGCAGGAAATCGATATTCATATTGTTGTCGATATAGGTGCGATGGGCCGGCAACAGCTTCGCCATCAGCGCGGGATCGAGCTCGGCCGTGGCGATCATCCAGGCGTCGAAGGGAATAAGGCGGCGCTGCAGCCAAGGGAAGAGGCGGCCGCTATAGCCGTTGGTGGCGAGCAACACGTGCCGTGCTTCAGTCGTCGCGCCATCGGCCGCGCCGAGGCGCCAGACCGCATCGGCTCTTCGCAACGATATGATCGGCGTCCGCGGATAAAAGGCCACACCTGCAGCCTGGGCCGCTTTGAACAGCCCCTGATGATACTTGCCGGGATGCAGGGCGGCCATGTCCGGCACCACGACGCCGCCATGATAGCGGTCGCTGGCGATCTCGCGGCGCAGGTCATTTTTCGCGACCGCTTCGAAGGCATTGCCGAGATGCTGCTGGCGGAGCCGATATTCGGCAATGATGTCATCATAGTGCTTGGGCGTATTGGCCAGAACCAGCCGGCCATGGGTCTGGTAATCGCAATCGATGTTGAAAGCGGCAATGGTTTCGGCAACGGCGTCGAAAGCCTGCTGCATTTCACGATAAACGGCAACGGCATGGGGTGTGCCGTGCTTGGTCTGCAAGTCGCCGAAGCTGTATTTCAGGGTGCGGCCAACGAAGCCGGCATTGCGCGAGGAGGCGCCGCTGCCGATGTCGCCCTGGTCGAAGATCGCAACCTGCCGCCCGGCCTGCGCCAGATGGATAGCGGCGACCAGGCCGGTGATGCCCGAGCCGATGATGGCGATGTCGATGCGCGGCGAAAGCGATGCCTGCGGCAGCGCCGGTCGCGGTGCCGCCCGCCACCAATAGGGCTTGTCTTCGGTGCTGGTGGGCAATCGCGGCATGTTCTGGCCTCTAAGGTGGTCGTATCTCAGGCGCTGAGCGGCAGGGGCGGCTGGCTCATGGCGGCAAGCTGGCGCTCGCGCTGCGCTATGGTCACCAGACCGAGCCAGCGTTCCGTCATGGTCCGGCAGAAGCGGGTTCCCTGGGCGAAATGACGATCGGCCTCCATCAGGGCCTGGGCCTCGCGCGCCTCCGCTTCGGCGGCGAAATTGCGCTGCATGGAAGCCCAGCAGTCACGCGGAAAAGCGCGTGCTTCCTGCAAAGTGACCTCGGGGTGGAACTGGAAGCCATAGGTCCGCGCGCCGATCTTGAAGGCCTGGTTGGCGCAGACGCCGTTTTGCATCAGCAGCACTGCGTCCTTCGGCAGATCGAAACTGTCCTCATGCATCTGCATGACGCGCTGTTCGGTGGCCATGCCGGCGAGCAGCGCATCTTCCTGCGCGGCTGGGGTCAAATAGACCGGGGGATAACCGACCTCGAGCCCGCCGAAGCGATAGACGCGCTCACCGAAAGCGCGGGCGATCAATTGCGCGCCGAGGCAGATGCCAAGCACCGGCACGCCGCGGTCGTGACAATCGCGGATCAAGGCCATGATATCGGCAAAGGCCGGATAGCCGGCGTCGTCGCCGGCATGCATCGGGCCGCCCAGCACGATGAGCCCATCGAGCTGACTGCCGTCTGCCGGCAATCGGTCGCCATTATTGTGCGGCAGCAGGGTGGTGATCTCGGCGCCGCGTTCAGCGGCGATCTGGCCGACCAAGCCCGCCGGCGTGACCGGGCAATGCTGGATGATAAGCAGGCGCATGGCGCAACTCCTTGGGGAAGGAGCCGCCCGATCTGGAGGTCGTTGGTATCCGGAATCCGGCGCCCGCCTTAGTGCCTTCGGTACGGCAATCGCAGGAGATTTAGCAAAAAATGCGGTCCCATCAAGGGATAATCGCGCGACCTTGCAACATGGCTGACATGAGTTTGTGCAAAAATACGTTGCGATATGTTGCAAATTATTGCAAAAATTTGCGCTTCAGGAATTTAGGATTAGAGCATGAGCGAGTCTTTTCTTCCCGCCCAAGCCCGTGTCGTCATCGTCGGTGGCGGCATCGCCGGCGTCAGCACGGCGTATCATCTGGCAAAGCTCGGCTGGACGGATGTTCTGCTGCTCGAACAGGGGCGCCTGACCTGCGGCACCACCTGGCATGCTGCGGGCCTGGTCGGGCAGTTGCGCGCCAATCGCGCGATGACGCGGATGAGCATGTACGGCACCCAGCTCTATGCCGAATTGGAAGGCGAGACCGGGCTGGCGACGGGCTGGAAGCAATGCGGCTCGATCACCGTGGCGCGGACGCAAGATCGCGTCACCCAACTGCGCCGCAGCCTGGCCAGCGCCCGGAGCTTCGGCCTGGAGGCACATTTCATCTCGCCCGCCGAAGCAGGCGAGCGCTTTCCGCTGATGCGCATCGACGACCTGATGGGCGCCGTCTGGTTTCCCCATGACGGCAAGGCCAATCCCACCGACCTGACACAATCGCTGGCCAGGGGCGCAAGGCAGCGCGGCGTCCGGATTTGCGAAGGCATCAAGGTTACGGATGTCAAGTTCGCGCAGGCTGCGGGGCGTCCGCGTGTCAGCGGCGTGACGACCGATGCCGGCGAGATCGCTTGCGACTACCTGGTCAATTGCGCCGGCCAATGGGCGCGAGAATTCGGTGCGCTTGCCGGTGTCAACGTGCCGCTGTTTTCAGCCGAGCATTTCTATCTCGTCACCGGCCGCATCGAAGGCGTGCAGCCCGATCTGCCGGTGCTGCGCGATCCTGACGGCCATATCTATTTCAAGGAAGAGGTCGGCGGCTTCGTCATGGGCGGCTTCGAGCCGAAGGCCAAGCCCTGGGATATCGAGCGTATTCCCGATAAGTTCGAATTCCAGCTGCTGCCGGAAGATTGGGACCATTTCGACGTGCTGCTGCAGAGCGCGTTGCATCGCGCGCCGTGTCTGGAGACGGCGGAAGTCAAGCAGCTGCTGAATGGTCCGGAAAGCTTCACCCCCGACGGCAACTTCATTCTGGGGGAGGCGCCGGAAGTCGCCAATTACTTCGTCGGCGCCGGCTTCAATTCGGCCGGCATCGCCAATGCCGGCGGGGCAGGGCGGCTGCTTGCCGAATGGATCGTCGGCGGCGAGCCCAGTCAGGATCTCTGGGATGTCGATATCCGCCGCCTGGCGCCCTTCATGGCCAACCGGCGCTATCTACGGGACCGCACGGTGGAAAGCCTCGGCCTGCATTATGCCATGCGCTATCCCCGCCAGGAGTTGCAATCGGCCCGCCCGCTGCGTCGCTCGGCGCTCTACGATCGCTTGAAGGCCAAGGGCGCCCAATTCGGCTCGCGCATGGGCTGGGAACGCGCCAATTACTTCGCGCCGCCAGGCACCGTGCCGGCGCGCGCTACTTTCGGCATGCCGGACTGGCTGCCGCATCTTCTGGCCGAGCAGCGCGCGGCGCGCGCGACGGCCGTGGTTTTCGACCAAAGCTCGTTCTCGAAATTCCTCGTGCAGGGTGCCGATGCCGTCGCGCTGCTGCAGCGGATCTGCGCCAATGAAATCGATGTCGAAGCCGGGCGCGTCATCTATACGGCCATGCTCAACCGACGCGGCGGTTTCGAATCGGATGTCACCGTGATGCGGCTCGCGGCAAACCGCTTCATGATCATCTCCGGCACCGGGCAGACGACGCGTGACTTGGCCTGGCTGGAGCGTCATGCCGAAGGCACCAACGCAATCGTCACGGATGTCACTTCCGGCTACGGCGTGCTTTCTCTCATGGGACCGCAAGCGGCCAGCATCCTCGGCTCCCTCTCGTCGGCTGAACAGCTGGCGGCCGTTGCGGCGCCGGGGCGGGTTGGCTGGATCGATCTCGGCCTCGCCAGGATTCTTGCCGCTGCGGTTTCCTATATTGGGGGCCCGGGCTTCGAGCTCTACGTGCCGACCGACTTGATGGTGACGGTTTATGATTCCCTCTTCGCGGCGGGACAGGAGTTCGGTTTGTTGGATGCAGGGTATTATGCCCTCGACGCGTTGCGGATCGAAGCCGGCCGCAGGGCCTTCGGCGCCGAACTCGGTCCCGACGAAACGCCCCTTGAAGCCGGGCTGCTTCATGCGGTCAGACTGGACAAGAAGGTCGATTTTCTCGGCCGACAGGCTTTGCTGCAGCGGCGGGAGGCAGGTATCGCGAAGAGACTGGCGATCTTCGCTGTCGAAGATCCCTCGGTCTTTCCCTGGGGTGGGGAGATCGTTATGCATGACGGCAAGGCAGTCGGCGAGGTGAGTTCGGCCGGATATAGCGGCATCGGTGGACGCGCGCTCATCATGGCCTATGTCCGGTCGGATATGGCAGACAACAAGGCGCAGCTTGCGCCGGGTCGCTATGAGCTCGACGTTGCAGGTCGCCGTTGCGGGATCCGCTATCTCTCCCGTCCGCTCTATTTCCCGCGCTAAAGCTGTCTACAGCCGCCTTTCGATAGTCACCTGTTGATGTGACCGTCAGTAAACGACGGTCGCGAGAGGTTATTCCATTTCAGATTGTTTTTCTGCGAGAGATTGCCGTAATCTTGCAACAGGCCGTATGCTGCTAACCAATTGTTTACAGCCCTATGCCCTATTGAATTCAATTCGCAGTACCTCTCATTGAGATCGACTTTGACTCTACCGCGATATCAGCATCAGGATTTCTCGGATCCCAGTCAGGCGCGGCATTGGAAGACGCGCGATCTCTTTGAATACTGGCGCGGCAAATGGCGCGATGGGCGGCCGCCCTCCCGCCAGGAGATCGATCCGGTCGATATGCGCGCCTATCTTGCCAATATGAATATGGGCGATATCGAGACCAACCCGCTGCGGGTGCGCTACCGGGTCTATGGGACCTTGCATGCGGAGTTCAATCGCATAGATTGTACTGGTCTCTATCTCCACGAAATGGATTACAGCAGTCACGATCTGATCGATTGGGATGCGTGTTTCGCTTATTTGTCTCAGACCAAGAAGGCGATCATTGGCGATAATGCCTTGAAGCAGGCAGATGGCCAGCTATCGGACCCTTATGAATATTGCATGTTGCCGCTCTATCGCGACGGCGATCCCGCGGGCGGCTTCCTGGGGCTCGAGGTTTTCGAGATGCTCGACCGGCGTCAGATTCCGGATTTCGTGCCGACCAAGGCGATACCCGGCAAGCCGCCGCGCTGACTGACCCAGCTCATCCCGACCCAGCTCACCCCGATCTCGATCATCTCCGCGCCGTGCATCAATCGCTCGGCTCTCGCCGGTCCGGATCGGCCAGGCGCTCCAACAAATCACGGGCGAAGCCGTCGCAGCTGCGTTCCATCTCGCGCAACTGCGGCAGGCCGACCAGATCGTGGAAGCCGGCGAAGCCGATCATCTCCGACAACAGCGACTGGGTTTCCCCGGTATCGCGCAAGGCGGCATACAGACGTCGCAGGGTCTGCGTGATCGCATAGGTGGCTGCAACCGGAAAGGCGACCAGCGCATAACCGATATCTTCGAGCGCAGCAGCGGAGAGAGCGGGCGTCTTGCCGCCCTCGACATTGTTGGCCATACAGGGGGCGGGAACCTCCGAGCAGATGCGGCTCATTTCGTCGACGGTCAGCGGCGCCTCCACGAAGATCACATCGGCGCCGGCCTCGCGGTATATCTGGGCGCGCTCGATCGCCGCCTCCAAGCCTTCGATCGCCCGGGCGTCGGTGCGCGCCATGATGACGAGATCGGCATCGGTCCGGGCATCCAGGGCGGCTTTCAGCTTGGCGACCATATCGACCACCGGAATGACTCTCTTGCCGTCCATGTGCCCGCATCTCTTCGGCGCCACCTGATCCTCGATGAACAAGGCGGCCACCCCCGCCCGCTCGAAGCTGCGGACCGTGCGCGCGACGTTGACCGCGTTGCCATAACCGGTATCGGCGTCGGCCAGGACCGGCAGGGCTACCGCGTCGCAGAGCCGGGCATACATGTCGGCCATTTCGGTCATCGATAATTGCGCGATGTCGGGGGCGCCGAGCAAGCTGGCAGTCGCCGCGTAGCCGCCGCAGGTCACTGCCGCGAACCCCGCCTCGGCGGCGATGCGGGCGGAAAGCGCGTCATGTACACCCGGCAAGACCAGGATCTCCGGCGCCTCCACCAGCTCACGGAAACGTGTTGTGCGTCGCATATGGCAGCCCCTCCTGCGGATTTCGCCATTTCTGCTTTGGTGCAAGCAGTTAGCTTGCGTTGACACGGGCATGGCGGCAAATAAAAACGGTTGCAAAGGCAGTATCGACACCGGAGACTAGCCGCTGTCCAATTACCCACCAAGAGGGATCACCCGAAATGTTGAAGCAGAGTTTGTCCAGGTTGTCTCTATCGGCCGTGATGGCGGCTGGCATCGTGGGCGCTTCGGTCACCGCTTTTGCGGACGATCTGTCCGGCACCTACAGCAAATATTACGAATCGATCTATGCGTCGGAAATGTGCCGCAACACGCAGATCGATCCGGCCGGCTGGAAAAAACTGGCCGATTATATCGATAACAAAGTCAATCACGAGATTGGCGCAGGCGACCGCTTGACCTTGATCGAAACGGCCAAGACCGATGCCCGCAAATTGAAGGACAGCAAAGGCTGCAGCCATCAGATGGTCCAGGACCTGCTGAAGGTCTATGACAGCGAGCTGGCCAATCTGTAATTACTGCCGTCGATCCTTCTATGGCCCCGCAGAGCGGGACCTTACATGACATACGGCCCCGCTCTGCGGGGCCGTTGCCGTTTAAGCCGATGCCGTCATAAATGGCCAGATGACATTTCTGCGGCGTGTCGCGATCACCGGCCCTCGCGCTGCCAGGTCAGCAACAGCAATCCCAGGGTCAGTGCCAAGGCCACCCAGACCGGCAGAAGCGGCATTTGCCGGATGCCGGTGACGACGAAATCGCGATTTTCCCGAAGGCCGAGCCAGCCATTGCCGGCGGCCGGATCGCCGGCAGCGACCCGGCGCAACTCCGGCATGCCCTGCTTGGTCAAACTGACGATCCCGCCGCCGGTCGCGGCGACAAGTTTGCCGAGCGGCTGGGCGCTGGCGCGCGGGTCACGGAATTCCAGGGCATTGAGGCTGCCATCCGCGGCGAAAGCCTGGCGCTGCCCATCGCTCACGCGGTAAAGCCCGGTCTCGGTGGCCGGCAGGGTGGCGACCGACCGGCCCTGATCCGCCGCCGTCGGCTTCACCCGCTGCTGCGTTCCGTCCGGCAGGGTGACCGTCAGCATTGGCAGGTCGGTGCTGAGACTTTGCCGGGTGATTTCCAGCTTGCCGTCGACCACATTGGCGCGCAGGTCCTCTTCCTCCAGCTCCGGTTCCGCCATCAGCCAGTGGACGATGCGGCGGATCAGTTCGGCATGCGGACCGCCACCTTCGAAGCCATGCGACCAGAGCCAGATCTGATCCGACAGCAATTGCGCGACGCGGCCCTTGCCCTGATGCTCGAGGATCAGCAGCGGCAAGCCGTTCAGCCCGGTCATCACTGTGGTGCCGCGGCTGGCCGTGACCGGCAATTGGCGGAACCAGCGGCCCCAGCGCGGCGGCGTATCGGGCTTATTGGCGGCCGGATCGCCGTCCAGCAGGCCGGCGGTCACGGGATGGCGCCGGCCCAGATCGGTCAGCTTCGGCTTGAAGCCGCCGGTCAGCATCTCCTGGCCGGTCGGCAGGGCGCCGAAGATCTCCGCGACAGGCGTCTGGTAGAGGCTGAACTGGCCGGCCGAGCCGGGCCCGGCAACCTCCAGCACGGCGCCGCCATTCTCCACGTATTTCACGATGTTCTGGAAATACTCGTCGGGCAGGATGTTCAGATGCTGGAAGCGATCGAAGATGATGAGGTCGAAATCCTTCAGCTTCAGGCGGAACAGGTCCTCGATCGGAAAGGCGATCAAGGCCAGCTCATTGATCGGTGTCGCATCGCTCTTGGCCGGCGGCCGCAGAATCGTGAAGTGAATGAGGTTCACCGCCGGATCGGATTTCAGCAGGTTGCGCCAGGTGCGTTCGCCGGGCGAGGGCTCGCCCGATACCAGCAGGACCTTCAGGCTGTCGCGAATGCCGTTGACGGTTATGACGGCGGAATTGTTGATCCGCGTCAGCTCATGGGGGCCGTCGGCGACGTTGAACTCGAAGACGTTGGGCCCGCCATGGGTGATGGGCAGCTGCACGGTCGTCTCGGCGCCGAGCAGCAGATCGATATCGGGAAGATCGGTTCCGTCGCGGCGCACATGCAGGCGCGCGGTGCTGGTGCCATCCGGTTTCAATCCGAGATCGTCGGCGCGCAATTTGACGGCGACATTCTTGCCGACGATGCCGAAGGTCGGCGTCTCGGTCAGCAACAGCCGTCGGTCGATGGCATCGGGATCGCCGGTCATCAGCAGATGCAGCGGCGCCGTGATGGCGGGATCCTTGCCGTCGGCCGGGGCATCATGGATCTGTCCGTCGCTGACGACGATGGTCCCCGCCAAGCGCTTCGGCGGCATATCGGCAAGCGCTTGATGCAGGGCATCGACCATCTGGGTGCCCTTGTCGGCGTGGTCGGTGCCGCCAGTGGTTTCGACTATGCGAAGATCGAGATCGGGCATGGCCGCGACCTGCTTGCGGATCGCCGCCACGGCCTGATCCGCGTCCTGCTGGCGATGCTCGAGGCTCTGACTGGGCGAGCGGTCCACCAGCACCAGCGCAACGTCCTTCTCATACTGGCGCTGCTCCTCGATCATCGCCGGATTGGCAAGCAGGCAGATCGCGATAAGTCCCAGCAGCAGGCGCAGCACGCCGCCATGCGCCCGCCTGACGATGCCATAGAGGGCGAGGACCAGCAGGGCCGCGCCGATCGCTAGAATGACCGGCCAGGGCAGCAGGGGCGAGGTGACGATGGAATAGGCGCCGAAGGTCAGATGCGGTGTCACTGGCCGAGCCTTTCCAGAATCGTGGAGACATGCACCTGGTCGGATTTGTAATTGCCGGTCAGCGCATACATCACGAGATTGACACCAAAGCGATAGGCCATTTCCCGCTGGCGCTCGCCGCCCGGCGTCACTGGATAGATCGGCTGGCCATTGGCATCGACTGCCCAGGCCCCGGCATAGTCATTGCCGCCGACGATCACTCCGGCGACACCGTCATTGACGTCATCGCGGCCGACTTCGACCCACAGTGGTGAGCCGATCCAGCGGCCGGGGAAGTCCTTCAGGAGATAGAAGGCGCGGGAGAGCACGTGATCGGCGGGGATAAGATGCATCGGCGGAATATTGATGCCGGCAGTCAGTTCCTGCAGCCGCAGGTCGGCCGGGCTCTGCTGGTCCGCCATCATGCCGCTGATATTCTGGTCGGCGGTGTCGAAAAGAATGAGGCCGCCATTCGCGAGGTACTTGTTGATCTTGGCGACGGCGGCGGCGGACGGCGCCTGCTGCGAGGCGGTGACCGGCCAATACAATATCGGAAAGAAGGTCAGGTCGTCGGTTTCCAGATCGACGCCGATCGGATCTCCCACATCGGCTGCGGTTCGCTCCAGCAGAATTTCGGTCAGTCCGGTCAGGCCCGCCTTGCTGGTCTGGTCGACATCGCGCACACCCGTCTCGACATAGCCGAGATGCGCCGTCTGGATCAGGGAAACGATCTTGCTGTCATCGGTATCCGCGGCCATGGCCGGCGCCTGCCGCAGCGTGAGCGCACAGCTCGCGGCGAGGATGAGCATGGCTGCGCTCGACCAGCGGGGCCGCAGCAATCCGCGCAAAGCCAGGGCGATCAACTGGTCGAGGATCAGCAGCAGAGCGGCCGCCAGAAGCAGCCAGGGCTTCAGATCAAGAACGGTTTGATGTCGCAGTGGCTCGGTCGCCGATTGCAGCGGAACGATGCCGGTCATCGACGCCGTCAGATTGAGCGCACGGCGGCCATTGGCCGGTCCATAGAATCCCGGCGGATGGCGCGGCCCAGCCGCGGTCTTGCCGATCTCGGTCGAGGTGACGGGCTGCGCCAGTGCGCTGGCGGGTTGGAGGCGTCCGAATCCGTCCAGCGTGGCGACGGGCGGCAAGGGATGCGGCTCCTGCTCATCCGTCGGCGCCACTCCTTCAGCGGTCAGGACCAAGCGGTCCAGCATCTGAACGAAGAGGCCCGAGAGGGCGAGGTCGGACCAATCGGCATTGGCGCTGGTATGGAAGAGAACGAGATAGCCCTTGCCGTGTTGGGTTCCCGTCACCAGCGGCGTACCGTCGCTGAGGCGGGCCCAGGTCCTATTGCCAAGATCGATATCCGGCTCCGCCAGCACCTGGCGCGAGACGGTTGTATCGGCGGGCGGCGTCAGCCCGGCGAACGGAGAGCTCGCGGGAAACTGATCGAGCTGCAGCGGCTTGCTCCAGGAAAGCGCGCCGCCGATCGCGCGATCGCCGCGCCGCAGTCGTACCGGCAGCAGATCGTCGACGCCCTCTGTGGCGGCGAGGCGCGGTCCGGCAAAGCGCACGAGCATGCCGCCCTGATCGATCCATTGCAGCAGCTTCTTGCGGTCATCCGCACCAATGGCCGTCACATCCGGCAGAATCAGCACTGACATCGGCTGGGCAAGCAGGGTGTTGAGATCGGCCACCCGTACGTCATTGTCCGGCGCCAAGGCGCGCTGCAGGTAATAGAGTTCGCCCAGCAGCGGCTGCTCGCCTTGCTGCGGACTGTCGGAGATGATGCCGACGGGCTTGTGCCCGCCGCCGTCATCGAGCAGGGCGACGCTGGCAGCCGAGTTGTCGCCTTCCAATGAGATCGCACTCACCCGGTTGCGCAATTCGACCGGCAGCGTGAGCCGCCCGGTGGCGCGGCGCTGATCGGCGGCAAACGCAACCTGTGCAGAGCCGAGGCCATGGCCGTCGCGGTCCTGGGCCCGCAGATTGACCGCCTGGGGCGCGCCGGTAGTGGCACGCAAGAGGGTCACGGTGACGCCGTCGGTATCGCGGCGGGCCGGCAGTTGAACCAGCGGCAGCTGCCCGGGATCAGGCGCCAGGATGCGGGGCTTGCCGAGGCGTGCCAGCGCGTCGGCGAACTGCTTCTCGATGGCTGTCGGCGCCGCGGCGACGCCGTCGCTGATCCACACGATCTCGCTGTCGCCGGCGGGGGACAGGCCGGCCAGTGCGCTGCCCGCGGCCTTGCGGTCGACCGGCCAGGGCACCGGCGATAATCCGGCGACGATCGCCCTGGCATCGCCGGCGCTCATGACGCGCGCGGCGATGGCAGAGCCATCGGCTCGGGGCGCCGTCGTCAGCAGCGTCACTTTGCCGCCGCGCCGCTCGACATCGGCAATCACTTCCAGGGCGATGCTTTGATGATCCTGCCAATGAGTGGCGCTGGCCCAGCCGTCGTCCAGCACCAGGACAAGGTCGCGCTTCGCGCCGGCATTGCTTGCTGCGTTCCATAAGGGTTGCGCCAAGGCGAGGATGGCCAAGCCGGCGATCGTCAAGCGCAGCAGGACCAGCCACCAGGGGGTGCGGTGCGGCGTTTCCTCACGCGGGCGCAATCCCAGTAACAGGCGGATGGCGGGAAAGCGGATGCGCTTGGGGCTGGGCGGGGTCAATCGCAGCAGCAGCCAGAGCACAGGCAGGCTGGCGAGCGCCACGAGGATCCAGGGTGATGCGAAGCTTAAGGCACCGAGCGTCAGCATCGCGACTTTTCCTCAAACGCAAGCCGTTCGAGCATTTCCCTGCCTCGCTTAATCATGCCGCCGGCGTGCCGGTCCCGGCTCCGGGTCGCGCCGCCGGTCATCGCCGTAACCGGTAATCTGCCGCCAGCCATTGATAGAGCTGCAGCAGGGATTGAGCCGCCGATTCATTGGTGACATGGCGCGAACAGGTCCAGCCGGCGGTCGAAGCGAGATCGCGCAATGATGCCCAATGTTCGGCAAGGCGGGCATGATAGGCTTCCTGCAGCAAATCGGCGCGGCCGATCAGCAGGTCGCCTTCCTTTTCCAGCCCTTCGAATTTGACGCGGCCGGTATAAGGAAGATGCACCTCCGCAGGATCGAGCACTTGCAGGAGGTGCCCATGCACGTCCTGATCCGCGAAATGATCGATCATGCGGGCGAGTTCCGGCAGGGGCACGAGAAAGTCGCTGATCAGCACCACATGGGCGTGCGCCGGCAGCAAGGCGGCGGGCGGCAGCCCGTCCGACCGATCCAGTCCCCTCACTTCCGTCAACAGGCGTTCCGCCAGGCGTTCGGGAACGGTACGGCCCGCCATCGGCGGTGCGCTATGGCCCAGCAGGGCGACACGCTCGCCGGCATTGGACAGCACCGTTGCCAAGGCAAGCAGCATGACCTGGGCGCGCTCGAGCTTGGGGGCGAGATGCCGTTCGCTGGCGAAATCCATCGACGGACTCTGATCGCACCACAGATAGACGGACTGCGCCGCCGACCATTCGGTCTGCCGCAGATAGAGGCGGTCCGATTTCGCCGATTGCCGCCAGTCGAGGCGACGCAATTCGTCGCCGGGATAGTATTGCCGGAACTGCCAGAAGGATTCGCCACGGCCGACCCGGCGTCGGCCGTGAACGCCCTGTTCGACCGTCAAGGCGATCCGCTCGGCGGCAATCAGCAGCGGCGGCAATTTGCTGGCTACCCCGGCAGCCAGGCTCTTCAACCGCTCGATCTGTCCGATATCCGCCTTGTTGGACTTCTGCTGGGGCGCTGCCATTACGTCGGCTTATCCCAGCAGCGCGACCAGACGGTCGATGACATTTGCCAGGCTGACGCCTTCGGCGCGCGCGCCATAATTGAGGGCGATGCGATGGCGCAGAACCGGATGGGCGAGTGCCACGACGTCATCGATCGAGGGGCTGAACCGTCCATCGATCAGCGCGCGCGCGCGGCAGGCCAGCATCAGCGCCTGGCCGGCGCGGGGGCCAGGCCCCCAGGCAAGATTCTTGGTAATATCGGGCAGATCGCTTTCTTCCGGCCGCCCTGCGCGGACCAGGCGCAAAATGGCGTCGACCACCTTCTCGCCGACCGGCAGGCGGCGGACCAGACGCTGCGCCGCCAGCAATTCCTCGCCGGACAGGATCGCCGGCGGCGGCATCTCGCCGGCGCCCGTCGTCACGATCAGCATCTGGCGCTCGGCGGCTAGGCTCGGATAGTCGACATTGATCTGCAGCAGGAAACGGTCAAGCTGCGCCTCGGGCAACGGATAGGTGCCTTCCTGTTCCAGCGGATTTTGCGTCGCCAGGACATGGAACGGGCTGGGCAGCGCATAGGTCTGGCCGGCGATCGAGACCTTGTGTTCCTGCATGGCCTGGAGCAGGGCCGATTGCGTGCGTGGGCTGGCGCGGTTGATTTCGTCTGCCATCAGCAGCTGGCAGAAGACCGGACCCTGGACGAAGCGGAAGCTGCGCCGTCCGCTCTCGGCTTCCTCCAGCACTTCGGAGCCGGTGATGTCGGCCGGCATCAGGTCGGGCGTGCATTGCACGCGATTGGCATCGAGGCCGAGAACCCGGCCCAGCGTATCGACCAGCTTCGTTTTGGCGAGGCCAGGCACGCCGATCAGCAGGACATGGCCACCCGCCAGGAGTGCCGTCAGGGATTGCTCGATGGTGGTTTCCTGACCAAATATAACGGTCCCCAGGGCGGCCCGCAGCTCGGTCAGCCGACCGGCTAGCCGTTCGATCTCGCCGGCGAGATCGGCAGAGTCAGCGGAGATTGCTGCGGTATTATGGGGCTGGTTGGTCGTAGTGCCGAGGGATACGCTGCTCGTCATCTCGTGATCCATTCCTTATGGCGGCGTAAGCTATTGATATGGAGGGTAAACCTTTGAAAGGGGCAATGTCCAACGCAGACTTTTCGGAATTGCCCTCGTCTGATCTGCCCTTATGCGGTGACCTGGATATGCGGATCGCGCGTGACGGAACCTGGTACTATCGCGGGTCGCCGATCAATCGCAAGCCGCTGGTCAAGCTATTTTCCACCGTATTGCGGCGAGAAGATGACGGCGCCTACTGGCTGGTGACGCCGGCCGAGCGCGGCCGCGTCGTGGTCGATGACGCGCCTTTCACGGCCGTGGAAGTGAGCGCTTCAGGCAGCGGACCTGACCAGGTCCTGCGCTTTCGCACCAATCTGGATGACGAGGTCACCGTCGACTCCGCGCATCCGCTCTGGGTCAGAACCGCGCCTGACGGCCAGCCTTCACCTTATGTTCGGGTGCGGCCGCCGATGACCGAGGAACACCAGGCGACTGCCGATACGTCCCGGATGCCGCCTGGTCTCGACGCGCTGATCCTGCGTCCGGTCTATTATCATCTGGTTGAACTGGGCACATTTCACACGGCCGAAGATCGGACCGCCTTCGGCGTCTGGAGCGGCGGCGTGTTTTTTCCGCTCGGTGCGTTTGCGGAGGAAGAATAACAGATGACCAGCTTGCGTGATGCCATCATCAGCCGTTTCCAGGGAGCGCCGGCACCCGGTCGTCGTTCGGCACCCGGCACGACGCCGGAGGATACTGTGCAGGCTGAACCGAAGGCACGGCCGGGAGCAGTGCGGGGCGATCAGGATCTCAACCCGGACATGACGCCGCGCCAGCCGCTGCAGGCGGCGGCGGTGCTGGTGCCGCTGATGGAACGGGACAATGGCACGACCGTCCTGCTCACTCTGCGGGCCGCGCATCTTTCCGATCATGCGGGGCAGATCAGCTTTCCCGGCGGCCGCATCGACCCCGGCGACGCGGATCCGGAAGCGGCGGCCCTGCGCGAAGCCGAGGAGGAGATCGGCTTGCCGCCCGGCCATGTGCATATGATCGGCCGGCTCGATACCTATGTGACCCGCACCGGTTATGAGGTCATTCCCTGCGTCGGCCTGGTGACGCCGCCTTTGGAACTGCATCCCGATCCCAGTGAAGTGGCGGCCGTCTTCGAGGTGCCGCTTTCCTTCTTCCGCGACCCGGCCAACCGGCGCCGTGAAACCCGCGTCTTCCAGGGACGAGAGCGGCATTTCTATGTCTATCCCTGGGAGGATCGATATATCTGGGGAGCCACCGCCGGCATGCTGTCGAACCTGGCCGAGATCCTCGGCGAGCCGGGCGAATGGTGAGCAGCGGCGGGTAGCGCCCGAAGCCCTCTGTCACGGCATCCACCCGGATCACGGAAGACGGCGCGCGCAACGGGCCTCTCGAACTTCGCCGCATTGCATTGGTCTTATCGTTTGTGCCGGCGGCCCTGACGATGCCGGGTGTCAATGCTGTTGACGGCCAATGCTGTTGACGGGGCAGGGGCGACCGCCAATAGTGCCTGCATGTCGAGCCCCATCCGCTTCAATGCCCTGCCGCAGCCCTGGATGCTGCAAGGGCCGGTCCGCAAAGTCTATGACGCCATCACCGTGCAAGGCGATGAAGCGCGTTTCGTTGGCGGCTGCGTGCGCGACGCCCTGCTCGGCCGGCCGATCAACGACGTGGATATCGCGACGGCTTTGCCGCCGGCCCAGGTGATCGAACGCCTGGAACAGGCCGGGATCAAAGTCGTTCCGACCGGGATCGAGCACGGCACGGTGACCGCCGTCGCCGAACATGAGCCGATCGAGGTGACCACCTTGCGTCGCGACGTGGAGACCTTTGGCCGCCAGGCGCGGGTTGCCTTCACCGATGACTGGCGTGCCGATGCGGCGCGGCGCGATCTCACCATCAATGCGCTGTCCTGCGGCCTTGATGGTGTCGTGCATGACTATTTCGGCGGCCTCGATGATCTCGCCGCCGGTCGTGTCCGCTTCGTCGGCGAGGCGAAGGCGCGCATGCGCGAGGACTATCTGCGCATCCTGCGCTTCTTCCGCTTTCACGCCAGCTATGCCAACGGCGAACTCGATGCCGAGGCTTTTGCCGCGGCCCGCAGTTGCCGCTCGCAGCTGGCGCATCTCTCGGGCGAACGGCTGCGCCAGGAGACGTTGAAGCTGCTGCGCGCCGAACGCGGCCCTTCTACCTGGGGAGAGATGCTGGAAGGCGGCATCGTCGAGGCCTATTTGCCCGAAGCCCGGAACCTCGTACGGCTTTCGCTCACCGCTGCGCGCGAGACGGTCTGCGAAGTCCCTGTCTCAAGCATCCGCCGGCTGGCATCGCTGCTCGACGACAAGCCGCAGGCACTTGCGGCGGGCACGCGTCTGCGCCTTTCGCGCCGCGAACAGGAACGTCTGGCCGGCATTGCCAGCGGCCCGGGCCAATTGCTGGAATTGCATGCGCCGGCCCTGCATTGCCTGATCTATCGTCACGGCAATGAGCTCGCCCTCGATCTCGTCCTGGTGCATGCGCCGAGCGGCGCCGTCGATCGCGACCTGCGCGCTGCTGCCCAGGTCATTGCGCGGTGGCCGGCGCCGAAAATGCCGGTCGGCGGCCACGATCTGATGGCGCTTGGCATCCAGCCCGGCGCCGCGCTCGGCCGCTGGCTGGGCCTGGTCGAATCCTGGTGGATCGCCGGCGATTTCGCGGCGGATCGCGCCGCCTGCCTCGACTGGCTACGGGCGCAGCTCGCGCTTCAGTAACCGCCTTCTATCTTAGAGAGATGATCCGTCTTTAGGGCCAGAGCACTTCCGGCGGCATCGACATCAGGATGGCTTCGGTATTGCCGCCTGTCTTCAGGCCAAAGGTGGTGCCGCGGTCGTACAGCAGGTTGAATTCCACATAGCGGCCGCGGCGGATCAGTTGATGATGCCGCTGCTCCGGGGTCCAATCCTTGTTCATATGGCGCCGCACGATTTCAGGGTAGCTGGCGAGGAAAGCCTCGCCCACCGCCTGGGTGAAGCCGAAGTCCTGCGCCCAATGACCGGTGTTGAGGCCGTCATAAAAAATGCCGCCGACGCCGCGCGGCTCCTGGCGATGGGGCAGGTAGAAATAGTCGTCGCACCATTTCTTGAAGCGCGGATAATAATCGGCGTCAAAGCGGTCGCAGGCTTGCTGCAGGGCGCCGTGAAAGGCTGTCGCATCTTCCTTATGCGCATCCACAAACATGGGCGTCAGATCGGCGCCGCCGCCGAACCAGGCGTGGCTGGTGACGATATGACGTGTATTCATATGCACCGCAGGAACCAGCGGTGAGCGCAGATGTGCGACCAGTGAAATGCCACTTGCCCAGAAGGTGCCGGTTTCCGCGGTGCCTGGAATCTGCTTGCGGAATTCCGGTGAAAAGGTGCCGTGAACGGTCGAAATATTGACGCCGACCTTTTCAAAGACGCGGCCGCGCATGACCGACATGACACCGCCGCCGCCTTGGCCGCCCTCCGCGGTTGCATCGGGGCGCTGCCAGCTCTGCCGTTCGAAACGGCCAGGCGCCATATGGCCGTGTTCCGTGCCGGCGAGCTCGTCCTCCAATTGTTCAAAGGCGCCGCAGATGCGGTCACGCAGGTCGGCGAACCAGGCGGCGGCCAGCTCTTGATGATTTGTCGGGTAGTCGCTCATTCTTCGCTCTCTCCAGCCGGGCCGCCAGGCATATTGCTTGGCGCGATTTCTACTGCATTCAGGCGATCGCCGGGAAGCCGGTCTGCCGTTGCGCCTCGCCGACCACCAGCGCGGCGGCCAGGGCGACATTCAGGCTGCGGAATCCCGGCTGCATGGGAATCGTGATACGGCAATCGGCCGCCGCATGCACCTCCGGTGGAACGCCTGCGCTCTCCCGGCCGACCAACAACGAATCCGTCGGCTGGAAAGCGAGATCGCAATACCGGTCGCTGGCTTTCGTGGTTAAGAGCACCAGCCGGCTGGGATGCTGACTGCGCCAGTCCAGATAGGCGGCCCAGGAGCGGTGCCGCAGCAGGTCGACCCCTTCCAGGTAATCCATGCCGGCGCGCCGCAGGCGGCGGTCATCGAAGACGAAGCCGCAGGGTTCGATAAGGTCGACGGCGAGGCCGAAACAGGCCGCCAGCCGCAGCATGGTGCCGGTATTCTGCGGGATGTCCGGTTGAAAGATAACAAGGCGCATGATGGCGTCATCCAGTCTTGCAGGTCGCGCGCGCGTCGGCCTGGGTGCGGCCTGGCCGGTTCGATCTAAGTCCAAGAAATTACGTGGCTTCTTAAGGTAAACAAGATCCGGCCGCAGCTTCTGTTCGGGTTCCGGCCGAAGCCCCGGCCGACCGTCCCGGAGACGGTCGAGCGCGCCGCCGAGCGCTTTGCAAAGGCAAGCGAATTCCTTTATACCCAACCGGAGTCCGCGCTGGAAGCTGCGCCCGGGGTGGAGGCTCACGTCTGGTGTCATGCGGCGGTTTGTCGCAAGTTGCCGGCCGATGACGCCCCCAGCAGCGTGATATAAGGCGTGCGACCAAGATGAAGGTCTCGTCTCGCTGCCTTGGCCCGTTCGCGGTCGGTGCATGTGAGGCGACGATCGCAAAAGGGATGTATTATATGGCCGATCAAGCGCATGCGGCTCCCGAATCCGGGTCTGCCGGCGGCACGCGCCGCGAATTTCTGTATCTGATGACGGCTTCGGCCGGCGCCTTTGGTGTCGCGTCGGTGGTCTGGCCGTTTGTCAGCAGCCTCAACCCGTCGAAGGATGTGCTGGCGCTGGCTTCGACCGAATATGATTTCGGCGCAGTGCAGCCGGGCGAGGGTGTCACCATCAAGTGGCAGGGCAAGCCGCTCTTCATCCGCCGCCGCACGCCGGAAGAAATCGCCAAGGCCAAGGAAGCCGATCCCACGGTCGATCCCAAGGACCCCACCAAAGTCATCGCCAATCCCGCCGGCCTGCGCGACCCGCAGACTGATGCCGCACGCGTGCAGAAGGCGGAATGGCTGGTGCTGGTCGGCGTGTGCACCCATCTCGGCTGCACCCCGCAGGGTGAGAAGTCCTCGGAAATGCGTGGCGAGTTCGGCGGCTATTACTGCCCCTGCCACGGTTCGCAATACGATACCTCCGGTCGCATCCGCAAAGGCCCGGCGCCGCTCAATCTGGCGGTGCCGCCCTATACCTTCACCAGCGACACCAAGGTCAAGGTCGGTTAAGGGGAGCGCACCGAGATGAGCAAGCATTTCAATAATCCAGTGATCCGCTGGATCGACCACCGCCTGCCGGTGTTCTCCTATCTGGATCACGAGGCGAACGAATATCCGACGCCGAAGAACCTGAACTACTGGTGGAATTTCGGCTCGTTGGCCGGCTTCATGCTGATCGCCATGATCGCCACCGGCCTGTTCCTCGCCATGCAGTACACCCCGCATGTCAGCCTGGCCTTCAATTCGGTCGAGCGCATCATGCGTGACGTCAATTACGGCTGGCTGCTGCGCTATCTGCACATGAATGGCGCGTCGATGTTCTTCATCGTCGTCTACATCCATATCTTCCGTGGCCTCTATTTCGGCTCCTACAAGGCGCCGCGCGAATTGCTGTGGCAGATCGGCGTCGTCATCCTGCTGCTGATGATGGCCACCGCGTTCATGGGCTATGTTCTGCCCTGGGGCCAGATGAGCTTCTGGGGCGCCACCGTCATCACCAACCTGTTCTCGGCCATTCCGGTGGTCGGCGACAAGATCGTGACCCTGCTCTGGGGCGGTTTCTCGGTCGATAACCCGACCCTCAACCGCTTCTTCGCGCTGCACTTCCTGCTGCCGTTCGTGATCCTGGGCGTCGTTATCCTGCATATCATCGCCTTGCATCGCTTCGGCTCGAACAATCCGATCGGCATCGATACCAAGGGCAAGCAGGACACCATCCCGTTCCATCCCTACTACACCACGAAGGATGTGTTCGGCCTCGGCATCTTCCTGCTCTTCTATGCCTTCTGGGTGTTCTACTTCCCGAATGCCCTCGGCGATCCGGACAACTATATTCCGGCCAATCCGCTGTCGACGCCGGAACATATCGTTCCCGAATGGTACTTCCTGCCGTTCTACGCGATCCTGCGTTCGATCCCGAACAAGCTCGCCGGCGTGCTGGCGATGGGCGCGGCCATCGTGGTGCTGTTCTTCCTGCCCTGGCTGGATCGTTCGCCGGTGCGCTCGGGCACCTTCCGTCCGGTCTTCAAATGGTTCTTCTGGATGCTGGTCTTCGACTGCGCCATGCTGATGTTCATCGGCAAGAACCCGCCGGATTGGTTCTGGCAGCCTTTCGCCTTCCATGTGACGCCGTCGGAAGAACTGGTCGCCGCGGCGCATGTGCCGGATGCCGATAGCCTGTGGTCGGTGACTTTCGCCGGCGGTACGCTGGGTATCCGCATCCTGTTCTTGGGCCAGCTCGCGACCATCTTCTATTTCGCCTATTTCCTCATCGTGCTGCCGTTGCTCTCGATTTTCGAGACACCGAAGCGACTGCCGCTGTCGATCAGCGAGCCGGTTTTGAAGGGCGGCGGACATGCGGTCGCCCATGCCAATAGCAAGCCGATGGAGAAGGCGTAATGAGTGTCGGTTCAGCAATCCTCAAGCTTGCGACGGCCGCGCTCGGCGTCGCGGCGGTGGCCTTCATCATGGCCGAGCCGGGCGGGCATCTCGACATCCCGCAGCAGAAGTGGTCCTTCGACGGCTTCTTCGGCTCCTATGATCGCACGGATCTGCGGCATGGCTTCCAGGTCTATTCGGAGGTCTGCTCCGGCTGCCATTCGATGAATCTGGAATCCTATCGTAACCTGGAAGAGATCGGCTTCACGCCGGACGAAGTGGCGGCAATCGCCGCCAAGGTCCAGGTGCAGAACGAAGACCCGAACGACCAGGGTGAAATGTTCGAGCGCCCGGGCAAGGCGTCCGATCACTTCAAGGCGCCGTTCCCCAACGAGCAGGCGGCGCGCGCCGCCAATAACGGCGCCCTGCCGCCGGATATGTCGCTGCTCGCCAAGTCGCGTGCCGGCAAGGGCTTCGGCGGCTATAACGGCGCTGACTACATCTATGCCCTGATGCACGGCTATTCGGAACCGCCCGCCGACGTGAAGCTCAATCCGGGCATGAACTACAACAAGTACTTCAAGGGCCATCAGATCGGCATGCCGCAGCCCTTGCAGGACAACTCGGTGACCTTCGCCGATGGGGCGCCGGCGACGCTCGACGAAGAGGCGAAGGCGATCGCCACCTTCCTGACCTGGGTGTCGGAGAGCAATCTGGAGCAGCGCAAGCATACCGGCCTCAAGGCCATGCTATTCCTTGTTGCCTTCACGCTGCTGGCCTATGCCGCCAAGCGCAAGGTCTGGAAGCACGTGCATTGAGCCTGACGGCTTCGGCCGTTCCAGGATGAACATGACGACCGCCGCCGAATAGCATATGCTCGGCGGCGGTTTTCATTTGCGCAGTGGGGGCTGCGGCAGAAACCGAGTCGGAAAACCTGTCGCCGGGCGATCGATCGTAATCGCGCGGCTGGATGGAAGGCAGTGACGGGGATAGTGGGATGACGTCCGGTTGCGGCATAACCGGCATTGATCACACGCTGATCGGCGTGCGCGATCTGGAAGCGGCGCGATCGGTCTGGAGCCGGCTCGGCTTTACCGTGACGCCGCGCGGTCGGCATATCGGTTGGGGCACCGGCAATTACTGCATCATGCTGGACAGCGGCTATATCGAGCTGCTCGGCATCATCGACGCCGCCCAGTTCACCAACAATCTCGACAAATTCCTGGAACAGCGCGAAGGGCTGATGGGCATCGCCTTCGCCACTGACGACGCCGTCGCCTGCCATGCGCAGCTGGCCGGCGCGGGCCTGCATCCGGACGGGCCCAAGGACCTGGCGCGGCTTCTCGAGCTGCCGGACGGCGATGTCATGCCCTCGTTCAAGCTGGTCTTCCTGCCGCCGGAGGAAACGCCATCGATCCGCGCTTTCGTCTGCTACCACCTGACGCCGGATCTGGTGCGGCAGCCCGAATGGCAATGGCATGCCAACGGTGCCACCGCGCTCATTTCGACCACCGTCGTCTGTGACGATCCGGTCGCCACGGCTTTCGGCTACCTGCCGATCTTCGGACCGGAGCGGCTGAAGGTGCTGGACGGCGTCACCATCGTCAATTGCGGGTTCGGGACCCTGCGTTTCGTGACGCCGGAGAATCTCGCCATGCTGCACCCGGGCCTCGACGACCTGCCCAGTTATCCGCCCCCCTGGATGGCGGCGATGAAGCTGGAGGTCCAGGACCGGGCGCGCTGCGTCAATCATCTGCAGGCGGCCGGAATCGATTTTTTCCAGACCAATGAGAGCTGCCTGATCCATCCGCGCGATGCCAATGGATTGATCCTGGAACTGGTCGGACGCTGACGGTGAGGTGAATTGGCCGCGGCGGAAACCGCCCGGCGCAATAGTGACCGGCCATCAGCGGATCAGTGATCGCTCTTCAACACCCGCCGCAGGCGCCGCACGCCGAGCCAGACGGCGGCCAGGACCACCGGCACGGCGATCGCGGCAATGACATGCTCGCGATTTGCGAAATCCTCGGGCAACAGGCCCTCCACCAGGATCTTCAGCAGGGCGATGAGGTAATAGCTGATGGCGAAGACCGAGAGGCCTTCGACCGCTTCCTGGATGCGCAGCTGAGTGCGGCTGCGGCTTTCCATGGCGCGCAGCAGGTTGCTGTTCTGCGCCTCGAGATTGACGTCGACCCGGGTGCGCAGCATGTCCGCCGCCTGATCGATGCTGCCGGCCAGCACGTCCATGCGCCGCACACAGGAGGCGCAAGTGGAAGTGGCTGGGTGAAAGCGCCGCTCAAGGAAGGCGCTGACCCGCGAAAGGCCGTCGATACGGTCTTCGCGCAGCTCGCTCAAACGCCGCTCCACCAGCTGCGCATAGGCCGCGGTGGCGCTGAAGCGATAGCGGCTGCGGGCCGAGAGCGCAGCCGCGTCGGCGGCGATATGAGTCAGCTGGTCGAGGAGTTCGTGATCCTCCTCGTGGCGGCTGGCATCGGCCGTGCGGGCGGCGATCGAGGTCAGCGCGTTTTCCAGGCGGCCGAGTTCGTCGCTGATCTCCCGCGCGAGCGGCAAGCCGAGCAGGGCCATCATGCGATAGGTCTCGACCTCGAGCAGCCGTTGCACGGCGCGGCCCAGCCGGCCCGGCGTCATGCGGATGTTGCGCACCAGCATGCGCCCGAAGCCGGCGGGATCGAGCCGGAAGTCGGTCCAGACCATGCCGTCGCCGGCGGCGATCGACGAACCGACCAGTTCGCCGCTGGGGAATATCTCGGTCAGGCGCGCGGGTTCGAAAGTGCCGGGCGCATCGGCGGCGACACGCAGGATCAGCGCCACAAGACAACTGCCCGGCAGTGTGCCGATGAACTGGGTGACATCCGGCGGCGGGCCCGGCCAGGTATCGGCCGGTGCGTTATCCGGGCGGAGGAAACAGCAGGTCACGAATTCCGTATGGCATTCCCATTTGATCCAGCCATCGTTCTGCTGGATCAAGCCGTGCCGGCGCGCGGGCGAGGGACCGGGGGCCTCGTGCTGTCGGCACAGGGCGGCCAGTGTCTCGCTGGTATAATCGCCGAGCCAGGCAAAGTGGAACAGCACCGCCGGGGCGGACAGGCCGAGGGACGGCCTGGCATGGACCTCGTCCATCAGGCTGCGACGCAGCGGATGCTCGATCCGGCTGTCCAGGGTCTGCAACGCCACGCTTCCTCGCCCGTCCGCTATGGGAATGATCCAGCCACAATATCAAGGTCATGCCGGGATGCTAGGTTCACAGCGCCGCACCCTGTCGCGAGAAGGGCAAGCGACGGGGCAAGAAGCGGCGTTCTGACCGATCGGTCATATTGGCGGATGCACCCCGCCCGACGAGATGTTCCGTCCGGCGGCTTCCGGTCGCTCCCTTATCGTCCCCGGCGTGATCGTTCCAGGCGTGCCGGTCGCGGGCTTGCGGTCTTGCCGATTTGTCTTATGCTTCTCGAAAGGGGTAAATAAAATACCTCATATCCCGTACCAGCGGGGACCGGAGATGGGGGAGGCCGGAAATGTCGGGCAGGGTGCCGGTACTATATGAGCAGATGGGTGGCGAGGCGGAGGTCAGGCGGCTGGTCGAGACCTTCTACGATATCGTCGAGCATGAACCCGAAGGCGCGCCTCTCCATCTGTTGCATCTGCGCGGCCATGGCGTTGCCCATTCACGCATCGAGCAGTTCAATTTCCTCTCGGGCTTCCTCGGCGGGCCGCGGCTTTACGTGGAGCGCTACGGCCATTCCGATGTCAGGCAGATGCATGCCCATGTCGCCATCGACCGGATGGCCCGCGATGCCTGGCTGCGCTGCATGGAAATGGCGATCGACCGGATCGGGCTATCGGCCGAGCTCAAGACGGCGCTGATGCGGCATTTCACCCGCGTGGCGGATATGCTGATCAACCGCTCCGATGCCGCGCCGGCATAGCGCGATTACTGCCATATAGGAGATCGCGGCGGCATGCCGCGGCAAGGATGCCGCGGTCAGACGTTGAAGCGGAAATTGAAGATATCGCCGTCGTTGACGACATATTCCTTGCCCTCGGCCCGCATCCGGCCGGCTTCCTTGGCGCCGGCCTCGCCGTTATAGGCGACGAAGTCGTCATAGCTGATGGTTTCGGCGCGGATGAAGCCGCGCTCGAAGTCGCTGTGGATGACGCCGGCCGCTTCCGGTGCCTTGGCGCCGGCACGCACGGTCCAGGCACGCGCCTCCTTGGGGCCGACGGTGAAGAAGGTGAGAAGGCCGAGCAGGCCATAGCCGGCGCGGATGACGCGGGCGAGGCCGGTTTCTTCCAGCCCCAGGGTTGAGAGGAATTCGGCCTTTTCCTCGTCGGTCGCCAGCTGCGCCACTTCGGCTTCGATGGCGGCGGAAATGACGACGGAGACGGCGCCTTCCGCCTTGGCCTTGGCCGCCACTTTTTCCGACAGCGCATTGCCGGTGGCGGCTGAAGCCTCCTCGACATTGCAGGCATAGAGCACCGGCTTGCCGGTCATGAGTTGAAGCTGTTTGAAAAGCGGCATCTGTTCGGGCGAGAGCTTGCTGCGAACGGTGCGCGCCGGCTTGCCATCGCGCAGAGCGGCGAGCACCGGTTCGGTGATCTCGATCAGCGCCTTGGCTTCCTTGTCGCCGCCTTTGGCTTTCTTGACGGCACTGTCGTGACGCTTCTCCAGGCTCTCCATATCCGCCAGCATCAATTCGGTTTCCACCGTCTCGGCGTCGCGGATGGGATCGACCGAGCCTTCGACATGGGTCACTTCACCTTCGAAGCAACGCAGGACGTGAACAATGGCATCGGTCTCGCGGATATTGGCGAGGAACTGGTTGCCGAGGCCTTCGCCCTTGCTGGCGCCCCGCACCAGGCCGGCGATGTCGACGAATTCCAGCTGCGTGGGAACGATCTTGGCCGACCTGCCAAGCTCAGCGATCTTGTCGAGACGCGGATCCGGCACGGATACCCGGCCGACATTGGGCTCGATGGTGCAGAACGGATAATTGGCTGCCTGGGCAGCCGCGGTCGAAGTCAAGGCATTGAACAGCGTGGATTTGCCGACATTCGGCAGGCCAACGATGCCACAGTTAAAACCCATAACGGAAATCCTTGTTCGTCAATGCCTTGGGTCCAGTCCGCCGCCGCGCAGCGGCAACCTGGAATACTGGCGCTGACCTATCAGGAAAGCCGGGACCGGACAACCGTTTCTTGGCCGCAGCTGGGCCTCAGGCCGAGGGCAGAAAACTGCGCTCGATCCAGCGCTCGTTTTCAAAGGTGAGCAGCTTGACGCGTCGGATCGTTACCTCGACGGCGCGAAAGAGCGGTGCACGGCTGTCGTCACCCGGCAAGGCTCCGGCCGTCGTCTCGGCATCGGTCGCATTGCGCGAGAAGACATAGTCGCCGCGCGCCGTCGGCCGGACACGGCGCCAGAAATCGTCCAGCGTCTGCGCATCGGTGAGATTGGCGGCGGTGCCGGCAAGCCGCAGCTGGCGATCCGGGCCGCGCACGTAAGACACCAGTTCCACCGCCGGATGCGAGGCGATCTCGCCGAATTTCGCGTCATCCGCCCGGCAGAAGAAGACCAGCCGCAGGGTGGGCCGGGAGAAGCTGCGGATGATCACATGCCGCACTTGTGGCTCGTGGCCGGCGATGGTGGCAAGGGCGGCGAGACGCAGCGGGCCGGTGCTGGCAGCAGCCTCTTCGGCCAGTTGGTCGAGCACCGCGCGGATTTCGGCAGCCGGCTCAATCACTTGTCGCCATCCTGCGTCGATGCCGGTGTGGTGGGCGCGGCGTCGCGCGGTTTTGCGTCACGCGGTTTCTCTTCACGCAGTTTTGCCTCTCGGGGCGGCGGTGGATTGAGGATCAGGCTGGTCTTGGTCATGAAGCCATTGTCATTCCAGCCACCATCCTTACCGATCAGCAGCGGGAAGGTTTCGCCCACGGTCTCGACGACGGATTTGACGAGCGGCCATTCCGCCTTGGCGAAATCCTGCAACACGTAATGCTTCACCAGTTCCTTGACGCCGGGATGGCCGATGCCGAGGCGCAGGCGCCAATAATCGTTGCCGAGATGCGCGTCGATCGAGCGCAGACCGTTATGGCCGCCGGCGCCGCCGCCGCGTTTGACCTTGAGGCGGCCGAGCGGCAGATCGAGCTCGTCATGGATCACCATGACATCGTTCGGCTGCAGCTTGAAGAACTGCGCCGCCGCCTGCACGGCGCGGCCGGAGTCATTCATGTAGGTAAGCGGGCAAAGGAGGACGATCTTTTCGTCCTTGAAGGAGCCTTCCCAGGTGACACCGTGGAAGCGTTCGCGGCGGCCGGAAAAGGAATGGCGGCGGACGAGATCGTCCACCGCCATAAAACCGATATTGTGGCGGTTGCCGGCATAGGATGGGCCAGGATTGCCCAGACCGACAACCAACCGCATGGTCGGATCTTACTTCTTGGCCGGCGCCTTGGCAGCCGGAGCAGCCGTCTTGGCGGCCGTCTTGGCAGCCGGGGCAGCCGTCTTTGCCGCAGCACCCGCCGCCGGAGCAGCGGCCGCGGCGGCCGGAGCAGCAGCGGCTTCGGCATCGGCCTTCAGGCCGCTGGGGGCGCCGATGGTGACGATGGTGAAGTCACGCTCGCGCAGATTCGGCGTCGCACCCTTCGGCAGCTCGATCGAGCTGATATGGATGCTGGCGCCGATATCGAGGCCGGTGAGATCGACGACGATCTGCTGCGGAATGTTTTCCGGCGAGCAGGTGAAGGGGATCTCGTGGCGTACGAGGTTCAAGACGCCGCCGCGCTTCAGGCCCGGCGCGGCGAGTTCGTTCTTCACCACCACCGGCACGTTGACATGGATCTTGGTGTCCTTGCCGATGCGCTGGAAATCGAGGTGCTCGATCACGTCGGTGACCGGGTTGAACTGCACGTCGCGCGGCAGGACGCGATGCTTCTTGCCGGCGAGATCGACGTCGAGCAAGGTGGCGAAGAACGCCTTCTTGTGCACGAGCCGTTCAAGTTCCTTCGGTTCCACCGAGATCAAGGTGGGTTCCTGCTTTTCGCCGTAAATCACGGCGGGGACGCGGCCTGCACGACGAGTCGAACGAGCGGCCCCCTTCCCGGCGCGCTCGCGGGGCTGCGCGCTGATGCTGATAACTGCGGACATGATAGCTCCTATAATCTCGCAGTCACTGCCGGTCCGGTATTGAACCGGCAGACCGATCGGCCTCCAGGGGTGCCAGATCGGATTAACCCGGCCGGGCGCCTGCGGCGCGCGACGCGGATATTCCGCGGCCCATGGTCAAAAAGACCCGGGCCATTATGCTTGCGGCCTCAGTCGAACAGACTGGAGACCGAACGCTCTTCGCTGATACGGGCCATCGCCTCGGCCAGCAGGGGCGCAATCGTCAATTGGCGCACCGTCTGCGACACGCGCACAGCTTCGGTGGCCTGAATGCTGTCGGTGATGACCAGCGATTCCAGCGGCGAGGCGGAGACGCGGGCAACCGCGCCGCCCGACAACACGCCATGGGTCACATAGGCGCAGACCGAGGTGGCGCCGGCTTCACGCAGAGCGACGGCGGCGTTGCACAACGTGCCTGCGGAATCGACGATGTCGTCGACCAGGATGCAGCGCTTGCCGTCGACGTCGCCGATGATGTTCATCACTTCGCTGACGCCGGCGCGCTCGCGGCGCTTGTCGACGATGGCGAGATCGGCCTCAAGCCGCTTGGCGATGGCGCGGGCGCGCACCACGCCGCCGACGTCCGGCGAAACGATGCACAGATCGCCGCTGCCGTTCTTGGCAACGAAGCGTTCCTGGATGTCCTTGGTGAGGACGCCGGCGGCGAACAGGTTGTCGGTCGGGATGTCGAAGAAGCCCTGGATCTGGCCGGCATGCAGATCGACGGTCAGCACGCGGTCGGCACCGGCCGTGGTGATCAGGTTGGCAACCAGCTTGGCCGAGATCGGCGTGCGAGAGCCGGATTTCCGGTCCTGCCTGGCATAACCGTAATAGGGGATGACGGCGGTGATGCGGCGGGCCGAGGCGCGGCGCAGCGCGTCCAGGGTCACCAGCAATTCCATCAGATTGTCATTGGCCGGGAAGGAGGTCGGCTGCACCACGAAAATGTCTTCGCCGCGCACGTTCTCCTGGATCTCGACAAACACTTCCATATCCGAGAAGCGCCGCACGCTGGCATTGACCAGCGGCAGGTTCAAACAGGCGGAAATGGCTTCAGCCAGCGGCCGATTGCTGTTCCCGGTCAGGATCTTCATCCGATTCCATTCCTCGCGCGCTGCCCGGTAATGCGATGGGCTGGCTGCGTCATGCTCAGCGTTCATATAACAAGCGGGCGACCGGCATTTCGCCTGTCCGCCCGTGCGCTCTCTGCTTGCCGCCCTCGATCCGGCGATGCCTGGCTTCCGCAAGGGGCGGGAGCGTGGCGCGAATGAGCGGCTGGTCTGGCTTAAGATCAGCCAATTCGGCCGGATTGGCGGGCTAAAAGCGGGCGGAATGTATCAAGGCGGGCTCGGGCTGTAAATGCCCGCGGCACGGATTCGTCATATTTGTATATGTCATTGTTCTGCCGCGCTTTTTTGCCGCTGCGGCAGCGCAGCGCAGCGCCGTCTCAGGTGGCGAGGAAAAGGACCGTCAGGCCGATCGCAAATCCGATCGCCATGAGCCAGATATAAGGCATCGGAAATTCTCCCCGATTGCGCTTGGCGGCCTAGCGGCAGACCAGGTCGGTGCTGCGCTTCGACAGCACCTCGCAGGCGCCCTCGGTGACGAGGCAGGTCTGGCCATTGGTCATGGCGAGGCCGCGATCACTGTCGAAAATGATCAGATGGATGAAATAGACCATGCCTGGCTGCAGGATCTCGGGATTGCCGTGATAGAACATCGGCCAGTCCATCCAGTTCGGCGCGAAAGTGGTGCCGAGGCTGTAGCCGCAGGCATTCATGCGGTGCGCCTGGTAACCGGCCTGATCGAGCACCTTGGCATGGGCGTCGAAGACGGCGCCGGCGGTGTTACCCGGCCGCAGCGCCTCCTTGCAGGCCTCCAGCGCATCGACGGCAACCTCGTGCATTTCCACTTGGCGCGCCGGCGGCGTGCCGATCGGGATCGTGCGCATCAGCGCGGCATGGTAATGCCGATAGACTCCGGCGAATTCCAGGGTGAGCTGGTCCTGGGGGGAAAGCTTGCGCCGGCCGGTCTTGTAGCGGCAGAGCAGGGCATCATTGCCCGAGCCGATGATGAATTCGTTGGCCGAATCGTCGCCGCCATTGCGAATGATGATCGACTGCATGGCGGCCAGAATCTCGCCCTCATCTGCGCCGGGTGCGGCCAGCCGATGGGCCTCGTCGAGGGCGAGGTCGGCGAGCCGCGCCGCCTCGCGGACATAGGTCAGCTCGGCCGGGCTCTTGATCAGTCGCAGTCGCGTCACCAGGTCGGAGGCGTCGACCAGATCGGCGAAACCATCCATCGCCGCCTGCAGCCGCATGCCGTTGCGCGCGGTGAGCCCATAGGCTTCCCATTCCACGCCCAAAGTCTTGCCCGCGAGATCGAAGCGTCGCAGGTATTCCCGCAGTTCGCCGGCGGGATCGGCATTCGGCGCATCGATCCAGACGCGGACATCACCGATATCCGAGGTATGCTGGGCCTGCCGCAGATCCGGGGCGCGTGTCAGCAGCATCAAGCGACCGTCGGCACCGAGATAGAGACACTGGAAGAAGACATAGCCGAAGGTGTCGTAACCGGTCAGGTAGTACATGCTTTCCTGCCGGAACATCAGCAGACCGTCCAAGCCGCGCTTCTGCATCGCCTCGATGGTGCGCCGGCGGCGATCCGCCAATTCAGCCTCGGGAAAATGTAGGGCCATGATCTTGAACTCCGTATGGTCTCCGGCCGATCAACAATGATGAGCCGTCAAAGGGGGGCGAAGGACAGCGGCATTTAATCAGAACAGGCGGCCGCCATTCGGAACTGCTTGCGTGGGCGCGACCAGCACGACGTCGCCGTCGCTGTCCGGAAAGCCCAGGACCAGTACTTCCGACATGAATTTACCGATCTGCTTTCTGGGAAAATTGACGACGGCTGCGACCTGCCGGCCAACCAGTTGCTCCGCCGCGTAATGCCGGGTGATCTGGGCCGAGCTGCGGCGCTGGCCCAAAGCTGGCCCGAAGTCGATGGTCAGCTTGAAAGCAGGCCGCCGGGCTTCCGGAAAGGGCTCGACGGCAATGATGGTGCCGACCCGAATATCGACCTGACGGAAGATGTCATAGCTGATTTCCGGGCTATTTTCCGGTGCTGACGCGGCGGATGCTTGCACGACTTGGCCCTGATGGCTGCCTCGAAGGGGCGTCAGGCTAACAGCCGTCGGAGTCGGAGGCAATGCTCAGGGGAGGGGGCCGCGGACATGCCGCAGGGAGCGGTAGCCAGAAAAAAAGAGGCCCGTCTGGACTTGCGTCCAGACGGGCAATGCTGCCTGTCCTCGTGCGGGGAGGCTCTAGGACATTGGCAGGAACTCAACTCTCAAAAGCACCCGCCTTGGCGGGGTCTTTTCGTCACCGGCGCCTGCTACCTTCCAGCGCCGGTGACTACTCAGAAAACCTTTACTTCGTCGCCGCTTACTTCTTGGCCTTGGCGAAGACGTCCTTCAGCTCTTCCAAGCTGGCGACCACGCGCTTGTTGATCAGCGACGCCGCTTCGGCATTGGCCTTCTGCAGGGTCTCGCTGACGTCGCGCAGATTGGCGATCGCAGCTTCGAAACCGGACTTGGCCAGCTCGGTCTGCTTCACCAGCTTTTCTTCCGGCGTACCCACGGCGCTCAGCTCCTTCGCAGCCTTCGTAAAGTCCTCGATCGCCGTGCGGACGATCTCGGCCTGACGCTGCGCAACGGCCTTCACGCCTTCAAAAGCAGCCTGGTTGGCGGCGGTGAACGCTTCGACATTCTTCCGCTGGGTGGCGAACACACCGTCGAGATCAAAGCTCGGTGTCTTGCCGGTGACGAAGAACTTGGAAACGTCGTTGAACCATTTGTTGAAATCGGCCTGAGCCTGGGCGAAGTCAGGGACCTTCACAAACTCAGTCTCGGCAGTCGTGCTCTTAGCCATTCGTGCCATCTCCAGATAAGGTTTGGCGCTCGCTCTGTTTTGCGGCGCAACAATCTGGAGCTAATATGCTGCGCCGCAGCGGAGACGTCAAGCGTTTTGTGCTGCGCCGCAACAAAAAATTTTTATTACATTAACTCAAGCGGTTACAGAGCTTTCGCCCGCCTCGCTGGCGCGATGATGATGGGGCCGGGCGCGTCGAATGAAGCCAAGCAGGCGCTCAACCTGCTCAAGCCGCTTATCGAGCAAGGCCATGGTGGAAGCGGAATCGGCGCTTTCGTCTTTCAGCCAATGGCGCAAGACATGCAAATAAAGTCCCGCCAGCGCCTTGGCCCGCAAGGCGCCGCGCAGGCCGCTGCTGGGCACGCCCGCAAGATCCAGCAACAGCGCCATCGAGCGTTCGACGCGTGTGCTGAGGCAAAGGGCCTCGAGGGGGTGGTGGCGCAGGTCGTTCAGCAATGCGGAGAAGGCCGCCTTGTGCGCTGCGTGCTGGTCGAAACGCCGCATGATGAGATCGAACAAACGATCGCGTGGTGATCCGTCCAACGGCTCTTCGCCGATGCTTTCCAGCAGTGCCCGGTCGGTCGCGCGAACGACGCCGATCAGAACGCCCATCTTCGATTGATAGATGCGATAGGCTTCGGCCATCGGCAGGCCGGAGGCGGTGACGACATCCACATAGCTGAGGTCGCGCCAGCCGATTGCCGCCAGTTCCCGCAAGAACGCTGCGCGCAACGCGCTGGCGGCGTCGCCATGGGCTGCACCGCCATGCGCCGCACCGGTCGCCCGGTCCGTTGAGCGGGCCTGGCCGGTTGAGCGCCTGGCCTTGCCCGTGCTCCCCGCTGCCGCCTTTCCGGCCTTGGTCGCAGCCGGTTTCTTCGCCGGTCGTCGTGCCATGATGATTCTCCTCAATCGCCAGGTCGATCGATCATCGGGCTCGCCAAATGCAGGAGCCGCTGACCGTATCTGCCTGAAAACAGCTGTTGAGATTTCCCGACCAAACTGGCCCAGGAAGAACATCGGTTGCCGATAGTATCGGCCATAGGGTTAAAGTCGCCAATGGGTTTAAGTCGCCAATGACAAAAGCGGTCCGCCGCCTCGCCGCCCCGTCATCATTTCTACGTGATCGGCCGCAAAACCTGCGCCGCTTCCGGAATGACGCTGCGGTGCAATGCAAACGGCGCCGTCAGCCGGCCTGAACGAGCCGGCGTGAAACTAGCCGGCGGCGATTTCGCGCGAGCGCCGGGTGGCGGCGGCAATGGCGCGCGTCATCAGGGGCTGCAATCCGTCCGGCGCGGTCAAGACCGCGATCGCCTGCTCGGTGGTGCCTTTCGGACTCATGACCGCCTTGCGCAGCGCCTCGGCCGATTCGCTCGATTGATGGGCAAGTTCGCCGCTGCCGCAGACCGTGGACCGGGCAATCTGCATCGCCAGTCCGGCCGGCAGTCCGGCCTGGCGCCCGGCTTCCGCCAGGCATTCGATCAGCAGGAAGACATAGGCCGGGCCGCCGCCGGAGACGGCGGTGACCGCATTGATCAGGTCTTCATCATCCACCCAGGCGATCTCGCCCACGGCGGAGAGCAGTGCCGCGCATAGATCCAGCTGCGCCTGACTGACGTCGGGCTGGCGCACGATGACGCTCACGCCACGGCCGACCGCGGCCGGCGTATTCGGCATCGCCCGGACGATGGTCGCATCGCCGAGCTGCTGCCTGAGATAAGCCAGCGTCTTGCCGGCGGCGATGGAAAGGAAGAGCGTTTGCGGCCGGGCGAAGCGGCGGTAATCCGGCAGCGCCTGATCCATGAATTGCGGCTTGATCGCCAGCAACACGATCGCCGGCGCGAAGCCTGCCGGCAGATCGGCCGGCTTCGTCACCACCGTGACACCGGCGGCGATGACGTCATTGAGATCGCGTGGATTGGTATCGACGACGAAAAGCTGATTGCCCGGGACGCCTCTTGCGAGCCACCCTCGCAGCATCGCGCCGCCCATCTTGCCGCAACCCAGCAGCAACATCGCCCCCGGCAGGCGCAGGGCATGTACATCCCCCGCCTGCGGGCGCCCACTTGTTCCAGTCATGATGCCTCAAGCTTCGCCGACAGTCTCCAGGAGCGCGGCTTCCACCGCTTCCTGCGGCTTCTTACCGCCCCAGACGACGAATTGAAAGGCGGGATAGAAGCGCTCGCATTCGCTCAACGCCGCTTCCACCAGGTCCTCGAGCTGCTCGACGGCGATGCCGGGTGTGCCGCGCAGCAGAATGGTGTGCCGGAACATCGGCGCCATTTCTTCAGAGCAGAGATCGAAATGGCCCAGCCAGAGCCTTTCATTCACCAAAGCCAGCAATTCGGTCACATCGCGGCGCCGGGGCGGCGAGATGCGCATGTCGAACAGGCATGAATAGTACATCGCCCCCAGATCTTCCTGCCAGACGAAGAACATGCGGTAGTCACACCATTGACCCGTGAATTCGACAATCATCTCCTGATCGGTCGAGCGGTCGTAACGCCATTCATTGGCGTTAACCAATTCTTCCATGACATCAAGGGGATTGAGTTCCGCGCGGGTCGACTCGGCTGGGAGTAATGCCATTGCAGCGCCCTCCATGGTCGGCCCCTGGGCGCCTAACGCGGTGGGGTCAGGCCCCAGGATTTTGATGATGAATCAAAGGACCCCACCAAATGTAGAGTCTCAGATTTGCGACTCAGGTGCAAGGGCTCTTTTTAAGAAGTTTTAACTGCGCGCTCCGTCTGCTCAGGGATCAGCCGCCTGTGCGTTCGGACAGGGCAGCCAGTTTGGTTTCCAGCTCGGCAACGCGCGTCTCCAGCCGGATCTGTTCTTCGCGGGCGGCCTGCGCCACGGCCTTGATCGCTTCGAATTCGTCGCGGCTGACCAGGTTCATGCGCCCGACGACGCGCTCAAGCTGCTGCTGCAGGCGCTGCTCCACTTCCTGGCGCACGCCGCTGAACGAACCAAGGGCGCCGGTCGCGACTTTGGCCAGATCATCGAGCAAGCGGTTATCGGTCTGCATCTTCAAACTCCTGCAACGGGTTCCGGGATGACGCCAGACTGCGTCCGGGATCGTAACTTGCCGCTGTTTCGGCTCTCCCCTATATAACGAAGCTCCCGGGCATAATGAACCCCCGCTCTAACGACCTGGCTTCAACGACTTCTGGCGCGACGAGTGTTCTTCATGGCTGCCGACTCGACAGGCTATTTTGTCTTCCCGAATTTCAATCCCGTCGCCCTGCATCTGGGGCCGATCGATATTCGATGGTATGCGCTCTCCTATATCGCCGGCATCCTGCTCGGCTGGTGGTACTGCCTGCGCCTGATCAAGCTGCCGCCGCAGCGCATCAAGCGTGAGCAGTTCGACGACCTCGTCACCTGGATCGTGGTGGGCATCATCGTCGGCGGGCGCCTCGGGCAGGTGCTGCTCTGGGATCCCAAGTATTATTTCGCCAATCCGCTGGAGATCGTGCAGGTCTGGAAAGGCGGCATGGCCTTCCATGGCGGCCTGATCGGCGTCATCCTGGCGATGTATCTCTATGGCCGCAGCCAGAAGCTCGGTTTCTTCACGATCGCTGATGTGGTCGCCTGTGGGACGCCGATCGGCCTTTGCCTCGGGCGCATCGCCAACTTCGTCAATGGCGAGCTTTGGGGCCGTGTCACCGATGTGCCCTGGGCGATGATCTTTCCCAATCCGGCGGCGGGCGGATTGCCGCGCCATCCGAGCCAGCTCTATGAAGCGGCTCTCGAGGGGCTGGCGCTTTTCCTCGTCATGCATATCGCCGCGCGCTCGCAGCGCGTTCGCGAAGCGACCGGAACGTTGAGCGGCATCTTCCTGATCGGCTATGGGCTGGCGCGCAGTTTCAGCGAGTTCTTCCGCGAGCCGGAGGTCAATCTCGGCGCCAATGCGGTGACGACCTGGGGCCAGATCCTCTGCATTCCCATGATTCTGTTCGGCCTCTATCTCGTCCTGCGCGGCCGCAGGATGGCCGTGCCATCGTGAGCGCGGCCGCCCGGTGATGGCGGGATCGCCGCAGCCCGCCGGCCAGATGCAGGCGCGGATTGCCACGCAGATCAGGGCCCAGGGTGCCGTGACCGTGGCCGAATTCATGCGGCTCGCTTTGACGGCGCGCGAACTTGGCTATTACAGCAGCCGCGATCCCCTGGGACAATCGGGCGATTTCATCACGGCGCCGGAAATCAGCCAGATGTTCGGCGAAATGATCGGGCTCTGGTGCGTCGACACCTGGCATCGTCTCGGCGCGCCGGCCAAGACACATCTCATTGAGCTTGGTCCCGGTCGCGGTACGCTGATGGCCGATGCTTTGCGTGCCGCAAAACGTGCGCCGGATTTCCTCGCCGCCATCGATCTGCATCTCGTCGAAATCAGCGATCCCCTGCGGCAGCGCCAGGCGGCAAACCTGCAGGGCTTCCAGCCGCATTGGCATGATAGCATTGAGAGTCTCCCGCCCGGCCCGCTGCTGGTGATCGCCAACGAATTCTTCGACGCCCTGCCGATCCATCAATTCGCCATGACGGAGAAAGGCTGGCGGGAGCGCGGCATCACGCTGGAAGAGGAAGATCGGTTCGCCTGGACTCTGCTGCCGCCCGGGCCGCAACTGGCGCTGCTGCCGCCCGCCTTGCGCGCAGCATCCGTCGGCGCGATCGCCGAGGTTTGCCCCGCCGCCCAGCGCATTCTTGGCTTGCTGGCGCAACGCTGTCTGGTAGATGCGGGGGCGGCGCTGATCATCGATTACGGGCCGGCTGCCAGCGGCTTTGGCGATACCTTCCAGGCCTTGCGGGCGCACCGCTATCATGATCCCTTGTCGGATGTCGGCGATGCGGATCTCACCGCCCATGTCGACCTTGCAACCCTGTCGCGCCTTGCCTCGGCGGCCGGCTGCCGCAGTTGCGGGCCGATCGGCCAGGGAGATTTCCTGCGTGCTCTGGGAATAGAGACGCGCGCGGCGATGCTGTCGCGCCAGCAAAGCGCGGAGATGGTAGAAGAGATCGGCGCGGCGCTCCACCGGCTGATCGATGACGACAAGATGGGTGTGCTTTTCAAAGTCGTGGCGGTGGCCTCGCCACGCGTAACCGAACTGGCGGGATTTGCATGATAGAGGCAGCGGAACTGAGCGGGTTGGCGGGCATTCGCCATGGCTTCATGACGCGGGATGGCGGCGTCAGCACGGGACTCTATGCGACGCTGAATTGCGGCATCGGCTCCAAGGACGCAAGCGAAGCGGTGCTGGAAAATCGCGCCCGTGCGGTGGCGGCGATCGGCATGCCGGCGGGATCGCTGGTGACGGCCTATCAGGTGCACAGTGCCAAGGCCGTCGTCGCGGAAACGGTCTGGCCGCGCGAGGCTGCGCCGCAGGTGGACGGCATCGTCACCGCCAAGCCCGGCATCACGCTCGGCATTCTGACGGCGGATTGCGCGCCGGTGCTTTTCGCCGATGAGCGCGCCAAGGTGATCGGCGCTGCACATGCGGGCTGGAAGGGGGCCATCTCCGGCATCCTGCAGCAAACGGTGGCGAAGATGGTTGAACTGGGAGCCAGGCCGGCGCGAATCCGTGCCGCCATCGGTCCCTGCATCGGCCAGCTATCCTACGAAGTCGGGGCGGAGTTTCCCGCACCCTTTCTGGCCCAGGACCCGGCCCAGGCGCGCTATTTCATCCCCTCGATCCGCGACCAGCGCTACATGTTCGATCTTGGCGGCTATGTACGCGACCAGTTGCGTGCCCTCGGCCTCGTCGCCGTCGAACTTGTGGGCCGCGATACCTGCAGCGAGGAAGACCAGTTCTTCTCCTATCGCCGGGCCACGCTGCGGCAGGAGCCGGATTACGGGCGCCAGATCTCGCTGATCGGCATGCTTGGCTGAGTCGTTCAAAGCCGCTTTATAGCGGCAGGCGCAGGCTGGCGCGCAAGCCGCCCAGCGGCGAATCGCGCAGGGTCAGATCGCCGCCATGGCTGCGCAGGATGTCGCGGGCGATGGTGAGGCCAAGGCCGGTGCCGCCGGTTTCCGTGTTGCGCGATTCCTCCAGGCGAAAGAACGGCTTGAAGACCTCCTCGCGCCGATTGACCGGGACGCCGGGCCCATCATCGTCGATGAAGATGTCGACGCTGTTATGGCTTTTCTTCAGGCTGAGCCGCTGATGGCGCGCATAGCGATGGGCGTTGCCGATGACATTGGTCAAGGCGCGCCGGAAAGCATCGCGGCGCAACGGCAGGATCAGCTGTTCCTCGGCGACATCGACATCGATCTGGGCGCCTTCGCGACGGGCATTGGTCACCGTTTCGTCGATCACGCCGATGAGATCGGTGGGGAAGGATTGTTCGGTGCCTTCGCCGCGGGCAAACGCGAGATAGGCGCCGATCATCCGTTCCATGTCGACGACATCGTTCTTCAGCTCGGCGATCTCCGGCGTGTCACCCATCATCGCCAGCTGCAGTTTCATGCGGGTGAGGGGGGTGCGTAGATCATGACTGACGCCGGCCAGCATCTCTGTCCGCTGGGCGATCTGGCGGCGGATGCGGTCGCGCATCAGGTTGAAGGCGCGGCCGGCGAGTTCCACCTCTACCGCCCCGCCCGGACGGAAGTCTTCGACCTCGCGGCCCTTGCCGAAATCATCGGCGGCCTTGGCGAGATGCTTGATCGGCTCGATCTGGCCGCGCATGAACTGGGTGGCGATGGTCAGCAGCGCGACCGAGGTTCCCACCATCCATAGGAAGAACACATAAGTGGTCGAGCTGAACAGCCGGTGCCGGTTGACCAGCACATGCAGCACGCCATCGGCCAGCTGCACATGGATTTCGACATATTTTTCCAGCGAGCGGCTGTCGATCAGGAAGGGCAAGTTGATGCGGTCATGCAGGGCGCTGGCCAATTGCCGGTCGACCAGGTTCTGCCGCATGATGGTGGGATCATTGGGCAGGATCTCGCCGGGCTTATAGGTAAGGGCCAGTTTCATGTTGTTGGAGGCGATGCCGAGCAGGTCGATATCGGGATCGGCAGCGGCCTGCTGCAGGTTGGCCGAATGCGGCAGCAGCTGGATGGTGGCGGCGATATCGCCGGCGACGGCCTGCGCCAGGCGCCGCGTCACCGTGTCCCAATGACTGTCGTAGAACACCCAGGCGGAAACAACCTGCAGCAGCACCAGCGGCGTCACGATAATGAGGATGGAGCGGCCGAGCAGGGAGCGCGGCAGGATGCGTTCCAGGCTGGTGATCGTTTCTGTCAAATAATCGTTCATGCGCCGAACCTTGGTCGCCCGAATCCCGGTTGCTTAGTCCGGCTGCAGCACATAGCCGCGTCCGCGCACCGTCTGAAGATAGCGCGGAAATTTCGGGTCATCTTCGATTTTCTTGCGCAGACGTGTCATCTGGATGTCGATCACGCGGCTGCTGCCGATATTGCTGCCCATGTCGGAAAGTTCCTCGCGGGTCATCGGCTGGCCCGGCCGTTCGGCCAGCTGGGCGAGCAGCTCGGTTTCGGATTCGGTCAGGTAAATCATCGCCCCGGCCCGGGTCAGCCGCCGGCGCTCGAGATCAAAGACGAAGGCCCCGAACTTGACGTGACGCGGCGGCGTTGCGGCGGGCACGACCGGCCGGGCCCGCTTCAGGATCGCCTGGATGCGCAATACCAGCTCACGCGGTTCGAAGGGTTTGGCGAGATAGTCATCGGCGCCGATGGAAAGACCCCTGATGCGATCTTCGGATTCACCCATCGCGGTCAGCAGAAGAATCGGTACATGGCTGTTCTGGCGCAGATGTTCCGTCAATTGCAGACCGGTCTCACCGGGCATCATGATATCGAGCACCAGCAGATCGAAGGTCACGCTGCTCAGCTTGCTGCGCGCCTCGATGGCATCGACCGCCGTGGTGACCCGAAAGCCCTGGTCGGCGAGGTAGCGGCCGAGCAGGTCGCGCAGGCGCCGGTCGTCATCCACCACCAGAACGTGGGGCAGCGGCGCATCCTCGGCGCCGGGTTGTAGGTCCTGTTCAGTCATTTCAGCTTGGTAATCCGGTCAACGAGGATCCCTGTCCGGTCATGTTCACCGCGCGCCGCTGGCGCGGAATTTGGCGCGATCGGTCTCATTGATCATACCCAGCATCACCTTGCGGAAGCCGTCGACCGCATCGGCGCCGGCGGCTTTATAGGCCCGGGCGACCAGAGCGCGCTGCTCCTCCGTCAGCTTGCGTTCGAGATCGGCGCCGAGCTCCGTCAGGCTGAGCAGGCGCTGGCGCCGGTCGATGGTGCCGGGGCGCTGGACGATGAAGCCCTGGCGGACCAACTGACTGAGGACCCGGCTGAGGCTCTGCTTGGTGATCTTCAGGATATCGAGCAGGTCCGAGACCGTCATGCCGGGGTTACGGCCGACAAAGTAAATGACCCGGTGATGGGCCCGGCCGAACCCGTATTGCGCCAGGGTCTGATCGGCCTTGGCGGTGAAATCGCGGTAGGCGAAGAACAGCAGTTCGATGCCCTGGCGGAGATCGTCTTCCCGAAGGAAAAGCGGGTTCGCGGGTGATTTTATGTCAGCCATGTTGACTTATTTTTCCGAATGTTTTAAATCTGGGGTCCATTAAGATCACTTTATAACCCTATACCCATCCCCGGTTTGGAGTAATCCCTGATGAGCATCCTGCCTTTTGACGATCGCGACGGCTTTATCTGGTTCGACGGCAAGCTGGTGCCGTGGCGCGATGCCAAGATTCACGTTCTCACCCATGGCCTGCATTATGCCTCTTGTGTGTTCGAAGGCGAGCGCGCTTATGAGGGCAAGATTTTCAAATCGCATGAGCATAGCCAACGCCTGCACCGCTCGGCGGACATCCTCGGCTTCAAATTGCCTTATTCGGTTGAGCAGCTGGACAAGGCCAAGGAAGAGCTGGTCGCCAAGATGGGCTTCAAGAACAGCTATGTTCGCGCCCTCGCCTGGCGCGGCAGCGAGATGATGGGCGTCTCGGCGCAGCACAACACGATTCACGTGGCGGTCGCCACCTGGGAATGGCCCTCTTACTTCTCGCCGGAACTGCTGGAAAAGGGCATCCGCCTGAAGTGGGCCCGCTATCGGCGCCCGGCGCCGGATACGGCGCCGACGGCCTCCAAGGCGGCCGGCCTCTATATGATCTGCACCATCTCCAAGCATGAGGCTGAAGGTGAAGGCTTCCAGGATGCCATGATGCTGGATTATCGCGGCCAGCTGGCCGAGGCGACCGGCGCCAATGTCTTCCTGGTGCAGAACGGCGAGTTGCATACGCCGACGCCCGATTGCTTCCTCAATGGCCTCACCCGGCAGACGGTGATGGAACTGGCCAAGCGACGCCAGATCAAGGTCATCGAACGGGCTATCATGCCGGACGAACTGGCCAAGACTGACGAGGTCTTCCTGGTCGGCACTGCTGCCGAAGTGACGCCGGTGGGCCAGGTCGGCGACTACAATTTCAAGGTGGGCCCGATCACCAAGCAGCTGCGCGAGGATTACCTGAAGGAAGTCCGCGCCCATGTGAAGAGCGCCGCCGCGGAATAACCACTGCCGGCGACCTGCCTGATCACGCGCCCCGTTTCCGGCTGCCGGAACGGGGCGCTGGCGTTTCAGATCGCGGGTTTCAGGCCTTGCGTTGCCCGGCCTGGCGCTGCGCCACCCTGGCCAAGGCGGCGAAATCCAGATCGCCCTCGCCATTGGCGACGGCCGCCAGCAGGTTGTCGCGTACAAGGCTCGCCATCGGCAGGGGCACATTGGCCTGGTCGCCCGCGGCCAGTGCCAGGCGCAGGTCCTTGAGGCCGAGGCTGAGCTTGAAGGCGGCCGGTTCATAGCGGTCGGCCGCGATCATACCGCCATAGCCCTTATAAACCGGCGCCGCGAACAGCGTGTTGGTGAGAAGATCAAGGAGATCGGCCGCCGGCACGCCATAGCCAGCCGCCAGCGTCGTCGCTTCCGCCATCGCCTCGATGGCCGCCCCAATCATGAAATTGCCGGCGAGCTTGGCGGCATTGGCGCGGTGCGGCTCATCACCCATGCGCCAGGTCTTCTGCCCCACCAGATCGAAGAGCGGCTGCGCCCGGTCGACCAGCCGGCGCGGACCTGCCACGACGACGTTCAGTTTGGCCGCCGCTGCGGCATCGGGCCGGCCGAAGACCGGTGCGGCCACATAACCTTGGCCGAGCTTGGCATGAAGCTCGGTCAGTTCTTCCGCCAGGGCGACGGAAATGGTCGCCATGTTGATATGCAGCACGTCCTTCCGCGCGCCAGCCAGAACCCCGTTATCGATCAGCGAGCTCCGCAGCGCCTTGTCGTCGGCCAGCATGGAAATGACGATCTCATTGGCGAAGGCCTCGGCCGGGGAAGCGGCGATGGCAGCGCCTAACTTCGTGAGTTCCTGGGCAGGGGCGGGCGATCGGTTCCAGACGGTGAGCTTGTGGCCGCCCTTGATGAGGTTGGCGGCAATCGCCTTGCCCATATTGCCGAGACCAATGAAGCCGATATCCATGGCCATGCTCCTTCTTCCTGCGGATGCGTTGAGCGCACCGGGGCGGGAGCCCCGGTGCCGTCGAAAGTGGATTGGCCGGTCTTCAGGCCTTCTCTGCGGCGCGGCGACGCGCCCGCGCCCAGAGATTGAGCCCTTCGACCAAGGCCGAGAAGGCGATCGAGAAGTAGAGATAGCCCTTCGGAATATGGAAATGCAGACCTTCACCCAACAGGGCGACGCCCACCAGAAGCAGGAATGCTAAGCACAGCATCTTTACCGAAGGATGACGGTCGACGAAATCGCCGACCGGCCCAGCCGCGAAGATCATGACCACCATGGCGGCGACAACCGCTGCCACCATGATCGGCAGATGATTGGTCATGCCGACGGCGGTGATGACGCTGTCCAGTGAGAAGACGATATCCAGGATGGCAATCTGCACCACCGCGGCACCGAGCCCGAGATAGGTCTTGGCGCTGTGATCGGCTTCTTCTTCGCCGTCGATGTTGTGATGGATTTCCGTCGTCGCCTTGGCGAGCAGGAACAGGCCGCCGCCCAGCAGGATCACGTCGCGCCAGGAGAGGGGGAAATCGGCACCGATATAGTCCCAGCTCAGGGTGAAAATCGGCGTCGTCAAGCTGGCGATCCAGGAGATCGACGCGAGCAGCGCCAGGCGCGTCAGCAGGGCGAGAGCCAGCCCCGCGCGGCGTGCCAGCATGCGGCGCTCCGGCCGCACACGGCCCGCGACGATCTGCACGAAGAGCAGGTTGTCGATACCGAGAACGATTTCCAGAACGGCGAGGGTGAGAAAACTGAGAATGACGGTAGGATCGGTCAAGAGATCGATCATGGCGGGTCCGTTCGGGCCTTTCAGGTTGAAAGCACAACAGATGAGGGCGGCGGGCCCGGAAATCAACCGCAATGGGATGAATTCCGACAGCTTGGGGACAGGAAAAGTACGGGGCCAATGGTTAACGCCAGTGCGGTCGCCATTGCAGTACGGGTAATCCCTGTTTGTTCCTGCTTGACTGAATCCAGCGTTGCACGACCGTGCCGTCCGCGGCCTCCGCCCGGCGGGCGGAGGCCGGTCCTCGTCCAGTTTCCGGAAGGGAGCCCGGCCCTCAGCCAGTTGATCGCGAAGGTGCAAGACATGCGGGCGGCACACACGGGCGGCCTGGCGATGCGCGGCGGCCGTCAGTGATGCCTGACCTTGTGCCTGGAGAACTAGCCGTTTGCTTCATCGTCGCGGAAAGCTATCCTGTTCCAGCGGCTTTCCGGTTGCGTTTTGGCCGGGGTTCCGCACAAGCCATGCCGGCCTCCGTTCAGCCGCCGCCGTTCGCATCCCGTTCAGCAAAACGGAAACCAGTCACCGGAGGTATCGTATGGCCGCTTTTATCGACCGCCCGATCATCCTGTTTGTGGTGCTCCTTGCCCTGCTGATCGGCGCGGTCGCTTTCGGCGCCTTTGTCTTGAGGCGTGTTGCGGCGGTCCCAAAAGAGGAACGAGAGGATTTCAACGTCGTCTTGGCGACCACCTTCACATTGCTTGCCCTGCTCATCGGCTTTAGTCTCTCGATGGCGGTCAACCGCTATGACCAGCGCAAAAATCTCGAGGAAAACGAGGCCAATGCGGTGAGCACCGAATATGCAAGGGCCGATCTCGCTGATGCCCCGCTGAATGCATCGATCAAGGCTGCTCTCTTGCGCTATGCACAGCTGAGATTGGCCGAGTACCGGACGCGCGATCCGCAGGAACTCGACCGGATCGGCCGTGACACGGCGGTTCTTCAATCCGAGCTGTGGCTACTGGCGACCGAGATGGCCAAAGACAAGCCTACTCCCCTAGCCGCCGTGGTCGTCACCGGGATGAACGACGTGCTCAATGCGCAGGATTATTCGGAGGCGGCACGCATCAATCGAATTCCCGTCGGCGCGTGGGTTCTGATGATGCTGATCGCGCTATTTGCCTGCACGGCTCAGGGCTACGGCGCAAGAGGAAGAATGAGGGTGGGCCTGTTTGTAACGATCGTGCCGGTGACGGTTTCTCTGTCGCTTGCCCTCATCGCGGATATCGACAGTCCGCGCGGCGGAATTATCCACGTGCAGCCGCAAAACCTCACCAGGCTCCTTCAGTCGCTGGAGAAATGACGCTGGGTCGCAACATCCGACAAATGTCGCGCCGATCCTTCGAGCGTTAACGGGCTTATGGCGTCAGGAGGTCTTCCAGCGATCTGCCGCGTCGTCGTCGCTGCTCTTGGCCTCGACCCAATGGCTGCCCTCAGGCCCGTCTTCCAGTTTCCAGAAGGGAGCCCTGGTCTTCAGCCAGTCGATCAGGAAGGCGCAAGACTCGAGTGCCGCCTGGCGATGGGCGGAAGCCGTGGCGACCAGGACGATGCGGTCGCCCGGCAACAGCCGGCCATAGCGATGGATGATCAGGCAGTCTTCCAGCGGCCAGCGCTGCCGTGCCTCGGTCTCGATGGCGGCCAGCTGTTTCTCGGTCATGCCAGGATAATGTTCCAGGGTCATGGCGCCGATCTTGCCGCCAGTTTTCTTGCCGGCTGATCCAGCCTGGGGTGACATGTCGCGCACCAGGCCGACAAAGCTGGCGATGCCGCCGACGGCATGATTGCCATCGCCCAGTCGTGCGAGCTCGGCGCCGATATCGAAATCTTCCTGCTGCACGCGGATCATCGGAATATCCTCAGCCGCCGGTCACCGGCGGGAAGAGCGCCACTTCGTCGCCCATGGTGATCGGATGGTCGTCTTCGACATATTCCTGATTGACGGCAGTCTTCACCACCGAGCGGGTCTTCAGCGCTTCGGCGTAATTTGGCCCGCGTGCGGCCAGCCAATCGAGCAGGGTGCCGACGGTTGTCACCTCGACGGGCGGTGCCACGTCTTCTGCGGCAATGCCGACCTTGGCGCGGATCCAGGCGAAATAAAGTATCCTCATGACCTATCTCTACTCCCTGCTGCCGGCCGCTCCAAGCCGGAAAAGGCCCTGGCGTGGTTGCGGGATTTGGTTATCTTGCGGCGTTTCGTCGAGGGAGGATCTGATGCGTGTGACCATTTACCACAACCCCAATTGCAGCACCTCGCGCAAGGTTCTGGGCTGGCTGACGGAAAAGGGCATCGAGCCCGACATCGTGCAATATCTGAAGACGCCGCCCGGCGCGGCCGAACTGAAGCGCATCCTGAAGCTGATGGGTGGCGCCAAAGCGGCTGACATCCTGCGCCGCAAGGGTGAGGCCTATGAGACCCTGACCGAAAAAGCGGGCGGTGACGTCGCAAAGCTGAAGAACGACGAACTCATCGCCAAGATGGTGGCCGAGCCGGTGCTGATCGAGCGTCCCATCGTCATCACCGACAAGGCGGCGGTCCTGTGCCGCCCGCCGGAGAAGGTCTGGGACATCGTCAAGGTCTGAAGGTGCGGCTGTCCGGCGAGGTTTCAGCGGATATCGCGCCGGTCGCCGGCCTGCAGGCAGAGATACTGCCAGGCGATGGTCGCAGCGGCGAGGGCGGTGACCTCGGCATGATCGTAAATGGGGGCCACTTCCACCACATCCATGCCGACGAAATTGATGCCGCCCAGTTCGCGCAGGATGGCAAGGATCTGCCAGGTCTGGGCGCCGCCGATCTCCGGCGTGCCCGTGCCCGGCGCCTGTGACGGATCGATGCAGTCGATATCGAAGCTGAGATAAGTCTTCTGCTGGGTGCCAACCTTCGCCTTTATACGCCGGGCGATTTCCTCCGGCGTGGTGCGGTGCAGGTCCGGACCGGAAATGATCTCGACGCCTTTGCCGGTGGTCCAGTCGTGCACGGTCTTTTGTACCGGCGAGCGGATGCCGATCTGGATCATGCGATTGGGATCGACCAGGCCTTCGTTGATGGCGTGATAGAAGACGGAGCCGTGGCCGTGGATCTGGCCGAAGGTATCGGGCCAGGTATCGATATGCGCATCGAAATGGACGAGGCCCACCGGGCCCTGCTTCTTGGTCAGTGCCCGCAGCAGCGGCAGGGTAATCGAATGGTCGCCGCCCAAAGTGATCAGGTGCTCGATGGGCGCCGCCTGTTCCTCGATCATCTGCATGCTGAGTTCGACATCGCCGACGCGCACGTCGAAATCGCCGAGATCGGCGATGTCGAGCTGGCTGATATCGCTCCAGTCATGGGGGTTCTCGCCGTCGAGCAGCATGCGGCTGATCTGGCGGATGGCATTGGGGCCGAAACGCGCACCGGGACGGAAACTGGTGGCGATGTCGTAGGGAACGCCGGCGACGCAGAAACGCGCATCTGGCGCCGTCTTGCGCACCGAGAGAAAGCTGGGATAGCTGGCGAAAGTCGGCACACCGGCCATGGTGTAAACTCCTGATATCGCGATTGCCGGCATCATAGCGCCTGATGACGCGATGGCAATCAGGCGCGGATTGCTGTCACAGCTTGTTCATCGCCGCCAGATGCTGATAGAGCGCGCTGTGATCGTGCGCGCCGAGGCCGGCAGCGGCGGCATCCTGGAACAGGCGATAAGCCAGTTGCACGAAGGGGAGCTCGAGACCGATCTCGCCCGCTTCGTCGAGGATGTTCTTCAGATCCTTGATCTGGGTGGCAATGGTACCGCCCGGGGTGAAATTGCCTGTCAGCATGCGGGCGCCGTGCAGGTTGAGGATGCGGCTTTCGGCGAAGCCGCCGGCAATGGCGGCGCGCACCGCGGCCGGATCGGCGCCGCCGCCCTTGGCCAGCAGCAGCGCTTCCGCCACGGCGCCGATGGTGATGGCGACGATGGCCTGATTGGCAAGCTTGGCCAATTGCCCGGCGCCATGCGGCCCGACCAGGGTGGCACGGCCCATCGCCGCGAAGACCGGTGTCGCACGCTCGAAAGCGGCGGCGGTGCCGCCGGCCATGATCGCCAATGTCGCATCGGTGGCGCCAACGGTGCCGCCGGAAACCGGCGCGTCGAGATAGTCGACACCGTGCGCGGCCAATCGCGCCGCGTGATCGCGCGCCATGCGCGGGGCGATCGAGCTCATATCGATCAGCAACTGGCCGGGCCGCAATTCGGCTTCGATCTCGCGCAGTATCCCATCCACCACATCGCCGTTCAGCAGCATAGTGATGATGATCTCGGCTCCTGCCACTGCGCCGGCCGGCGTCGCATGGCTTTCGGCGCCGAGGATGACCAAGGGCCGGGTCTTGTCCGGGCTGCGGTTCCAGGCTCTCAAGGGATAGCCGGCACGCAAGAGATTGGCCGCCATCGGCTCTCCCATCAGACCGGTTCCGAGAAAGGCGATGCGGGGCTTGGCGGACATGTCGGCGTGCCGTCCTTGCTGGCTCGAAGGCGGCAGATTGTCATGGCCCGGCTGATCGGACAAGGGGAGGCGGCGGACCGGGACGCGGCGGACGCGGGAGGCGAGGAGCAGGCAAAGGAGCAAGCGAGGCGCACCGCCGGCGTCGGGGCGTCAGATACCTTCGTTGATGGCGGCGGGGAACAGCAAGGCGATGGTCGTGCCGTTACCGGGCAGGCTGTCGATGACGAAGCGACCGCCATGCAATTCGACCAGGGACTTGACGATCGGCAAGCCCAGTCCGGTGCCGGCTTGCTCCGGCGGAAGCTCGGTCGTCTCATTGGCATGGGCGACCTGGCCGAAGGGTTGCAGCGCCACGGCGATATCTTCGGCGCTCATGCCGATGCCGTTGTCGTTGACCATGACGGCAATGTATTGCGCATCGAGGCGCTGTGCGCTGATCAGGATGCGGCCGCCCGCGCGCGTGAATTTCGCGGCATTGGTGAGCAGATTGAGGATCATCTGAATGAAGCGGCGGCGATCGACCATCAAAGCGAGGTTCTCGTCCAAGGCGAGATCCAGCTGCAGGTTGCGTCGATTGATGATCGGCTGCGCGAGGATGGCGCAATCGCGCAGCAACGACGAGACCTGAAAGCGCTCGCGCTGCAGGCTGAGCTTGCCGGCCTCGATCTTGGAGAGATCCAGCAGATCGTTGATCAGCGACAGCAGCAGCGTACCGGCATTGTGGATGAGGCCGGCATATTCGCTGTAGCGGTCGAGGGCCTGGTCGCCGAGATGGCGATCGCGGATGATTTCGGCAAAGCCGAGAATGGCATTCAGCGGGGAGCGCAGTTCATGGCTGATCTCTGCCAGGACGGCGCTCTTGCTGCGGCTGGCTTCCTCGGCATCCAGCAGGTGCTGCCGCGCTGCCGCCAGCTCCGCCTGCCGGCGCTTCAGCTCGGTGATATCGGCCAGGCTGACGATGACGGCGGGCTGGCCGTCATACCAGACGCTGTTGGCGGATAGCAGGACCTCGATGCGACTGCCGTCCGGACGCCGCAACCCCGCCTCCACCTGCTCGATGAGATCGCCGCTGGTCAGGCGCCGCATCATCTCGTCGCCGATGGTGGCCGCCTCCAGCATCAGCCAGAGCGACCAGGATGGCAGGGTCGTCAGATCGGTTTCCAGCCGCAGCAGGGCGCGCGCGGCCAGATTGGCGCGTAACAGCAGCCCGCTTTCCCGGCGACAGACGATCATGGGGGCCGGCGAGCCGAGGGGCAACAGACTGGCGGCTGAGAACGAATCTGCGCTGAACTCAAATTCATCCATTTTTAGTCAATTTCTTCCGATAGTTAGCCAGTAGGGCAAGCCGCTGACAAACAAGATGTCGCGCTTTCGAGTGGTGAATACCAGGGATAGATTAACGCAGATATCACATTATCATATATTGTTTGCTGAAAAGTTGATTATGTTCTCAATTTGAGACCGTTTGCCGAAACAGCGTTTCGCGCTGCCTTCCGGGCAGCGGGGCCATCGAGCGGCTCCGGCGTGATCACCGCAGAGGAATTAAGGTGGAAATGCCGGTGGCGGTTGGCTAGGTTGGCGCCGCCGCAGGAGGGAAGCTGGTCACCGAACGGGCTCGGCCAAAGCCGTGCCGGACGGGCCAAGCCAGCGCTGCCCCCGCAACTGTAGGATCATCGGCACATCTGTCGAAGCGGATGCGCCGCCGGAAATATCGCGCCACTGATGCCGCGGCATTGGGAAGGTAGTTTCCGGCGATCCGGTGCAAACCGGGTCATGATCGAGCCAGGAAACCTTGGCGGCGATGATGCAACTCAGCCACCTCGGTGGGAGGGAGAGACTGATCGATGCCGCTTGCGCCGACCAGAATCGATTATACGGCCATGCTGGGCCTGCTGCCGCCTGTGACCCTGGTATTGGGCGGCGCCCGCTCGGGAAAGAGTCGCTTTGCCGAACAATTGCTGGATCGCGTCCCGCGTAGCCGAGCCTATCTGGCGACTGCGGAAGTCTTCGATGACGAAATGGCGGAACGGATACGCCTGCACCGTGAACAGCGCGGCGAGGGTTGGCGCACCATCGAAGCGCCCTTGATGCTGGCCGAGGCCTTGCAACGCGAAACGGATAATGGCGATGCGGTGCTGGTCGATTGCCTCACCCTCTGGCTCAGCAACTTGATGGGGGCCGAACGCGACATCGCCGCGGAAACGGCGCAACTGGTGGGCTGCCTGCCGCAATTGGGCGGGCCTGTTGTCTTCGTTGCCAATGAAGTGGGTCTCGGCATCGTGCCGGATAACGCCCTGGCCCGGCAATTCCGTGATCATGCCGGTCGCCTCAATCAGGCGATCGCCGCCGCTGCCGATCAGGTGTTCTTCGTCGCCGCCGGCCTGCCGCTGCGGCTGAAATAATCTGGACTGATATGGGCTGCGGTATTTCTGCCGCGGTGTGATGAGAAGGTAATGAGATGAGCACGAAAATTCCCGCGACCGTGGTGACCGGCTTCCTCGGCGCCGGCAAGACCAGCCTCATTCAGAATCTGCTGAAGAATGCCAAGGGCCGTCGCCTTGCCCTCATCATCAACGAATTCGGCGAGACCGGCGTCGATGGCGAGATCGTCAAGGGCTGCAAGATCGAAGGCTGCCCGGAAGAGAATATCGTCGAGCTCGCCAATGGCTGCATCTGCTGCACCGTCGCCGACGATTTCGTGCCCACCATGCAGGCGCTGCTCAATCGGCCGAATCCGCCGGAACATATCATCATCGAGACGTCGGGACTGGCTTTGCCGAAGCCGCTGGTGCGGGCCTTCAACTGGCCGGAAGTACGCACCCGCGTCACCGTCGACGGCGTCATCGCCGTGGTCGACGGGCCGGCAACGGCGGCTGGCCGCTTCGCCGATGATCCGCAGGCGGTCGATGCCCAGCGTGCCACCGATGACAACCTCGATCACGACAGCCCGCTGGCCGAGCTCTTCGAAGACCAGATCAATTGCGCCGATTTGATCGTCCTCAATAAGACCGACCAGATGTCGGCCGCTGACCGCGTCGCTGCCGAAGCCGCCATCAACAAGGAATTGCAGCGCCGGGCGAAGATCCTGCCGGCAAAGTTCGGTGAGATCGATCCCGCCGTTCTGCTCGGCCTCGGTGCCGGGGCGGAGGATGATCTCGACAGCCGGCCGTCGCATCATGACCTAGAGGCCGAGCACGACCATGACGATTTCGAGAGCTTCCATCTTGACCTGCCGCAGCTCGCCTCGCCGGACCAATTGCTGCAGAAGCTGCTGCCCACGATCGAGCGCCATGACATCCTGCGGGTGAAAGGCTTCCTCGATGTCGCCGACAAGGACATGCGCCTGGTGCTGCAGGGCGTAGGCAACCGCGTGCAGCATTATTACGACCGCGCCTGGGAGCAGAACGAGCGGGCGGGACGGCTGGTGGTGATCGGCCTGAAGGGCCTCGACCGCGCTGCCATCACCCGCGATCTCGCCTTATAAGCACGGCGGCAGGTAGCGCGGCGCGATCATGCATCTTCTGGCGGCCAAGCCCGGAATCATTGCCGACGGTTCGGAAGCGATCGACCTCGGCCAGACGCCGGGCGATATCGTCATCCTGAGCGCCGCCGATACCGAGCTTGCCTGCCTCGCCGCGGCACAGGCCGGCTTGCCGGCGGATGCGCCCAGCCTGCGGCTCGCCAGCCTGCTGCAGCTCAGCCACAATCTCAGCATCGACACCTATGTCGAGGACATCGTCGCCACAGCCAAGCTGGTTATCATTCGCGTGATCGGCGGTGTGCGCTATTGGCCCTATGGCGTGGAGCAGGTGGCGGCGGTTTGCCGCGAGCGCGGCATCAAGCTCGCTTTTCTGCCGGGTGACGACCAGCCCGATCTCGAGCTCTCCGAGCAGTCGACCCTGCCGGCGGAAACGGTGCACCGGCTGTGGCAATATCTGGTGCAGGGCGGTGTCGAGAATGCGCGGCAGCTGCTTGCCTATGGCGCCGGCCTGCTCGGCCGTACGGCCGATTGGCGGGAGCCGCGGCCGTTGTTGCGCGCTGGCCTTTATTGGCCGGGCCGGGAAATCCTCCGCATCGACGACCTGCATGCTGTCTGGCAGCCCGGCCGGCCGGTCGCCGGCATCGTCTTCTACCGGGCGCTGCTGCAGGCCGGCAATCTCGCCGCCATCGATGCGCTGATCGCCGGCTTGATCGAACGCGGCCTCAATCCGCTGCCGATCTATGCCACCAGTTTGAAGGAACAGGTGACGGCCGATCTGCTGGAGGCCTTCTATCGCGCCG